>Ga0082335_1000153_pt1 | contig 183633 bp, 145 predicted proteins | sample Subgrocontami58m_FD_72375 | JGI IMG/M metagenome (GOLD analysis project Ga0082335, IMG submission 72375) | Subsurface groundwater microbial communities from S. Glens Falls, New York, USA - GMW37 contaminated, 5.8 m (SPADES assembly) (version 2) ... | reverse complement strand
GGGCCCGGACAGGCAAGTGGACGGTCACCGGCACCACTTCCCATAACGCAGTGACGCTGCCGCCGCCGGCCGGCGACGGTGTGACGGCTACCCCGAACGTGGTCACCCTCCGCAAGGGCTCCGCTACGGGACCGGTCGTCGGGACGGCGCCGGTATCCAATGGTACCTGGAAATTCGTCGGCCCATCGAAGACCCCGCCGGGGGCCTCGCCCGAGAACATCCATGTGGAGTCCTCGGCCACGGTCAAAATAACCAAGCCCCTGCAGAAGAAGTAAAAAAACGGTTATGGGTAATAGGTTATAGGTAATGGGTTAAGGTGGGTTAGGCTGGAATATTTCCGGCCTAACCCACCATTTTTCTGCAGTGCCTTTCCGCCTAGTATTATTCACTGGATAATACACCTCATTATAAGGTTTTTCGCATGAATCAACCAGGTAATCCCTGATAGGCAATTCCCTCCTGACTACTTAAAATAGCTTCGGGAGAAATCATCTGATCCCGATAAACTGGTTTAAGGCAAGCGGTTTTCTAACCAACTAATCCCGATAAACAGGATTAGTTGGTTGACGGAATTGCCTTCCACAGGAAAGCAATTTCTAACTTACTAAGGAGCAAATTATGTCTTCGATGAGAAAAAAAATGTGTTCGCTTGTGCTGGGGATGCTGCTCATGGCAGCCGCCGTCCCCACCGCCTGGGGAGCCCTCAGCGGTCTGGGGAACCCCGTTGATCCCCATGGCTTCCCGGCCTTCTACCAGGCAGGCGGTCTGTCTCTGGAACTTTGCCTGCCGCCGCCCGCGGGAAACGCGGCCCTGCGGCCCGACCTGTGCATCTACGATGATCGGCTGGACGGACCGCTGCAGGTGGGGGGCGAGAGTTTCTTCTGGATCGCCGATGCCCAGGCACCGGCCCTGGTCCCCCAGGGCAAGGCCCTGCTAGTGCTGGCCCTGGAGGCGGCCTTCAGTGAAGGCGCACCTGTCGACGGCCAGCAGATGACCTTTGGAAGGGTGCGCATCCGCATTGATGTCCCGACAGCCGGCACCTATACCGTGACCCATCCCTTCGGCACCCTGACCTTCCCGAACGTCACCGTGGCCGACGGGATCAACTACACCTCCGACATCGGCGGCATCAACATCATCAACCCGGCCCTGGGGTTCAACGGCGCCCTGGCCAGCCCCATCGGCCCCTTTCTGACCTGGCCGGGTTATGCAACGGATACGACCCTCCAGGCCCGGGCCGTCGATCCGGTAAGCGGCCTGCCTACCGGCCCGGTCCTGGAACAGTACATCGGCAATCCGGCCGTCCCCCACGTGGTGACGGGCGGCACCAACGGCAACCTCTTCCGGATTCAGGGGCCGGGCGGCATCGACGTGCAGACCGACCTGTTCACCGTCATGGGCAAGGTTTACGACCCGGCGGTGGTAAGAACCGTGCATGTCTTCCCGAATGCGCCCGTTCCCAACCTCTTGGCCGTAGGTCCGGTGAACCGGACCGGCGCTGTCGGCCCTCTTACCCCGCAGCAGCCCGAGGGGGTACGGACGGGTCAGGATTTTGCGGGCTATCCCGTCGGCTACCCCATCTGGTACCAGGAGAACGCCGGCACCGTCGAGCTGCCGGTCGGCGGGGTCAAACTCACCTACTGCCCGCCGCTCGATCCGATGTGCATTTCCGCACCTGTCGATCCGGCCGACCCGAACTCCCTTGCCCTGCGAATCGGCGAGGAGGGTTTCTGGTGGACTTCCGAAGCCTTCATCAACGACCGCACCACAGACGTGCAGAACGTACCCGCCGGCCTCGACGGCCTGCTGGTTTTGGCCCTGGAGGCGGCCTTCGCCGGCACTGGGGCCCCGGCACCTGGGCAGCAGATCGGTTTTGCCCGGTTGCGGATCCGCATCGACACCCCCGTGGCCGGCACCTACCGGGTCACCCACCCCTACGGTGAGGAGGAGTTCACCAATGTACCGGCCGGCGGGCGGGCCATCAACATGACCCGTGACATTATGGTCATCGACGGCACCGATCCCGACAACGCCTTCACCGGCGCCCTTTACGGCACCGTCGGGCCCCTCTTCCTGACCTGGCCCAACTATACCGACCCCCTGATTCCGGGTAACGCCGTGCTGCAAAAACCTCTCGATCCCGCCGATCCTCTCTCGCCGATCATCCAGTACATCGGCGATCCGGCCACGCCCCATGCGGTGACGGGCAGCCCGAGCGGCAACAATTACTTCCGCATTCAGGGGCCAGGCGGCATCGATGTGCGGACCTCGCTTTTCGCCGTAACCGGCAAGGTCTTCGACCCGGCCACTTTCAACGTGACCGTCAACCCCCGTGCGCCCGTGGCTAATGCCGATGCGGCGACCCTGGACCTGAACCTCACTCCGTCGGTGGCGATCAATGTCCTGGCTAACGACACCTTCCTGGCGCCGGCCGTCCCCGCCACCGTCACCCTTCTGCCGGCCGGTGAAGCCTTCGGCCCTGACGGCGGCAGCGTCACGGTCAATGGCGACCGCACCGTGACCTATACACCCGCCGCCGGCTTTGCCGGAGTCGATACCTTCGCCTACCAGGTCACCGACAGCGCAGGCTTGACCTCGGCCAACGCCATTGTCACGGTGACCGTGGTGCCCGTGGAGAGCATCACCGTGAGCCGCGCCCAGTTCCAATTGCGCCGCCTGCAGCTCAATCTGCAGGGAAGGAGTAACTTCGAAGGCACCACCCTGACCATCCACGCCGGCCCCACCGCCGGCGGACCGGTGATCGGCCAGGCCCGGGTCGTCAACGGCCGCTGGAGTTTACGCGGTACCACCACCACCAATCTGACCAGCATCAGCATCGTCTCCTCCACCGGCAAGACGCTGCTCAACCAGCCCACGCAGGTGCGCTGATATGAAGGAGGCATCCATGAAAAGAAACGTAATAACCATCTTTATCGTCTTGGCACTGGCCCTTCTTGCGGCCGGCTGCGACAGGAGCAGCAGCAGTTCCGGCCCCAACAACCTGACGGTCGGCGGCGCCGGGGTCACCATCGACCAGGTGCAGGGGAGCGCCGCACCGGCGATTGCCGCCACCGCGCTGGACATCAATGACAACAACCAGGCCGTCGGCTACCTCGAAGCCACGGCAGGGGCGACTTTCACCGCCGCCCTCTGGACCGTAGGCGCCGCGACGGCGACCCCCAGGGCGCTTGCGCCCCTCGCGGGAAATACCTTCTCCGCCGCCTTTGCGATCGCGGGGACAGGCCGGGCCGTCGGCCAGTCCGCCAAAGGGACCCGGTTGGTGGCTGTGACCTGGCCGGTAGGCGCCACCGTCCCCACCGAATTGCCGGCCCTTGATGCGGCCGGCAACAGCGCCGCTTTTGACATCAGCGCCGACGGCGCCTGCATCGTGGGCGAGGCCCAGAACGCCTCCCTGGCCACCCGGGCGGTAATCTGGGTCGCCAACGCCGGCGGCGCCTTTACCAACCCGCCGATCGTTCTGCCGGTCAGCCTCGTGGGCAGCGCCTTCAGCTCCGCCAGCGGCGTAGTCCGCGCCGGCACCCAGATCTGGGTGGCCGGCAACGCCGAGGATGATGCGGGCATCCCGCACGCCACCTTGTGGCGCTCGGCCGACGGCGCGGTCTTCACGGCCACCGACCTGACCACCGCCGGCGAGGCAGGAAGTTCGGCCCTGGCCGTCAACGCCGCCGGAAAGGTGGTTGGCGAAGCGGAGACCTCCCCCGGCGTGTTCGCCGCGGCCCTCTGGGCGGCGGACAACACCGGTGTTTACCGCCGGACCATACTCGCCGCCGACGGCGTTGCCATGGGGATCAACACGGCAGGTAAGGCCGTCGGCACGGCAGCAGGCCTGGCAACCGCCTGGGACACCACGGCACCGCTGACGGGCGCCACGACGCTCTTCAACACCCCCAGCCAGGCCTATGGCAACAACAACGGCGATGCCTCGGGCTATCTGGTGATCGGGGTCAACAACGGCAAAGGGTTCGTAAAAAAGGTGAACTGATCCCAACAAAAACCCTGTTGCCCTCCTAACAATGTGGCGGGCTTTACAAAAAGCTCGTCATTGCGAGGAGTGTAGCGACGAAGCAATCTTGTGATATCAGGTGGTTACGATCGTGAGATTGCTTCGCTGCCCGCCACGCTTCACTCGCGGCTAGGGCTTTTCAATGACAGCTAAAAGTGACTTTTTACGAACACTTAAACACTGGGGGGCAGGAAAAGGATTTCCTGCCCCCAACCTTTTTTCGGCTCCCCGGGCGATGGGGTTGCGAAATCGCAGTTGAGGCGTTGGAGAAGCGAGGGGCGCACCTCATCCCCTTATATCCATATAGGTACTTCTACCTATAATAACTAGGTAATATTACTTAGATAATATTTACCTGCCATTATCCTGTCATTTAATCAGTATTGTTTTTCCGGGCTGCCATCAGTAAATTTATAACCAAGAACAAGCAATTCCGTTAACGCACCGATCCCGTTTGTCGGGGTTGGAGGGAAATTTAACAAAATAAGGATATTCAGCATGGCAAATCAGGGAATCCCTGATGCGCAATGCTCTCCTGAGTGCTTAAGATAACTTTGGAGCAATTTCCAACTCACCAAGGAGTGACTTATGGCAGTAATGAAAAAAAACATAAAATTTATGGCGCTATGTGCTTTTGCCATCTTGTTTTTGGTTTCCCCGGCTCGGGCGGAACTGACGGCAGTCTCGGGAAAGCCGGACCCGGCTGTAAATGAGGTGATTGCCAGCGGCGATCCCACGCAAGTCGCCTTCAGCCTGGCCCATGGTTTTCCCCTCTGGTACCGGGATCTAAATGGCCTGAAACTGGAACTGTGCCTCGATAAAGAGGTAGCCACAGCGAGCGGCACCTTTTTCCCCTGCCTGACCGAGGAACCCTTCGCGGGAGGACCTGTCTCCTTCCCCAGCAATTTCGGCTCTGAGGCCTTCTGGTGGTCGGCCACCGCCTTCGGCACTTTCACCAGCAGCCTGGACGGCGCGCCCCTGCCGGGCGACGCCCTGCTGGTTATGGGACAGGAGGCAGCCTTTGCCTTCGCCGTGCTCGACGGCAGCCAGACGGCTTTCGGGCGCATCCGCATCCGGATCAACGTTCCCGTCCCCGGCACCTACGAGGTCACCCATCCCTATGGCACGGCGACCTATGTTGTTCCTGTGGCCGGCACCCTGGCCCGGGAGATCAACCAGACCCAGGACATCGGCAACTTCCTGGTTTCGGGGCCGCCGCCCACGGGCAACTTTCTCCTGGCTCTGGCCAATGGCCCGGCACCTGTTTTGCCCCCGGGCTTCGATCCGGGGATTGATGCCGCCATTGTCGCCGACGTCGCTACGGGCATCGGCCCCTTTCTCGTGCCCGACGGACTCCTGCCGGTCGTGGCCCTGAACGGCAACCGCTATCTCAGCGATCCGGGCACGCTGCTTGTACCCCGGATGGTGCCGGTGACCGGTGGCCCCAACGGCAATGTCTTCCGGATCAGGCTGCTCAATCCGCCAGCCGGCTTCCTCCTCAACGCCGCCGGCAACTCCCAGGAGATTGTCTTCGACCAGTTCCAGGTGCATGGCAAGATCTTCAACGACGGCCCCAACCTCGCACCGGTGGCCAGCGACGATTTGGCCGCTACCGGCAAAGACAGACCAATCAGCATCGACGTTACAGCCAACGATCTGGACATCAGCGACGGAGCCAACGTCCACGGCCTCAACCCCCAGGCGATCGCCCTGCCTTCGGCGAACCCGGCCGACCTTCCCGGAACCTTCCTGCTCACCCAGCCGCAGGCCACGGCCCAGGGCGGCACGGTGCGGCGCTTCACCTCCATCGTCACCGGCAAGGCGACCTTCACCTATACACCTCCGCCGGGGTTCACCGGGGAGGACACCTTCACCTACGTGGTGCAGGACACAGGCGGGCTCATTTCGGCGCCGGCAACCGTGACGGTGCTGGTGGAGGAGCTGCAGAGCACCCGGGCCGAATACCGGACGAAACAGGGCAAATGGCGCATCGCAGGGACCTCGTCCGACACATCGCCCCACACCATCTCCCTGTTTACCGACCCCCGGGCTACCTTAAGCGGCGCGGCCGAGGTTCCAGCCGTCGTTTCACCGGCCCGCGGCCTGGCGACCTTGGCGGCGTCAGCCGAGGCCATCGACTTCGAGATTTCCCTGGACCCCTTGCCGGCCAGCAGCGTGACGGCCGTGCAGATCCAGGCCGGAGCGGCCGGGACAAACGGCCCGGTCATCTTCACCCTCTATGACAGCCGGAGCACTCTGCCTCTGGCCAACCCGCTCTCCGGACGATCGCTTGCCTTCAACCTGCAGCCTCGGCCGGAAATCGGCATCAACAATTTCAGCGACGCACTGAACGCCATCCTGAGCGGCAACGCTTATATCAACGTCCAGACCACGGCCCAACCCGGCGGCGAGATACGCGGCCAGTTGGCCCGTCCCCTTATCGGTACGGCCACGGTGGCGGCGAACGGTTCCTGGTCGTTCCAAGGAAAATCCCGTACCTTACCAGGCAAATCCAGGAGTATCGGCATCCAATCGGACAAAGGGGTACATCTCTTGGCTGTGCCTCTGAAGATGAAATAGGAGTTTAAAGTGAAAAGGCAAAAGGTAAAAGGTAAAAGTGAATTTATGATGCATAAAGGCAAGCAAAAGATAGGGGGCCTGAATTTCCTTTTGGCCCTGCTTTTGGCAGCCGGACTGCTGGCCGCAGAAAAGGCCGGGGCCGCGCTGCCCGTGTCCCTCGACCAGGTGCCGGTCCCGGAACCGGTCAATATCGGCCGCTTTGTCAAGGACAAACAGGCCGCCATCCGGCTCGGCAAGGCCCTTTTCTGGGACATGCAGCTGGGCAGCGAAGGCGGCCAGGCCTGCGCCAGCTGCCACTTCCATGCCGGCGCGGACAACCGGACCAAGAACGCCGTCAACCCGGGGTTGGCTGCCGGCGATACGACCTTCCAGGTAACGCCGCGTCCCGACTCCCTCCTGAAGGAGGCCGATTTTCCCTTCTTCAAGGTCTCCAACCCTGATTTCCGCCCCACGGATCCGTTAAATCCCGGACTCTCGACGGTGCTGCGGAATGTCAATGACGTTGTCTCCTCTCCGGGGGTGCCCCTGACGGGGTTCCAGAACGTGCGCCTCGGACAGACCACTGATGCGGGCCGCACCCAGCGCGACGGCATTTTTGCCCGGGATGGCCGCAATGTGCGGCGGGTAGCCGGGCGCAATACCCCCTCGGTGATCAACGCCGTCTTCAACTTTGCCAATTTCTGGGACGGCCGGGCCCATCACTTTTTCAACGGCGTCAATCCCTTCGGCATCATGGATACGGCGGCCCGGGTCTTGATCAATGGGACCGGGGGGCTAGCCGAGATTAGCCTGACGGGTGACCTGACCACGAACCCCTTCGCCCTGAACAATGCCAGCCTCGCCTCCCAGGCCGTGGGGCCGCCCCTGTCCGATTTCGAGATGTCCTGGAGCGGGCGTTCCTTTCCCGAGGTCGGCAAGAAGCTCCTCACCCTGCCCCCCCTGGGAAAGCAGCGGGTCCATCCCAGCGACAGCGTGCTGGGGCCTTTGGCCAAGTCCGGCGCTCCGGGCCTGGCCACCACTTATGGAGAGATGATCCGCTCCGCCTTTCGCGACGAGTTCTGGAACAGCACGGCCGTCACTGCCCAGGGTTTCAGCCAGATGGAGGCCAATTTTTCCCTCTTCTTCGGTCTGGCGGTGCAGCTCTACGAGGCCACCCTGGTCTCCTCCGATACCCCCTTTGACCGCTTCCTGCGGGGAGATCCAGTGGCCCTGACAGAAAGGCAGCTCCGCGGCATGAACGTCTTCTTTTCCGGCGGCGCCCTCTGCGGCTTCTGTCATGCCGGCCCGGAGATGACAGCCGCGGCGGTCAGCCAGCTCCTTGATCCCGGCGAAGCCGGCTTGATCGAGTTGATGGCCATGGGCGACGGGGGACTCGCCAACTACGATCTCGGCTTCTACAACATCGGCGTGCGGCCGACGGCCGAAGACCTGGGACGGGGAGCGCGCGTGACCTTAAACGGCCTGGAGATGCCCCTGTCCGCCACGGGTCAGCATTTTGAGCGGGCAAATCTGCCCTTCCTGCCCCTGGCCCAGCCCGGGTGCGCGAACGACTTCCTCGGCAACCCGCCAACCATCTGCCCGCCAACCCAGGATACGATCAGCCGCATGGCTGTTCGGGGGGCCTTCAAGGTACCGGCGCTGCGCAATGTCGAACTGACCGGTCCGTACATGCATAACGGCGGCATGGCGACCCTCACGCAGGTGGTCGACTTCTACATCCGGGGCACGGACTTCCGGGAGGCAAACATCGCCGACCTGGATCCGGTCCTCGATACGATCGGCGGCCTGCAAGGGAATGCCGAGGCCAAGGCCGATCTGGTCCATTTTCTTCTTGCCCTCACGGACGAGCGGGTCCGCTGGGAAATGGCCCCCTTCGACCATCCCCAACTGTTCATCCCCGACGGCCACGCAGTCCGGATCGATGGCAACCCCAAGCGGCTCCGGGTGCATGCCGACCAGTTGCGTGAACTTCCGGCCGTGGGCGCCGCCGGCCGGCCGGCCCAGGGTCTGCCGCCGCTCAAGCCCTTCCTGGCCGACAATTTGACCGGCGCCGACCTGGCGGGGTTCCATTTTCGGCCATAAAATGAAACCACAGAGCGCACAGAGACCACCTCTCTGTGTTCTCTAAATGAGTTTCCCTACGTTCTCTGCGATCTCTGTGGTTAAGACAATACGACCTGATAGATAGGAGTTGATATGAAAAAATACATTATTTGGAAATTTAGTTTAGCGGCACTGCTGGCCCTGACCATGGCCCTGGCCGGCTGCGGGGGCGGAGGGGGAGGGAGTGCTGCCAATCCCGACATCGACGGCGACGGTATCCCGAATACCGCTGACGCCTTGCCGAACGATCCCACACGGTTTGCCGGTTCAACGACCGTTCTTCTCGCCGGTATCACGGGCGGGGCCTTCAATACGGCCATGGGGATCAATAACAATAATCAGGTGATCGGGCTCGCCGAAAACGCCGCTACGGAAGTCAAGGCGGTCCGCTGGAACGTCAATGCTACCACGCGCACGGCCAGTGCTCCTGTAACCCTTGAACCGCTGGCCGGCAACACCTATAGCGCCGCCTACGGGATCAACGATGCCGGGGTCGCCGTCGGGGAATCAGCCAGCGGCGCCGATACGGTCGCCGCTTTCTGGCCGGCCGGCGGTACAACGGCTACCGCCCTTTCCCTGACCGGCTTTACGGTGCCGGCCGCGGCCTACCACATCAATAACGCGGGACAGGCTGTGGGCGAGGCGACGGTCGGAGGCCTGAACCGGGCCGTCCTCTGGAACAATACAGCCGCAACTCCAGTCGCTCTTGGCACCCTTACCGGAGGAACTTACAGTTCCGTCTATTTCATCAACGACGGCGGTCTGGCGGTCGGGGAGGCGGATAATGCCGCCGGCGCCACCCGAGCGGTCGCCTGGCTCGTGAGTCCCCTGGGAGCCATTACGGCCGGGCCTGTCGATCTCGGCACCCTGGCCGGCCATGCCGCCAGCTTCGCCCTGGGCGTGGATGCTTCCGGCCGGGTCGTGGGCGAATCCGAGACGGACTCCGGAGAGAGCCATGCCACCCTTTGGACCATCAATCCCCAGACCCTGGCCGTCACGGCCCGGACCGATCTGGGCACCGGCGGCGCCCACGCCATCAACACCACAAACCGGATTGCCGGCCATTTGGGCACGCCCTCCCTGGCCACTCTCTGGGACACCCGCAACACGAACCTCGCCAACGGCGTCTCGACCGGGGCGACTTTCAGCCAGGCCTTCGGGTTGAATAATGGAAACCTGGTGGTGGGGCTGTCCGGCACCCAGGGGTTTGTCGCGGTGCCCTCCGCGACTTCGGCCCAGTAGGCGTATGGTGCGTCAGGCGGTTTTCTGCCGTAATGCACCGGCCCAGCGAGTGAAGGTGCGTTACGCGAGGCAACCGCTAACGCACCGGACATTAATCTGCATCCTCTCGCCTCCCGCCCATTATATGCCCCCCCCGCCCCCCCCTTTTTCCAAAGGGGGGGCGGGGGGATTTCAATTTGACAAGCCGACCCGGGAAAGTGTAGTATCAATGTCTAGCCTAACCCCGATAAACGGGATAATAAGTTTACGAAATTGTTTTTTGCCGGAAAAACGCAGAAAATAATTTCTTACTTACTAAGATGAAATATCAGAGAGGGAGGACGAGGGATGAAGAAGGGACAATTCACCGTACTGGTTTTGGTGACTGCCGTGGCAGGTTTTCTCGGGGGCGCGGCGTCGGAGAGACTGTTTTCCGCCAGCCCATCCCTGGCGGCGGCCAAGGCCGCCCCGCCCAAGAGCGTTGCTGCGCAGGAATACCGGCTCCTCGACGCCAAAGGGAAGGTTCAGGTTAAAATTGGCTTCAACACCGATGGTCTGGCAACGCTCTTCTGGAACTATCGGGGCAAAGACCCGAACCTTCAGGGCAAGGAACAGGCGCTCGTGCTCGGCACGATCAGCCTGCCCCAGGCGCCGGCGCCTAAAAAACAATGATGTTTGTTTTTTCCTTGACAAAAGCCATTTAATTTCATAAGAAGTCTTTTTACATTTTGCAGATTCTGGTGGGAATATGAAGACATTTAATGCAAAAAAGGAAGAAGTGGTCCGGGATTGGGTGGTGGTTGATGCCCAGGGTCTGGTACTGGGAAGGCTCGCCAGCAAGATTGCCATACGCCTGCGCGGCAAAGACAAACCCACTTATACACCCTACATGGATGCCGGCGATTTTGTCATTGTTGTCAATGCCGATAAAGTCGTCCTGACGGGGAAAAAGCTGACGGATAAAATTTATTATTCCTATTCCGGCTACCCGGGCGGTCTGACGGAAACTCCTGCCGGCAAGATGCTGAAGGAAAAACCGCGCAATGTTTTGCTTATGGCCGTCAAAGGGATGCTTCCCAAGAACAGCCTCGGGCGCGCCATGCTGAAGAAGCTGAAGGTATATGCAGGTGGTACGCACCCTCATGAGGCCCAGTGCCCAAAAGTCATGGATCTATAAGAACGGGAGACAATGATGGCAGAAAAACGCTACTACGCTACAGGAAGAAGAAAATATTCTGTTGCCAGGGTATACATGAAGGAAGGCAGTGGTACGATCCTGGTAAACAAGAGGAACTTTGACGATTACTTTACCCGGGACAGCCTGAAGATGCTGATCCGGCAGCCGCTGGAAATTACGGGCAACAAAGAAAAATTCGACCTCTATGTCAACGTGAATGGCGGCGGTGTTTCCGGCCAGGCGGGCGCCATCAAACACGGCATTGCCAAGGCGCTTCTGGAATTCAATAGCGAGCTCAGACCGATACTGAAAAAGACGGGCTTTCTGACGAGGGATCCGCGGGTGAAGGAAAGAAAGAAGTACGGGCAGCCGGGAGCCAGGAAACGCTTCCAGTTTTCCAAGAGATAATTTCAGGGAAAGGAGGCCGCGAGCCTCCTTTTTTTTTGAACTGCATCACTTGATGATGACCGCAAAAAAAATCAGAAAGTCCGTCATTGCGAGGAGCACAGCGACGCAGCAATCCGTTGGCAAAGGTGTGAGATTGCCACGGCGCAGACGCGCCTCGCAATGACAGGCAGTGGCATGAGATTGCTTCGCGTTGCTCGCAATGACAGCTAAAAGGGAAAGATCATGGTAAAGGTAGGCATTTACGGGGCAAGCGGCTATACGGGTCAGGAACTGATGCGTTTATTGCTCCGTCACCGGGAGGTGGAAGTGGCGGCCCTGACCTCACGGCAATACAAGGGGCTCCCCCTGGCCAGCGTTTTCCCCGGCTTTCAGGGGTTAACGGAGCTCACCTTCAGTGATTACTCACCCGAGGAAGTGGCGAAACGCTGCGATGTGGTCTTTCTTGCCCTTCCCCACAGCGTCTCCATGCACGCCGCCCCCCTGTTCCTGGAAGCCGGCAGGAAAGTCATCGACTTGAGCGCCGATTTCCGCCTCCGGGACCTCCCGACCTATGAAAAATGGTACGGAAAGCACGCCTCTCCGGGCCTCCTGGACCGGGCCGTGTACGGCATACCGGAGCTATACCGCAAGGCCATCACGGGGAGCGACTTCATCGCTAATCCCGGCTGTTATCCCACCAGCGTGATCCTGGGCCTGGCGCCGCTGCTCAAGGGCAATTATCTCGAGACGGCCTCCCTCATTGTGGATTCCAAGTCCGGGGTGAGCGGGGCGGGACGGGAGCCCCAGGTAGGAACACTCTTCTGCGAAGTGGCGGAGGGCTTCAAGGCCTATAACGTCGGACGGCACCGGCACACGCCGGAAATGGAGCAGGAACTTTCCCTGCTGGCGGGCGAGGCCCTCACCATTTCCTTTACCCCCCATCTTTTGCCGGTGAACAGGGGCATCTTGAGCACGATCTACGGCAGCCTGAAGAAAGAGGTTAGCACGGCCGAACTGCTCAACGTCTATGGTGATTTTTATAAAAAAGAGCGCTTCGTGACCCTCTGCCGGGAAGGAGTCTTGCCGAATATATCCTCCGTCCGGGGCACAAATTACTGCCATATCGGCTTGACGGTCGATGAACGGACAAAGCGGGTGATCGTCATCTCCACGATCGACAATCTCGTCAAAGGCGGTGCCGGGCAGGCCATCCAGAACATGAATCTCCTCTGCGGCTTTCCTGAGGAGTTAGCCCTGGAAATGGTGCCCCTTTTCCCCTGAGAGGTTATTATTTTGTCCCTGAAGCTATACAACACCATCACCAGACAAAAGGAACTCTTCCAACCCTTGACCGAGGGCCGGGTCGGCCTCTATGTCTGCGGCATCACAGCCTACGATGTCTGCCATGTGGGACACGCCCGCTCCGCCATCGTCTTCGATGTGATCGCCCGTTATCTCCGCTTCCGGGGCTATGAGGTGACGTACGTCAAAAACTTCACCGATGTGGATGACAAGATCATCGACCGGGCCAAGGCCGAGGGAACGGACATCTTCACGATTGCCGAGCGCTTTATCAAGGAACACGACGAAGACATGGATGCGCTGGGCGTGGTCAGACCCGACCAGACGCCCCGGGCCACGGAACATATCACCGGGATGATCGCCCTGATCGAGAAGCTGATCGCCAATGAGCTCGCCTATGTGATGGATGGCGACGTCTACTTTGCCGTAGAAAAATTCCGGCATTACGGGAAACTCTCGGGCCGGTCCCTGGAGGACATGCTGGCGGGCGCACGGGTGGACGTGAACGAGAAGAAGTCAAACCCCCTTGACTTTGCCCTCTGGAAGGCGAGCAAACCAGGCGAGCCCTGGTGGGAAAGTCCCTGGGGACAGGGCCGGCCGGGATGGCACATCGAATGCTCCGTCATGAGCCAGCGCTACCTCGGGCAGACCTTCGACATCCACGGCGGCGGCGAAGACCTGATCTTTCCCCACCATGAAAACGAGCTGGCCCAGGCAGAGGGCGCCACAGGCAAACCCCTGGCCAAATATTGGCTCCATAACGGCTTCGTCAAGGTCAACAGCGAAAAGATGTCCAAGTCTCTGGGGAACTTCTTTACCATCCGGGATATGCTCCAGGCCTACCACCCCGAGGTACTCCGCCTCTTCATGCTGCAGAACCATTACCGGAGTCCCGTCGATTACAGTGAGACTTCCCTGGCCGAAGCCAGGCAGGGGATGAACCGCCTTTATGCCGTCCTGAGGATGATGCAGGACACCCTGTCCGGTAAGCCCGTGCCGGACCTGAAACCCACGGGATTTTCGGGGAAGGATGGGGAGACACTGGCGAAACTCGCCACCCAGCAGGAAAAATTTGTGGAGGCCCTGGACGATGACTTCAATACCGCCCGCGCCGTCGGCTGCCTCTTTGAAACGACCCGCCTCATCAATGCCTACCTGGCAGGGAAACCGTCCCTGTCCGCCCCGGAGACGCTTTATATCTTGAGCCAGGCCGCAGGGCTTTTCCGGGAAGTGGGGGGCGTGCTGGGTTTCTTCCGGGAAAACGGGGACGTTTATTTCCGGCAGGACCGGGCCAGGGAGGTCCGGAAACGGGGGCTCGACGTGGGGGAAATCGACGGCCTGATCGAAGATAGAAATGCCGCGCGCCGGGAGAAAAACTGGGGCCGAGCCGATGAAATAAGGAAGGCCCTGGCGGAGAAGAACGTTCTTCTCCAGGACTCGCCCGCCGGCACCACCTGGGAGGTGGGATAGGAAGAGGGCATCCAGGCAGGCACAGTGCCTCTGTGCCCTTGCCCCTATAAACCTGAGTAATTTAAGATTTACTGGACCCCGGTCTTCACCGGGGTGACGACTTAGCACGAAGTCGTCACCTTTTCATCATGGTATCCCGAAAGAGCTTTGCATACCGCTCATAATCACGGGCAATAGTCACATCGAAGGGCAGGATCTTGAGGCCCTTTTTCAACTTGGGCACCATGGCATCCACATCCGTTCTCGCGGGAATGCGAAAAGTGCCGGCCATGATCTCCTGCCCCTCCCGGGAAAGCATAAAGTCCACAAAGAGTTTGGCCGCATGGTGATGAGGCGCATGGGCCGAGATGGACAGGGGAAAGGGTTCCGGGATGACGGGCTCGATCGCCACCCATTCGATGGGAGCGCCTTTTTGCTTCATCTCCTCCACCATGTAGTTGTAAAGGGTGACGCCGACGCTTATCTCGCCGGCGGCCATCATTTGCGTATTCAAGGTCCGGCCGGTGCGGAACTGGATCCCCTGTCGCGAGAGTTTTTCCATATATTCCAAGCCCTTCTTTTCACCCATGAGCTTTAACATGCCGGCAAACCAATAAATGGGTTTCGTATCCATTCCCAGCCGCCCCTTCCACTTGGGATCTATAAGATCTTGCCAGGTCTTGGGCGCCTCCCGGGAGGAAATCAATCTGGTGTTATAGCCGATCGTATTTAAGTTCAGAAAGGTGTCGGTCCAGTATCCCTCGGCATCCTTGGCGCCCTCGGAGTAAAACTCCCGCTGGGGAGAGGGGTACTTGGCATAGATCCCCTTGGCCTGTAGAGCCACGGACGCGATGGCATTCACCGTTACTACGTCGAAGGCGTGTCTCCTTGCCTGGGCTTCCGCCAGGATCTTAATCACCACCTTTTCCTGGCCGGACCGAAAGATCTCCACGTCGATAAAGGGATACTTTTCCCGAAATCTCTTCACAAATTTCGGCGCCACATCTACCGGCATGGTCGTATACCAGACCAATTTCCCCTCTTTTTTGGCCCCTTCCACGAGCCCCGCGGTCCTCTCCTCCTCTGTTTGTGCCGCGGCAGCCTTCTCCGGCGGTGCGCCAAGCAAAAGTAAAACCAGAAAAAAGCTCAGCAGACAACCACCACCCCGTGAAACTATCCTTTTCCTATCCCCGGTTTTCATCTTTCCCTCCTTTTTTTAAGCTTAACGTGGGCGGATTTTAGATTACCCGGGGAGAAAAGTAAATAAAATAATCGGCCGCCGATGTTACCGGTTCCCGGTCGGCGCCAGGGGGAGACTTTTTAGCAGTCGTCATATTTTAGCTACCATATCGCTTTTTTTCTTGACAATAGCGGGGCATCTATTGTATCGACAAAACGCTTTTCGTATCCATGATGGCGATTTACAGTGGTTTTTACAGTCCATATCTCCGTGAGGTTTTGAACCATGGTTGAATATGTCCCCATCCTCGTCATGATCTGTTTTGCCCTTTTCATTGCCTGCCTTATCGTCGGCGCCTCCCATCTGCTCGGTCACAGGAAGACCAGCATAACTAAACTGTGCACCTATGAATGCGGTATGAAGTCCAGCGGCTCGGCGAGAATGCGCATGAATATCCGTTACTACATCGTCGCCATGCTCTTCCTCATCTTCGACATCGAAATCATGTTCCTCTATCCCTGGGCCGTGGTCACGGGAAGTTTGAAACTCTTCGGTTTTCTGGAGATGCTGGTCTTTGTGCTCATCCTCTTTGTCGGCTATCTCTATGTATGGAAGAAAGGGGCTCTGGAATGGGAGGAATAGAAAATACCGCGCAGGAGCTCATCAACTGGGGCAGGAAGAATTCCGTATGGCCGGTCACCTTCGGGCTGGCCTGCTGCGCCCTGGAAATGATGGTCGCCAGTTCCTCCACCTATGACATTTCCCGTTTCGGCTCGGAGGTCTTCCGGCCTTCGCCGCGTCAGGCCGACCTCATGATCGTGGCCGGAACGGTAACCAAGAAAATGGCCCCCCTGCTGCGGCGCATCTATGAACAGATGCCGGAGCCGAAATGGGTCATTGCCCTGGGCGCCTGTGCCTGCAGCGGAGGGATCTTCCGCACCTACAATGTCGTCCAGGGGGTGGACCAGATCGTCCCCGTGGATGTCTATGTGCCCGGTTGCCCGCCCCGCCCTGAAGCGCTCCTGGCAGGACTCATCAAGCTTCAGGAAAAGATCGGCAGGGAGCCGGCTGGCGAGAGAAAACTTATCAGTTTACCCTGGGGGAAGAATGACTAGGTGCATGGCCGGTGATCTGCTGAAGGGGAGATTCCCCGAGGCAGTGCTGAATATCGAAGAATTCAGAGGCGAAACGAGCCTTACCGTCGCGAAGGAAGGGCTGCGGGAACTCATGGCCTTTCTGAAGAACAGCGAGCATCTCTCCTATGACCTGCTCATTGACCTGGCCGGTGTGGACTGGGAAAGTAAAACGCCCCGTTTCCTGGTCGCCTACCTTCTGCACTCCATGAAATTCAATAACCGGCTCCGGATCAAGGTGGCGGTGGCGGAAGGCGAGGCCCTGGATACGGTGAGCGACATCTGGAAGGCGGCCAACTGGATGGAGCGGGAAGCCTACGACATGTTCGGCATCGGGTTCACCGGTCATCCCGACTTACGGCGTATCCTTTTGGAGGAGGATTTTGCGGGCCACCCCTTGAGAAAAGATTTCCCCCTGGAAGGATTCGCCTTTGGAGAACCCTTTAACGTATGCTTAGAGGAAGAACTTTAAATGGCTGAAACACGCACCATGATCATCAATATGGGGCCCCAGCATCCGGCAACGCACGGGGTGTTGCGGGTGCTTCTGGAACTGGATGGCGAGACCGTGGTCAAGGCTACGCCCCACATCGGCTACCTGCACCGGGGGGTGGAGAAGCTTGCGGAATCCTTCACTTACCCCCAGGCTTTGACCTTGACGGACCGGCTGGACTATACCAGCGCCCTTTCCAACAATCTGGCCTACTGCCTGGCCGTGGAAAAGCTCCTGGACCTCGAAATCCCCAAAAGGGCCCAATACCTGCGGGTGATGTTCGCCGAACTCCAGCGGATCTCGGCCCATCTGTTGTGGGTGGCGACGCACGCCCTCGACATCGGGGCCATGACGGTGCTCTTCTACGCCTTTCGGGAACGGGAGACGGTCACCGAGATCCTGGAACTCGTCACGGGTGCCCGACTCACACCGAGCTTCATCAGAGTGGGGGGCCTGGCGGCCGACATCCCCGAGACCTTCCTGCCCCGGGTGAAAGAGTTTGTCCAGGATTTCCCCAAACGGGTGGACGAATACGAAACGTTGCTTACGGAAAACATCATCTGGAAGAAGAGAACCCAGAACATCTCGCCCCTGTCCGGCGAGGAATGCCTCAATTACGGTGTGACCGGCCCGGTGCTCCGGGCCTCGGGCGTCAACTACGATGTGCGGAAAGCCTATCCCTACTCCAGTTATGAGGATTTTGACTTTGAGATCCCCCTGGGCGCCAAGGGCGATGTCTACGACCGTTACCTGGTGCGGCTGAAGGAGATGCGCCAGTCCAACCGGATCGTCGAGCAGGCCGTAGCCAAACTCCCGCCCGGACCATACGCAGCCACCGATGCGCCCCGGGTGGTGCCGCCTCCCAAAGAAGAAGTGGGCAAGGATATGGCCGCCCTGATCAACCATTTCAAGATCATGTCCGAAGGCTTTGCCCCCCCGCCCGGCGAGGTTTATGCATCCATCGAATCATCGAAGGGCGAACTGGGCTTTTATATTATCAGCGACGGCACCCATCATCCCTTCCGCATGCGGATCAGGCCGCCTTCCTTTGTCAACCTCGGCGCCCTGCCGCAGATGATCGAGGGGCAAATGGTCGCCGATGTCGTGGCTGCCATTGGCAGCATCGATATCGTGCTGGGGGAAATAGACCGATAGGGTTTTTCGGTATCGGTATCGCTATCGGTATCGGGATCGAAATCTAACAAGCAATAAGAGCGATAAGTTGGAGTCGCGTTTTTTAGGTGGAAGGTATGACCGACATCATTTTCAGCTCCTGGCAGGAAGAACTCATCGACAACCGCAAGGTGGCGGAAAAGGACCGGCAGGCGCCGGTTCGCCTGCGCCTGCCGGCGGAATTTCAACCCGGTGAACGGATCAAGGCCTTCATGGCCTGGGACGGCCTGGCGCTCAACGATGAGGATGTAGACATTGTCGACATATGCGCCAAGTATGTCGAAGCCGTCCAAGGCGAGTCCTGCGGCAAATGTTTCCCCTGCCGCGTCGGCACGCGGGTCATCGCCGAGTGGCTCAAGCAGATCGTTGCCGGAGAAGGCAAGATCGAATACCTGCAAAAGATCAAAGACCTGGCCGGCAACATCCGGGATGGCGCCCTCTGTTCCATCGGCCAGACGGGGCTTAGGCCCATCCTGCTTGCCCTGGACCAGTTCGGCCCGGCTTTCACCACGGCCATTACCGGGGAAAGAAAGGTGCGAGCGGGCACCTACCGCTTCGCCGTTACCGCCCCCTGCTCCAGCGTCTGCCCCGCCAGCCTCGATATCCCCACGTACGTGGAGGAAGTGAGCGAACAGAAATTTGCCGAATCCCTCACCACGATCCGGCAGAACACCTGCATGGCCGGGACCTTGGGGAGGGTCTGCATACGTCCCTGCGAAGCGAACTGCCGCCGGGCCAACATCGACGAGCCCATTGCCATCAAATATCTGAAGAGGTTCGTGGCCGACGACGAAATAGAAAAGCGCCGCTCGCTGGAAATCACCGCCCCCCCCAAAAGCGGCAAGAAAGTGGCGGTGATCGGCGCCGGTCCGGCGGGTTTGGCCTGCGCCTACTATCTGGCACTCCAGGGCCACGGGGTGACGATCTTCGAGAAGCTGCCCGAACCGGGCGGCATGGCCGCCGTGGGCATCCCGGATTACCGCCTCCCCCGCCCCATCCTCGGGCTGGAGGAGGAAATCGTCCGGAAAGCGGGGGTGGAATTCCGCTACGGTGTCGAGGTGGGAAAGGACATAAAATTCAGCGCCATCCGCCAGGAGCATGACGCCGTCTTCATCGGCGTGGGCGCGCATGACAGCTCCCCCATGGGCGTCGAGGGGGAAGACAAGAATTACAGCGGCTTCATCTCGGGCGTCAAATACCTCCTGGACATCAATCAGGGACGGGACCCCTATCCGCCGGGCAAGAAGGTCGTCGTCGTCGGAGGCGGCAACGTGGCCATCGATTGCGTACGTTCTTCCTTCCGGATCGGCAAGACCGATGTGAACCTTGTCTACCGGCGGTCCAAAAAGGAAATGCCGGCTGACCCCGTAGAAATCAAGGATGCGGAAGAAGAGGCGGTCAATTTCCATTACCTCTGCAACCCCACGCGGATACTGGCGCCAGAAGGCCGGGTGACCGGGGTGGAGTGCATCCGCATGGAGCTGGGCGAACCGGACCAGAGCGGCCGGCGCCGGCCGGTGCCCGTACCCGGTTCGGAATTCGTCATCGAAACGGACATCCTGATCCCGGCGATCGGGCAAAAGGTAAATTTATCCTTCCTTGAGGCAGAAGACGGCATCAAGCTGACGAAATGGAATACCATTGAGGTCGACGGGGAAACCTATGTCACCTCGCAGGCAGGCGTTTTCGCCTCGGGAGACTGTGTGACCGGCCCCGATGTCCTGGTCAGAGCGGCCGGCACGGGAAAAAGCGCGGCCGAAAAGATCGATTGCTACCTCCGCGGCAGCCAGGTGGAGGCCTCCGTGGCCGAGCGTTTCCGGACCCTTTTTGCCAGCCTCAAGGTCTACGACAAAAACGAACAACTCGGCGTCCTGGGCGGCAAGAAGAAGGCGCACCTGCCGATGCTCGCACCAGAGGAGAGGAAACATACCTTCCAGGAAGTGGAGGAGGGTTTCAAAGTCAATGTGGCCATCGACGAAGCGGAACGTTGCCTGCGCTGTTACCGGATCGGCATGATTGCGGTATGAGCAGGAAGGGCAATTTTGGATTCTTGATTCTTGATTTTGGATTAAAATAATTAAGAATCTAAAATTTAAAATCCAAAATTATTAGTGTTAGGTGATAGGTAAATGGAAACATTTTATTTCTTGCTGGAAATCGTCATAAAAAATGTGGTCGTCGTTACCTGCCTGATGCTTCTTGTCGCCTATCTCACTCTGGTGGAGAGAAAATTTCTCGGCTACCTGCAGGTGCGGATCGGCCCCAACCGCGTGGGCTACTTCGGGCTGCTCCAGCCCATTGCCGACGGCATCAAGTCCTTCGTGAAAGAGGACCTCATTCCCGCCAACGCCGATAAACCGGTCTTCGTGATCGCCCCGATGATCGCCTTTGTCACGGCCCTGGCCATGTTTGCCGTCATCCCCTTCGGAGACAGCGTCCAGCTCTTCGGCCGGGAGATAAAATTGGTGATCGCCGATGTGGATATCGGCATCCTTTACATCTTTGCCATGGCCACGCTGGGGGAATACGGGATCGTCCTGGGGGGCTGGTCCTCGGGCAATAAATACGGACTCCTCGGGGCGCTCCGGGCCGCGGCCCAGATGATCAGCTACGAAGTCGCCCTGGGGCTCATCGTCATCGGCACCATCATCCTGGCAGGTTCGCTCCGTCTCACGGACATCGTGGAGGCCCAGCGCGGCGCCTGGTTTATCCTCTACCAGCCCTTTGCCTTTCTGCTCTACCTCGTGGCGGCACTCGCCGAGATCAACAGGACGCCTTTCGACATGCCGGAATCGGAAAGCGAGCTGGCCTGCGGCTTTAACATCGAATACAGCAGCATGAAATTCGCCCTCTTCGCGATTGCCGAGTATGCCCATCTGGTGACAGTGGCGGCCCTCACCACCACCCTCTTTCTCGGCGGCTGGCTGGGTCCGGTTCTCCCGGGGCCGGTCTGGTTTTTGCTCAAGGTATTGTTCCTGGTCTTCATCTTCATCTGGATAAGGGGCACCTACCCCCGGATGCGGTACGACCATATCATGCAGTTCGGCTGGAAGTTCCTGTTTCCCGCGGCGCTTCTCAATGTGGTATTAACCGCTCTCTTTGTGGCGTTAAGATAGATAGGTGAAGCATATGATCATTCCCCTGTTAAAAGGCCTGCGGCTCACCCTGAAGATGTTTTTTTCCAAACCGATAACGATCCGTTATCCCGAGGAAAAAAGGAAGATCTCGCCGCGCTGGCGGGGCATCCATTATTTCAACGCCGATGAAAAAGGGGAGACCACCTGTGTCGCCTGCGGCCTCTGTGTCGCCATCTGTCCCGCCCGCTGCATCAGCATCGAGATCAGAGAAAGGCCCGATGGCTCCCGCTATCCCGGCATGTACGAAATCGACGAGTTGCGCTGCATCTTCTGCGGCTACTGTCAGGAAGCCTGCCCGGTCAACGCCATCAAACTGGGGCAGAAATACGAGTATGTGCACTACGCGAGGAAAGACTTCCTGCTCACCACGGAAAAGCTTCTTTCCTTAAAGGAATAATCTATGGATATGATCGGTTTTAAGGGAATCATCTTTATTATCACCGCGCTCGTTGCCATCATATCTGCCCTGCTGATGACAACACGGAAAAATCCCGTCCACAGCGCCCTCTGGATGATCGTGACCTTTTTCTCCATGGCCATCATCTATCTGCTGCTCAACGCCCAGTTTATCGCCGTGGCCCAGGTGATGGTGTATGCGGGGGCCATCATGATGCTCATCCTCTTTGTCATCATGCTGGTCCAACTGGAAAAGGGCGCAGAAGAGGAAAGGGAAAAGAAGCTCCGCTCCGCGAAAGCGAAGATTGCCGGAGCCCTTGTCACGCTCATTCTTCTTGTGGAAATACTGGCCGGCTCGCTGTTTTCCCGGGTGACCGGCCGGCTGGGAGAATACCCCGTCGAGCTGGTGAACAACGTGGGCAATGTAAAAACAATGGGAGCACTGCTTTACGGCCAGTACCTTTTTCCCTTTGAAATTGCCTCGATTCTTCTTTTGGTGGGCATCGTGGGCGCGGTCGTCATTGCCAAGAAAAAATGACATCGTCCCGGCGCAGACCGGGAACCATGACCAACGCTGGATTCCGGTTTTCACCGGAATGACCGTAGGAGGTTTTGATGTTTAACGAAATACCCGCCGGATTATGTTACGTCTTAAGCGGCATCCTTTTTACCATCGGCGCCATCGGCGCGATCACGAGGAGAAACGTCATCGTGATCTTCATGTGTATCGAGCTGATGCTGAATGCGGTGAATCTGGTCTTCATCGCCTCGGGTAACGCCCTTTCCTCGATGGATGGCGCCGTATTCGTTTTCTTCATCATGACGGTGGCCGCCGTAGAGGCCGCCGTGGGATTGGCGATCTTCGTCATGGTCTTCCGCCTCCAGGGGACAGTCGATGCCGATCAGGTCAATCTATTAAAATATTAACGGTAACTGCTGCGTCGGAGGATTTATATACATGGCTGATTACATCTGGCTCATCCCCTTTTTCCCGGCTTTGGGCTTCCTCATCAACACCATCTCCGGAAGCAGGACATCCAAAACCTTTGTTTCCTGGGTCGCCTGCCTGGCCCTATTTGCCTCCTTTCTCGTCTCGGCGATCATCTTTTACCAGTTCCTGCACATGGCGCCGGAAGCCAGGGTCCTGGAGCGGGACATCTACACCTGGATAAGCTCCGGAGAACTCACCGTCCCCATCGGTTTTCGGATCGATGCCCTCTCCATCATCATGTGCCTCGTGGTCACGGGCGTCGGCTTTCTCATCCATGTCTACTCCACCGGCTATATGCATGACGACCCGGGCTTCCGGAGATTCTTCATCTATCTGAACCTCTTTGTCTTCATGATGCTGCTCCTGGTTACGGGGAACAACATCCTCCTCATGTTCGTCGGCTGGGAAGGGGTGGGGCTCTGTTCCTACCTCTTGATCGGCTTCTGGTATGAAAAGGACTCGGCCGCCAACGCCGGGAAAAAGGCCTTTATCGTCAATCGGGTCGGCGATTTCGGCTTCCTCCTGGGCATCTTCCTCCTCTTCGTGAGCCTGGGGGCGCAGGGGGTGTGGACCGTAAAATTTGCGGAATTCGAACGCAGCGCCCATCTCTTGAGCGGCGGCATCGTCACGATCATCACCCTGCTGCTCTTCGTGGGCGCCATGGGCAAGTCGGCCCAGCTCCCTCTTTACGTGTGGCTCCCCGACGCCATGGAAGGTCCCACGCCCGTCAGCTCCCTCATCCATGCCGCCACGATGGTGACGGCCGGCGTCTACATGATCGCCCGGCTCAATTACCTCTTCAGCATGGCGCCAGACACGATGTTCATCGTGGCCCTGATCGGCGCGCTCACCGCTTTTTTTGCCGCCTCTATCGGTTTTGCCCAGTACGACATCAAGAAGGTGCTCGCCTACTCCACGATCAGCCAACTCGGCTTCATGTTTATCGCCGTCGGCGTGGGGGCCTATGCGGCGGGTATCTTCCACCTCATGACCCATGCCTTTTTCAAGGGACTCCTGTTCCTCGGGGCCGGAAGCGTGATGCACGCCATGAGCGGGGAACTGGACCTCCGGAACATGGGAGGCCTGCGCGAGAAAACACCCGTCACCTACTGGACCTTCTTTATCGCCTGTCTGGCCATCGCGGGTATTCCCGGCTTTTCCGGATTCTTCAGCAAAGACGAAATCCTCTGGAAGGCCTTCAGCTCTCCCCAGGGACACACCTTTATCTGGCTGCTCGCTGCCGTCACCGCGGGTATGACGGCCTTTTACATGTTCCGCCTCTTCTTCAGCATCTTCCACGGGAAATGCCGCGCCTCCGAGGAGGTCAAGCACCACATCCATGAGTCGCCGCGGGTCATGACCATACCGCTGGCTATCCTGGCGGTTCTCTCCCTGGCCGGCGGCTACGTGGGCATCCCCCATATCCTGGGGGGGGAAAACAGCATCGAAAAATTCCTGGAGCCGATTTTCGGCCACGCTCCGCACAAAGTGGCTACCCCAGGCGGCGGCTGGGACCTGATCAGCACGGCCTGGGCCTCTACGGAAGCAGCCGGGGGCCATGCCGCCAGTTCGCTGGAATTGACCCTGATGGTGCTCTCCGTCCTGATCGCCCTTTGCGGCATCGCCCTGGCCTACGTCTTTTACCTCAAGAATCCCGAGCTGCCCAAAGGTTTTGCCGCCCGGTTCAGCGGTCTGTACCGGACAGTGCACAATAAGTATTTCGTCGATGAGCTATACGACTTTATCTTTGTCCGGGGAATTTTGCGGGCCAGCGCCTTGCTGCTCAAAGTGGTGGACATCGGCCTGATCGAGGGCGTGGTAAATGGTTCGGCCGGCACGATGAAATGGATAGGCAGCGGACTCCGGCGCATCCAGACGGGGTTTGTCCAGGAATATGCCCTGGGCATCATTGTGGGGGCAATTATCGTGATCGGCTATCTGATCGTGATACCGATTTTTTGACGGCTTCGTAAAAAGTTCATATGAGGTTCTAATACATGAGCATGCCATTTCCTCTTTTGAGTACCATCATATTTTTCCCCCTGGCGGGCGCCGTCCTTTTGACATTCCTGCCGCGGCGCTACGCCACGGGCATCAAGGTGTCGGCCCTGATCTGGTCGCTGTTGGAATTTGCCATTTCTCTGCCCCTTTACTTCACCTTCAACGAGCGGACCGGGGGAATGCAATTCGCTGAACAGCTTCCCTGGTTTCCCGAATGGGGCATCAGCTATCTGGTGGGCGTGGACGGCATCAGCATGCTCCTGGTGATGCTGACCACCTTTCTGACCGTCTTATGCATCCTCTGTTCCTGGGAGGCGATCGGGGACAAGCTGAAAGAATATTATGCCTCCTTTCTCTTGCTGGAAACAGCCATGCTCGGCGCCCTCTGCGCGCTCGATCTCGTTTTGTTTTATATTTTCTGGGAATTGATGCTGGTGCCCATGTACCTGCTCATCGGAGTCTGGGGTGGTCCGCGCCGGATCTACGCGGCCATAAAATTTTTCCTCTTCACGATGGTGGGAAGCGTCCTGATGCTCCTGGCCATCCTGGCCCTCTACTACCATTACGGCGCCGCCACGAATGTCTACACCTTCAACGTCTTCGAACTCTATAAGGCCAGCATCCCGGTGAGTAAACAATACTGGCTCTTTGCCGCCTTCGCCCTGTCCTTTGCGATCAAGGTGCCCATGTTTCCCTTCCACACCTGGCTGCCCGATGCCCATACGGAGGCGCCCACAGCCGGCAGCGTCATCCTGGCCGGCGTACTGCTGAAAATGGGCACCTATGGATTTTTGCGGTTTGCCATCCCTCTCTTTCCCGAGGCCGCTTTCGCCGCCGTACCGCTCATGTCCACCCTGGCCATTATCGGCATCGTCTACGGCGCCCTCATGTGCCTCATGCAGACCGATGTGAAACGGCTTATCGCCTATTCTTCCGTGAGCCATCTCGGTTACGTGATGCTCGGCATCTTTGCCTTCAACATGCAGGGCTTGGAGGGCGGCATCTACCAGATGCTCAACCACGGTATCAGTACGGGAGGCCTCTTCCTCATCGTCGGCATGATCTACGAACGGCGGCATACGAGAATGATCGCCGATTTCGGGGGTTTGTCCAAAGTAATGCCGCGGTTTGCCGTTTTCTTCATGATCATCACCCTCTCCTCGATCGCTTTGCCCGGCACCAACGGCTTTGTGGGAGAATTTCTCATCCTGCTGGGCGCCTTCAAAAGCAATATGCTCTACGGGATACTGGCCACCACGGGGGTCATCCTGGGTGCCGTGTATATGCTCTGGATGTTCCAGCGCGTCATGTTCGGCCAGATCACGAAAGAGGAAAATAAAGGGCTGCGGGACGTGACGGGCAGGGAAACGGCCATCCTGTGCGCCATTGTCTTTTTTATCTTTTTCATGGGCCTCTATCCCAAGCCCTTCTTTAAAAAGATGGACGCTTCGGCGACCGCCTATCTGCAATACGTGCAGTCGAAAAACGTCTCCTCCGCACCTTCTCAGGTTGTTCCTGTAAGGCAGGCGGGAGTAAAGTAACGCATAGGGGCAGACCCTGCCCGTAAAGTTTGCAAAAGGTGAAGAATTATGGTTGTAACAATACCTGAACTGGCCTTCGGTTGGATAATCCCGGAAATAATTATTACCCTTTGCGCCATCGCCACGCTGCTCTTGTCCGCCTTCCGCAGACAGGGAGGCAGCGGACTGGCCGCCGGCTCCATCGCCCTGATCGGGGCCGGGCTCGCCCTGGTTTTTACCTGCCAGCTTTGGGACGTAAATACTCATATTTTTAATAAGTTATATACAATAGACAACTTCGGCACCTTCTTCAAGGGATTGGCGCTGATCGTCTCGCTCCTGGTGACCCTCATCTCGCTTGCCTACGTGGAACGGGAAGACATGATCAAAGGCGAATACTACTCCCTGCTCCTCTTCGGCGTACTGGGCATGATGGTGATGGTTTCGTCCAACAATTTCATCACCATTTTCATCGGCCTGGAAGTCATGTCCATCTCCATCTATGTCCTCTGCGGGCTGCTCGCCGGCAATCCCCGGTCGGCCGAGGCGGCCCTGAAATACTTCCTGCTGGGGGCCTTTGCCACCGCCTTTCTCCTTTACGGCATGGCCCTGGTCTATGGGACAACCGGCAGCCTCGATATCCGCGAAGTCGCCGATTTTGCCCTTTCGGGAAACTTTTACATAACGCCGATGTTCATGGCCGGCATAGCCCTGCTCATCGTGGGCTTTGGCTTTAAGACAGCCGCCGTTCCTTTCCACATGTGGACCCCCGATGTCTACGAAGGCGCCCCGACTTCCATCACCGCCTATATGGCAACAGGGGTCAAGGCGGCCGCCTTCGGCGCCTTTCTGAGGATTTTTTACACGGCCTTCCCCTCCTTTTTGGAGGGCTGGACAGGCATCCTGTGGCTCCTGGCCGTGCTCACCATGACGGTGGGCAACATCACGGCCCTCGTGCAGGACGACGTCAAAAGAATGCTCGCCTATTCCAGCATCGCCCATGCCGGATACATTCTCATTGCCTTCGTCATTGGCGACCGGGCCTTTTCCTCAAGCATCCTCTTCTATGTCCTCGTTTATACCTTCATGAACGTCGGCGCCTTTACGGTCGTCATGCTGCTGGGCCGCAAGGATGCGGCCAATACGGGCATTGATAGCTACGCCGGGCTCGCGACCAGGCATCCGTTGGTTGCCCTGTCCATGGGTATTTTCCTCCTTTCCCTGGCCGGGGTCCCGCCGCTGGCCGGCTTTATGGGGAAATTTTATGTCCTTTCCGCAGCCATTAAGGCCCAGTATTACTGGCTGGCCGTAATCGGCGTCCTGAACAGCGCCGTGGCCGCCTATTACTACCTGCGCGTCATCATGTACATGTACTTCAAGGACCCCGTTGGCGAACTCGGCAAGCCCGACTTTTCCCCGGCCTACACCCTGGCCATCGTCATCAGCCTGTGGGCCCTCGTCCACATGGGTATTTTTCCCCGCGATTTTCTGCTCATCACGCAGAAATCAGTCAATATCTTTATGTGAGGAGGTAAGAGACCATGACTACGCCTTTACACTGCCCGGGTTTTGAAACATTCAAGGATTTGAAATCCTTCACCTGCAATTGTCCCAACTGCGGAAAAGAGATAGAAATATTCTCTGATGAATTTGACCGTAAGCATATCTGCAAGGCCTGCAAGGTGGAAGTCGATTTCACCAAATGTGAGTTGAAATCGTCCGTGGCCACGATCAGGCCGTGATAAGAAATATTTCATTTAAGAGGTGGATAGATGGTTAATTTGACCATTGATGAGAGGCAGGTCACGGCAGAGGAAGGCACTACCATTCTGCAGGCGGCGGCCGCGGTGGGGATAAAGATTCCCACCCTCTGTTATCATAAAAGGTTGAACCCGATCGGGTCATGCCGGATGTGTCTCGTGGAGGTCGAGGGCTATGCCAATCCCATGACGGCCTGTACGACCCCGGTGGCGGAGGGAATCAAGGTTGTCACGACTACCGAGCGGTTGCAAAAGATGAGAAGGGACAACCTGAAGCTCCTCTTGGTCAACCATCCCCTGGAATGCCCCATCTGCGATGCCGCGGGGCGGTGCGAACTGCAAAATATGGTCTATCAATTCGGCATCGCCACGGCGGATTTCCAGGCCGAAAGAGTAGCCCGCAGCGCCGAGTATTCCACTCCCCTGATCCGCTACTGGCCGGACCGGTGCATCATGTGCCTGCGCTGCGTGCACGCCTGTAAGAACGTCACCCTGGGGGTGCTGGACGTGGCAGGTTCCGGTTTCGGGGCACAGATTTCTCCCATCCACAAGGAAAGGTGCACCTCCTGTGGCGAGTGCCTGCGCAGTTGCCCCACCGGCGCCCTGACGGAGAATTTGAGCACCCACCGGGGACGTCCCTGGAATACCAGGCGCATCGAGACAACATGCACTTACTGCGGCTGCGGTTGTCAGCTTGAGCTCATGGTCGCCAATGAAAAGATCATCGGGGTAACTACCAAAAACGATGCGGGAACAAATCAGGGGAGTTTATGTGTCAAGGGACGTTTCGGCTATGAATTTATCCAGAGCGATGCCCGTCTGACCAAACCGCTGATCAGAAAAAACGGCTCCTTTCAGGAGGCTACCTGGGAGGAGGCCCTGGGTTTGGTGGCCGAGAGACTGGGAGCGATCAAAGCGACCGCCGGGCCCGACGCCCTGGCCGGCCTGACCTCGGCCCGGTGCACGAACGAGGAAAACTACCTCTTCCAGAAGTTTATGCGGGCGGTCCTCGGCACCAACAACATCGACCACTGTGCCCGACTTTGACACTCTTCCACGGTGGCAGGTCTTGCCGCCTCCTTCGGTAGTGGTGCGATGACAAACCCGATCGCCGATGTCCTGAAATCGGAAGTCCTGCTCGTGACGGGCAGCAATACCACGGAAAATCACCCTATTTTTGCAAACTACTTCAAAGAAGCGGTTTACCGGAAAGGGGCCCAGCTCATCGTCATCGATCCGCGAAAGATCGCCCTCACGGAATACGCCACCCTGTGGCTGCGACCGAAGCCGGGTACGGACGTGGCCTGGATCAACGGGCTCATGCACGTCATCCTCAAAGAGAATTTGCAGGCTTCCGATTATATCCAGCAACGGACGGAAGGCTTCGCGGCCTTAAAGGCCCAGGTGGAAAAATATACACCGGCCTATGTCGAGGAGATCACGGGCATCCCGGCGGCTGATCTGGAGGCCGCGGCCCGTCTGTACGGGAAGGCCAAACCGGCCGCGATCCTTTATACTATGGGCATCACCCAACATACCACGGGGACAGATACGGTAAAGTCCCTGGCCAATCTGGCCATGCTCTGCGGCAATGTGGGCGTGGAAGGCGGCGGCGTCAATCCGCTGCGGGGCCAGAACAATGTCCAGGGAGCCTGCGACATGGGGGGCCTCCCCGATGTTTTGCCCGCCTACCAGCGGGTGGCTGATGCAGCGCTGCGGGAAAAATTCCGGGAGGCCTGGGGCGTACCCGTCCCCGAGCAGCCGGGACTTACCCTGGTCGAAATGATGCAGGCCGCCTCCGCCGGGAAGATCAAGGGGATGTACATCATGGGCGAAAATCCCATGTTGGCTGATCCCGATCTTACTCACCTGGAGGCGGCGCTCCGGAAACTCGATTTCCTCGTGGTGCAGGATGTCTTCCTCACGGAAACGGCCAAACTCGCCCATGTCATCCTGCCTTCCGCCTGTTTCGCCGAGAAGGAAGGCACCTTCACCAACTCGGAGAGACTGGTGCAGCGCGTACGCAAGGCTGTAGCTGCGCCCGGGGAGGCCAGAGCGGACTGGGAAATAATCATGGACCTGGCCAACCGTCTTGGCTACCCGATGCAGTACGCGGGGCCGGAACAGATCATGGAGGAAATCAACGGGGTCACACCCAGTTATGCCGGCATCACTTATAGCCGGCTGGATAAAGGTGGCATCCCCTGGCCCTGCCCGACGGCGGACCACCCGGGGACAAGGTACCTCCATAAAGACAGGTTCACCCGGGGCCGGGGTCTCTTTCACCCGATCGAGTACCAGGCGCCCGCGGAACTGACGGACCCCGAATACCCCTTGATCCTGACCACGGGCCGCGTTCTCTATCACTACCATACGGGCACCATGACCCGCATGGGCAAAGGAATTACGGAGCGCTGCCCCGAGAGTCTCGTGGAAATCAATCCTGAGGACGCCGCCCGGTTCGCAATTACCAGCGGCAATTACGTTACCGTTACGTCCCGACGCGGCAAAGTCCGGGCCAAGGCCCAGGTGACGGAGCGGTCGCCCGTGGGTACGATTTTCATGAACTTCCATTTCAGCGAGGCCGCCGTCAACCTGCTCACCAACCCGGCCCTCGATCCCATCGCGAAGATCCCGGAATACAAGGTCTGCGCGGTCAAGGTCGAGGCGGCATAAGAGGAGAAGGATGACATCGGCAGCGCCGGACAGGGGTCAGCCGTGATCACGCCGGCTGAAGCCCTGGGACTCAGCGGAGCGACGCTGGAGACGCGAGTGCGCCAGGCCCTGCGCCAGCTAAGCGACGCAGATCTCGCGCGGGTGGCCGGCCGCCTGCGACTCGATGCACTCCGGCACGGCGTTACCTATGACCGAGGGGGGGTAGCGGAACCGATTCGGGTGATGCTGCGGCCCCTGCTCATCATGCCCGACCAACTGGCCTACGTGCACCACATCTGCGGGAAGCTCCTCGACGCACTTAAACGACTGCCCGAGCTCTACTTCCAAGACGCCCGGGTCCGCCGCATACTGCGCATCAACGAGGAAGAGGATGCGTGGCTGCGCGAGGCGTGGTGCCCCGCCAACGCCTGCCTGAACCCCATCTATGGCCGTCTCGACGCCGTATGCAATTTCGCCCGTTCCGACTGGCGAAACTCGCTTCAGTTCCTCGAACCAAACCTCTCCGGCGTCGGCGGCATGCACTACGGCCCCGTCGCGGAGCAGCTCGTCATGCGCGACGTGGTGAGCGCCCTGGTGGAGCACGACCCGGGGCTCGCCATCGAGCTGCCGCCGGATCAGCGCGAGCTCTTCCTGCAGCTCCTCCTCGACCACGCCCAGGCGTTGGGGCGGCCCTCCCGAAACATCTGCCTCTTGGATCCGGCAGGTATCGCAGAGGGGCCGAACGAACAGCCAGAGCTCCTGCGCTATTGCCAGGCGCACCACGGTGTGACGGTAGTGCACGCCGACCCCCTCGATCTTCGGCTCGCAGGCGACGAGGTGTACTGCGGCGATGTGTGTGTGGACGTGGCGTACCGCGATTACGAGGTACGCGATCTCATCGCCCTCGGCCGGAGAGAGGGCCATGACCTGGCCGCCATGCGGGCGCTCTTTCGGCAAAATCGTATGGTCTCCTCCATCGGCGGCGACCTTGACCACAAGAGCTGCTGGGAGGTCCTCACGGACGACGAACTCGCAACGGCTTACTTCACCGCGGAGGAGCGGAAGCTCTTCCACCGACACGTCCTCTGGACACGGGTCCTGTCCGAGCGCAGAACGGCCCTGCCGCGCGGCGCGGGAGACCTGGCGGAGTATGTCCGGTGCAACCGCGAGGAGCTCGTGCTCAAGCCGAACCGGGGGTACGGGGGGGCCGACATCCACCTGGGCGCCCAGACGCCCCAGAGCGAGTGGGAGGCGCTGATCGGCCGCGCCCTGGCTCTGGCCGACGACCCGGAGCGCAGCTGGGTCGTGCAGGTGGCGGCCAGCCTTCCCGTGGCTGAGTTCCCCGTGGTCGACGACCGGGGCCGCGTCCACGAAGAGCCGTTCTATGTAGTGCTGGGATTCGTACCGACCGAAGGGGGGCTAGGTACCATCGGCCGGGCGTCCCAGAAGGCCGTCGTCAATGTGGCCCAGCACGGCGGGATGGCTGCGGTGCTCCTCGGCCACGCACCGCCCGACCTGCGGGCACCACGGAGGCCCGCGGCCCGCGGGCCCAACACAGAGGCCCGGCTGCGCCGGCGGATCTCGGATCTACGCGCCCTCGACGACACCCTGAGCCTGCTCTCCTGGGACGAGGAGACTTACCTCCCCAAGGGGGCGCACGGCGGGCGCGGCGCCCAGATCGCCACCGTCGAGAGCCTGCGCCATCAGCTCCTTGTTGACGACGAACTCGGAGAGTTGGTCGAGGCGGCGGCCGGGTGGGCTCCCCGGGAGGGCCGCCTTGCGACGGAGATAAATCACCTCCGGCGGCTGCGGCGCAGCGCGCTCGCCCTGCCCGACGGCCTGGTGCGCTCCTTCGCCCAGTCCCGCTCCCGCGCGCTCGTCGCCTGGCAGGAAGCGCGCCGGAGCAACGACTTTTGCCGCTTCTCCCCGGCCTTCTCGGAGCTCCTCGGGTTCGTGCGGGAGCGAGCCGAGGCCCTGTCGCGCACGGACGACCTCTACGACGGCCTCCTCGACGAGCACGAGCCCGGCATGACGCGGGCGCGCCTGGAACCCTTCCTCCTGGCCCTGGGGGAGCGCCTCGTGCCGCTCGTTCGCGGCCTGGCCTGCGGCACGCCGGGCCCCCCGGGGGGTTTGCCGCCGGGGCGTTACGCCGATGCAACCCAGGAACGCTTCTGCCGCTCCGTTTTGAGGGACATGGGGTTCGACTTCTCCCGCGGCCGGATCGACCGGGCCACCCACCCCTTCACGATGCTCGCCGGCGGCGAGGATGTGCGGCTCACCCTCCGCCTCCTGGAGGACGATCCCCTCCCCGGCATGTTCGCCGCGCTCCACGAGGGCGGCCACGCCCTCTACGACCAGGGCTTCGGACCCGAACTCGCGGGAACGCTCCTCGCCGAGGGAGCGGGCATGGGGCTCCACGAGTCGCAGGCGAGGCTGTGGGAAAACCACGTGGGCCGGAGCCGCGCCTTCTGGGAGCACTACTTCCCGAGGCTCCGGGAGCTCTTCCCTTCCCTTCCCGACAGCACCACCGCCGAGGGCGTCTACCGGCAGGTCAACGCCATTCGGCCGGGCACGAGCCGCGTAGAGGCCGACGAGGTCACCTACAACCTCCACATCCTCCTGCGGTACCGGCTCGAGCTGGCGCTGCTGGCGGGGGACCTCCCGGTGGAGGATCTGCCCGAAGCCTGGGCCAACGAGAGCGAGGCCCTGCTTGGCGTGCGGCCGGCCGGCCCCCGGGAGGGGTGTCTGCAGGACGTTCACTGGAGCCTCGGCACCTTGGGCTACTTCCCCAACTACGCCCTGGGCAATCTCTATGCGGCCCAACTCATGGAGGCGTTCCTCGCGGACCACCCGACCTTCGAGCACGACGTCCGCTGCGGGGACTTCTCGAAACTCCTCACCTGGCTGCGCGAAAAGGTGCACCGCCACGGCCACTTGCTTCCAGCCGACGCGATAGTCGAGCAGGCCACAGGCAGACCCCTCGACGCGGAACCGTTCTTCCGGCATATTGCTGCCCGCGACCAGCAGGACTTCCGATTTTAGGAGTTGCATCGTACACCACCGTTGCGAGACGGCTTGAAACGGTGAGACATTTTTTGCCATCTAGACATTTTTTGCATCCCCCCTCTTTCATACCTCATACTGATCCGGCTTAGGATTTCTTTCTTCAGGAAGATGCCGGCAACGCAACTTTTGTCCATTTCCCGCACCCCCCTAGAGCTTGCATAATAAAATTACCTGAAATATCCAGAGATTAGACCGGTGGCACAAAACCTGCTCACCTCTGTATCAAGAGTGGCTGGCTGAGAGGGATTAAGCAACAAATTCTTCATAATCAGGGACGCTGAATAGTCAAACAAACCTTAACCAAAAATACTGAAAGGAGAAATTATCATGAAGAAATCATCTGTCATCGGAGTCACACCCTTTCCGGATGCATTCAATTTAGGGTATGTAAGCAGGTGGAATCGTTTCTTTCGGGGCATAGCCAAGTTTTTTCAGGAGACCGTTAACAATTTCAAAGATACGTCTGGCCTGTCCTTCTGGCAAGAATGGATAAAACTCGTTTATGTGATGGGTGAAGAAGATGCCGTACGTGTCCTGCGGTCTCGATTGGTAAAGAGATGCAAAACTGATGCTTAGCTTCACGCCAAATGACAATTTATTTTGATGAGAATGTCTTAATCTGTTGAGTGGGGAAAATAGGGGGTCAGACTTGCAAAGATGCAAACTCGCAGATAGCCGCTTGTCTCCAGTCATAAGATTGCAAGTTTGCAAGTTTGACCCCCATTCCCCATTTCCCAAACTCATACGCAATGCCATTGGCCGCCGTAAAAGTAACAGACAGGTTTGTTATGTATGCCTTCCAGGGCAAGTTTCATATTCTGGGGGCTATCTTGTTCACCAGTCGGTGTTATAGTTCTCATCACCTCCGATTTTTTCCCCTTCTCACCATAGTCTCTTATCACCAGCGTCAGTGTGTATTCATCGTATTCTTTTCCTGGTTCCATACTATTACCTCCTTCTGTTCGTTAATAGATTAGTTATTTCAACATAGGCTCACCCTTCTCCAGATTTTTCTCACCTCCTTTCCTTTTTTGCCATTAAAAGGTGCGGAGTATACTTCAGAAAGACAGTGTGAAAGCTCCCAAGATGAAACGACCGGGAGTTATTTGAGGATTCATGGGGTCCGTGTCCTGAAAGCGGAAGCTCTCATCGAAAAGGTTTCTCGCCTCGATCTTGATGAGGCCCAACCTCTTCGGCAGGCGATACCCGAGCGAGGCATCGAACACGAAGAATTCGCTGTCTCCGGCCCTCGATACCCCGTCATTGAAGAAGAAATCGCCCCGTTGGGCGACATACATGGGCCGCAGCCGTGCAAGAAAGCCCGAAGGGTGAAAGAAGTTCAATCCGAAGCCAACCCTGTGTGTGTCGACCTTTACGATGCCGAACAGGGCAAGATTGTCGGGATTATTAAATTGCTCATATTGGTATTCGGGGCCCATGGCAAACCGGGGGTGCGGAGTCCAGTAGAGATAAGCTCGTCCGTGCTTTTCGGTAGCATCTATATTAGTGATAGGAAACGGCGGTGCGACACCGAGTACCGGTATGCTCAGATCACGATAGGAGAACTCTGCTCCAGCAAAGAGATGAGCCATCAACTTCTGGTCCAGGCCGATCCCGTAGTTCCAAACATCAGTGCCGTCAGATTCAAACAGGAAAAACTGATTGAACCCGGCTATCTGAGTAGGTTCGATGGTCTGATTTGTGAGGAAGGTTCGTTTGAATGTTCTGAAAACAGCGCCACGCACCGTTGTGCCCGGAAAAGGCCTCCACATGGCCCCAAACTTTGGGTTGATCTGATGCTCGTTCAGATCGAATACCCCGCCGTTAAAGAAGTCAGCGCTTACTCCCAATGTCCATGTCACTTGTTTCGGGTAAAGGATGTTTGAGTAGACGTAGATGTTATTATGTGTTGTACCGTTCTCGGAGGGGAATGACTGGCCAAGAGCTTCAAAGACATCATCATTATTCGTGCGGAAATGTCCGGCGCCTGCTGTCAGGTTGAAACCGGCGGAGCGGTAAAGATGCTGAAGCTCCCCACTATAGCCCCGGGACTTAAAGAAGTCATCTGCTGGAAAAGGCATAGTCGGCGGCCTAAAGAAATGGTCTTCATCTCTGCTAAAATACATCGCAGATCCAATGAGATCTGATCCAGGGGCAAAGGAGTGGCGAAACCCGAAGCGCAATGTTTCGGTACTGTCGTTCTCGTGGGTGTGGAGGCTGAAGAAAGCGTCATCGAAGAAAGCATTAAGATCTCCCGCTTTGAGACTGGTATGTCTGTATTCCAACTGACCGCTTGTTTTGGATGAGAGCGTCATTTGGATAAAAGCATCATAAACGTTCGATTTTGAATCATTATTAGACCTAAACCCATCAGTTTGCGAATGGAACTGACCCAGGCTATAGGAATACTTTCCCCATAAACCAGACTGGATGACATCTTCGGCAAAGGTGCCACGATTGCCCGCAACCCCGTCGACAAGCAGGGCCAACTGATTGCGAGCAAAAAGCGGGGTGTATTCATTGTAGGAGGGGTTTCTTGGCCCGGTACCGGTAAACGTGAGCAGCCGCGTCTCCGCGAGCTGCGGCTGAATCGGCATGATGTTTATCGGCTGGAGCAGTTGTGATTGGAGAAGTTCACTAACCCTGGCGGCTTCATGACGGGGAAGGGAAAAGTACAAATCCGCCAGGAACCGGTGTGCGGAAAAGTTCGCCGGATCAATATTGAGCGACTTCCATCCCTCGTTAAGGGCAAGCCACTGGAATCCAAGATCCTCATAAATCCGAGCAAGGCTAACGCTCCGCGCCGCCAGGTCCTCGTCGAGGAGCAGGCGCGACCGGTAGACGGCCCGATTGTCGTTCAAGGCGATGGATTTCTGCATGTCCTTCAGCGCTTCCACCGGACGGTTCAGGGTCTGCTTTTGCACGGCGTCATATAGCCAGGGGGTGGGGTCCTGAGGATCGAGTTCTTTGGCGATTTTGAACTGCAAGGCTGCTTGGTCAGAGCGTTTTTCTTCATAATAGGCTTTTCCGAGATAGCTTCGCAGGAGTGAGTTGTTCGGGTCGAGGCTGACGGAAATTTCGATATCGTTTCTGCCTTCCGCCAGTTCTCCCTGTCTGATCTTGGTCAGCCCCAGCCCGAGCCGGGCCAGCGGATCTGCCTGGTCGAATTCGATCGCCTGACTGAAAGCCGCTAGCGCTTCGGAGATTTTAATATCCATAAGGTAGGCAAATCCCAGGACAACCTGGGTTCTGGCCAGTCTGGGGCTGAGGCTTGCCGCCCGCCGGGCGGCATCCAGGGCCTTATCGAGATAGCCCAGGGAGAGCCAAAGCTCGGACAGTCTCGCCAGGGCAAGAGTATTGTCCGGAGCCAGGGTGACTGCCTCCTTGAGGTCGGAAAGAGCGCCTTCCAGTTCAAACCTTGCCTGGCGCGCATAAGAACGGGCAACCAAGGAAACCGCAGACCGGGGATCGAGCTCCACGGCCCTGTTCGCCAGTTCCAGGGCCTTGTCCTTGTCATTCTGCACCACCGCGATGACGGATTGCAAGGCATAGGCATGGCTGTTCCGGGGGTCCTGTGCGAGCGCTTTCCGGATATCCTCACCCGCTTCATTCACGCGGCCCACGCTCAGAAACAGGGCTGCCCGGTAAGTGTAAAAAGGGGCGGCATCGGTATCGGGGGAAACCCCCTCCAGACTTTTGAAGGCGCCGGGAATGTCGCCGTTCAGGTAGTTATCAGCCGACCTTTTGACGGCGGCTTGCCAGTCTTTCTCAGGCCCGGCAGGAAATTCAAGAATCTTCCAGTCAAAGACAGGTGGATAATAAAGCGCCCACTGGACAGCATCCCGGGGCCGGATGACGACTTGTGCCATAGGCGCCTGTCCGGCTTTCGCCAGGGCCGCTTGGCCGCTTAGGAGAAGGAGACTGCCACTGTCATTTACAGCCTCGACCTGTCCTTCAAATATGGAAATGAAGGTCTGGTTTTCTTCAACGCGGACGAAGAACTCCGTACCCTTGACGGATCCGTTCACGTGGGGTGTGCGAATCTTCAGGCTCCTGGGGATACGGCTGAAGAATTGTGCGGCGCCCTCAAGAAGATTGAGAAGCAGCGTCTGCCCTTCCCAACCATCGAAGTTGATCGTGGTGTTCTGATCGAGCCTGATCGTCGATTCATTGCGGAGGGTGAGGGCGGCGCGGCCCTTATCTCCGACGCGGATCATGTCGCCGGCGAAAAAGAGGTCATTCGGCTTCGCCGCTGTCCACTGCGTCTCCCCCGACTGCTTTAGCGATACATTCCCCTCGGTGGCAACGAGCATGGCCATCCAGTTTTCTGCATGGGCTCTTTTTTGTGCATGTGAAGAATGTGGAAAGAAGATAATACCGAGAAGCAAGAACAGGCCAACCACTGGGAAATAGCGTTTTTTCATCAGGAAACACCCCTCTTTCTTGGCTGATGTTTGCCATGAAAACTGTTTTAGTCGCTATGCCCCCCCTAATCAGTGCGCCTCCATCGAGATAGAGCATCCCCGTCCTCTCCCGGCGGGGTTGTCATTCACTGCCTGCTCAAACTGTTGTAAGGACCGGCTGGTCCAGTGTTATAATGAGGGTTAAGAATCTTTCTGGAAATGTTTGCGGCAACCGAGCTTTGGAAAGTGCCCCGTGATGGTACATTTGCAATTATTTGTAAGACAAGGGAATATTATTTGTCAAGAAATATTTTTGGTGATATTTTGCGGCAAAATTAGGGATGCGCTGCTCCGGCACGTCCTCTGAAAGAAATGATCGACATATCAGTGCGATTGGTGTAATTTTCATGTTATCCAAACCATACACCTGTGAGGTGAGACGATGCCCGCAACGACCCGGGATAAGCCCAATCTCGAAGAAATGTGGAAGAGGTATGAGTTCATTGTCAATACCGCAAAAGAATCTATGACCTTTGTCAACAGGGACTACATCTATGAAGCGGTAAATCAATCATACTGCGAAGCCCAGAACAAGAAGCGGAAGGATATCATCGGGAAAACAGTTCCCGAAGTTTGGGGCAAGGACCGGTTTAAAGAAAATATTCAGAAGTATTTCGACGAATGCTTCGCCGGCAATGAAGTACATCATGAAGCCTGGTTTAATTTTCCGTCCTCCGGAAGAGGCTGTTACAACGTCAGTTATTATCCCTACTCTGACGGACGGGGGGCCGTTACCCATGCTGTAGTCGTCACTTATGACATCACCAAACTGAAACTTGCCGAGGAGGCTCTCCAATCGGAGCTCTCATCCCTCAAGGGGTATCTTTTTACCGACCGCCTCTCACACGAGGATGCTTTTTCTGCCGTTATTACGAGAAGCAAGCTCATGCGCGCGATCTTTCAGTATATGGAAGTCATCGCACCCTCGGGACAGCCTGTCTTAATCACCGGAGATACGGGTGTCGGCAAGGAACTAATCGCGAAGATCATCCATTCCCTGAGCGCCTGCAAAGGTGAGTTTGTGGCGGTCAACATCGCCGGGCTGGATGACGTGGTTTTTTCCGATACTCTCTTCGGCCATAAGAAGGGTGCCTTTACCGGCGCCGAACTTGAGAGGGAAGGACTTGTGGCCCGGGCTGCGGGAGGCACCTTATTCCTTGACGAGATCGGCGACCTGAATGAGTCGTCCCAGGTGAAACTCCTCCGCCTCTTGCAGGAGCAGACATATTATCCCCTCGGCTCGGACATTATCAGGCAGAGCCGGGTACGTATCGTCGTCGCCACAAACCAGAACATTCAGGCTCTGATATCCCAGGGAAAGTTTCGTAAAGACCTCTATTACCGTCTCCGGGCCCACCAGGTCCACGTCCCCCCTTTATGTGAGCGGAGAGAGGATATCCCCCTGCTCCTGGCGCATTTCCTGGAGGAGGCGGCAAAGGCATTGAAAAAGAAGCGACCTAGGACTCCCCCTGAGCTTATCGCCCTCCTTTCGGCGTATAATTTTCCGGGAAATGTCCGGGAGCTTCGCGCCATGGTTTTCGACGCCATGGCCCGGCATTCGTCCGGTCAGCTTTCCCTGGAAAGCTTCCAGGAGTTCATCAAGCAGGATTCCGTCAGTGTGCTCCCCAGCGGCCCCATATCCTCTCAGCCTGATAGTGATCTTTTTATCCGCACCTTTGGACGTTTCCCGACCTTGAAAGAGGCCGAAAACCTCCTGATATCCGAAGCACTTGCACAGGCAAAAGGAAGTCAGGGCACGGCGGCTTCTATTCTCGGGATGACCCGCCAGGCCCTCAACAAACGGCTGCATCGCACACCGCAATTGCACGACCGTCTGAAACGGTGAGACATTTTTTGCCGTAGATACTTTTTTTGCATTCCTTTCTTTTGCGCGCCTCATCCTGATCAGTCTTAGGATTCCCTCTCTTTGTCGAGACGCCGGCAAAGCAACTTCTGTCCATTTCCTGCAATCCCCGAAGGCTTCGACAATAAAATAACTAGCATATACAGCATGTTGTCCAGATGGTACAAAACCTGCTCTCTTGTCATGTAAAAAATAAGAACTAAAGGAGGACGTCATGAAAAACTTCATATTTTACGCAGTTAAATACTTGCTTATCAGCTTCTTGTTTGCCGTAGTCACTTGGCGTGCCGAAGGCTACGAATTATTTTTCAGGACCTGGATGATGGTCTTTTACTTTATGATCATCATGAAGGTACATTTCATAATCATTAAGAACGGCTTCAACACATACCCCTCAAGAAACCTTTTAGAACGCAGACACAGAGTAGGAAATCAGTCCTTCCAACCGGCCGATTTTAACTGGCCCCTGAATACATATGACCCGAAGGAACTCACCCCCGAAAATAATGGGATTACATCTAAGGCGACCACAACATGATAATCCATCATATTCATCATGTTATGCAGATGTGAAAAATGCTGGTCTCTAAATAAAAGGCCAGTGCGACGGGAGGGGCACACCATGGATGCAATAAAAGCACTGACAGCAAGAAGAACATGGACTGGTTCGGACGGATGGATCACCCAGTTGCCCTGGTTCTACGGGTGGACACTGGTCGGGGTAGGATTTTTAACTGTAGCGATGTCACAGGGCACACGGGCGATCTTCGGTGTCCTCATGGTAGCCATCGGCGATGCCACGGGTTGGAGCCGTGGGACAATCTCCGGCGCCCTTGCCGTGAACGCTCTCGTAATGGCCCTCTCTGCAATCCCCTGGGGGATAGCCCTGGACCGTTACGGCCCACGCAGGACCTATGGCAGCGCGGCGGTTATCGCCGGCTTCGGCCTGGTGATGTTGGCCTCTGTCAGCACCCAATGGCAGTTCTATGTAGGGCTCGGGATCATGATGGCGATCGGGCTTACACCGCTCCGGATTGCCGGGGTGGGGGTAACGCTGGCCCGTTGGTTCGTGAAATACCGTGGCCGCTCCCGCTCCATTATGTCCGCTGGGATCGGCTTCGGTGTGCTTGTCCTGGCACCGGTGTTTCAGTGGCTCGTCGGCAGGACAGGATGGCAGGATGCATGTTTGCTTCTCGGCATCCTGTTCATTGCCGCTGTATTCCCCCTCAATGCCCTGTGCATGCGCTATCAGCCGCAGGATTGCGGTCTCTGTCCCGATGGTGCATCGGAGTTGCCGGATGTGCGTCGCCGGGCGGTCACTGGGGAAGCACCCCCTCTGTCTGCCATTCTTCGCCATCGCCGGATTTGGATGCTCCTGGCCTGTTCCTGGTGCAGCGGCATCTCATTTCAGCTCATACTCGTTCATGGCGTGGCACACCTGGTGGATATTGGTGTTTCCCGGAGCTGGGTAGCAGCGTTGCTGGGGCTCAGTGGCGCGGAGACAGTGGCAGCCGTGCTGCTGCTGGGTTACTTGACAGACCATTGGCACATCGAGGCGGCGTACACGGTTGGTTATATGGGGCTAGTGGGAAGCATTGCCCTGCTATGGATTGCACATCCCGGGCAAGACTGGCTTCTCCTGGCCTACAGCTCCTTCTTTAGTCTTGGATTTGCCGCCAGTCAGGGCAGCAGTACGCTGATGATGGCCGAGATCGGCGATGAGCGCTCCCTGGGCGTCCTTACGGGTGTCCAGACGGTTTTTATAAGCCTAGGCGTGGCCATGGGGCCGGCTCTGGGCGGGTGGCTGCATGACCAGACCGGCGATTACCACCTGGCGCTGGCCTTTGCTGCTGCCACCGCATTGGCCGGAATTGCTTGTGCCTGGTGGGCAGCGCCGCGGCATGGACGGCTCGTTACAGAGAGCCGATGAACTGAAACCATTAACTGCTTACTAAGGAGGCTGGCTATGAAGCGATGCGGGTCTTTAATCATCACGGAAGATTTTACAAGGCGATTTGTCAATCTTGTCAACGAGGGTAAATTGGTAGAGGCTATGGAATATTTTCATGGCCACAATAGATTAAGCTGGTTCTATGCCCTTCTTTTCTTTTTCCTGATCCGGCTGCACCGCGTGGTACAGGGAGTCAAAGGGAAAATAACGCGGCAGAGAACAAAAGAAGCAAGGAGTTCTTGGCAACTCACAGAAACAGAAATTAAGATTCAAAAATGACCCTCTTGCTCAAACTAAGTGGGTAAGAAAGTAGGACAACATGAAGAACTTTATATCCCTTGCCTTTACATACTTGCTTATGAGCTTTTTGATTACAGTAACGGTTTGGTGCCTTTGCGCCGGTTTGCGATCCGACCAATTTTCCACGGGATTTACCTCCGGCATGATGCATATTTTCCGCGATTATCTATGGCTGCAAGACCATGCCGTCAGTGCCGAGCATTCGGTCATCTATACGCGCATGCAGAAGTCTGATCCTTACTTTTCCAAAGAACCATTGCGCGGAGAAGATTCGAAAACATTCTATCTCGCCTGGCTGCTTATATTGGTCTGTATTGGTCTTGCCAAGGCCGTCCGGTTCATCCTGCAGGATAACTGCAATACAGGTCCGCCGTTTCTGACCAGAGTCAGGAATGGCGGAAGAAAGAGGGACATTAGCCTGATGGATCTGGAAAGTGCAGTGGAATTTTTCCGGAAGACCGGCTCCCGGCGCTAGCACAGGATAGGGATGGAAACGATCAGGCCAGTTATCTTTCGCTTCACTTCGTCTTCATCCGGATTGAGTCATCCCAATCCTTGCCCGGGGGTGTTGTTAAATACTCTCTGCTCAGACCGCTATAATACTGCGCCGGTCCGTCGTTCTTATGCACCTCAAGGATCATTGCGAAGCGCTCCCTGGCAACAGCCCAGGCCCCTTTCTGGAAGGCATCCAGGGCCTGAGTAAAGCTCCGCGCGAGACCTATCATAGTATCTGACGCTTCTTCTTTTGGGCACAGCAATTCGCTGACCGAAAGGGGATTTTTTTTGCCCGCCAGGACAAACTGTCCCAGGGGTCGTGTTAAGAAATTGTTCATACCCTCGAGCACATCTGCCGATACGATGATACTTGTATGCAAGAATTTATTCAGCCCTTCAAGCCGGCATGCCGTATTGATGCCGTCACCGACGGCACCATATTCGAAATGGCCGATCGCTCCGACATTGCCGCGCAGAATATAACCTGCATGCAGGCCTATCCTGATCGGGAGCTCAATGCCTGCATTGGAGGCGCCAAATTGCCGGACCGCTTCCACAATATCGAGCGCTGCCCGGCAAGCCTTCATGCGCAAAGCGACATCCGGCTTATCGGCTCCCCAGATGGCGAGCATGGAATCACCCGCAAAATCGATCACTTCTCCACCGTGTCTTCGGACAGGGCTTGTGATGACGTCGAGATACCGGTTCAGGAAAGCCATTAAATCTCCGGGTGCCAAATGTTCGGAAAGGCTGGTGTACCCGGCGGCGTCCGTGTAAAGAATCGTCCCATAGAGTATTTCATTCTCTTTCAGGAAATCGGCGACACTCCGGGACAGTTTATCGACGACGCGATCCGGCAGGTAATAGCGTAGAGCCGCTCGGATGTTCTCTCGTTCTTTGTGAACGGCTCGGTAATTCCAGATAGCGGTTCCGGTGAAAGCCGTCGGCACTTGGATAAGCAGGGGAGCAATCAAGGGAATCCAGGTTCCTTTTTCCGCGAAGGCAAGGTAGGCTGCGAAGAAATAGGCAGCACAGAGTGCAGCGCTAGCAATCCCGGCCCTGGCAGTTGGCAAGAGAAAGCAGAGGATGCCAATTAACAGGCCCCAAAAAAAGATTATGCCCAGATGATACACTGCCGTGACGGGCTCTACGGTTCTTTCTTCAAGCAGGTTCGCGAAGGTTGTGGCAGCGATCTCCACACCGCTTAAGTCTGATCCGGTCGATTCGGAAAAGACCGTATAAAAACTATCTTTCTGTTCCGGCCTGAGGTTTTCGGAAACCCCGATAAAGACGATTCTTCCTTTTAAATCGAGGCCTTTTCCCTTAGTCTCGAGAACTTTCGCATAAGGAATATGAGTGATCGTTCCCGGCGGCCCATAGAAATCGAGATACTGACTCTGGGCGCCGGCGTACATCTTGATGAGAGTCCGCAGTTTTTGCTGTTTTCTTCCGTCTATCTTAAAAGCCGGTGCTTTTGAGAGTTCCGTGAGAAGTTTCTCTCCCAGGTCGGAATCGCCATCGAACCTGTCCCGCAGGGTGCGCACCGTATTATGGATGTTCTTTCCGGAGCAGAGGATACTTTTGTTGGCTGGCAATTGGGAAGCCGCGGCTGGATTGCATTTTGCCAGCAACCCGACCAGATCGTCATAGGTATCCAGAGAGAATAGCTGAAATGCCACAACCGGGAGGGTGGGCAAATTTCCCGTGCCTGACTTGAATTTCCAGGACTGGCTGAGTCGCACAGGGATTTTCGGCAAGGGGAACGACGCCAGTCCAAGGCATGACGAAGAGAGCTGTGGTATCGGCGGAATAAGAGATTCTATGGTAACAGCTCCTTCCCTGTTCGACTGTCTTTGGGAAAGAGAAATGGAATCGGATCTGATGCTTCCGCACAAGATGACGTTGCGGGCCCTCGCAATCGCTCCGGCGAAGCGACTGTCGTCCAAGGAAGATCGAGGTTCATCAAAATGTATGTTGAAGGCGATGACGGAGGCACCATGTTCAGCCAGGATATCCGTAAGGCGTGCATGGAGGGAACGCGGCCATTTGGTGGGATCACGAGGGAGGGTGAGGTGGTCGGACGAATATTTATCCACCGCGACGATTACGACATCCCGTGGAGGTACCCGCTTACCCCTTATCTTGAAAAGCATTTCTAAGCCCAGCGACTCATCGAGATCGAAGACGAAGGGAATCATACCGGCGATAATTCCCAGGATCGCGACGCTTAGGCCAACAAGAAATGCTTTTGACAGCCGAGTCATGAATCATGCCCCGTTGCGGTACGTTTCTTGGCAAGGGTTCCTCTTATTAGTATTAAAGTATAAGATAGGGGATTGCTGTTTGTCAATATTTGGCCGGCTGGCCGGCTGGCTGTCCGGCTCGCGGCAAGGCACGCCTGAGCGCACAGGCCCCCGCGCCTCATCAACCCGGACAAGCCCCTTCTTGTCCGGGTTTTTTAGTTTTTATTTCTCAATTGCTTTTAATATTTCACGAAATTTGCTATGGTGCCTCAATTCATCCCTAATATCTTGGAGAATTCATGGAAAAACAGAATCCTATTCTGAACAATCCGTACGAAGAACCCAAGAGACATTACGCCACCGACCCGGACGGCAATCTGAATTATGCCGATATCCGGAAAGGCAGGCGCATCTTCACTCCCGACATTCAGGCCATTCCCATCAAGCAGGGGCCGCAAAGCAATCTCTTTGAAGTCAATGATCTCGCCGATCAGTATGGAGGGCAGCTCATAAACCTTGTCCGGGCGGAGGTAGGCAAGTGGCGTGATTCAGGATATGCCTCCCCTGTTCCGACTAGAGTGACGAAGGAGCTTCTTGATTTCTGGTTCAACAATCCGGAAAGGCAGCTCGACAAGAAGCTTTTTTTTGCGCAGCGCGAAGCCATTGAAACAGCAGTCTGGTTCAACGAGATTGCCGGCAAATCAAACGCCGGTCAAAACATCCTTAATAAGCTTCAAGCAGCGCAAGTGGTCAACGGCCACGCCGAGATGAACCTCCCTCGCCTTGCCTTCAAAATGGCCACCGGCACCGGAAAGACGGTAGTAATGGCTGCTCTGATCCTCTATCACTATTTCAACCGTCAGGAATACCGCAACGACACCCGCTTTGCGGATTATTTTCTGGTTCTGGCGCCCGGCATTACCATCAAAGATCGTCTCGGTGTCCTGTACGTAAACGTCGGCAACCGACGCGACTCCCTGCCCGACTATTATCACCTGCGCCGGCTGGTTCCGCCGAAACTGGAAGCGGCTCTTGAAGGGCTGAACGCCCGCATTAGGATTACCAACTTCCACACCTTTGAACCCCGGACCCTGCAGGGAAATAAACGCAGTCCCTTTGACGGAAAACTGGATGCAAATGGGAAAAAGGCTGAAGCCAAAGAAGATTTCCACCAGGTAATCAGGCGTGTCCTGGGAAAATTCAAGACAGGCGCGAGGCTTCTGGTGCTCAACGATGAAGGCCACCATTGTTACCTCCCCAAGGAAAAGGGAAAAACCGGCGATGAGGAAAACAGCAGGGAAGAAAATGAGCGGGCTGCGGTCTGGTACACCGGCCTGACGGAAATTGTCAAAAAGTTCAAGGTGGCATCGGTGTACGACCTCTCTGCCACGCCCTATTACCTGACCGGCGCCGGCTACTTGCCCTATTCTTTATTTCCCTGGGTTGTTTCTGACTTCGGGCTGATCGAGGCGATAGAATCCGGCCTGGTAAAGATTCCCTTTCTCCCGGAATCCGAAGACACGCAGCAACTCACGATGCCCGTGCTCCGGAATCTTTACGAGCATGTCAAACAGGATTTGCCTAAAAAGGGGCGCGAACGGGAGAAAAAGGAGGCGCGGGAAGCAGGGAAAAAATTGCAGGAACAGCCGCCTAAATTGCCGCCTCTGGTCAAATCGGCACTAGATCAGTTTTATGAACATTATGGAAAGGAATATATGCGGATTCGCGGGTTATTCGATAATCCGCCCGTGTTTATTGTGGTCTGCAATAACACCTCCGTTTCCAAGGAGGTTTACAAGCATATCGCCGGCTATGCGCTGAACAATGGCAATGGCGATATAACGGATATTATCCCCGGCGCCTACGATCTTTTCACCAATTTTGACGGGGCAACAAAAAAGCCCTTAAGAAAACCGCCGACCTTGCTGATTGACTCCGATGCCCTGGAGAACTCGAATCAGATCAACGATGATTTCAAGAAGATTTTTACCCCCGAAATAGAAGCCTTCAAGAGGGAATACCGCGTTACCCATCCGGAAAAATCGGTGGAACAGATAACCGATGCCGACATGCTGCGCGAGGTCGTCAATACGGTCGGCAAGAAAGGCTACCTCGGCGCCCACATCCGTTGCGTCGTCTCCGTCTCCATGCTCACCGAGGGTTGGGATGCCAACACCGTCACCCATATCATGGGTATCCGGGCCTTTGGGTCCCAGCTTTTATGCGAGCAGGTAGCCGGCCGAGCGCTCCGGCGGCAAAATTATCATTTGGACCCAAGAACGAAGAAGTTTGCCCCGGAATATGCCCACATCATCGGCGTTCCTTTCAAGATGTTCAAAGGAGGGACAACCGAAACTTCCCCGCCGCCGGACTATACACGCGTTTACGCACTGCCGGAGCGACAGGAGAAATATGAAATCACCTTCCCCAATCTTGCTGGCTACCGTGTAGAACCCGTCGAGGGAGGCATCAGTGCCGATTTCAGCAAGATTGAAAATTATGAATTTGATGGGACAAAGTTTCCCACAAAAACAATTCTCGCGAGCCCCTTTTCGTCTGAAGAAAAAGAGCTGACCGTCGAAGCGGTAAAGGAAAAACGCGACCAGGAGCTTATTTACCTTTTCACCAAGGAACTCCTGCGGCGGCATTACGCGGACGAGGACGGCAGCCCGGAATTTCAGAAGTTCAACAGACTGAAAACAATCGTCGCCTACTGGTATTTCAATAAGGTAAAGCTTCTCGGCATTACGGACCCGGAATACCAGAAACTGCTCTATTTTGAGGATGCCTGCCGGATCTGTGAGCATATCATGCTGGGCATCCGGGCGGAAAGTGGGAAGCATGATAAAATCATGCCTATCTTCAACTATTACAACAAGTTCGGCAGCACGAGATATGTAAACGGCAATACCTCGAAGCCGAAGGAAAAATTATTTGTCACGAAAAAGAGCCATGTGAACTATGTCGCCGGCGATACGGACAGTTGGGAGCAAATTGCGGCCAAATCCCTGGAAGACCTGCCGCAGGTGGAAAGCTACGTCAAGAACTCTTTTTTGAATTTCGTGATACCATATGTGGCCGAAGGCAAAGACCGCTCCTACTTCCCGGACTTCATTGCCCGCTGTCGGAGGAAGGATCGTACCGAACTAAATCTGATTGTCGAGATAACCGGCATGAACAAAGACAAGGCGATGAAAAAGGATTATGTTCACAGCCGCTGGCTGCCCGCGGTCAATGCCGTCCGGGAGCAGTACGGGTATGATGAATGGCGTTTCATCGAAATTGCCGGTGATATTCGGGACATAAAAAATGAGCTTCTGGCCGTCATTGAAGGAAAAGACGCGTGATTATCTACCTCGATGAATCGGGCGATTTGGGATTTGATTTCAATAAAGGAGGAACATCTCGTAAGTTCGTCATTACTGTGCTCGTATGCGACAGCTCTAATGAAGTACAAATATTTCGCAAGGCTGTTCACCGAACGTTGAAAAACAAGTTAAACAATAAGCATGGCACCCGGAATGTGCAGGAATTGAAAGGGATTGCAACCACCCTTGCGGTGAAAAGCTACTTTTACCGTCATTTGTCGCGCAACGGATGGAGAATTTATACCGTGATTCTCAATAAAAAACGGGTAAATACCGACTTACAAAAGGCTCGGACAAAGACGAGGCTCTATAACTTCCTTGCTCGTTTTATCCTGGAGCAAATTGATTTGCAAAACGTTACCCCGGCAGTTACTCTCATTACCGATCGCTGTAAGAACCGGGAGGAAATTAGAGATTTCAATGGCTATGTGGCAAGTCAATTGGAGGCTTTGTTACCTTTGAACGTGCCGCTGAACATCTATCATGAGCGGTCACACGATAACGAAGGTCTTCAGGCGGTAGACCTCTTCTGCTGGGGTATTTTCAGGAAATATGAAGAGGGAGACTCCGCATGGTATAACGTCTATCGGAACGAGGTCGTATTCGAGACGGAATATCTACGTTGAGGAAATAAAGAAATAAAAAAGACGGCCCCTGCTACGCCGATGTTCCCGAGGCTCTTAGCCAACCGATGGAAGGGAGCACCTCAGGCACGTATCAGGATTTACCCGTCTTTTTAAGAACTATACACATGGCTAAATATTTTTTCAAGCAAAAACTTAAACAAGAAGCTTGAAAAGTTTAAAAAAGAAACTTGCGAGGGGACTCAATGCCGGAAATAGACTCCATCAAGCATAAGAAAGCGAAACGCGCCCATATCCCTTCCCGCGAGGAAGCGGGGTTTGAGGATGCCAACCCGAAAGTGCAGGATAAGGCGACTGCCCTGTATCCCGTGAACCCGGTGGTACATCGTGGTCAGGACCCCGAACTGTTCTGGCTGAACAAGTACGGCAACGACGACCGGGAAGACCTGTTGCAGGTGGATATCCGGTCCCTCTACCGTCATGAGCATATCTCGCCGGAAATCTTGATCAACCGGCTTTACAAGGTGAAAGAGCAAAAAAATGTCCAGCAGTCGTTCTTTGAGGTAAATGAACTTTTCGGCAATGCCTTTGACAAGGAGGAGCTGGAAAAGCCCGCCGCCTACTACGACCACCAGGACGGTTGGAGCAACCGGATCATCCAGGGCGACAGCCTGCTGGTCATGACCTCTCTTTTGGAGCGGGAAGGGATGGCCGGCAAGGTTCAGTGCATTTACATCGATCCGCCATACGGCATCAAGTACGGCAGCAACTGGCAGATGCGCCTGAATGATCGCGAGGTTAAAGACGGCAGCGATGATCACCTGTCCGGTGAACCGGAGCAGATCAAGGCCTTCCGGGATACCTGGGAACTGGGGATTCATTCCTATCTGTCCTATCTCCGCGACCGGCTCCTGACTGCCAGGGAACTGCTCACGGAAAGCGGCTCCTGCTTTGTCCAGATCTCCGATGAAAACGTCCACCTGGTGCGGAACATCATGGATGAGGTGTTTGGGAGTGAGAACTTTTGCGGCTTGATTTCATTCAAAAAAACAGGTGGGCAAAGCAGCACATTAGTCGCCAGTGTTTGCGATTATTTGATTTGGTATGCAAAATCAATAACCTACGTAAAATACAGACAATTATACACGGAGAAAGAACCCGGACAGGAAGGGGCAAAACAATATAACTGGATTCAGTTGCCAGATGAAACGCGAAGACAAATGACGGACGATGAAGCAACCGGAAACTTAGCAGAAGGCAGCAAGATTTTTCAACCTTATCCTCTTGTTTCAATGGGAGAATCAAAATCAGACAAACCATTTATTTGGGGAAATAATACTTACCATCCATCAAAAGGTCGCCATTGGAGTGTTACAAATTCTGGCCTTGAGCGCTTAGCAGAAAAAGACCGACTGCTTGCAATTGGGAATACTCTTCGGCTTATAAATTACCTAGAAGATTACCCTGTAACTCCAATTACTAATTTCTGGTCGGATACCCAAACTAGTGGGTTTGCATCTAACAAGAAATATGTTGTGCAAACTTTAGCAACGGTAATTCAACGCTGCCTCCTTATGACCACCGACCCTGGCGATTTGGTGCTTGACCCTACCTGCGGCAGTGGCACGACTGCCTACGTGGCGGAGCAGTGGGGACGCCGTTGGATTACCATTGATACTTCCCGCATCGCCCTGAACATAGCCAAGGCCCGCCTCATGACGGCTACCTTCCCCTATTACAAGCTCTACGATGAAAAAGGGGGCGACATCCGCCAGGGATTCATCTACAAGACGGTGCCGCACATTACCCTCAAATCCCTGGCCAATGACGAACCGGCGGAGGAAGAAATACTCTATGACCAGCCACAGGAGGAAAGGAAGAAGCTCCGCATTGCCGGGCCGTTTACCATGGAGACATTGCAGAACTTTGAACCTGTGGCGCCGGAAGAACTCGACGACGCGCCAGCGGTTGGGTTGGAACAATTCGAGGAACGCATCTTCGAGCACCTGAAATCAGCCGGCGTGAAAAACGGCCTCCGGAACGAGCAGGCTGTCTTCATCCGGGTGGAGCGTCTTTCCAGCGGTTATCTCCATGCGGAAGGGTTTTACAACTCCGCCAGTGGAGAGAAGAAGGCTTATTTCCATATCGGCCCCAAATTCGGCACCGTGAGCCGGCAAGCGGTCAACGAGGCGGTGAAAGAATGCCGCACCCGTGGCGATGCGGATTGGCTTATCATCCTCGGCTTCTCCTTTGAGAGCAACATCGCCAACGAATCCGTTACCACCAGCCTCGGCAACTTTGAAGTGACCAAGGTGCGCATGCACGATGACCTGATGCAGGAAGGGCTTCTGAAGAAGGATAAGAAAGCGGCTTCCTTCGTCACTATCGGTGAACCGGATATCAAGGTGCACAAGAACGACAAGGAGATCAAACTGGAAATCCAGGGCCTCGACATCTACGACCCCATCAAGGATATGGTCAATCCCCGGAACATTCACGATATCGCCTATTGGATGGTCGATGACGACTATGACGGCAGCAACTTTGTGGTGAGGCAGATCTTCTTCTGTGGCGGCGACAAGGATGAATTCCGAAAATGGCAAAGGGGATTGTCCGATCTGGCCAAACAGACCACCAAGAGCAAAGCGGAAAAGACGCTGAAAATCGAGATTGACGATGCAGCCTTCGACCGGCTCTATGGTCATATCTCCCACCCAATTGAAGTCACGAAGAAAGGGCAGAAAATTGCCGTCCGGGTAATAAGCCAGTTCGGTGAGGAAAGCACAAAAGTGATAGAGATTTAAAAGGTCGCTTCGTAACTTGGAGGACGAACAAAATGATAACGAGAATTAAGATAAACGGTTTTAAATCATTTCAAAATTTTGACATGAGGTTTACACCGCTCACCATAGTCGCTGGAGTCAATGCCTCAGGAAAGAGCAATCTTTTTGATGCACTTCAATTGTTGTCACGATTAGCTGAAACGGACTTAAAGATGGCTTTCAGTGAGCAGCGCGGCAACCCGGAGGAACTGTTTACCCAATATGCTGAAAATTGGTCCGCTTCTGAGATGGACTTTCTCGTTGAAATGCTTGTTAATAGGCAAATCAAGGATAATTGGGGGGGTAGCGCCGAATTAAACAGCACTCGACTGCGTTACCGGCTCGTAATTGCAAAGGAGCGCAATAAGCTGGGCATAATTGATTTGGCAGTAAAACTCGAAACCCTTGAAAAGATTAGATTTGAAGATGACGAGTGGGTTGGTATGTTGCCTAAGGAAGCAAAATCGCTTTGGAGAACAAAGAAGGCCGGTGGGTCCCCTAAACCATTCATACAAACAGATGACCAGGGCGGAATAACGACAATTAAAATACGTCAGGACGGCAGACAAGGGGGCAAGGCCACACCGGCCAATCTTGTGGCCCAGACCGTTTTAGGCGGCATAAATAATGTTGACTTTCCTCACGTCTTTGCCGTCAAAGAAGAAATGCGGAGTTGGAAGTTCTTGCAACTTAATCCTGCGGATCTGCGAGAACCAACACGACAGGATATGGGAATGCGAGACACAATCACCCCAAGTGGAAAGAATTTGGCGGCAGCTCTTTACCGCATCAAGCAGTCGGACGAATATAACTTGAAAGAAATTTCACGCAAGCTAAATGGCTTCTTGCCTAACTTTACAGAGGTCATTCTTGATGATGATAAGGTTAACCGTCAATTTGTTATTAAAGTAAGGGGGGAAGATGGCAAAGAGTTTTCTTCACGTGTACTTTCCGAGGGAACTCTACGCCTGTTAGCACTCTGCATCTTGGAGTATGACGATAAGCATACCGGCCTGCTTTGTTTTGAAGAACCTGAAAACGGCATCCACCCATTCCGTATAGAAGCCATGGCCCGCTTATTAAAAGACTTGAGCTCAGATTTCAAGGAGAACGATATTAATCTCCGCCAAGTTATAGTTAATACCCACTCACCGGCATTGGTGAGCACGTTAATTCAATGGCGAAATGATGAAAATGTCAGTGTGTGGTTATCAAGACTTGTCACATTTGTAACTACTCTCGAAGCCAAGAGAATTTCAACAAAGATAACAAAGATGACTCCAGTTCTCAAGAAAGAAGTACACCAGCAGCCATTATTTTCCGATATATCTGAACCCGAACGGAAGCTTACGCTCGCCGAGGTCACTAATTATTTGAAGACTGCCGATACCGAAAATGCCTTGAAGGCCGTTCAATGACCAGACAGATCATCATAGGATTTACAACGGAAGGAATAACGGACAACCGCTTTTTACTCAGCATTATTCAACGATCTTTTGAAGATGTAGCTTTGGAGTGTACCGGAACCATCGAGGTGCTGCCTGTGCAATTCATTGAGAAGCAAAGCGGCGCTTTTGTTGAGGTGGTAAAAGATTATGCTAAGCGTGCTGATGAAATAGGAATCATGGTACTTTGTGTCCATGCTGATGCAGATTCCAGAACTGATGCGGCCACATTTACTAATAAGATCAACCCGGCATTTGATGCCGTAAGAAACCTGCCGGGAAACGATCATTGCAGAAATCTGGTCGCCCTAGTCCCTGTTCAAATGACTGAGGCATGGATGTTGGCAGATAAAGAGCTGTTAAAAACTGAAATTGGCACGCATAAAAACGATTCATCCTTGGGCATTGCCAGGGCACCAGAGGACTATGCGGACCCCAAAACGACGATTGAATCGGCTATCAGAATTGCCAGGCAGGCCCTAACCCGACGGCGCCGGCACGATTTAACCATTGCAGATTTATATTCACCCATTGGACAAAAGGTTTCTTTGAACACACTTGGCAGCTTGCAGTCTTACCAAAAATTCAAAGAAGCCATTAGAAGTGCGTTTAGTTTGCTTAATTACTTACAAGATTTGGATTTATGAGATAGCAATTACCTTTATCTGTTTTGCCGCAGGGCGCTGGCCGCATCGTAGCAGCGGATGAAGTCGGCCACGAAGGCGTTGGCCGGCTTCTCGTACACCTCCCGCGTCTTGCCGATCTGGACGATGCGTCCCTCCTGCATGACGGCGATCCGATCAGCGACGGCGAGGGCATCGGTGATATTGTGCGTCACGATGACCGTTGTCAGGCCATACTCGTCGTGCAGCTTCCGTAATTCCTCCCGGATCTTCACTCGCGCGGGCGGGTCGAGGTTTGACATGGGCTCGTCCAAGAGCAGCGCTTGCGGCGGGACTACCAACGCCCTGCCCAGGGCCACCCTCTGCTTCTGGCCGGCCGACAGTTCCATGGGCCTGCGGTCGTGATATGCCTCCTCCACCCCGACGCTGGCATTCACCCTGCGCACCCGGGCGACGATCTCGTCCTTCAGCCACTTCCTGATCCGCATGGGAAAGCTCAGGTTGGTCAGCTTATCCCCGTCGAAGACCTTCATGTGGGGCCAAAGGGCAAAGGTTTGAAACACAAGCTGGATACCTCGCTTGTTGGCCTTGACATCCGTCGCCAGCCGGCCGTCGATATATAGCTCCCCGGCATCGGGCGTTTCCAGACCGGCAATCAGCCTGAGGAGCGTGGTCTTGCCGCATCCCGAGGGCCCGACCAGGCCCAGCAGCTCCTTGTCCTTGATCGCCAGGTCAATATTAGCTAAGGCCACGACAGGGCCAAAACTCTTTCTTATGCCTGCCAGTCTTATTTCCGCCATGGCCGCCTCATAGCTTTTTTTCCATGCCTGTCAAGGATAACCTTCCCTGGGGAAGGACTTCGTTATTATGGCGTGGCTGGCCGCGCCGGCTGGGGAATCTTGTGGAGGGGCTTTTGCTCCTGTGATTTGTGGTGGGCCAGGCAGCCGGGAATATGGCACGTCACCGGCACCGGGGCGTTGTCGTAATCCAGCCACTTCATGCGGCGCCAGGGCCGCTTACCCCAGACCAGATCGTCCATCCAGAGCAGCGGCCTGATGTAGCATGGCCGCAGTGGAATCGGTGTCTTCTTCAATAACCAGCTTGCCAGGGTATGCCACCAAACCGAGCGCTTGTTATAGCAGCACGAGGTAACGCAGTTAAGACAGATCGTCCAGTTACCCCGGGCGCCCTGCCGGCCCTTGTAGCAGGTATCGACGTTGACCGCCCACTTCTCCACACCGTTTACAACGACCTTATCTCCAAAGGGAATGCTGTAGGTGGGACAGGTCTCGGCGCATTTCATGCAGAGTTTGCAGACATCTTCCATGCCCACATCAACCGGTTCATCCACCGTCATGGGCAGGTCGGTGGTAACGACGGTGAGATGCAGCCGCGGGCCGTATTCCTCGTGGACCAGCAATCCATTGCGGCCCAATTCCCCCAGCCCGGCGTTTATTGCCAGGGGTATGGGATTGACTTCCCACCTCCCATGAGAGTGGGCGCGCGCCGGGTAACCCATCTGGCGGATGTAGGCAGCCAAGAGGAAGGTCGGCACCGCGGCGGTTTTTTGACCACGGGCATACTCGATATCCGCGATCTGACTGTTACAGGTCATGTAACGATCGTAGTCGCCGGCAAAACCCAGGCAGATGGCATATTTATGGGGCAGATGGATGGGGTCGCCGGGTTTTGCGCCTTCCGCTGCGGACCCTCTGCTGCGGTGGGAATAAACGTACAACTGGTCGAGATGACTGATGCCCGCCACATCGGCACCGAAGTAACGGGCTATTTCCTTGATCTTTGCAGCCATCTCGCCAGGGTCCGGCACCGAAGTCCGTTCGGGATTCACGGGTCCGTCGGGCACCTGTTTCATCAGGTTTGCCAGGGAGTTGCCCGGATCGACGTTTCCCCCGTCACTCAGGGTTTGTCGCAAGGCGTCCAGATTCTCTCGGATCTTGCGCCATGAGCGCAGGCGCTCCCCCATTTCACCGCGGTCCGCGCGGGGGTGGGGAGTCTCACGTTCATCTATTTGTCTCTGTGGTCCGATAATACGATAGGTTCGCGGCCCGTGGTTTGTTCCTGCTGGCATGAGGAAGCCTCCTGGGGAAAGCATTATTAGTAAGTAAGAACTTATTTTCTGCGTTTTTCCGGCAAAAAATAATTTCGTAAACTTACTTATCCCGTTTATCGGGGTTAGGATAGATAAAAACAATTATTTTTTCACTACTGCAGCATGAACATGGCCCGGAATTCCTTTTCAAATTTGGTGAAATCAACGGTGATACTGCTCAGAAATAATTTATGTTCCTTGAGATCCAAATTCGGATAGCGGTGTTTCGCATCCCGCCTGGTGGGATTCTTTCCATAACTATGAGCCAAGAGTTCCTGCCCTTCCTTTGAGGATAAAAAATTAATGAACAATTTTGCGGCATTTTTGTGGGTGGAGCTGGCGGTAATCCCCATGGCGCCCACTGCTCCCATGATCGGGTCAACGGGAACCCACTGGACCGGTGCTCCCTGTTCCTTGAGTTGCTCTATAATGTGACCCGAGGCGGTTAACATGACGGGGAGTTCCCCGGCGGCCATCAAGGTAGAGGTCAGAAATTTTCCCGTCCGGAACCGGACCTTCTGCCTGCTTAATTTTTTCATCAATTCCAGACCTTTTTCCCTGCCCATGATGGTCAGCATATTGGCATACCATTCATAATCCCGCTCATCCAAGTACAGATTTCCCATCCAGCGGGGATGGAATAAATCGTCGTAGCTCTTGGGGACATCCTGCGATGAAATCAGTCTGGTATTGTAGGCGAAAGATTGCACAGCGTAACAGTTCGCCCAGTAAAATCCCTCGGGGTCGATGAATTCCCGGGGAATGAACTTAAAGTTCGGAGAACTGTATTTCATCAGCAGCCCCTTTTCTTTCATGATGTTGATCCCGAAGCCGCGTGTATCAATGAGATCGGCAATCCCTTTCTTAGCCCTTTCTTCCGCCAGGACCCTGAGTAAAAGCTTGTTTTCGGGATACCGGAAGGATTCCACCGTCAGGAAGGGGTATTTCTCCCGGAATGTTTTTATTAACACCTGGTAGCCGGCTACATTCGGGCTGTGGTAGATGACGAGTTTTCCTTCTTTTCTTGCTCCCTCGACCAACTCGTCTCCCGCCGCAGACCAGACTTGGGGAGGGCTCGCCAGGAAAAGGAAGATAAGGAAGGCTGCAAAGGAAAGCAGGGACAAAGAGAAGCTTAATGATTTGCCTACTCGCATACGCTAGGACCGCCTTTCCGGAGGTTGGACCTCCTTTTGTGTGCCTAGGGAATACTTAACAAATCTCTTTATTCGCTAATCATGGCTGTTCGTTGATGGTGGAAGGAAGGATTTTATCTACGGAGTGTATAGACTTATGTCAAGCTTTTTTTTATATTTTCCGATCAATACAAATTTTAGCTGCAATACAGGGCATTTGCCGGCAAAGGACGCTCCTGCGGGCGCCTGTTCAAAGGGCATCCCGCTCGACGGCCAGCCGTAATAACTGGAAGTGATGCACGAGGGCATCGATTTGATAATGCGCGTTTAACCCGCTCGGATTCGGCAGGACCCATAGCACAGCCTGGGCAAAGAGTTCCGGCTGTTGCCCGAGAGTAGCTTTCGGCCGGGCAAAGGCGGTCCGGTAGGCGTCAATACCGAGAATCGCCACAACTCTGGGTTGAAAGCGTTTGACCTTCGCCAGGAGGCGCCGCCGGCCTTGCAAGAGCTCTTGAGGCGTCAACTCGCCGGCGGCTGCGGTCGTCCGGGCGACCAAATTGGTGATGCCGCAGCCGCAGGTCAATAATTCACGCTCTTCGGCGGGGTGAAGCAGGCGGTTGGTGAAACCCGCTTTGTATAATACCGGCCAGAAGCGATTGCCGGGACGGGCAAAGTGATGGCCCGTGGCGCCTGAGTATAGACCGGGGTTCACACCGCAAAAGAGGACGCGCAGCCCCGGAGCGATGACATCGGGAACGGTCTTATCCCGGGCTGCGAGGAGCGCCGCGCGATTCGGCCGGGCGACCAGTAGCGGCGCATTCCCCTCCCCTTTTCCCACGATCCTTTCGTCGCCCATGAAGTCCCCGGCCTTGCCGATCTCCATCCTTGCGAACTCCTCGGCCCCTTTCCCTGGTTCACATATCAGAATTTGATTATAGATAGAAGCAAGCGGCATTGTCAAGGTGCCACAAGAGGCTCACTTACTAAAGATTCTCCTGGCGGAGACGGACCTTCAGCCAGGCATGCAGCCGTTTATCCAGAGGGCCGACCCACTGCTCCAGCGCTTCAATATCGCCGCTCGCCAGGGCTTTTCTATGCTCCGGGGTCAGGTCAAAGGATGACAGGACCCCGGCCGGGTTTTCCACCAGGGCTGCCAGAAATTTGTTGTCCTCCGCGGCCCGTTCCAGCACCGTAAGCACCGCCTTCACCGAAGACACCTTGAATTCGGGGATCTTGGCCTGGGGATCGAAAGCCGTAATCGTCAAGCGGTTCACCGGGGCGTCCCCCCAGTGGAAGGCCATGAAGGCCTGGCCGGGGGGAACCCGCCGGGTTTTTTTGACCCTGGTTTGCACCTCGCCGCGGCGGGAGCTGAGGGAAATCATGTCTCCTTCTTCAATTCCCATCCGGTGGGTATCATCAGGATTCATCTCCACGCGGCTGTCCGCGGCCAGGGCTTCCAGCACCCGCGACCGATGGCTCATGCTTCCCGTATGGAAGTGCTCCAGTATGCGCCCGGTCGTCAACAGCATCGGATAGGCGATGGTGGGCAATTCCGCAGGCGGTCTATCCCGTACAACATGGAATTTTCCGCGACCGCGGGTGAATTGGCCTTCATGAAGTCTGGGGGTGCCGGGATCTTCCCGGTCCCAGCAGGGCCATTGCAGACCCTGGCGGTTATTCAGGCGGTCATGGGTGATGCCCCCGTAAATAGGCGTGAGGCTGGCAATTTCCGTCATAATTTCCGCAGTGGACCCATAATGCATGGGGTACCCCATGCGGCGCGAGACCTCCGCAATAATTTCCCCATCCGTTTTCGCCTCGCCGGGAGGATCGATGGCCTTACGTACCAGTTGCACCCGCCGCTCCGTGCTCGTGAAGGTCCCGTCCTTCTCGGCAAAACTGGTTGCCGGCAAGATCACATCGGCCATCTGGGCCGTCTCCGTGAAGAAAATATCCTGGACCACGAGCAGCTCCAGCTTGGCCAGGGCCGCCCGGGCATGATTCAGGTCGGGCTCGCTGAGCATGGGGTTTTCCCCCATCACATAGAGGGTCTTCAGACGGCCGTCGTAGGCGGCCTGGATCATGTCCGTGATGGTCAGCCCCGGTTTTTCGTCCAGGCTGGTTCCCCAGGCTGCGGCAAATTTCTGCTTTACCTCGGGGTTGTCCACCCGCTGATAGCCGGGGTAGAAAACAGGCAAGGCCCCCATATCACAGGCGCCCTGCACGTTATTCTGCCCCCGGAGAGGCGAGAAGCCTGTTCCCGGGCGACCGAGGTTTCCCGTAAGCATCAGGAGATTGGCCACGGCCTTGACATTATCCGTGCCCGTCGTGTGTTGCGTCACGCCCATGCCGTAGAGGACCATGGCGGACGCGGCCTTGCCAAAGAGCAGCGCGGCCTGCCGGATTTTCTCGCCCGCGACGCCGGTGATTTCTTCCACCCTCGGCAAATCGTACCGCTCCAGGGACGCCCGGAAAGGCTCGAAATCCTCGCACCGCTCACCGATAAAGTCCTGATCCTGTAGGCCCTGTACCAGGATTTGCCGCATGATGCCGTTTAGCAGGGCCACATCCGTGCCGGGAAGATGGGCCAGGTAGATCTCCGCCAGGCCGCTCAAATCGATGGCCCGTGGATCGGCCACAATCAGTTTCGCGCCCCTGTTCTTGACGGCCCGCCTGATATTGCGTCCGATGATGGGATGGCAGTCCGTGGTATTGGAGCCGATGACGAAAATTACCTCGGCCGCATCGACATCGGAGATGGAATTGCTCATGGCGCCCTCGCCGAAGGCCGCCACCGCCGCCGCCACGGTCGAAGCGTGGCAAAGGCGGGCGCAGTGGTCCACGTTATTGGTACCCAGCACGGCCCTGGCGAATTTTTGCAGGAGATAGTTATCCTCATTCGTGCATTTTGCCGAACTGAGCACGCCCAGGGCGTCTGCCCCGTGACGGCCCAGCGTGCCAGTCAGGCCCTGGACGACGCGGTCCAAGGCTTCGTCCCAGTCTGCCTCGTAAAAAAGGTCCTCCCGCTTGCCGGCACCTTGCCCATCCTTTCCCACACCGGGCCTTCTGATCAAGGGCCTTGTCAACCTCTGAGGACTATTAACGAAATCACAGCCGAAACGTCCTTTGACACAGAGGCCTCCCTTATTGACAGGACTCTCTCTCACACCCTGCACGGCCACGATTTTATTGCCCCGGATGCCCAGATCGAGCGTGCAGCCCACACCGCAATAGGGACAGATTGTCTCGACATGGCCTGTCGGCTCCTCGTAATTTTTGGGAGTCAGGGCCCCCGTGGGACACCGGGAGATGCACTCGCCGCAGGACACGCAGATGGACTCAAGCATAGGTTTGTCGCCGAAGGTGCTCACTTTCGTCTCATAACCCCGAAAAGCCAGATCGATGGCGCCCACGGCGGCCATCTCCTGGCAGCCCTGGATGCATCTGCCGCAGAGGATGCATTTGTTATGATCCCGGTCAAAGGCGGGGTGGCTCGTATCCAAGGGCAGGATGCGGGTACTCTTGCGGAACCTGACCAGGTCTTCCGGCTTGAGGCCCAGGTATTGGGCCACCTTTTGCAGTTCGCAGTGCAGGTTCTTGTAGCAGGTGAGGCAATCGCCCTGGTGGTTCACGAGGATAAGCTCCAGGGCGGCCCGGCGGGCCCGGTTCACGAGGGCCGTCTCGGTCCGCACTACCATATTATTCTTTACCGGCGTGGTGCAGGAACTAACGGCGCCGCGCATGCCTTCGATTTCCACAATGCAAAGCCGGCAAGCTCCATAGGGTTGCAAGTCAGGGTCATAGCACAGGGTCGGAATGTAGATACCGGCCCCCAAGGCCGCTTCCAGTACGGTTGCCTTTTCCGAGGCCCTTACTTTTTTCCCGTCAATCGTTAATTGAACAGAACCGGCTTCCATCCGCTCAGTTTCGGAAATGGTCGCGATGGTACCCATGTGCTCTCCTTCCTTTTCTAACCCCCATGCCCGGCACGGGCACAACGAAGGATGAAAATCCCCCCATCCCCCTTTGGCAAAGGGGGCGGGGGGGGATTTTCATATAAATTAATCTGTCTCCAGGTCGCAGCGCAGACATCTCTGCGCCTCTTCTCTCGCCTTTGCTTCGGAAAGCCCCAATTCCACGAGCTTAAACCCTCCCAGGCGCCGCTTGGCAGGAAGAAAGGCCATTTTGGGACGGTATTTTTCCCCTGCCTCCTCGGGCAGCGGCGGCAAGGCCGAGACATCTTCCGCTGGCGCTAAAGTTTCCTCGATACATCCGGTGCCGCCCAGGTATTTATCGATGGCGACAGCGGCGCACCGGCCTGCTGCAATCGCCTCGATAACCGAGGCCGGACCGCTGACCGCATCACCTCCGGCAAAGACCCCGGGAGTCCCCGTGGCCGTGGTATCGGGATCGGCCCGCAGCACGCCGCTCTTCTCGACCTTGACACTCATCCTCATCTGCGCGGGGATCTGGGGAACCTGGCCGATGGCTGCCACCAGGTTGTCAACCTCCATGTCAAATTCGCTTCCCCTGATCGGCTCCGGCCGCCGCCGGCCGCTGCTATCTGATGTGCCGAGCTGCATGCGCACACATTGCATCCTGAGGTTTCCGTTCCAGCGGGACACCGTGATGGGGGCAAGGAGATACTCGATCTTGACACCTTCCTCCAAGGCCTCCTTGACTTCCTCTTCCGAGGCGGGCATCTCTTCGCGGCTGCGGCGATAAACCAAGGTCACCTCCTTGGCGCCCAGCCGCAGAGCGGTGCGGGAGGCATCTATGGCGGCATTGCCGCCGCCGATGACGGCAACCTTATTTCCCAGGGCTATTTTTTTACCCAGGCTCACCTCGCGAAGCAAGGAAACGCAGTCCATGACGCTGTGATCCTCTCCTTCCCCGGCCACGCCCAGCTTGACACCGGCGTGCGCACCCGGGGCCAGGAATATTGCCTCATATCCCTGCTCCTGGAGAGAACTGACCGAATCTACCCTGCTATTCGTCTTAATCTCCACACCAACCTGTTTGATCGCTTCTATGTCGGCATCCAGCACGTCTTGGGGCAACCGGTACCTGGGGATGCCGACCCGGAGCATCCCGCCGGCCTCGGGAAGAGAATCGAATACCGTTACCCCATGCCCGCCCAACTTGGCAAGATAGTAGGCCGCTGTCAGCCCGGCCGGCCCCGAACCCACCACGGCAACACGCTTGCCCGAAGGAGACGCAACCCGCTGTACACCGGAAATTGCCTGCCCCGCATGGTCCGCAGTAAAGCGTTTCAGAGCCTTGATGGCCACAGGCTCGTCGAGTTGCGCGCGACGGCATTTATCTTCACAGGGGTGAAAGCAGACATAGCCGCAGACCGAGGGCAAGGGAATCCTCTCCCGAATGACCGCGAGGGCCTGGTCATACTTTCCTTCGGCAATACAACGAATGTAGCGGGGGACATCCACCCCGGCCGGACAGGTATGACTGCAGGGAGCCTTCACCAACCCTTTGCACACCGCGGCCGGGCAATGCTGCCTCTTGATGTGGGACTCATACTCATCGCGAAAATAGCGGATCGTCGAGAGCACCGGGTTAGGGGCCGTCTGTCCCAAACCGCAGAGAGAGCCGGTTTTAACCGCCTCACCCAGCTCGAGCAAGAGGTCGATGTCCTCCATTTTGCCTTTTCCGTTCACGATGTCATCGAGGATGTCGAGCATCTGCTTGGTGCCCCACCGGCAGGGTACGCACTTGCCGCAGGACTCGAGCAGGGTAAAGGAGAGGAAGTACCTCGCCATATCCACCATGCAGGTGTCCTCATCCAGGACGACCATACCGCCTGACCCCATGATGGAGCCGGCTTTTGCCAGTGTTTCATAATCCACGGGGGAATCCAGGAAATTGGCCGGCAGACAGCCTCCCGAGGGGCCGCCCGTTTGTACTGCCTTGAAACGCTTACCCCGGGCCACGCCGCCCCCGATGTCAAAAATAATCTCCCGGAGACTCGTGCCCATGGGAACTTCGACAAGACCGCTGTTCGTGATCTTCCCGGTCAGAGCGAAGACGGCCGTGCCCTTGCTTTGCCCTGTGCCGATGCCGGCATACCACGGCCCGCCCTTAGCGATGATTACCGGGATGCTGGCCAAGGTCTTCACATTGTTGATGTTTGTCGGCTTGCCCCATAACCCCGCTTGGGCCGGAAAAGGAGGACGGGACCGGGGCATGCCCCGTTTACCTTCGATGGAGGCCATCAAGGCCGTCTCCTCGCCGCAGACAAAGGCCCCGGCCCCTTCTTTGATATGCAAGGCGAAGCGGAAATCTGAACCCGCGATGTGCTCCCCGATGAATCCTCGCTCTCTTGCCTGTTCCGCGGCAATATACAAGCGCTTAATGGCCAGGGGATATTCGGCTCGGCAATAGATATAGCCCTCTTGGGCGCCGATGGCGTAGGCGGCAATAATCATCCCTTCCACGACCGTATGGGGATCGCCTTCCAGGGTGCTTCTATCCATGAAAGCCCCGGGATCGCCTTCATCGGCGTTGCAGATCAAATATTTCTGCTCGCCCGGCGCCTTACGGCAGAACTCCCATTTTTGCCCCGTAGGAAAGCCGGCGCCGCCGCGGCCCCGCAATCCGGAACTTTTTATTTCCTCGATCACTTCCTCGGGAGACATCCGGGTAAGCACCTTCTGCAATGCGGCATAACCACCGGTGGCGATGTAGTCATCAATCGACTCGGGATTGATGTGCCCGCAATTGCGCAAAATGAGCCGTTTCTGCTTGCCGTAAAAGGCGATGTCTCGATAAGAGGCGATGGGCTTATTGCTCACGGGATCACGGTAAAAAAGACGCTCGACATATTTGCCCTTCTGCAGGTGCGACCGGACAATCTCAGGAACATCCTCTTTGGTGACATGGGTATAAAATATGTGTTCCGGCTCAACAATGGCAATCGGGCCCTGCTGACAGAAGCCATGGCACCCGGTAAAATCGACACGGACGTTGGTCAAACCTGCTTTTTTCACTTCCTCCTCCAGGGCCACCCTGACCTGCTCAGACTTAGAAGAAGTGCAGCCCGTACCCTGGCAAAGCATGACCGTGTGTTGTTGCAACTGTAGAGACGCTTTCTGTGCTCGTGACGTCATGGTTCTTCTCCTTCGGCGCTTTGCTTAAGGATTTCCCCAACTTTTTTCGTGGTCATCTGGCCATGCGTATCATTGGCAATCACCATGGTCGGGGCCAGGGCGCAGGCACCGATGCAGGCCACCGTATCCAGGGCGTACTTGAGATCCTGCGTACTTTCGCCTGGCTTGATGCCCAGATGCTTTTCCACCTCTCTGAGGATCCTGGCCCCTCCTCGCACGTGACAGGCTGTTCCCCGGCAGACCCTGATCAGATATTTCCCTACCGGTTGGAAACGGAATTGTGAATAAAAAGTCGCCGTCCCAAAAACCGCCGCCGCCGGCAATCCGGTCTGACGCGCTATTTCCAGTAAGGCCGGTTCGGGTAAATAGCCTATTTTTTCCTGGACAAATTGGAGCATGGGGATGAGCTCATTTGCCCTTCCGGTAAAGCGCTCCTTCATCTCCCCGGCGAGGCCGGCACCCCCTGAACTGCTCACCCCGTATACTTCTCCAGCAATTTCCTGTTCCATCTGTCTCGTCCTTTCCCTTGGTCGATGCTATGCTCAGAAACTCACCGCCGCACAGAAACCGCCTACCAGGCTTCCCGCTCCAACCGTTTGTAGAGGAAAAGGAGTTGCTCTTCCGTGAGTTCTCCGACATTTTCCTTTATCCATTTGAGATCTCCCGAGACAATGGCCGCCTTGGCGGCCCGGGACAAGCGGTAATCGTCCAGGACATCGGAACCCTTTTCCATTAAATCCTGCCAGAACGTCTCGCTTTGATAAGCCCTGTCCAGAACGCGGATCACCTCCCGCCGCTGGATAAGCCGCTCCTGCTGGGTATCATCAATAAGCTTTTCCATGGATTCCTTTTCCCGGCCCTTCAGAGCCATGGCCAGGGCCATCAGGAACTCGTCGTCCGTAAAGGGTTTGCGCAGGTAGTCCGAAACCCCCATCTTGACGGCCTCAACGGCCGTGGAGACGGATGGATAGCCCGTGATGATGACGACCTTGGTAGCCGGCTGGCTTTCCTTGACCCGTTGGATCACCTCCATGCCGTCGATATCGGGCAAACGCAGGTCTGCTACCATGAGGTCGAAGCTCTTGGACCGGAATTTATCAAGAGCGCCTTTTCCCGTGTCTGCCATATCCACGTCATAGCCTTGTTCCGCCATCACCATCTCCAGTCCCTTGGCGACGGTGCGTTCATCCTCCACCAACAGGACGTGGGGCCGATAGGCGGTATCGCTTCTCACAGCTGCTTGCATATGATACATGGTGTCACCTCCCATTTTTATTACCCCGCATTGTTACCAGCGCTTCAATATTCTCAGAGCAAAAGGCATGCCACTGCCTGGCACAGGCGGCAGTCGAGTAATTTACCATTAAATACAACATGTTGCTTAGGAAGCGATGTTTCATTCTGGTAATTAAAGGCTTTAAAGCGTATAGAAGTCCATATATAAAAAAGCAGTGCCGGATAATTTTATCAATTGCTTTAAATAGTTATCTATGTATAATAGCCTATACGATTGGGAGTCCCGGACAGGTAATTTATACGGGCCGCCAGCATCACACTCTTTCGTTTCTCCCTCTTCACCTGGCTTGCCTGCCGGTACCGGATAACCAAGTTAAGTCAAGCGCGGTGGCCGGCATGAACCATCTGATAAGTTTCGAGCGTATCTTTCGTGTCTTAAGGGAGATCAGCGCTTCCCTTCATTCCGACACCACGGTCAAAGAGGTACTGGATGTGGTCGTGAGAAAGGCTGCGGAAGCGCTCGCCGCCAAGGGCGCCATCATCCGCCTCCTGAACCTGGAGACGCACCAGCTGGAGTTATTCGCCGCTTTTGGATACAGTGGTTTGGAGGAAAGATTTCTTCTCCGCAGCCCCGTCTCCAAGGAAATAATCATTACCGATCTCTGCCGCACGAACAAGATCGCCGTCATACGGGACATTTTACATGACCCGCGCATCCAATACCCCAAAGAGGCCTGGGCCGAGGGGTTCCGGATGATGGTGGATGCGCCGCTTTCCATCGGCAGCGATATCATCGGCATCATCCGGATTTATTTCTCCGAGACGCGAGAGTTCTCCGAGGAGGAGCTCAATTTCGTCATCGCCATTGCCGAACAGGGGGCTTTCGTCATTGAAAAGGCCCGGCTGCTCGAGGGGCAGCGCTTGCGGTACGACCAGCTTGCCCTCCAGACGGAAAAACTCTCGGCCCTGGGCCGCATGGCGGCGGGGATTGCCCACGAGATCAACAATCCGCTGGCCGGCATCCTGCTGTTCAGTTCCAACATGCTCAAGAAGGCGCCCCCGGAGGGCCCCATCAGGGAGGGGCTGGAGTTGATCGTGCAGGAGACCATCCGGTGCAAACGGATCATTCAGGAACTCTTGGAATTTTCCCGGGAGAGCGAACCTCATATGATGCTATCCAACATCAACGAGGTCATCGGCAAGGCCTTGCATATCCTGGAAAATGAGTTCCATCTCCGGCATATTACAGTGGAAAAACAGCTCGCCACAGAGATGCCGGACATTCTGATCGATAAGAACCAAATCGAGCAGATTTTTGTTAACCTCTTGATTAACGCCGTGCAGGCCATCGACAGTCAGGGGATTATCACCATCAAGAGTTATCCGGTCGCCAACCGAGATCTCGTCATATGTGAAATTGCCGATACGGGATGCGGGATTCCGCCGGAGCATATGTCAAGAATATTTGAACCCTTCTTCTCTACGAAGGCGAAGGGAACCGGTTTGGGGCTGGCCGTCAGCTTTGGCATCGTCCAAAAACACCACGGACGTATCTATGCAACCGCTGGGCCCGGGGGGAAGGGGACCATATTTACCCTGGAGTTCCCCCTCCCCGCCAAGGTTCTCGGCAATTGAGAAAAGAATGGAACATGAAACCACCGAGAGCACAGAGAGCGCCTCTCTGTTCTCCAGACATTCTCGGCGATCTCTGTGGTTAACATTGACCACAGACAATGGAACTGCACTGGGAAGGCTATGCAACCTGTTAAGATCCTAGTTATCGACGACGAACCCCTAATCTGCAAAGGATGCCAGATAGTTCTTACCGACAAGGACCATCGGGTGGAAACCTGTCTGACGGGACAGGCGGGCATGGACGCCATCCGGGAAGGTGCCTACGACCTTGTCCTGCTCGATATGAAGCTGCCCGACATGGACGGGATGGATATCCTGAAGAATTTCCATAAAGAGAAGCCGGGTCTCTACTTTATTGTCATGACCGGTTATTCCACTGTGCAAAATGCGATCGAGGCCATCAAATCAGGGGCCTTCGACTACCTGACCAAGCCCTTCACGGATGATGAACTCCTCTTCGCCGTCAGCAAGGCCATGGAAAAAAAGCATATGGCCGCAGAAAACCTTTCCCTGCGCAAAGAGCTCCTCAATCGCTTCAGCTTCGAAAACATCGTGGGGGATGATCCCAAGCTCCTGCACATCTTCGCCCAGATCGAAAGGGTCGCGCCATTGGACAGCACCGTCCTTCTCTGCGGGGAGAGCGGCACGGGCAAGGAACTGTTCGCCGGCGCCATCCATGCCCATAGCAACCGGGCTGCCCGGCAATTCGTCGCCGTGGACTGCAGCACCCTTTCTCCCAGTCTTCTGGAAAGTGAGCTCTTCGGGCATGTCAAGGGAGCTTTCACGGGCGCCCTGCGCGACAAGGAGGGCATCTTTGAAATCGCCCATGAGGGAACACTCTTCATGGATGATATCACCAATTTGGACTTCGAGATACAGGGCAAGCTCTTGCGGGTCATCGAGACAGGTGAATACAAACCTGTCGGCGCCAGTCATTTTAAAACGGGCAATGTCCGGATCATCGCAGCCACGAACCGGGACCTCCGAAAAATGGTGGAAGAGGGAATGTTCCGGGAGGATCTTTTCTACCGTTTGAATGTCTTTCCCATTTACATCCCGCCCCTCCGGGAGAGAAAAGACGACATCCCCAAACTCGCCTACCACTTTTTGAGACGCTTTTGCCATAAGACGGGTAAACGGATCGAAGGGTTTTCCGACGACGCACTGGAGGCTTTGATCAATTACGAATGGCCCGGCAATGTCCGGCAACTCAAAAACGTTGTGGAACGTTTGGTCATCATGGCCGATGAACCGACTCTGGACCTGCTTTATTTGTCAGAGCAATTGTCTATGAAGGGATACGGCCGGGGCGATCAAATCCCCGAAACCCTGGAGGAACTAAATGCCAGCAAGCGGCATCTCCTGGAAGAAGTTTTCGGGCATATCCAAAAGGCTTTTCTCCTCAAGGCCCTCAAGGCCTGCAAGGGCAACATCTCGCTTGCCGCAGAACGCGTCGGCATGCAAAGACCCAACTTTTATACCCTCTTAAAGAAACACCATATTTCCGCCCAGCACATCAAGGAAGAAACCCGTCAAAAGGACGGCGGGTAAGGCCCCTTCCGAAAACAAAAATCTATGGAAATTTCCATGATAAACATGCTATTAAATAAACTCATCGAGCCGTTTGCTCACTATCGGGAGGTATAAATGAATATTCCGTTTGTAAAGAGACTGATTCCGCTCTTGGGGATCATCCTCTTGATTATCCTGCTCGGACCCTATGGCGACTCTCAGGTGGCCGCCTTGGATAAAAGCACCTATAAGTCACTGAAGACCTTCAATGAGATTCTGGATTTGGTAGAGAAAAACTATGTGGAGGACGTGGACCCCAACACCCTCATCAAAGGGGCCATCAATGGCATGATTAAATCTCTCGATCCGCACAGCAGCTTCATGACCGCCGATATGTATAAGGAGTTGGAGGTGGATACGCGGGGAAGCTTTGGGGGCATCGGTACGGAGATAACCATGCAGAAGGACATCCTGACCGTCGTCTCGCCGATCGAAGACACGCCGGCCTTTCACGCGGGCATAAAATCGGGCGATCAGATCGTCATGATCGACGGGCAATCGACAAAGGACATCACGATTGCGGAAGCGGTGAAGAAGCTCCGGGGCAAAAAAGATACCAAAGTCACCCTGTCCATCATGCGCGAGGGGTTCGCAAAACCGAAGGATTTTACCCTGACCCGCGACGTCATCAAGATCAAGAGCGTCAAGTCCAAAGTTTTCGACAAATCCATCGGCTACATCCGCCTGTCGGCTTTCCAGGAAAGAACAACATCGGACCTGAAAAAAGCCGTCCAGGATTTGACGGAAAAAGTGACTCCCCTGAAGGGCATCGTCCTCGATATGCGTAACAATCCCGGCGGCCTTTTGACCCAGGCGGTCGAAGTCTCCGATGTTTTCCTGAAATCGGGCGCCATCGTCTCGACGCGGGGAAAAACGAAAAACATGGAAAGCAAGGCCAGCGCGAAAAATGACGGCCACGAACCGGGCTGCCCGATGGTCGTGCTGGTCAATGAGGGTACCGCCAGCGCCGCGGAAATCGTCTCCGGAGCTTTGCAGGACAACGGGCGGGCCTTGATTGTGGGCGCCCAGACCTTTGGCAAGGGGTCCGTGCAGACCGTCATTCCCCTGGAAGACGGATCAGCCCTGAAATTGACGACGGCCAAGTACTATACGCCCAACGGTCGCTCCATCCAGGCCGAGGGCATTATACCCGACGTCGCGGTTAAATTTATCCCGCCGGAAGAAACCAAGTCCTCCCCGGAGGGAGGGGGAGGAAAAGGGATGAGGGAGCGGGACCTGAAAGGCCATATCAAGTCCCTGAAAGAAGAAAACGGCGCCCCGCCGGAAGAGGCGGGGAAGGACAAGGACAAAGAGGGACCTGCCGACGAAAGGGCGCGCGACAATCAGCTCAAGAGCGCCGTCGACATTCTCAAGGGGCTGGATATATTAAAGAAGAATCTCAATAAATACTGACGCCCACTCGCTCGGAATAGCCTGGCTACAAAGGAGGGCATGAAAGTTATTAAGGGCCTGATCGGCCTGATTTGTGTGGTCGCAGCTCTGTTTGCGCTCCACCACTTTTTTTTTCCGTCTTCGGGAGAGATTGACAAGGTAAAGAAGGAGAAGAAAGCCTTTTCCGGGAGGATGCCTCAGGAGAAAGAAACTTCTCGGGAAAGATTCCACCGGGATAGGGCTGCCCTCCGGGCGGAGAAGAAGATAGCCATCATTATCGATGACATCGGCTATCAACTCGGTCCCGTGGAGGAGCTCCTCAAGGTCGAAGCTCCCATCGCCTTTGCGATTCTGCCCTATTGTCCCCATTCCTTGGCCGCTGCAGAAATTATTCATGGGGCTGGGCGAGAGGTCCTGCTCCACTTGCCCATGGAACCCCTTGATCCCGCCATAGACCCCGGTCAAGGGGCACTTTTCCGGTCGATGGAGGTCTCGGAAATTAAGCAACGCCTGGCGAGCAGCCTGGAAGCCGTTCCCTATGTGACGGGTGTCAATAACCACATGGGATCCGCCTTCATGGAAGATGAAGCGAAACTCTCCGTCGTCCTCCAGATGTTGGCGGAAAGGGGGTTATTCTTCATTGACAGCAGGACGACACCCCGTTCCCGGGCCGGGGTGCTGGCGGAAAAAATAAAGCTCCGCTTTGGGGCCAGAAGGTTGTTTATGGATAATGATCAAGACCGACAAACTATTTTCAACAGGCTGATGAGCCTCGGGGATAAAAAGGACAGGGACTCCCTGATCGTCATCGGGCATCCCTACCGGACTACGGTCGGTGCGCTCCAAGATGCCCTGCCCCTCCTCCAGGCCCAGGGCATCGCGATCGTCCCCCCTTCGGAACTGGTAGGCATCAGCGGCCAATAAATAAATAATAACCAGGAATAATGAACACTTATGAAAACTCTTACCAAGATCAAATATCTATCCGGCCTGGCCGTATTTTTGCTCATGGGTTGCCTGCCGGCGCTCACGGGGGCACAGGACGGCAGGGACCTGCCTGCCCGGCCCCCCTTTGACTCCGCCGGTTATCGGTACTCCCTCAGTTTACACTCTTCCTTCCAGGGAAAGCTGGATGAAGCAATCACCGAATTGGAAAAGGCCCTCAGTTTAGACCCGAAATCAACTTTTTTGGCAACCGAGTTGGCTACACTCTACATGGAAAAAGGTCTTATCGAAAAAGCAATTGCCCTCTGCGAGAAGACCATTGCCGAAAATGACCGGGACATCGACACACATCTGCTTCTGGCCACGCTCTACCTGAATAGGAAAAACCACGAGGGGGCGCTGCGGGAATATCTGAAGGCGGCCGAGCTTGATCCCAGGAACATCAATGCCCACCTCTATGCCGGTGTGCTTTACGGGGAGATGAAGGATTATGAAAAAGCGCTTTCTTCCTTCAGGACCGTTCTTTCCCTGGATCCGGAAAATCTCATGGCCAACTACTACCTGGCCCGGACCTTGCTGGAAACGAAAAAAATCGACGCCGCAGAAGAAATGTACAAGAAGACCCTGGCCATAAAACCCGCCTTTGAACAGGCGGCCCTTGATCTTGGCCAGCTTTATGAGCAGCGGGAGGAGCAGACGAAGGCCCTGGAGTTATACCGTCAGGTCATCAAGCTGAACCCGCACAGTGTAAATGTGCGGCTGAAGCTGGCCAGCCTGCTCTTGAAACTTAAGCAACCTGCAGAAGCGGAAGAGGTCCTGCAGGAGACACTGAAGGCAAACAAGGGCAATCCCGAGGTCCGTTATACCCTCGGTCTCTTTTATATGGAAAGTGACCAGTTCGACAAGGCTGTGGAAATCTTTTCTTCACTCTTGAAAAAAAATCCCCAAGATTACCGTCTCCGGTTTCTGATTGCTTCTGCCTACGAGGAAAAGAAGGAGTATGAGACAGCCATTGGGGAACTGCAAAAAATACCCCTGGACAATGACCTCTATGCCAATGCCCAGGTTGGCATCAGCATGATCCTGAAAAAGCAAGGCCAGCTCGACGAGGCCATCGCCAATTTGGATGCGGCCCGGCAGAATAAACAGGAGGCCGTCGATTTTTACACCATCCTTTCCACTCTCTATGAAGAAAAGAAAGACCTGCTCAAGGCCGAAGAGATCTTAAAAACCGGTTTGCAGGTTTTACCAAAAAACGTAGCGTTGCATTACAGCCTCGGTGTGCTCTACGAAAAAACGTCCCGGGTGGAGGCCGGCATTGCCGAAATGAAAAAAGTGCTCCAACTGGACGCGCACCATGCCGATGCCATGAATTTTATCGGCTACAGCTACGCCGACAGAGGGATCAACCTGGAAGAAGCCGAAGCTTTAATCAAGCGCGCCCTGGCCTTGAAACCAGGGAACGGTTATATGCTGGACAGCCTCGGCTGGGTCTACTTCCGGCAAAACAAACTGGAAGCGGCCTTAACCTCCTTGCAGGAAGCAATTACCCTCATGCCAGAGGACCCGACGATTGCGGAGCATCTGGGCGACGTCTATGCAGCCCTGGGCCAAAAGGATGAAGCCCGGAAGGCCTATGAGCGGTCTTTGAAATTAAACCCCGACAATAAAACCCTGCGGGAAAAACTCGAAAGATTGATGGGGCACTGAAGGTGAACCTGCTTAGGAGAATCGGGATCGGCCTTCTTTTACTTTTCCTGTCCGGCTGCGCCCCCACCCTTACCTCGCTCCCCCACCGGTACGAAGTACTGACTCCCCCGCTGGACGCCCTATGGGAAAAGCGGACGCGCGCCGATGCTCCGGACACGCTGCAAGCCATTGCCCGCATTGAAGTTAACGCCGCCGGCAAGCGCTACCCCCTAAAAATCGCCCTGATGCTGAGACGTCCGGCCCTGATGAGGATAGAATCCCTGCCCGTGATCGGCCCGCCGGACTTTTTCCTCTCCCTGAACAAGGAGTCTTTAAAGGTGTTCGTTCCGGAAAAAAATGAATTTTATACCGGGCGGCCGACCAAAGAGAATCTGGCCTTTTTTTTCCCCCTTAGCCTGCCCCCCCAAGATGTCGTGGCCATCATGATGGGGACCCCGCCGCTGACCGATAAGAAGATAGTGAAACTGGAGAAATCCCTGGCCGGGAGCCATTACCGCCTGGAACTGCTCGCCGCTGACGATACCCGGCAGACCCTCTTGCTGGACTATGATGACAGCCGCCTGCGGGAAACACAGTTCCTGACCCCGCAGGGCGTAATTCTGCAGCGGGTGACTTACAGCGACTACCGTCCGGCGGGAGCAGTCGCCCGGCCCCACCACGTAACGGTCTATGCCCCGGAGAAAAACACCACCGTCACCATCCGCTATGCCGATCTGGAATTGGGGAGCGGCGGCGATGCCGCCTCCTTTGATCTTCCCCTCCCCCCGGGGATGGCGCCGATTCCTCTGGATAAGAGGGGCAAGGAGGTCCTGGAGGAATGATGAATGACAGGGGTTTCGCAGGAGTCAGAATTGATGCGCTCTTCGTTCGTAAAAAGGCAGAAATCCACCCCAACGTCATACCGGCGAAAGCCGGTATCCAGAAATATCGGCTGGTCAAAAAATTCCTGGACCCCGGTCTTCACCGGGATGACGACTTCTTACGAAGTCGTCATTTGATGGTGAGCAATTTCGCCTTGGCGGTCCTGGCCTGGCTGGTATTCGGATAATCTTTGATGACCCGCTGGAGGACGAGTTTGGCGCTGGCCTTGTCGCCGAGGTTCAAGAAAGTAATGCCCTCCTTTAAAAGGGCATAGGGTACCTTGTCCCCCTCGGGATAGTTCTTGACCACTTTTTCATATTCCAGGATGGCATTTTCGTACTTCTTCTCGAAATAGTAACACTCGCCGATCCAGAACTGGGCATTATCGGAATATTCCGTATCGCCATACTGTTTCAGGAAATTTTGGAAGGCTTCGCGGGCCCGGTCAAATTTCTCATCCTTGAAGAGTTCATAGGCGGCTGCATAAGCAGACTCTTTATCCGGTTTACCCTTGGCGATTTCCTTGGATTTTTCGACTTTCTCCCCGGCTTCCGCGTGGTCGCCTCTCTTCCCCAATCCCAGGAAGTTCTCGATAAAATCGATCTTAAAGACGGCGTTGTTCAGCTTATCCAATCTATCCCGCAGATCCTTGTTTTCCTCGTCCCTGCGGCTGACCCGGGTATTGGTGGCCACCAGGTCCTTGCGTAAGGCCTCCACCTGGCCGCGCACCTGAAGCAAAATGTCCTGGATGTCCGAGGCGTTGGCGCCTGTTTCCGCGGCACTCTTCCGCAAGGTGGCAACGGCGTCCCTGTTTTTATCCAAATCAGCGCGCAGGGCAACACTTTCGGCCTGCAAGGCCGCCGTCATCCGCGCCTCCAGCGCGGCCAGCTTATCATCAACGGCAGCCACTCTTTCATCGACCATCCTTAATTTCTGGTCAAATTCCCCGCGGACCCTTCTTAAGTCGTCCGTCGTGGCGCAACCGCTAAGGGCCACGGACAGACAGAACAGCAAAGCTATTTTTTTCAAAAGCAACCTCATTACAATACTCATAATTTATTTCGTCCCCGAGGCGACGAAGTGTGCCCGCCGGTTCTTCGCCCAGGCCTCCTCATTGTGCCGCGGATCCAAGGGACGTTCAAACCCATAGCTGATGGTCGATATCCTCTGGGCAGAAACCCCAAGGTCGGAGAGATACCTGGCTGCCGCTTTGGCCCTTCTTTCACCCAGTGCCAGATTATATTCCGCGGTGCCGCGCTCATCGCAATGCCCCTCAATAATGACCTTGACGTCACCGTTCTTGTTCAGCCAGTCCGCATGTTTCTTTAAAGTTTCCCGGGCATCTTCCTTGAGGGTGGTCTTATCATAATCAAAATAGACATCGGCAAATTCATAAAGCTCCTTGGCCGCTACGGCTACGGACGCTTCTTTTTTAGCCTTCTTTTTGGCGGCGGCCTCTTTTTCCGCCAGCGCCTTGGCCGCGGCATCTCTTTCCGCCTGGGCTTTCAATGCGGCATCTCTTTCCGCCTGTTCTCGGGCGGCGCGTCTCCTTGCTTCCCCATCATCGGTGATCTTTTTCTCCGGGACCGCCGGTTTCACCTCCGTAACAACCGATTCCTTAGGGGCGGCGGTTTCCTCTTTCAGGACGGCTTTTTTTGCGCAACCGGAGACGAAAATCAGGGCCAATAAAAGAACGAATAGGACGGAACCGATATTTCTCTTCATGATCTTTTTCTCCTTCTCCTAAATGACGGTTATTCTCACGTTACAAATACCCGCGATATTTCTAACGTAAATTAAGGGCATATTCAATAGAAAATTTCACTTTTTCCCACAAAACACGCCTTTTCCTGCCCTAACCCCAATAAACGGGATAAGTAAGTTTACGAAATTATTTTTTGCCAGAAAAACGCAGAAAATAATTTCTTACTTACTAACGGATGAGGGGACGTTTCTCAATCCGGTTTAAGGCGGGGAGACCAGGCCGGAAGAACGGCATCCCCGCTCCCCTCGAAAAGCACCCGGATGTTGGCTCCGATGGCATTCATGACATGGATTTTCTTCCTGCCGCCGCTATGCTTGCTGAAGGAGATATATCTTCCCTCGGGAGACCAGGAGGGCGACCGGCATTCGCCGCTGTCGAAGGTCAGCTGTTTCGCATTATTGCCGTCCGCGCCAATGGTGACGATTTGGTATTTACCGGCCCTTAAACTTTCAAAGACCAGCCGATCCCCCTTCGGCGACCAGGCCGGCGATGTATTGTAGTTTCCCTCGAAGGTGAGCCTTTTTACATTATTGCCATCGGCATCCATGAGGTATATCTGCGGAGAACCGCCCCGATTGGATACAAAGGCGATCCTGCTTCCGTCGGGTGACCAGGCGGGAGAGACATCAATGGCAAAATCAGTGGTCAGCCGCTGCATGAGCTTGTTTCTGAAATCCATCACATAGATCTCTTCGTTACCGTCCTTACTGAGGGTCAAGAGGACCTTTTTGCTGTCCGGAGACCAGCCGCCGGATAAATTGATCCCCTTGAAAGAAGAGATCCGGGCGGTGGTGGCGGTAACCATGTCTTTGACATAGAAATCCGGATTCCCCTCCTCGAAGGAGGTAAAGGATAGGTGCCGGCCATCGGGGGACCAGCGGGGGGACATCAGGATGGATTTGCTTTCCCGCTCTTTTTTCAGGTCCGTGCCGTCAAAGTTCATGGACATGAGGTCCGCTTTATCCCCCTTTTTCAGCACGAAGGCGATGCGGGTGCTGAAAATCCCCCCCTCTCCGGTCAGCGTAAGCACGATATCGGAGGCACACTTGCGGGTCAGCTGGCGCAGATCCGCATTTTTACCCGTATACTTCTTGTCCATGAGCACTTCCGCCTTCACCACATCATAGAGGCGGCAATTCAGAATAAGATCCTGGCCCTGCAATTGAAAGCTGCCCTTCAGGAGGTATTCCGTGCCGATGACCAGCCAATCGGCAAAATGGATCATCTCGCGTCCCCCTCCGGGAAGCGGTTTTGGATCCTCGAGATAGGCATTTTTATTGATAACATTGAAGAAGCCCGTCATTTTCAGCAAGTTGGCAAGATCATCGGAAAGCGCTGCCGGCCAATTGCCCGGCGCCTGGCTGCTTCCGGCAGCGGGCTGAAAATCCGGCACGGCGATGGCAAGTTGCTGGAATGCGGGGGCATCGATGTCCAGATAGACTTTTCCCCAGGCGCCGGAAGACAGCCCCAGGATAATCAGCAGCACCATAACCGGCTGCGCAAGCCTTGGCAGGTCAAAGATAAGTTTCAATTGTCTGACTCCTTTTTTCAGCGGAATTCCGCAGAATGAAAGCGAATGCCCACTTCGAGGCTCTCCTCGCGCAGCCCCTCGGGCAGAGGAGGAAAGGGGCTCGCCTTTTTCACGCTGCGCAAGGCCGATTCATCAAAATAACGATTACCGGATTTTTTTTCGAAACTCACGTTCTGCACCGTCCCATCCCGCAAGATCCGGGCATGGATGATCGCCTGGATATTTCCCGGCGGGATGGTCCCCTGGGGAAGGCTCCAGGCGCCCTTGATCCGCGCCCAGATCAGGGCATAGTAACTGCTCATTTTCTCGTTTGCGTCCCCCTGGCTCTGCCTTCCCGGAGGCCCGGGCAGAGCCGGCGTAATTTGCTCCCCACCCTTCGGGACAGCAACGGGCGGCGGGGCCTTCGTGATTTTCGGGGTCTTCGCGGCGGTCTGGACATTCTTCTTGATCTTCTCCAGAACGTCGTCGATATTTTCGGTAGATTTCTTCTTTGTTTCTATCGGGGCGATGGGAACAGCCGGAAGGGCGCTCGCGGATTCTTTCCTGATCAGGGGCTGGCTCGAAGGGGCAATCTGCATGAGCTCTTTTAAAGACGTGTCCGCACCCTTCCTTTGCGGCATGCTGGCCGGCATGCTTACCAACTGGACGGAGTAAACGGGGCCAAAGGTCAAGGTGGGCGCAGGGAAAGAAGGTGAGAAGATGAGGATTAGTAAGAGCAGGATATGGACCAGGAAAGAGAGGATAATCATGCCCTTGAGGCCGAATCCCTCCTGACCGGCAGCCCGCCCCCCGGCAGACAACATCATCTTGCCTCCTCCGGAGGCTCCGTAATCATGCCCAGCTTATCAACACCAGCCTTGCGCACCTCCGACATTACCTCCACCACAAAACCATAAGGCACGTCCCGGTCGGCCCGCAGAAAGAGGTCCCGGTCAATCCGGCTGGAAAAGATGCTCTCCAGTTTGGCCCGCAGCCCGGCAGGGGGGATCTTGCTCCTATTCAGAAATATCTCCCGGGCGCCATTGATCGTCAGCACCAGTTTTTCTTCCGTCACATCGACACTGTTTGACCTGACCTTGGGGAGGTTCACATCGATGCCCATCTGCAGCATCGGCGCCGCCACCATGAAAATAATCAGGAGCACCAGCATGACATCCACGAGCGGTGTGACATTGATCTCCGAAAAGGTTTTATCCGGAAAAGATGTATTTTTTCTGCGATAAGACATACCACCTCACCGTTTCACGTAATGCCGCTCCAGGATGTTCAACAACTCGGAAGCGAAGCTGTCCATCTCCATGGCCATGGTCTTGATATTGTTTTGAAAGTAATTATAAAAGACCACGGCCGGGATGGCGGCGGCCAGCCCCGCCGCGGTGGCGATCAGGGCCTCGGAAATTCCCGGGGCCACAATCGCAAGCGTTGCGGAACCCCGGGCTCCGATACCTCGGAAGGTGTCCATGATCCCCCAAACCGTACCAAAAAGACCGATGAAGGGACAAACGCTCCCGGTGGTAGCCAGGAATCCCAGGGCATTTTCCAGTTTGCCGATCTCGGCGCTGCTGGCGCGATGGAGCGACCGTTCGACGCTATCGATGCCCCGGATCTCCCAGGCGGAAACAGATGGCCCTTCGGGATTTGCCGGGGTTTCTTTCATCAGCTTGGTCAGATTCACCTGTTCCGCATAGCCCGCCTTGAATACCTCGGCTACCGTGGAGTTCACGAACTTCTTCGAGGCGGCAAAGATCTCCGAGAGCTTGCTGCTCCTCATATAAATTTCCAGAAAACCGGCATTTTCACTCCTGGCCTTTCTTATGAGCCGGTATTTCATGAAAATAATCGCCCAGGAAATGACGGAGAAAAGCAACAGCGCGAGCAAGACGAATTTTACGATAATGCCGGCAGAGAGCACCATTTCCAAAATGCCGCTGTGGAACTGTCCGCCAGCCATAGCGGAAGATATTTCGTTCACTTATTAACCTCCAGGTAAACGTGGGATGTCTTGCGGGTAGGTGTAATGAAAAAAAACCGCTTTGTCAATAGTCTTTAACCTACATGTCTTCGGGCACAAAAGCCACCACCTGATCGATCACGCTGCTGTCGGTCATGATCATAGCCAATCTATCGAGCCCCAGGGCAATACCCGCCGCCTCCGGCATGCCGGCCAGGTCCGTAAGGAATTTCTCGGCCGGGGGATAGACAACCTTCCCCAGGGACCGGCGCGCTCCGGCGGCTTCCTGAAAACGGCGGCCCTGTTCCCGGGCATCCGTAAGTTCCGAAGAAGCATTAGCCAGCTCCATACCCCCCAGATAAAGCTCAAAGCGTTCCGCCAGGGTGCCCTCTGCCCTTTTCGCCCGGGACAGAGCCCCGGGGTGCAGGGGGTAATCATAAAGAAAGGTCGGCCTGACCATCCCCAGGTGCGGTTCTATATGGTAAGCCATCATTTCCTCGAAACAATCTTTCTCCAGGGCTTGCGCCATGCTCACCGGGGTGTAACGGGAGAAGGCCTCGGCCACGGAGACTCTTTCCCAGGGTCTTTGCAGGGAAATCTCCTTTCCCCTATAGGAAAGGGCAGGGCCGCAGCCCAGTTCCCCGGCGAGGGCGCATAATAGTTCCTCGCACTCCTCCATCAGTTCTCCGTAGTCGCTTCCGGCCCGGTACCACTCCAGCATGGTGAATTCCGGGAGATGCCTTTCCCCCCGCTCTTGAGAGCGGAAGCACTTACAGATTTGAAAGATGCGGGGATAGCCGGCGGCGAGCAGCCGCTTCATGCCCAGTTCCGGAGAGGTATGTAAAAACAAGTCGCCGCAGGAAAGCGCCTCGATATGTTCCTCCGGCGCCGGGGCCGGGATCAGGCAGGGCGTTTCCACTTCCAGATAGTCTTTACGGATGAGGAAGGAACGGATGGCCTGGATCATCAGGGCGCGCCGCCGGAGGGAATCCCTCTTGCCCGCCAGCGTCCCCTTCGTCTCCACCGGCCTGCTATCCCTTGACACGGGTAAGATATTGCCCCGTCCGGGTATCGACCCGGATCTTCTCCCCCTGTTCTATAAAGGGAGGCACTTGAATCTGGTAACCCGTTTGGAGGATAACGGGTTTGGTATTGCCGGACACGGAATCGCCCTTTGCCCAGGGATCAGCCTGGGTGACCACGAGATCGACGAAGTTGGGCAGGCTCACCTCCAAAGGCTTGTCCTCATACATGAGGATTTCCACCTCGATATTATCGATGAGGAAATTTTTCGCATCGCCGACCTGTTCTTCTGTGAGGAAGGTCTGCTCATAAGTTTCGGTGTCCATGAAGCAGTACTTTTCCCCTTCCTTGTAGAGGTACTGCATCTTTTTCTCCTGCAGATCGGCCGACTCAAAGGTATCCACGGACCGGAAGGTCCTTTCGAACTGGCTCCCGGTAAACATATTTTTAAGCTTGCAGCGATAAAGTGCCTGACCTTTGCCGGGTTTGACAAAGTTGAATTCCGTGAGGATATGGGGTTCGTTGTCGATCTTGATTCTCAGACCTTTTCTCAAGTCACTGGCAGTATACATGGTATATTCCACTCCTTATTTAACAATGGCAAATTTAATACATACTTATATCATACAAATATGCATTAATGTCAACTTTTCCGAACGACCTGTTCTAAGGGGACTTTCCCCCCCTCTCCCGGTGTATCAAGCACATACAGGGGCAGGCAAAGCCCGGAGATGGTCCTTCTGAGCGTTGCCATAATCTCCCGGCCCTGTTCCAGATCCACACGAAAATGATCGGTGCCCGCGACGGGCTCGCACTGGAAGAGATAATAGGGCTTTACCCCGATCCGTTGCAGACCGTAGAGGAGCGACCGCATGGTCTCCACCGAATCGTTTACCCCTTTGAGCAGTACGGATTGATTGGCAAGGGGAATACCCGACGTAAGAAGCATCTCACAGGCCAGGGCTGCATCGGCTGTAATTTCCCGGACATGATTAAACTGGGTATTGAACCAAAGAGGCCTGTGCCGGGCCAGCATACGGCAAAGCCCCTTCGTGATCCGCATGGGCAGGACCGCCGGGATGCGGCTCCCCAGGCGCAGCACTTCCACGTGGGGTATGGCGCGCAGGGAGCCCAGGAACCAGTCGAGAAGCCCCTCGTTTAAGGTCAGGGGGTCGCCGCCGGAGACGATGACCTCTCTAATACCGGCCTGTTGGGCGATATAGTCGAGCATGATTTGCAGCTCTTCTTTGGTTGCCCCGGATGCCTTTTCCCGCCACCGCCGCTTGCGGTTGCAATGCCGACAGTAGGTCACGCAGGAATTGGTGACCAGGGTAAGACAGCGGTCCGGATAGCGCCGCACCACTCCGGGAACAGGCATACTTCCCTCTTCCTGCAGGGGATCGCAAACACCGCCCAGAGAATAATCTACCTCCTTCAGGTCGGGAAAACACTGTTTCCGGAGGGGATCGTTTTCATCATCCCGATCGATAAGGGAAAGATAGTAGGGCGTAATGCCGAAGGGATAGGTGTTCACCAATCCTTGGTAGGCAAAGGAGGGGTAAGCTCCGAAAGCAGCCAATTGTTCAAGCCGTTGGATGCGGTTTTTCCACTGCCACCGCCAATCGTACCATTCCTTCGGAAGGACGACCCCTTTCCCGGGGAGGGAGATATGTTCCGTTCTTTGCTCCATGACAGGCCTGATGCGGCAAAGGGCCAGCAAATTCTGCCCTAGGCCATCCTTTTTACAACAGCAATGATTTTAGGGAGATGTGCTCTACCACAAAATAGCCGGTCGGGAAAGAAAAAATATCCGCTAATATAATGCGAACAACAGCCCTTTGTAAAAGGTCATCTTCAGGCCGAGGGCAAAAACAGCGAAAAGAATACCCCACCCGAGGACGGTCAAGGTAAGAGAAAACAGCCAACTTTCCCCGTGGGTCCGGAGATAAAGGATGGTGAAGATGGGAATAGCCAAAACAAAACCGACCAGATAGAGGGAAAGCAAAAGACCGGCTATCCAGAGCAGGGCCGCCAAATATCCCTGCTCGGGGTTCTTGATCAGCCTTAACCAAGCACCGAATTTTAATTCCTCTTGCCCTTCTTCCTCCGCTCTTGTCTCCTTCAATATCTGCAGGACACCAAGAATTATCCCCGGGATGATGAACAGCCAGGGAAACAGCCTCACCTCTGCCGGGTAATGCAGAGAGATTACCAGGAGAACCAGAAAAAACAGCAAAAACGATCCGGTAAAAAGAGTGCTGACTTTCATGGCTTCCCCCTCATCTTGTTATACAGGCTGCGGAGCTGATCGGAAAATAACACGAGCAAGATCAAAATAATCAGGGCCACGGAGATCGGGCTCTTGAGGAAAAATAACGGTCCATGGGCGGCCAGGGAGAGAAAAAAATATTTTTCGCTCAGGGCGCCCAGGATAAATCCCAAGAGCAGGGCCGGCCGGTTGTAGCCAAAGGCCTCCATGCCGTATCCCAGAGCGCCAAAGACCATGACGGCAATTACATCCATAAACATGTTCTCAATGGAATAAGCGCCGAAAATTACGAGACAGAGAAGAAAAGGCAGCAAAATATAGCCGGGCAGAAAAGCGACCTTGGCCAACTTTCCGGCCAGGAACAAACCCGCCACTCCCGCAATGATATTGGCCAGGACCAGGGTCCAGATCAGGGCAAACACGATGTCCATGTGTTGCACCGGGAAGAGGGGCCCGGGTTGCAGCCCCACCATGATGAAAGCCCCCAGCAAAATGGCCATGGCCCCGCTCCCGGGGAGGCCGAGAATCAGCGTGGGCAGGAGGGCGCCTCCCTCCTTGGCATTATTGGCGGCTTCAGGGGCAATGACCCCTTCCACGGCCCCCTGGCCGAAGGTAGCGCGATTTTTAGAGGTTTCTTTGGCGTGACCGTAGGCGACAAAGGCGGCAACCGTGCCTCCTACCCCGGGCAGGATGCCCATCCAGGTCCCGATGGCCGAGGAACGGATAAATAGCCAGAAGTGACGGAATACGTCCTTTACTCCTTCCTTTACCTGACTCCCTTCAATAAGGTATTCTTCCGTTTCGGCAATGGCCGCCCCTTTGGCGGCCAGATCGAAAATCACGGGCATGGCAAAAAGCCCCAGGCTTAAGGGTACCAGTTTTACGCCGTCGTAGAGGTAAAACCAATCGAAGGAGAAGCGCAGCATGGCGCTCCGTTCCTGGTAACCCATGGAGGAAATAACTAATCCCAGGATTCCCGAGATCAGGCCTTTCATCAGGCTGCCGCTGCTCACGGTGATGATACACAAAATACCGAGGATGATTAGGAGAAACAATTCCGGCGACTTAAAAGCTAACGCCACGGGCAGCAGCAGGGGAATGGTCAAGGTCAAAACCACGGCGCCGAAAACTCCTCCCATTAAAGAAGCCATGAGCGCGGCGCCCAGAGCCCGTCCCCCCCTTCCCTGCCGGGTCATGGGGAAACCATCGATGACGGTCGCGGCATTGGGACCGTCTCCCGGTATGCCGAGCAAGACCGCGGTAATCGAGCCCCCGGTAACGGCAATGGAATGGCAGGACAGCAAGAGGACCAGGGCGGCCGTCGGTTCCATGCCATAAATCAGGGGGAGCATGAGCGCGATGGCGGTCATGCCGCTCACTCCGGGAAGGGTGCCAAAAGCAAATCCGATGGTGACTCCGATAAACATGAGGGCCAGGTTCTGTAAGGTAAACAGGCTTGTGAGGCCCTGGACAGCCTGTCCTATGGGGATGTATTCCAGCATGGGCGGTCCTTTCTGGCATCATTCCGTCGGCGGGGACGATGTATCCGAACCATGACACCCGGGAAAAAGATTCATCAGAACGATATGGCGAAATCCCTATTTGGTATATTTTTCCCTGGCGATGCTGCCGAACTCGGCAATTTGCTTGTCCGACAGTAAACCGAATTTTTTCGTGACTTCCTTTTCCATCTCCTTACCGGTCATGGGCATCAAATCCCGGTTAACTTTTGCCGCCTTCGCCAGCAATTCCTTGTCCTTTAACACCTTATCGAAGACGTCGCGCAGGAAATTGACCTTTTCCTGAGGTACGCCGGGCGCCGTAATAACGCCGCGTCCCAGTCTTTCCAAGCCCACATAGGTCGCCAGGGGCCAGTCTCGCTCTTTCGGTATTTTTACCTGCTCGTAAGGCGTGGGGACGTCGGGCAGGAAATGGGACCTTTCCTGATCAACGGTGAGAAAAGCCCTTACCAGGCCTTGTTTGGCAAACTCCGCCGAGGTGTCTTCGGTCAGACTGGTGGCGTCTACTTCTTCCTGCATGACCGACATCATCAGATCTTTGCCGCCGGTGTAACCAATAACGAGCTGCAGCTTCCCAGGAGGCCAATCAAGGGCATGGGCCAGGTAAACAAAGGTCAGGCTGGGGCGGGATATCTTTCCCGAGACGCCGACTTTTATTCTCTTGGCCCCTTCCATGTCTTTCAAGGTACGATAAGGAGATTTCCTGCCCACCAAAATCGTGCGTTTGGACCAGCCGATCCTGCCCAGCCAATTGAGTTTTTTAAAGTCATAGCGCACCCCTTCTTCCTTCATGAGCTGACTTAAGATCATCGACGTGACATCCATCATGCCGATGGTCAAGCCATTGGGCTTGCTGGTATACAGATAATTCATGCTGTATATGCCGCCGGCCCCGGGCATATTCTTTATCACCACCGTTCCCCCAGTATAGCGTTCGATATAAGGCGCCAGCATGCGGGCATAGGTATCGGTACCGCCTCCCGGCCCGTGGGGAAGTACCAGGTCGATTATCTTACCCTTATAGAATCCGGCCGCTGTGGATGCTGCGGCTTGAGCTGCTTTGGCATTCAGGGACAACAAAAGGGAACTTACCAAAAGACAAAGAATGAATAAGCACGCTTTTTTCATCATATACCTCCTCTTATGGCCAGACAATTGTCCGTCTTGCAGTTTCTCAATTTGCGTATAAAAAGTGGTGTGAACCTGCCCGCTTTGTGAAGATTGTTTGATTTTGTTTGATAAGCTATTGTTTTCAGCCGGAGAAAATATAGGCAAGTTAGGATGGTATGTCAATATTTTTTTCCGCAACCGACCCCTACCACCTGGCGCCGTGCTCCCGGAGCTGTTCGTTGACATGAGTTTCCCAGTCCTGTCTGTTTCCCATGCGGTACATTCCCGGATTCTCTAATGTGACCTTTTTCCAGGAGACTTTACGATCCTGCGGGCAGTATTCATTTGTCGTCGCGTTGCGACACTTAAAAGCCCCTGCTATCACATTCGGCTTGATCAGCCCGTCAAACACGAATAGGTTGCGTATAACATTTCCTTTTTCATCATAGAGAGGGTTTCTGGCTTGGAAGGAAAGCCGTTTTGTTACGGCATCGAAACGGACGTTCTCGAGGCGTGCCATGGTATAGTCGCCAAGAGCGCCTCCCAGGGAATATTCCATGTAGCCGTACAGCTCATGCAGCTCTCTCCATAGATACACCTGCTCGCCACTTTGGTGTTCCTGCGAATAAGTCATATTCGAAAACTTGCCGAGAAATTCAAAGGGCGGCGAGACGCCCCCGAAGGAAAGTGTCGGAATGACTGCCAATACCCAGAACAACCATAGACGCATAAGCCTGTCCTTTGCAGCTCAACGGGGGAGGTCAGCCGCCCGGCCAACTGACCGTGCTATTTGCACCGCGTGTATTCCGGGGCGGCTGGAGTGAGTGGTTATGCGGTGATTACGTCCAACCCCAAAAACTTCACCATTGGATCGAAATCTCTGTCGTCATGTAACAAGGTCAGGTGATTATGAATGCAGAAAGTTCCGATCATGACGTCTATGGTCTTCCTCACAGTAACGCCCTTTTTCCTCAGAAATCTATCGTTCATAGCACTCTCTAAAGCCAATGTCCTCCCTCCCATAGACATAAATGGGATACCCAAGAGGAGGTCTTTGGCTGCCTTGAAATCTTTATCATTCAAAAATCCCTGGAGAACTTCGGTTAGAATAAGGTCTCCCATCATTATGGGTATATTCCCAAGTGAAGAATCAAGCCAGTCAGTCTGCGCCGTTTTTTTGCCATTGAAGTAATCGATCCAGACGGACGAATCAACGAGGATCATTTGTCCAGCCTCATCTCGTCAAGGTTACCGGACCACTTGAGTTTTCCTCGAAAGCGCTTGATTTCTTTTTGGCTTCTCACTTCTACCAACAGTTTCAATCCCTCTTCTATAGCGTCCTTTTTTGTTTTGAGGCCCGAAACCTTGAGGGCGGATTCCATCAGTTTGTCATCGACAACTACATTCGTTCTCATATCTCAGCTCCTATTGTGTATATAGTGACCATATTATACACATTGACAAGCCTGTAGGAAAGATTTATTCGATTCCCATAACGGCGCGCCCAGGAGAAAGTGGGAAACCACGCCGTGTATTCGCGGTCGGCTGGATTCGTTTGTTGGGAGTTCTTTTTCGGAATGTCCCATTTTACTTAGCACTAATCATAGTAATTCATCTCTTTGTATTTGCCGGATTCAACCCACTTTCCGCCTTTATCAATGGAAATAATCCTATATTCCCAACAGAATCCGGTTTCATGCCATTTTTTAAAAATATCTTGGTATTTGATTCGGCCATAACAAAAAACCGGCATATTCCGAGTATCAATTTTATTCAATTGATCCCCAGAAATTGTTTTCTTGACGAGTTCAGCTGCATCCCCATTATTTCCCAAAAAAATTCCAGCCGGGGTTTCCAGCTTATCGCTTTCAGAAATAGAAACCCTTTCCAAACAAATTTCTTTCCGAATGTTTTTTACAATAGCAGGCGTTTTGCCATAATTATACATTCTGATATTGGCCCTAAAGTCATAGAAACTTTTATCTCCGAGCACATTGTCATGTGGCTTTGGTTCCATGACCTCAATTGTTACGAAAATATAAGCTCTTTCTACCAAGGGCAGAGCTTCGGCAGCGTCCTTGGCGGCATTAGCGGCCTTTTCGGTGGATTTCCACATCTTCCTGGTAGAGATAAACAGTCCCCAAGTGAATGCAGCAAGCAGCCCATTGAAGATAACCAGCGAAGCATCGAAGATGATTTTCCACCAATCGGACGAAGATTTATTGTTGCTGTTTCTGGTATTATCCTTTTCTTTTTGGGCGGTTGGCTCGGTTCTTACTATTTTGACAACAAAAGGAAGATTGTCGGTTCCATACTGGTGATCTTTGCTTTCTGCCTGCTTTGGGGTGGGCTTATTTTGTTGTTCCTTACTGGCTTTAAGTGGAGCTGGGGCTGGTTCCTGTGATTGAGCATACACAGGCAACATTATTAATAAGAACATGAGGAATTTAAGAATACTTTTCATGCCGTTGTCTGCCTCATTATTTTCTCCCAACGGTGAGCTGACCGGGGGCACGAGCCTGCGAAAAGCCGAAGGTTTTTAAGCAGGCGCAGTGACGACCGGTCGAGCGTTTTTGTTAGGTGAGCCGCGGGAGCGGCACGCCGGGAAACGCGAGTCCGGGCGTAGCCGGTCAGCTCACCGTAAGGCGGGCGAACCGCCGAGCGAATCAGTCCGGCGTCAGCCGGACAGCGAGGCAGGCGAGAGCGTAGAAGCGCGCCTTTTATTTCTCTTATCAGTTATTTTTATCAGGGCGCGATTCAAGCGGCCCGCCTTACACAAAAATCAGCGGTGAGCGTAGCGAGTCCGCTGGATTGCCTGGTTAACTGCGCCTATTGCTAAATATTTTCCTTAGATTATCTTTCATATCTTTCAAAGTTAGTCTTTCTTCCGACTGTTTAAGCCCTTTTATATAGTGCTTTGCCTGTAAACACCACACAGCCAATGCCATTGGACATAATACAACAAATGCAATACCCCATAGCATTAGAAATCCACCGAAGATTAAAATGAGCATGAGACCGACAGCATGATACCATGTTATAAATTGTCGTATCTTCTCTTCAGTTTTCTTATCCGAAAGTAAATAGCCTTTCCCCAATATGCCCCATGGGAAGAATATTGTATTGCCACAATCATCAATCTTGAAAGATGAATCGCCAAGACTTCTGAAATATCCCATTTGGGCCCTTCCATAATCTACAATCTACAGTTAACAATTAATAATGTAGCACGTTTTTGTGGGCGGAGGGTGGTAATCTTTTAGGTGTTGGCATAATTTGTAAACAACTTTATCAATCATGTCAAAGAATTTTGCTGAACAAATCTGCAAAATATAAAAATAAAGTGGTTGCTTTGTTTTTTCCCCTATCTTAATATTGCCGCAGGCAGGCCCGGAGAGGCCTTGCCCCTAATGAATCTGAGCAGTTACGAAAGGGTATGATATGTCGACAAAAAAAGTATTTACCACGGAAGAAGCAAAAAAAATCGGAGAGTCGCTCGGTGTCGATTGGCGCCGTTTTGACGTGGAACAATTCCGGATGGGCCTGGATGTGGAATTGGAGCATGGCCTGGCCAACAGCCATACGAACGTGACCGGCGATGATGCGCTGACGACGGGGAAGATCGCCCTGGCGCATCTGAATGAATTTCCCGATTACTATACCCGGCTGCACAAAATGGAGGAAGAAGCCGAAAAGTTTTATGAACGGGTGGATGAATGATAAAAACCCTTACTTGCTTTTATAAATATACCGTTCCAGTAACCGGTGAAAGGGCGTCCAGTTTGCTTCCTCGTCCGGCGCGGCATTGATAAACTCCTGGAAGGCGTTTACCTTGGCATCCAGATCATCCACATGGTGGACGAGGAGTGCCTCGGTGATCTTCGGACGTTTTGGCGACCCGTAGGCCAGGTCGCCGTGGTGGCTGAGCAGGATGTGCCGGAGTTTCATGGCTGTTTCGGGAGGGAAATCCCCGAGAGCAGAGACCTTCTTGTCCAGCATCTCCACCCCCATGACAATGTGGCCGACGAGACGCCCCGCATCGGTGTAATCTACCACCCGGCCATAGGAAAATTCGTCTATCTTGCCGATATCGTGCAGGATGCCGCCTGTGAGCGCCAGGTCCCGGTCCACGCCGGGATAGTGCTTACACACGCCATCGAGGAGACGGGTTACGGAAAGGGTATGTTCGAGAAGCCCTCCGAGATAGACGTGGTGAAAGCCTTTGGCGGCAGGCGCCATCTTCAAACCCTGGACAATTGCCTCATCGGTGAAGAAGGCCTGCAGTAGAGCCCGCAAGTGAGGGTTTTTTAAACTCTCCGCAATATTCATCAGCTCCCCGAACATCTCCTCGACATCTCTTTTCGCCGCCGGGGTATAGTCGCCGAGGTTGATTTCCTCCTCACCGGCAATTTTCAACGAGGTTATGGAAACCTGCAAGCCGTTCTTATAGTTTACGGCCCGCGCTTCAATAAGGATGATGTCTCCCTTTTTAAAAGCTTTATCCCATTCCAAGGCATTATCCCATACCTTGCCGTCCACTTCGCCTGTTTTGTCCCGCAAACGCAAGTTGAGATAGGGGATGCCTTTTTGGGAGAAGGCCAGATTCTTTTCCGCTACGAGAAAATAATCGCCTATCTTCGCTCCCGATTTTATGTCCCGGATATAAACGCTTTTGTTTTTCAAGAATATTGCCACCTTTCCCGCTTTGTTTTTTGACTTAGTTTATTGGAGCGCACGGCTGGTCACAGCGCTGCTTTCTCCCGGAGGATGCGATGTTCACCCGCCCGGATGGTAAGTTTCGTCATATCGAAATATTCCATGAGGGGGATGACATATTTTCGGGAAAGACCGGTAAGTTCCTTAAAATTCACGGGGCTGGCCTTTCCTTCCCTGATCAGCATTTGTTTGTAATCATCCCTGAGTTTCTGGATGGCCTCTTTATGGAAGAGGAGATCTTCATTTACCTTGACGAGGCTCCCCTCCTTCAGCATCACCCCGAGGACGCTTTCAACCGGCCCTTTCCGGTCGGCAAAACGCAGGAGGACCTCCTTGGTCACCGGCGGCGCCAGGCCGGCATCCCGGTAGATGAGAGCTATCTTTTCCCGCAGTTCTTCCAGTTCCCCCTGCAAGGAAACGGCATGTCCGGCCAGGCGGATATTTTCCCTCTCCAGGACCACCTGGCCGCTTTTCTCCAGGTCGCGCAGGGCCATATTGAAGACCTTGACGCCGAGAAATCTCCCCAGGGTGGTGCGCAGTTCCTCCTTGTGCAACCCCTCCTTCAAAGGGAACCTTTCATGATAGGCCTGCGTCTCCGCCACGATCCTGTCCAGAAGGCTTTTATAGATGGAAAAGGCGATAACCCGCGTTTCTTCCTTATCGAGAAGCACGGCCTGTTTTCGGGAAAACATCTCGCCCAGCATCTTGTTCAAAACCTTCCGGGAGATGCCGGTCCGCACGATCAATAGCCCCAGGGATATCCCCTGCAGACCGGCTCTTTCGATAATGACAGCGGCCCGTTCCGCATCGTTTCCCTCGTGAAGAGCCAGAAATCCCGGCAGCGTCTCGGCCTGTCTTTTATGTTTGGCCGCCTGCGGGTCGAGAATCACCCCGCCCCCGATCGTCGTCATGGGCGAATAGCTCCTGATGACAAAGCGATCCTGTGCCATGACCCCGGTCGGATATTCGAGAAAAAGCTGGGCATAGGCCTTATCTCCGGGTTCCAATTCATCCCGGTCCAGAAAAACAACCCGGCTGATAATTTCACTCGTCCCCACATGCATCCGAACCAGGGCCCGATTCTTCAATTTTTTCCCCACTTCGGGCAGCAGCTCAAAGAGGACATCCAAGCGGCGGGATGGCTCCAGGGTCCCCGGGTGGGCCAGCACATGGCCCCTCAGGATCAGCGCTTTTTCTACACCCTGGAGGTTCACAGCTGTCCGCTGGCCCGCCTCGGCCTGGTCTACCGGGCTGTTATGGACCTGAAGCCCGCGCACTTTGGCCGTAACCTTGCCGGGCAGGATAACGACCTCCTCTCCCACCTGGAGCTTGCCCGACAGCAGGGTGCCCGTGACCACGGTGCCAAATCCCTTGATCGTAAATACCCTGTCTACGGGCAGGCGGAAGATGCCGCTGTCTGCCTCTTCTTCAATCTGGGAGGCGATTAATTCCAGGGCTTGTAAAAATTCCGGCAGTCCGGCCCCGGTCATGGCGGAAAGGGGAACAATCGGCGCAGCTTCCAGGAAGGTCCCTTGGAGAAATTCCCTAATGTCGTCGGTGACCAGTTCGAGCCAGGCGGCATCGACCAGATCGGTCTTGGTCAGGGCCACGAGGCCTTTCTTGATGCCCAGGAGAGAACAGATGTGGAGATGCTCTTTGGTCTGGGGCATCACGCCTTCATCGGCGGCAATAACCAGGACGACCAAATCGATGCCCCCGGCCCCGGCCACCATGTTGCGGATGAACCTTTCATGACCCGGGACATCCACCACCCCCAGGGTCTGGCCGCCGGGCAGGGTGAGGGAGGCGAATCCCAATTCGATGGTAATCCCGCGCTCCTTTTCCTCCTTCAGCCGATCCGTATCCACACCCGTGAGAACCTTAACCAGTAAGGTCTTGCCATGATCGACATGGCCAGCGGTACCCAGGATGATATGCTTCATAGTTTCTTTCCAAATTACGGGGAATGAGGCACCAGGTCAATAAACCCTTTGCACAACTTACATACCGCCATTGCGAGGCGCGTGTGCAGTGGCAATCTCTTTAATAATCGCTGCTTTATGAGATTGCTTCGTCGGCTTAAGGCCTCCTCGCAATGACAAATAGGGCACTGTGCAAAGGGCTGTCTATAGACAGCTGATAGGCATTGTTCTAACAGAGGAGAGCGGTTTTCACAACAAAAACCTGCTTACCAAATCTCCCCTCACCCCTCTTTGCCAAAGAGAGGAAACGAAGAGTGGTTCTTTGCCAAAGAGGGAATTTTTGATTTCCCCTTTGAAAAAAAGAGCTGGAGTGGATTTGGCAACCATCGGTATGGGGATCGCTATCGGGATCGGTACCGTAATTGAAATTGAAAATTCGCAAGCGATCCCGATACCGAGACCGACCCCGAAAGGAAAACGGGGACATGTTTCGGAAGCCCGCAGGGATCGAAACGTGTCCCCAGATCAAGGAGGATTGAGGAGGATTTAATAAAAAAGGATTATAACCGCAACGTCGCTTTGCAGCGTTGCGTGTGGAGCAGGAGATCAAGCCCTTCGGCTGCGCTCCGCACATGGATGTCCGCGGCCAGGATGGCTTCAACGGCGCAGCCTTCACCTTCAGTGACGGCAATACCCAGCCGCGCCGTCTCGAGCATGCGCCGGTCATTTTTACCGTTGCCGAAGGCAGCCACCTGCTCCGGGCCAAGTTTTTCCACATAGGCCTCTTTCTGCGCGTCCTGATTCTCGCCCATCAGTATATGGATCAGGCAGGGCATGCCCTCCATCTCCTGCCGGACCAGACCGCAGGTATCGGCGGTCACAACATGGATCTTCACAAATTCAGCCAGGTTAAGCAGCCTGTCCTTTACCTCCGGCAACAGCCGGCCATCAACCGCCAGGGTGCCATTGTAGTCGGAAACAAGGTGCGCCAAGCACACCGCACCAAAACCGGGGATGTCGATCTCAAGCAAGATGTTCTCCTCTCAGCAAACTTCATTGGGGCCCGGAAAGATTGCCGGGATCATTCCAGGCCATGGACCAGACCCGGCCCTGATGCACGTAATGCACGCTCTCGCCCGCCAGCACGGAGCGGTCGAAATGCGTCCCTCCTGGCGGCTCATAGGGCTGGGCTGCGGAGCGCTCGCTCACCACCATCCGGCCGCTGCTCCTTATACCCGCGGCCTGGCCGGTGTCAATCTCGAAAAGGTAGAGGCCCGTGTGGGTCCAATCATAGTAAGCCGAGGGCATGGCAGGATCAAACCAGGCATTCTGGGGTACTGTGTCGTGCAACTCCACCGGAATCGCCAGCCGGGCCGGTCCCGTGTTCCCGGACGCTAGATAGGTCAGGGCATGGTGATTCGCCAGCACCGCCGATTCGGTGCCCCGCTTTCCTAGAACGACTGAGGAAACTTCCCGCGGAGCGGCAGGATCTACCACATCGAAGAGGGAGAGTTTGACCCCCTGGTACCAGGCGCCCCGCCAGCCAAAATCGGGGGATAACAGGTCCGGCACGGCGGCCTTGCCAATCCCGAGCAGCAGGTTGTCCCCAATAGGATGGAGGTAATCGGAATAGCCGTCGATGTGCAGCTCGCCGAGCTGGACCGGATTTTCCGGATGGGAGAGATCGAAGACATAAAGGGGATCGGTAACCCGGAAGGTCACCAGGTAAGCCCGATTCTCCACGTAGCGCACGGCATAGAGCCGCTCGCCCGGTTTACCGATATTGTCGATGAAAGAAATCTCCTGGAGCGACGTCCCGCTGTCACCGGCGACGGGCCTCAGCAGGGAAAGGCGCGTCCGGGAGGACACATTCCAGGAACCATCCAGAGAAGTGGCCACCCGCAGGACCCCGCCTTGCTCGCTGAACCGGAAGGGACGCTTCTCCACCTCCCAGCCCAGGTGGCCGGTCACTGCTCCGGAGCCCTGATACCGGGGCCCCTCCGGCGTCAGCGCGAAGTGATGGATATCCGTGATTTCCGGCGGGATTTCCGGAATCTCGGCGTTGCTCGCGGCAATCTCTGCCCACAGGGGGCCGGGCCCCCGGTATTGACGCCGCGTCGTGGCGAGATAGAGGCTTTGGGGCGAAACATAGACCGTTTCCGTTGCGGCCACGATGGTCTGGGTGACGGGGGTCTCCGGCGCATTCAGGTTGACGGCCGTGACGCTGATAAGGTCTGCCTGTGCCGGCTGCCCCTCTGCCCGGGGCGGCAGGAAGCAGACGTCGGGCCGGACCAGACTGCCGGCCAGGACGCCGTTCACTATCAGCCGGGGCAGCAGGTTCGCGAGTTTTGTCTGGTTGAGCAGCGCTTCATTCGCGGCGACTTCCTGGGCGTTCAGGGGATGAACTTTGAAGTCCGGCAAGTAAGGGGTGTAGCGCGTCACCACATACAAAACATCATCGATCCGGCGGCTGGCGATGAGCTGGCCCTCGAGGGAAATCCGGGCAAGCTTTGCCGGCGTGGCCGGCGAGCCCACATTATAGAGGGCGATTTCGGTCTTGCCGCTCTGCCAGAACCAGGGGTTGACCCACATGTGCCACAGGTAGTCGGGGCGCCCGCCCACGGCAGCCAGCAGATCGGGTTTCCCGTCCGGCCGGCCGTTCACCAGGTACAACCCATCGATCGGACCGAAATCGGTAAGAGGCACTTCCGCACGCGGAACCGAGGCGGGAGGCTGGCTGGAGACTTCCAGGACCCGGATGACCGGGTCAACCGGGTCAGGAGCAGTGGTGCCGCCTGGCCCCGGCATCGGGAGAATGATAGCGTTCCCTCCCCCGACGAACGGATTCTTGGCGACGAAGAGATGCCGGCCATCAGACTTGATCAGGTCGGCCTCGTCTACCCCCGTCTCCTGGAGGTTGGTGGTGGAGAACTTTTCGCCTGCGATCCCGCCCGGGGCGGAAACCGCATCGAGGGTGCCCGCGGTGGCACTCGCCTCAACATTCACAAGATTCTGCCAATAACCGCCGGTCTCCACCCCGCGCCTTAAACCTTCCTTGAGATAGGTCTCCAGGGCCGAGGCCGAGGCAAACCGGGTCAGGCCCGCGGGGTTTCCGGCCGGTGTTTGTCCGGGAATATCCACATGAATTCCGAAACCCCGGAGAGAGGACTGCAAATGCAGGCCCGCCGTGGTTTTATCCACCAGATTCACGACGACATTGTATTGCGTGACTCCGGTGGTGATCCGTTTCAGGACCCGGGGCGCCTCGGCAGAAAAGACAGCGGGGTTTTGAAAGTCCAGTCCGACTGCCGGATCGACCGTCTCTGCGGCCTGCTGACGCACGGCGGCCGGGATGGTGATGCGGGCGTCGTTCACGTCCGCATCGAGGGACTGGAGAAAACGGGCCAGGTTGAGGGCCCCGTCCGTGGCCGTGGCGCCGTCGGAGGCCAGATCCAACGGGGTGACCAGGGCTTTCCCCAGCGTCTCCCCTAACTCTATCGGGCCGATGAAAAACCGCACCGCCTTGCCGATCTCGTAGACAAACTCGCCATTGGGACCGGTGATACCGCTTTGCTGCCCCGACTGATAGGAGACACCCTCGACCGGCGCGTCCACTAGTTGGCCCTGGGCGGTCGGCGGTTGATCAATCGGGGGAATAATCGGGGGCGGGAGAGCCGATGATCCTCCGCCGCCTCCGCCGCACCCCAGCAGGATAAGACTTGTGGCGACCGCTAAAATACCGAGCCGCAGGAGATAAATAAAAGGTTTCATGGCTGCCTCCTTGCAATCATCCCTGTTTAAATTATCCCTGGCACCGCATCCTATACCACAGGCGCAGGGAAGTTTCCTGTTCCGGGGTCGGTTTGGCGGCCACACGCACCTGCGTGACGGCCTTCAGCGCCGCCTCGACAGTCAGGCCCCGGACCTGACACAACACCGCGGCGGCGAAAGTGGGCGCCCGATTAATCCCGGCCAGACAGTGCAGAAAAACGGGCGTGGCCGAGTGGAGGCAGTCAGAAACAACTTCCACGACGCGGTCAAAATTGGCCGCAGGAATGGCCACCCAGTCCCGCGTCGGCACCAAAACATAACGGATACCCTGCTCTTCCCACCCCGCGCCTTCCCCCTCTGCCGGTTCATGCAGGGCCACAACGACGCGGATACCGAGTTGGGCAATGGCCTGCTGCTGGCCGGCGTAAGGTCGGGAGCCAAGGGCAAAGCCCGGCTCCAGCCAGACGATGTCTAAATGACTGTTCATATAACTTCCTGTTTCTACTATTTATCGTTAAATCCCCCTGCCCCCTTTTCCAAAGGGGGACATTTATTCTTCCCCTCTTTGGCAAAGAGGGGTCAGGGGAGATTTGTGACAGACTAACCGTCATGAGCGTTTCACTTCCGAGTCGTGGCCGTTGCCATGAAGGTAAAAACGAAGATTATCATTAATATCACTGGCAAGCGAAAACTGTCTCCGTCAAATTCAGCGTTGCCTCTCCGGAAAATACCGGAAGCGTCACGATGTGATAAGGTTGCTCAAAGGCCTGCGTAACAAGACAACCATGGCCGGGTGAAGAATGTACTCCCCGGACTACCACGCCCGTTGGCGACCGCTGTACATCCGTTATTGTTATTCCATAACCACCTGTCGGACGAAAAGAATCAACCACGGCGATGACCATGTTCTCATCGAAATTAATTAAAGGGAGAGGCGGTTGCTGAACAAAGCCCGCTTTGAGCCTGCTCCAGAAGTTTGACCAGGCCGCTGTAGACCGGAGAAGATGGATTCCACCAGCTATTTGAGAAAAACCAACGCTGGCGTGCTCCACTGTCTGAAAGGGCAATTGCCCTCCAGGTGGGAAATCCGGCGCCGTGACATTCCCATTGCTTACCGTGACATCAAGGCAATTAAAAGCGCTAGAACCATAGCCGCATACTTCATAGTTGCCCTTCGGTACGAAGAGTTTGTAATTGCCCTGCTCGTCCGTGGGCGCAGTCATTAAAGGAGTGGATGGGTACGGAGAGGCTTTACTTCGCGCCGAGATACCCTCGCCCACAACAGCATGACCCGTGATGGTAAAGACTGACGACATCACACCCACATTCGGACTGTCGTTTAATACGCCACCAGCAATGGATGTAGCAGGGAGAATGGTCCCGCCATCCGCCTTGTTGACCAGGCTCACGCTGCCGTTGCCTACGGTGATGGAAACCATATCGAAGAGCAAGTCAATCCCTTGGCCGTTGGCGGCCATTTGATCCTTAATGACATTGACAGGCGAGGCCCCGATCTGATTAAACATCGGTGCCAGCTTGTTGTGGATACTCGCCACGGCCGCCGGTAGTGCGTTAGCGACAGCCGGAATATTCGCCGGAGTCGGTGCGACAAAAATACTCTGTGGGTCCTGGCCACCATTGGCCATCGTTACCGCCAGATGGGTAAGGGGATTAATATTGCAGTTCCCACCAGTTAAGGCCAGAGAGTAAAATGTATAATTGTTTCCACCCGCTGTGCCGATGGCCTGCAGCAGGAAAGGCGGCTTCAAACCGGAGACATTAAAGGAGTACGATCCATCAAAGGCAGGGGACATGGACAGTTGTTTTGTGGGATTGGAAGAATCCTTGAGGGTTACGGTCCCCACTAGCGGCGCACCAGCGGCTGTCACCCCTGTAACTGTCGGTGTATTTGATCCCCCGCCGCCCCCACATCCGGCCAGCAAGGGCAGAACAATAAGGATTATTGCCAAGGCATGCAGAATTCTTTTCATCGCTCCATTCCTCCCTTTAAGAAATATGGGTATTGATGAATTCGTAAAAAGCCGCCTTTTTCTCTTTGTCGTCATTCCCGCGAAGGCGGGAATCCAGCTCATTATTCCTGGATTCCGGATCAAGTCCGGAATGACAACCTGACTATTTTCATGCTTCGTGGTGCCCCACAAGGCATGGGGTTTTATTACGATACCGTCAGTTTTAGATGATCAGCAGTCTGCCATAACGCCTGTCCGACTGCGAGATTGCTTCGGAACTGCGTTCCTCGCAATGACCGGCTCTTCGCCTCTTAACAGGTTCCTCAATATTCATTGGTTCCGGCCTTCCCCATTAGGGGGTAGAACAACTTTCCACTGTCTCCGTCAAATTCAGTGTTGCCTCGCCGGAAAATGCCGGGACCGTGACGATGTGATAGGGTTGCTCAGTTGCTTGTGTAACAATACAACCCGGGCCGGGTGAGCGATGCACGGCGTGGACGGCCACCCCTGTCGGCGAACGCCGGATATCGGTTATGGTAATTGAATAACCACCTGTCGGACGCCCGGCATCAACGACGGCGATCACCGTGTTGTCCGGGAAATTAACCGCCGGGAGAGGCGGCTGCTGGACCAAGGACGCTTTGAGCATGCTCCAGAAGCTTGACCAGGCCTTTGTCGAGCGCAGGACGTGAACTCCACCGGCAATCTGAGAAGGAGATACGCTGGCCTGCTCCACGGTCTGTAAGGGCACTTGCTCCGCAGGTGGGAAATCCGGCGCTATGACATTCCCATTGTTTACCGTTACATCCAGGCAATTGAAAGAGGTTGCACCATAGCCGCACACTTCATAGGCGCCGTTCGGGACGAAGAATCGGTAATTACCCTGCGCATCCGCTGCCACGGTCATGACAGGCGTGGCTGGGTAGGGAGGGGCTTTACTCTGGGCTGTCACATTCCCTCCCACACTATGACCCGTGATGGTAGAGACAGGCACGACATCGGTCGTACTTGCGGTTAATACACCACCGGTAATAGATGTAGCGGCGAGAATCGTCCCGCCATCGGCCTTGTTGACCATGGTTACAGTGCCATCGCTGACGGGGAAGGAAATCATGTCGAAGAGCAAGTCGACCCCTTGACCATTGGCGGCCATTTGATCCGTCATGATATTGACCGGAGCTACCCCGACCTGACTGAACATCGGTGCCAGCTTATTCTGGATGCTCGCCACGGCCGCGGGCAGCGCGTTTGCGAGGGAGGCGATTTTCGCCGGAGTGGGTGCGGTAAAGACACCGGTCGGGTCCTGGCCGCTATTGGCCATCGTGACCGCCAGATGGGTAAGGGGATTTATATTACAGTTGCCGACAGTCGCGGCCAGAGAGTAAAGGGTATAACTGTTCCCGCCGGCCGTGCCCGCAGCCTGCAGCAGGAAAGGCGGCGTAAGACCGGAGACATTGAGGGAGTATGATCCATCCAGGGCAAGGGACGTGGACAGCTGTTTGGTGGTCCCGGAAGAATCCTTGAGGGTGACGGTCCCCACGAGCGGCGCACCGGCGGCTGCCACGCCTGTAACCACACTTCCACCGCCGGCGGGTATCCCCCCACTGCCGCCGATCCCGCCTTCGTCGCTGCCACTGCAGGAGATCATGGCCAGGAACAAAAGGAGCAGGGGCAGGAAGAGCCGCCAATTTTTCGAAAAAAGCCTTCCTTTACAGGCAAAAGATGGTGCACTTTTCATCTATGGCCTCCCGATGGTTTTTTAGGGGGGATGTCTTCCCTGTCTTCTTCAAAATAGTAGATGCCCAGCCCCACCCTTTTGCGGCCGCTCCCCTGCACGTCGGGGTTGGCATCACGGTCCCGGGCCGCCAACCAAGCATTCAGTTTTTCCAGGAGGGCTTGGGATTCGGCGGCACTTAAGCTTTTAAACTGCTCCAGGAACTCCGCCGGCACATTGTCATAACACACCTTGCGCTGGAAGAAAGGGGAGCCGTTCTTCGGGTCGAGATTGTGACCAATCGTGGCAACCAGATCCGCCACATCCGTCCCGAGGATATCAAGTTTTGCCTGTTTATCGGCGCCGGGGGGGAGATAGGCTCGGGCCAGAATCCGGGCGGTGCCGTCCGCCTGGAGCGCTGCCGCACCGATGTTGAGCAGTTCGTCCAGGACAGCCCGGACCGGCATGTCGCCGCTGTATTTTTTTACCAGGCTGCTGAAAGAAACAGCGCCCTCCAGGGGCAAGGTCAAAGGGCTCGCATCGTTATCTAAAAACAGGGGATCGCGAATCCAGCCGCTGATTACCCGGGTGGCGCGGTTGTAGCGTGCCGGGGTGTCTTCATCGACCGGTATTTCCAGATCGCGCAGTCGCTGCACTTCCTTGCGCGACAGTCCCGTAATAACGGAAACCCGCGATGAGGTCTGCTTGCGCCCGGGAAGGTCAAAGGCCTGGAAGGCTTCATTCACATAGACCCAGCGGACCAGGTCGGAGAAAACGTGGTAGGAGATACCATTGCGCAGCAGGATATGCACCAGCGGCCGGAGCAGCTTCAGGAGGGCATTATTTAAGGTTTTGGAAATGGATTCACTCATATTTGGGAATATATTCCCAAATATGAGCATTGTCAAGAATTTTTTTTTTTGCTATTTTCGGTTTGCAGGGACCGCAGTATTAGGGAAATTCCCGTCTAGGCGTAAGGGAGGAATTCTTTTCCAAAGAGTCCCTGGCCTATTTCCATTTTTAGGGTGGCATTGGCAATTTGGATGGCCTTCACATCCCGGAGATAGCGCTCCAAGGGCAGCTCCTTCGAAAACCCCATGCCTCCGAAGACATCCATGGCATTGTTCACTACTTTATAAGCCGTTTCTCCGCCGATTAAGTTGGCCATCGCCGCCCAAACCGAGGCATCGGCAGCACCTTGCTCCAGCAAAGAGAGGGCCCGATAGCAGACAAGTTTGGCCGCTTCCAGGGAGGTAAAATCATCGGCCAGTTTAAATTGGATGGCCTCGAACTTCCCTAAGGGCTTCCCGAATACCGTGCGTATCTTTGCATAATTCACGGCTGCTTCCAGGGCTTCCCGGGCCGTGCCCAAGGCCATGAGACCCGTTAAAGCCCTCTGTTCCAGGACGGTGGTTTTCAACATCGCCAGGGCATTATTTTTTTCCCCAATGAGATTTTCGCGGGGAACCTTCACCTCATTAAAGGCCACGTTGCCCCATTTTGTGGCTTTCCAGCCAAAACCATGGAGGGGTTGGATTTCTATCCCCGGCCGGTCCGCCTCGATAAAGATACAGCTGATGCCCCGTTCCTTCTCCCCCGCTGTTTTTACCAGGACGACAAACCCTTGGGCAACTCCGGCAAAGGTAATCATGGATTTCTCCCCGGTCACCACATAAAAATCACCCTCTAACCGGGCCGCGGTTCTCGTGGCTCTGATGTCTGAGCCGGACTCCGGCTCCGTGGCGCCGAAAGCTAGAATACTCCTGCCTTTTACGATCTCGGGCAAGAAGGCATCTTTAATTTTTTCCGAGGCCTGTAAAAGCACTCTCCCCGTAATGTTGCAGGCGCAAAGGATGACGGCACAGCTCTGGTCGAATCGGGCAACTTCTTCCAAGGCTGTGCCAAAGGTTATCCGGTCGGCTCCTCCGCCGCCATAAGCCGCGGGCAGCCGTAAGCCCGTTAGCCCAATTTCCGCCATCTTCTTTACACAATCCCAAGGGAACTCTTCCGCGGCGTCCCAATGGGCAGCCTGGGGAGCCAATTCTTTTTTGGCAAACTTATAAATGCTCTCCTTGATTAAATTTTGTTCCTCATTAAATTCAAACATGCCCGCTCCTTTTAACAAAACTTCCCTTCCCTTTAGATTAAATGGGCTCGTTATTTTTCAGACGTCTTTTGAGGTAGGCGACGGGGTTGGGAGCATAATCTTTCCGATAATCCCCGTCACAGTTTATGCCCGGCAGAGGGGGGACCCAATCGTAACTAAGCAACTTATCCGGATCTCCATACTTGGTGGCCAGGGCCCTTATCCCCGGGTCCGACATGATGGTAAGCCAGCCCTTATCGACGATCTTGTGCCAATTCTCCGTACCCCGCAGTTTTATCTCGTAGGTGGCAAAATAATTATGAACATGGATATGGCCTAAAGGCAGTTTATGTTTTTTTGCATAGTCCATGTGCTCCGGGAAATGCCTCCGGGAGCCGATGCCCAGATGAAAAACGCCGGCCCTGTTTCTTTCCGCGATATTCGTAAAGCCCCAATAGCTGCTGAACATGTCGGAAGTGCGACGAAAGGCCTTCACAACCGTGCAGAGCGCACAGTCACAAAACCAGAAGAAGCCTTTGTCCGGATAACCGGGCCAATGGACATTTTTATACTTGTCCAGCATCGCTTTAATTCCCTCTCCGTATTTACCCCCGCCTTGCACGGCAACCAGCCGGCCATGTTCGAAATGCAGTTCTATACGAGGGAAAAATCCCCGGTGGTTGGCGGTGCCGGCCAGCACGCCGTTTAAATCGGGGAAAACAGGAGCGGCATCGATGGCATGGGGAGATATTTCCCCTTCCTGGACCGTCGACTGGAAAGGTTCCATATAGAGATGCCCCTTCAACCAGGCCCCCTGCTGCCATCTTTTTGCTTCTTCGGCATTCACGGGAAACTCGAGGAACGTTCCTTCCGGGTCGGTTATTCTTACCAAGGAGGCCATCCCGAGAATATCAACGATTTTCCTTTCAATTTCCAGGATAAGCTCATCAGGGAATACCCAAGCCGCGGATAAAAACTCTTCCCAGTTGTTAAACAGCCAGTTTGCCTTGAATCTATGGCCCTCCTCCTGTAAAACCTGGACCTTCTGGAACCTGGCGCCCAAGTCCCAGAATAGCTTGTTGTATTGGGGATACTGCTTCAGATATTTAAACAAAGGCGTGGTCACATCCATCCCCGTTGCCAGATCCGCCGTTTCCGGAGACCCCGAGGCAATGCCCTCTTTCATCATCCGCACTTCATCCCAGCCATCGGCCACGGTGAACTTTTTTTCCTTTTCACCCGTAAACTCCCGGGCCAGCATCCACTTGACTTCTTCCGCGCCCGCCTCCCTGCAGGCGATTGTCACCGCTTCCTTGACATACTTATTCTGATCGGGCAACGTGATGATCAGTAACCGGTCGCCTTTCCTAATCGGCCCCATGGCGGTGCGGCCATATTCCCTGGTCACCAGCTGTCTTGCCTGGGGAAGGCAGTCTGCGATACTTTTTGGTTCTTTATAGAGCGGCGCTTTGGGGGCTGGATAATTATAAAGGGTCATCCTTATTTCCTCCCTTTTCCATGATGCCTGCTGTGGCAGTTACGAGGAGTGTGTTATCTCAATAAGTCCGTCCGTTTTGCCAGCCAGTCATACTGACTGACCGTGGACTTTTTATAAGCTTCACTATCCATACTTACAATATTTTTTTGCATCCTTTGCGCCCAATCCAAGAAATCTTTTTCTTTGATGGCCCTGGCAAATGCTTTTTCTAATAATTTCACTGTCTCCATCCGCATTTTGGGAGGACCAAAGGCGCCTCTGATCACGGGGAATATTTTGAAATCATCTCCTAAATCCTTGGGAATTGGTACGTCGGGCAAAGAAATATCCCTTTCTTCACCGATGACCATCAGGGGCCTGATTCTGTTTGCTCTTATCAGAGAGCTGGCACTCGCTATCGTACTGATCGCACAATCGATATGTTTACCTGCCAGGCTCGCTACCGACTCCCCGCCGCCTCCATAAATTACCCAGTTGATATTGTCCATGATGCCCGTTCCCGTAAGGAAGGACAGGGCATTAACGTAGGCCACGCTTCTTTTGCCTGTGATACCCAGGGTTACTCTTCTTTTGCGGGCCTCTTTCAGAAAGTCGTCAAGGGTCTTCCAGGATTCGGAGTTTACCGTGAGAGCTTGATTCTCCTTGGCCCAGGCAAAAATATGCGTATACTCCTTCACATTGAAGTCCGTTGGATCGAGCAGTTCCAGAATGATGGGAGCAGGCATACCCGGGTTGATGATCGTGTAACCATTGGGAGGACATTTAAAAACTTTCGTTAAGCCGATTTTGCCTTCCGCACCGGGAATATTTTCAATGATGATGGATTGTCCCAGGTGTTTTTTTAAAAAGGGGGCAATAGCCCGGGTATCCATGTCATTGCCGGAACCTGCGGAAAAGGGAGAAACAAACTTAATGGGTTTGTTGGGAAAACCTTCTTGTGCCGCGTAAATTCCACTTTCCCAGTCTCCAAGGCCACTTAAGGCAGAAAAAGTACCCAAAGCGGTTAACCCTTTTAAAAAGTCTCTGCGCTTCATATTCTTCATCTCCTTTCATCCTGGCGTCCCCCCGGGTGTAACGTAGAGGGGATGGGCCGGAAGGGAGCTTCCGGCCCGTTGTCCGGGAAAAGCGGCTACGGCACCGGGAGAAGCGGTTTCTGGCCGGGATCCAACTGCACGTCAAAAACAGTCAGCAAGGTCGCCGTGCCCTGATAATTCGTCATGAGGGACACGAGATCCACTAATTGTCGCGGGCCGAAGATCTTGATGGCCCGGGCAAAGGTTTCCGGATCCACGTTCTTCTTACCGAACATTTGCCGCCCCAACTGGATGATGACGGCTTCCGTATCCGAAACGCCTTCCACACTCTTGCGGTGCTTAACTATCTCAATGATTTCTTTCGGCAGTCCTTCCTTAAGCGCTTCCGGCTCATGGGCAGCCCACTCGAATTGACTATCCATTTCCCGCGCCGTGACCAGAATGGCCAGCTCCCTGATCCGTCCACTGAAGCCCGTTTCAAACCGGAGATACTGGCTCACCGAATTCGAGTAATCGGCCAGTTTGGGGCTGTACAAGCGGATCCCGGAAGGCCCCCGCAATCCCCGGATGGAGCGGGCGCCTTTGCCGACCCGTTTGTCAAACACCTTCTTTCCCTCTTCATCAAAATCCTCCCGCTTGGGCAGGGGGAGACGGAATCCCGATTCCGGATAGACATCCTTGGGCAGGGCGCTTACGGTCTTCTCCTCACCCTTGCCGGTCTTCTGGGCTTCCTTGGCGTTGACGTTTCCCGAAAGCAGGATTAGTCCTAAAACGATCATCATGACGCCCGCCAACTCCATTACCGAATTTGCTCTTCTTCCGCTACGCATTTGGCAAACCTCCTTTCTCTTAATGAATCGCTCACTGTTTCCGTCCGGCTATCTTTTTTACTCCCCTGAGTTTCCCTGCGACCTTCCGATGGCCGCTGTCTTCCCGTACTCGTCATTCCCGCCGCACCCTGCGCTTGTATCAAAAAAACCCTGCTTCTTTCCCTATCTCCTTCCAACATGGTCATCGGGGTGGAACGGTGAATTGAGCGGCGCGGCCAGGGACTCTGACTTAAACGCCACTGTTTCGCGTCCGCTCTAATGATAGGTTCGCATTTACGGAATTTCTACGGGAGCCTATGTTTCCAGTACGATGGTTCCCGACTACAATGCATAACGGCAAGTATTAAAATATAATTGTCTTCGATGGTGTAAAGAACGGCGTATAGTGCTTCTGGATGGAATGAGTATGTCATTTATCATCAATAAGCTTTCGAACTCTTCCATTACCTCAACACCAGGTATTGCTTTAACTCGACCACTTCGCACCTCATCTCGGCGCTTCTTTGCTTCAGTCAGCCAGATTTCACTGACTGACTCCTGATCAAGACTTTCAACAAGCCTTTCAGCCAGAAGAGCCCTTGCTTCACCGGGTAAAGCCATGGCCTTTGTCGCCAATTCGTCCACAGATGTAGCCATTATACATCACCCCCTGAAATTATTGGCGCATTCTACAATATGCCGGTCATTAATACAAACATTGCATGAAAAACCTTGAAATAAAAATAAGATCTGACAATTGGCCTGAATCATGTACCGAAAAAACCTTTTATGCGAACGGCACGCATGTGCGGCTGGCGCTTCCGCCAGTCCGAACCATGCGGTTGTTAGCGTTCATCGCTCCACTTTTGCAACGCAACTTGAGATAGGCACTCTTTCGCCTTTCTGTGTCCCAATTCAATCATCTCGGATGCCCGATCAAACTCCAATGTCTGACATGCGTCCCTGGCAATTTCTATGAGTATGTCTGGTGGGTAAGCAGCAAGCTTCTGGCGTGCTATGGTACTCTGCATGGCATCAAATGCTTGAATGGCGATATCGTACGCCCCCCAATCTCGACTGCCACTGCTTGCCACGGATTGCTGAAGGCGGTTTATAAAACGATTGATTCTTTCATGAAACGGAGATGAAGGGAAAGCGGGAGCAACACGCATGGCACTCGCCTTTTCTGGACTCTCTGCGGGGCCGCCCAGATTTACAGCAATAGTCATATCAGTTTCATCACCAAACGTTGGCGCAATAGGCACAGGATTTAAAACCCCTCCATCAACAAGATCAACTCCTTTGTATTTAAATGGAGTAAAAAGAAGGGGTATTGAGATAGACGCCCTTATGGCATCAAAAAGACTACCCGACTTTATCCAGATTTCCTTCTGGCCCTTCACATCCGTCGCAACAGCCGTATATGAAATTGGGAGATCTTCGATTAATTGCTCTCCCACTAGACCGATTAAGGTGTTGATGAGCTTGTCGCCTCGTACTAGCCCGCTCTTTTCCCATGAAAGATCCAGCAAAGTGACTATGTCGACTTTCGTTATGGAACGCATCCATTGCTCATATTCATCCAGTTTTCCGGCAGCACATATCCCCCCTACTAGGGCACCGATTGAGCAACCGGCTATTGATTTTATTTTGAAATCATTTTCTTCAAGCCAATGAATTACGCCAATATGTGCTAAACCACGAGCACCGCCACTCCCGAAAACTAACGATACAGTTTTCAAATTCGTTGTTGGCATAATATCACCGAATGCCTTTCACTGAGACGCAATAACGAAAAGCTAAGCCGAAGCGGCCTTTTGGGCGTCGACTCCAGCGAAAGTTATGGTCTACTTTGTTAAATCTCGTTTAAGTGCATCATTAATACGGGCTGCATATTTCACGTATTCTTCCCAAAGACTATCTTGATCGATTATCAATCCGCTCATCGGAGTTGGAATACTTTCCACGATACCTCTGAGTTCTAGAACGTCTTGCCCTGACGACTTTACGTGAATTGAATACAAGAAGTGCGTCCGATTTACAGTGTGCTGGCAATGGTTATGCGACTTGTAACATCTTATTGGCGAAATCACGGCCTGATGTAGATGGAGGTAGTTCTTTGCCATCGGTTTTATATAAGGCAATGACCTCTTCGACTATGCGGCAAAGATGCTCGAATACTTCTTTTTCATTATTACCATGGCACCCGCCATAAATTAAGCCAGGAGCACTGCCGACGTAGCATTGATCCTCCTCAGACCATTCAACTATTTTAGCATATCGTGCGCTATCCTTCATTTCTTTGCCTCCTGTAGTGCCAATCGAACTGCCTTGATCTGATATTGCTTGGCATCATCACCAAGATTGCCTGATACCGTTATAGGCTTGATTACCATAGGGTGAACATAATTTCTATGGCTTCCTTTGCCACCGCGATTCACAAATCCAGCTTTTTCCAGGTCGGCAATAATATCTCTGATCTTTGGGGGCATGCATCTATCCCATGTCTTCTGACGGATAACGCCAGTGCTCAGGGGCGCTGGGGCAATCAGCAATGATTGAAAACCAACCATGGCTATTCCCGCGTCGCCTGGAGCAAATTGTTCTGAGGTCCTTTAATTTTATCTCCATATCAACCGGACCACTGCCATAGATAGCGCAAAAATATACCCATAGAAAAAAGTGTCGATTCTCATTACTTTTTGTCCACGTCGCTCCCTAATTTGTCCCACCTTTGCCATAATGTAACCGCAAACAATTGGGGTTGCAATAAGATTCAATAGTTTTAGCCACACCGGAGCAGTAAATACCTTTGGTATCAACAAACTAAGTCCTCCAGCAAACGCGCCATACAGGGCATAGCCAATGCCCGCCAAAATAGGATTTATCGGGCGAGGTCTCCGAAACGGTTCTGTAAGGCTTCTTAATCCTATTTCAGCAGCCATTTCGAAAAACAATTGTGCCAATATTTCAAATGCAGCTTCGAGAATAAAGCCGAATAGACCCAATAAGATTTCAAGGATTATTTCCATTTATTAACCGGCTGTTCTATAATTATGGGGACACCTTATTTAATTGTGAGAGCCATCACGAATTTCGTATAGTGTCCCCGGAATCCTGCGGTAAGGTGTCCTAGGAATTCGCATGACTGGTATCTAAGAGGATGGATTTTAATTTTTTCTATTTTCAACATTATCACGCTCATATATGTCTAGAAGCAATCTTGTTATCGGTGTCAATAATAGTTTTAATACTGCCTGCAAAGTATTGTGGCGCGATATAAGATGGGCTATGTTAGGTGAAATCTTGTTATAAATTTTTATAAGAACTTTGCCTACGTCGTAAGCAAGAAGGACTTCATCTCGAAATCGACGCAGGATAACGACTTCTCTTGCCGAGGAACTGCCGTAGACAGCAGTGGCTATAAAACACCGTCCGGGTCCGGATTCTTTACGCTTCACTAAACAAGCATTCCACCCCCCAACAGGCCTACCGGAAAGTGTTAGTCTCACACTTGCATCAATAAACCGAGAAACTTCTTTGAAATTTTCAGGATGAGAAAGAAATTCATTAATGTGATTATTATCAATCCATAAAAGACGATTTCTCCCTTTCCATTTGGTCCTAATTCTTATTGCATTTGAGTAGCTATGATCATCAACGATTTTATATGCAAGTGAATCTGAAGTCGCTGCATCCTTATCTGTTTTTCCTTTCTTGGCATATGATGTTTGTGATATCTGGCTGCCTGATTCCTGATCTTGGATCTCATGAGTATTGGGAGAGTATCCCTTAAGCTGCGATTCCACCTCTTTATTGTAATTGAATAACAGGCGGTCCAATTCCCAACCGTTTATTCCGGCATCCTTGGCTACAGTGAGGTAAAACGATTCGTGTTCAGTGTAAGATGAAAATGATATGCCGAGTAAATCCGAAATTGCCTTGATACGAATATCCAAGGCTATACTATCTCGAAAGTCCTCATGATAAACGTCCATCATAATGTTTCTGGCATACTTTGGTCCGACTCCAGGGAATGTTTTGAGGAAGCGGATTTTGGCCTCACGGCCACGTTGTGCCAGCAACTTAGCCTTTGCGGACTCAACTCCCCCCAGTTGCTTTACATAGTCAAAACATTGGAGGATGTATTCGGCCTTCTTGTCAGGCATCCGTATTCTTGCCTCATGACACACTCTCCGAACTTGGGTAATTCGATCTTCAGGAGTTAGAGCAGAAAGCACATCGTAGGTAACAAGCCGATAATTATTTTTATTGCCGATAAGTCCGTGCCAACCGGATGCCCGTCCCATTGTTGAGAAGCTCTGTAAGAGGTAGTGCCAAACGAAGTCGGGACGGTCAAGACCGCTACGTTCTAGTTTGAGTCGTTCAAGTTCAGCCCGCTTCTCCACAGCGAGTGTACGAACGACTGTGACGAGTCGATCCCGGGCTGTTTTCTTATCCATGCGTCCCTCTCCTACTTGAAGACAAACGGGTGGTTCAGGAACGGTGCGGTTTTTGCGCCGTCACCTGGAGCAAGGTTATCATACTCTCATTCACATCGCATCACCCACTTGGGATCCGTTTTCAAACCACTCAATTCTAATTTCTCCTGCGTGATCTTTAACACCCAGCATCACCAAGGCTCCGCACCGATAACCGAAGTGACGCTGTTGTCCCCAAGCCGTAAATTCGCACAATTTTTTTCTATCCGTGTTCAATTCTTCTTGAGTACCTGGCAATTTCTTTAACTCCACTATCAAGATATTGTGGTTTGGTCCGTTAAGCCCTCGATGATGAACAACAATATCGGGCCTTACATCCGTCTCCTCCATTTGCGCAGGATAACGCACCCGCTTTCTGCCGGTTTCAGAGTCTAGATCGTTATTGTACTCACAATCGACATGATGCTCTGAATACACTGGCTCAAGATATACTGCAATTCGATGGGCTATTGCTTGCTCGTGGACATCGTACTCCAAGAGAAAATAATCATCTCTAAGGAGGCGTTGAACCGCGTTCTTCAGCAATAACCTGATCTTAGTGGTTTGCATATCTACTCCGTGTTAGGATAACAATGTATATGTATCCTTGATAAAATTCCAAACACTGGCTCGCGAGTCCGTATAAGACGCCAGCGGAAAAGGGCACCGTTTTCGGACTTGGGCGACTGGCCAGCATCAGTTGCCCGTGCCAGTGTCCCCTGCCTGGGCCTTTTCCCCGGCCTGCTCGGGATGCCAGCCACGATCACGGCCAACCGTTTCTCCGATCAGCAGTCCCACGAGCAGGGCCACGGACAAGGACGAGAAGCCGACGATACCGAAGGCTCCAACGTAACCAAAGGCCGCCCCTACCAGCGCAAACACCGTCGGGCTGAGCTGGCTGCCCGTCTCGGCAACCAGACGCCAGAGGGCAATCCACTGGCCTCTCCCCTTGGCCGGGGCCAGGTCCGATCCCATCACCTGCATATTGCCGCTCGTGATGCCCTGGGAGAAAGTGACGCATAGATAGGCAGCCACAAAGGTATTGAAAGGCAGGTGAAAAAATGCCGTGGCCGTCATGAAGAGCATCGCCAGGAAGAGCAAAGAAAAGCCAGGCACAATCGTCCGCTTGCGTCCCCACTTGTCCATGATGTAGCCCGTCGTGAATCCCAGTGGCAGTTGCAGGAAGCTGTTGGCCGAGGCCATGAGGCCGATGGTTTGCGCCCCCACGCCGTACTTATACACGGCATAGAGGTTTAGCAGGCCGCCATTGTTGACCCCTCGGGTAAAGTTGGCCATGAACTGCGCCGTGAAGAAGGCCAGCATCTGCCGATTCGTTATACCGCGGAATACCTCCCGCCAGGGGACTTTTTCGATCTCCCGTCCCTGGTGTGCCGCCCGCGTGCGCTCCGGATCCGTTTCTTTTGCCAGACGGAAGCTCGGGATGATGGAAAGGATGCACAGGGCCGCGTGGAAGAAGAAGGGCACGCGAATATCCCAATAGGTTGCCAGGAAACCACCCACCGCCGGACTGAACAGGCCGCTGAAGGTCGACACCTGCGACATCCAGGTAATCATCCGTCCCCGCTCGCGGTCCTTTCCCGTGTCCGTAATCATCGCGAGCCGGGAGAGGTGCCACATCTGTTGTGCGGCGCCGTTGAAGAAGCGACAGACCAGCAGGATAGCAAAGGTGGGGGCAAAGGCGGTCATGATCGCCGTGGCCGCCGTAAGCAGCGGACCGGCCAGCAGAATCGGGCGGCGGCCGTAGCGATCCATCATGTAGCCGATCGGGACGGTGGCCACCCAGCCGCCAATGCCGCTCAGGATGACGACCAGGGTCGCCATCTCGAAGCTGATCCCGAAAGATTTGGCATAAACGGGCAACACGGGAGTCGCAATACCCTGCCCGAGCGAAATCGCCATCGCCGGCAGGTAGAGGGAAAGAAACAGTTCCCGGGACATGACATTTAGCTTGGAGGTATTTCCGGCGCCCTGGCCAGTCGTGCCGTCTCCGCCGGCGCTGCTGCTACTCATCCCATCTCCTTTCTGCGGCTGATGTGGCCAGGCCACCCAAGGGAGAAGTGAGGCCCACTTTTGCCGGCCATGCGGGCCGGGTCTCCTTAAAAATCATTGATCGCATCAATAAGACTCCTCAGCCTGCCGAAACCCCGGCGGTTAAAGTCGATCACCAGCCGCGGCAGATGCACCACCTCGGCATCATCCCTTTCGGCTTCCAAGGCGCCGGAGGCCGCGATGCTTCCCCCGGGCCGCAGGATGTCCTGGAACTGATCCGTCAGCGCGCCGATGTCAGCGGGACTGAGCTGGGACGTGAGCCGGATCACGAGCTTGTCCTGCACATACCGGAGGCTGTGGTAGCGGCGATAGAAATGCCTGATCCTCTCTACGGCTGTATCCACGGAGCAGGCCCGCTCGAAGAGTGCGATGTCCGCTGGACAGATGTAGCGGCGCGACAGGAGTTCCGCCTCGAAGAGTTTGCCGATCTGGCTCCAGTAAGAACAATCCGGACCATCGATGAGCAGGACCGGCATGGGATTGCGTTTTCCCGTTTGGAGCAGGGTGAGTGCCTCCATGGCCTCATCGAGCGTGCCAAAGCCGCCCGGAAAGAGCGCCACGGCATCGGACTCCTTCAGGAAAGCGACCTTGCGGTTGAAAAAATACTTGTAATGGATTTGACGCGGATTGCCACGGACGACCGGATTGGGCTGCTCCTCGAAAGGCAAGCGGATGTGCACGGCAAAGGAATGCGCTGCTCCGGCGCCCTCATTTGCCGCTTGCATGATGCCCCCTCCCCCGCCGGTGATGACCATATACCCCGCCGCGGCGAGTTTTTCCCCGAAGAGCTTTGCCATCTCGTACAGCGGGTCCCCGGAGGGGGTACGGGCCGAGCCGAAGACCGTGACCTTGCGCACGTCACGGTAGGGGCTGAAGACTTTGGAAGTAAAACGCATCTCTTTCAGCGAGGTGTTCATGAGTTTGAGGTCGCCGCTTCCGTCATCTTCCTGGCCGGCCTTGAGGGAGGCGATGATCATTTCCCGGACATAGTCCGGCCTCCGGATGTTCCCGGCGGTTTCCATTAATTGTTCCATGAGTTGATCCACGAGGCCGTTATTTTTGGTAAAATTAATATTCACGGCTTTATTGTTCTCCTCTTCATCCTGGGGCGGCTGCAAAACAAGCTCCCAGGTTCGTAATTATTGACCAGCGGAATGGTGGAAATATGGGGGATCTGTGCTTCGGTGTCAAGAATAATCGGCGTTGCAAATTTCTTCTTGACAACCCCGGATAAATTTATCATTAAATAATCGGGGGGATAAAAATCGGTACATCTGATTATCAAGAGCAAGCTGCGGGCAAAATCAGGAGGAAAATCATCGGCTCTACAGGTATGGTTATCTGTCGCCTCTGACCTGCTGCGGCAAATACCCACATCCGGAGCTCCGGACAATTATCAAGAGCAAGAAAGACACAGGGCGTAAGGGTATCCTAAAAAGAACTGGGGGAGGGAAAAGATGAAAGATATAGCGAAAGTTTTTGAGTCCGAGATCCTCGTTGTGGGCGGGGGCGGAGCGGGTTGTTACGCGGCTCTGCGGGCCAGGGATTATTCGGACAACGTCATCATCGCCAGCAAGGGCTATGTAGGCCCGGGGAGCGTCAGCGCCACGCTTGGCGGAGGGATCAATATCTGTTTTCCCGAAGATGACAAGCGGCTCTGGATGGAAGAGCTGGTGGAAAGGGGGGAATATTTAAACGACCAGGAATGGGTGAAGATCCAATTGGAAGAGGTCTTTCCCCTGACCACGGAACTGGACAAATGGGGGATGGGATATGGCTTGAAGATCTTTGAAAAGGATGAACAGGGCAAGCTTCTCAGGCGCAAGGCGCGCGGCAACATCAATACCCTCACCACAATGGTCCACGGCTTCCCCCTGATGGAAACGCTGCGCAAAAAAGTGCTGGAAAAACAGGTTAAGTTAGTGGAGCGGGTCATGGTTACCGATCTGCTGATGAAAGACGGCCGGGTGGTGGGGGCCCTGGGCTTTGATTACCGGCAGGGCGAGTTTTATCTCTTTAAGGCCAAAGCGGTCATTTTGGCGGGCGGCGGCTGCAGTTTCAAGATCAGTCTCTGTTCCCCCGCTGCCGCCTGCACCGGCGAAGCCCAGCAGATGGCCTACGAAGCCGGGGCCGCGCTTCGGAATATCGATCAGGCCATGTCCCAATCCAACCCCAAGGCCATAGAAATGCACGGCATGACGCTCTTTGCCGGGGTGGGCGGAAAATTTCTGAACGGCCGGGGCGAGGAATTCATGCTCCATTACGATCCCAAGGTGGGGAGCCGGGCCCGGTTGACCAAACTCGTCATCGGGATGGCCAAGGAGGTGGAGGCCGGCCGGGGCCCTATTTTCATGGACCTGACAGGCACTTCCCCCAAGGACCAGGAAATGCTCAGGACGGTTTTGCCCGAACCGATGCGGGCTTTTGCCAGCGCCCATATCGATCCCTTTAAGGAACGGATACCCTGGACGCCCGTGATCTTCGGCACGCAGACCCACGGGGGAGGCGTCCATATCGATACGCACTGCGCCACCAATGTACCGGGGCTATACGCCGCCGGCGATACCACCTGCACGCCGGAACACGGCACCTGGTCGATCACGGGTCTCAATATCGCCTTTGCCATGCTCTCGGGATACCGGGCCGGCGAATTTGCCTCCCTCTATGCGCAGGCCATTGCCCCGGATTGGCAGGAATCCGAGGTGCGGGACCAGGTCCGGCAATCCATCGACCGGACCACGGCACCGATCAAAAGGGCCAAGGGGGTCTGTTCCGACGAATTAGTGCAGAAGATATGGCAAATCATCACGCCTTATAAAGTTTGCTATCTCAGGAACGAAGAACGGCTGTCGGAAGCGTTGGCGAAGCTGGCAGGGCTGCGGGACGAATTTTTACCCCAGGTCAGGGCCGGTGATCTCCACGGACTCGTGAAGGCCGTAGAGGTGCGCAGCATGTTTACCATCGCGGAGATAATCCTGCAGAGCGTCCTCTTCCGCAGGGAGAGCAGAGGCTTTGTCTTCCGGGAAGATTATCCCCTGACGGACAACATAAATTGGCTCAAATGGATCATGGTGAAAAAAGAAGGGGCGCGGATGAAGGTCTGGGCTGAGGAATTTCCCACGCCTTACATCAATCCGCCCCGGGAAATCTATCCTCCCCGCTAGCGGGGTGTCCAATATTTATAGAGGAGAGGCTCATGGCTATTGAAAAGATCGATTATGAAAAGTGTATCCGTTGTCATCGCTGCTTCGACATCTGTCCCATGGACGTCTTTCGGTTAGTGGGCGAGGAGGTTTTCCTTGCCTATGCCGAAGATTGCGCCCGGTGTTTCTTATGCGAACGCGTCTGTCCCACCGAGGCTATCGAAATGGATGCCCTGCCGGTTGTCCCGCTGCCGGATCCGTTCCAGGACCTCGGCACAGTAAACAACGGGAAATAATCCTGGTCCGGGGGGGGACCGGGGGATTGAGGGTATCTTCCGAGGAAATCACGCTCGCTGCAAAAGGGGGGGGGTATGTTTAACAAATTCTGCAAGGTTTCCATCATTAGTTTCTTAATTTTATCATGCGCCACGGCTGCTCTTTCCGGGGAAAAGTCTGCCCCTTTTCCCCAGAGGCCCATCCGGCTGATCGTTCCTTATGCGGCCGGCTCGGGCAATGACATCCAGTCCCGGGGCATTGCCCCTTACGTGGAAAAGCATCTGGGCGTGCGCATCGTCATTGAAAACAGACCGGGAGCCGGAGGACGCCTGGCCATGAATGAGGCCTGGAAGGCCGCGCCCGATGGCTATACTTTGGTCAACCCGGGGATGCCTGCGCCCGTCATCATCGAACAGCTTTTTCCTGTCAATTTCAAGTGCCGCGAGTTCACGCACCTCTTTGCCTGGGCCGTCGACAATTCGGTCCTGGTTGTAAATTCCGAAACCTGGAAGACGGCCGATGAGTTCCTGGCCGCGGCCCGGGCCAATACCCTGGCCGGCGGACTCTCCGGTATCGGCGGCGTCGGCCAACTCGTGGGGATAGCCATGGAGGATGTGGCCAAATTCAAGCCCGTCAATTGGGTCCCTTTCAGCGGCGGCTCGGAGATCGTGACCGCCTTGGCGGGCAAGCATCTCGATTTCGGCATCACGACGGTCTCGAGCGCCCGGGCCCTGGTCGATGCCGGGAAGTTAAGACCGCTGCTCGTTTTTTTCAATGAAAAAGATGCGACCTTTCCCGACGTCGCCCTTCCCAAAGACCTCGGTTTAAACCTGGCGGCCATGCCCATCATCCGGGGCGTGATCGCACCGCCCGGTCTATCCCCAAAGATTGCCACTACCCTGGAGCGCGCCTTTGCCAAAGCGGTGCAGGAACCTGAGTTTTTAAAATGGGCGCAAAAAGTGCGGACCGCCATTGCCCCGGTGCCCCATGATCAGTTCCTCTCCTACACCATCGGGGTGGAAAAAGTGGTCACCAAATACCTGGACAAGATCAAGGTCAAAAAATGAAACGCGCCTGGTTGTGCCGGGGAGGGCTTGCGTCGCATTGCTTGAGAGGAAGGAAAGCGGTTAAAATTTTATTTTTGTAATTTCCTATTAGTGGTAGAGAAACTTCTTGCAATATACTATATCTTGTATTATAATTAATTAACAAAAAACCCCGATCCTGGAAATCGGGGTCAAAACCGGGTAAAAATCACCCGTCACTGCTTTGGGAAAGTGACAGAGGTTTAGCACAACGGGAAAAACCCTGTCAAGCGTAAACGACTTTCCTCGGGGGATTTTTAAATCTTACCGGGGAAAGGAGGGTGAAACAGGCTATGGCGGTAAAAGCTAAAGCCACCAAAGTTGTTAAAAAGGCAGCACAAAAAAAGGCGGTGGCAGCAGCACCAAAAAAGGCAGTAGCAACAGCTAAAAAGGCAGTAGCAGCAGCACCAAAAAAGACAGTAGCAACAGCTAAAAAGGCAGTAGCAGCGGCACCGAAAAAGGCGACCGTGGCAGCGGCAAAAAAGGCAGTGGCCAAGGTAACAGTAAAAGCTAAGAAGAAGTAATTGGATTGGGCTCTGCCTGGAAAGGCAGAGCCCTTTTTATTGGCCCGTAAATTGTAAATATTTACAGGTAAATCGGCGGACTCCACCACTCAATCCATGTGCCCTCTCTTTGAAATGCCACCCGCATCTCCGATTCGACCTGCCTTATCCAGTCCCCGAGATAAGAAGCATGGTGGATAATCAGTGGCACGCTTTGCGGCGGCAAGATATCATCAAAAAAGCGATAGATGGCGATGTTCATGTTGTTTTCACCTATTGTTTCGCTGTCATCCCAAGGGGTCGGATGGATAAATCCATGGTTTGCACCTTCATCCCCCCGGTAAAGCATGGTAGCGCCGAATCTCTCTTTTAATGACCGCAGTATCCCCACACACTTTACAATATCCTTGACCGTTATCCCCTTATTGAGAAGCCGGAGGATCTTGTCACTGAAAGATTCAAAACCGATTGATGAGAACTTGATTGTGATCTGCTTTTCTTTTGCCCTTCTCAAGACATCAGCGAGTAGCTCAGCATGAGTATTTATATCATCAATCCGGCATACAAGATCAATTTGGGACAACTTTATGCCTGCCCTGTAGGCATCTTCCATGATCCAGGGCAAAGAATTAATTGGATACTCGTCTATGAGCTCGAAGGTAATCTTCCTCCCTTTTTCTTCCGGCAAGGCCCCTATTTGCGAGAGTACTGCCCTTCTGTCCATAGGTCCGTGAAAGCCTTTATCTCTGGAAACGTCACAAAAGACGCAACCGTATGACTCGACGTCAATATATAATGATTTATCTTTGACGGTGCCGGGCAGGGGTAAACTAAGGGTGTTCTTTTTCTTTGCATAGGGACAACCGATGGCATTCAGTACCTGAGCTGTTTTTATTTCCAGCCTTTTCAGTGTATCTGAAAAAGTATACATGTTTGTCCAGTCCACATTGAGAAGGATATCTTTTCCCCAGGGGAAGTTGAGGCAACCGGTTTTTGCAGAGAGATGCTCCCGCTGCAAATAGTCAACGGGCCCCTGAATGGCAAGGTCTATTACTTTATGCAAACCCTTGAATCTCATCGGATAGCGCTCTGCGCCAATCTCCCCGTAATAATCTTTTTCCGCCTGCGGACCCCCGAGTATCGTAAAAAACCCTCTTTCCTTGAGAGCGCTGATTAATTCCAGGAGGTCTTTTCTGCCGCATAGATGGGAGAACCCGATAATCTTTTCTTTGCCTTCATAATAATCGTCAAGAAATTTTAACAGCAGTTCTTTGGAAAACTGTCGTTCCATGCCGACCACGAGCGAAGGTATATGTAAATGGGTAGTCAAATAGGTGCATGCAGCCTGAGCGCCTAAGATTCCATGGGGCTCGCCGGAATGATGGGTAATCAGAATCATGGTTTTTTTATCTTTCCATCTCTATCTGAAGGCTCTAAGGGAAATCCTTTCGCCAGGGCCCCGCTGCCTCGCCTTGCCAGTTGCGTCAGGACACCGGCGATGACAAGCAGGGCCACGGACAGGATTAGTCCGCTGTGGTAACTGTGGGAGCGGACATAGAGGGCGCCGATGACAAAGGCTCCGGCCGCAGCACCAAACTGGTGCGCGGCCGAGAGTAAGCCATAGGCGGTGCCCACTTTCCGGGGGCCGTACAACTGGGCGCACAGGGCAGCGGTCGGGGCGATGGTCGAGGCTTCCACGGCCCCGTTCAGCGCGGCGAAGATGAGGATGGAGGTAGGGTCAACGGCCGTGATGAGGAAGGACAGGCCGAGGGCCCGCCAAAGATACATGATGGAAAGCAGGGTGGTGAGACTCATCCGGTCCGCCAGGTGGCCGGTGAGGAGATTACCGCCCAGGTTAGCGGCATAATTGATAGAAATGGCCAGGGCGACTACCTGGGCCGAGATGCCGCGGCCCTCGGCCAGCGGCACGAAATGGGTGGAAAAAAGCCCCAAATCGGTAAAGCCGCACACGAAATAGGGCACGGCCAGGGCCAGCGCTAGCACCAGCGGCCAGGCCGGCGCCGGCGGCTCTACAGAGGATTGCGGCACCGCCCCTGATGCGGAAAAATGCTCCGCAGGTGCATCGTGGAAAAAAACCCACATCACCGCCGTGAGGAGGAAGAGGCAGGTAAGCCCCAGCAGGAGCAGCGTCTGTCGCCAGCCGAGTTGGTGAATGAGGTAGATTGTGAGGGGAGCCAGGAACATCCCGCCCGCCGCGATGCCACAGCTGCTCGCCCCCACGGCCAGGGCGCGATTGCGGGGGAACCAATTAATCAAGGCAACCGACGCCGTCACGGAAGAGGCCCCGCAGAATCCCAGGGAAGCAACGACACTATAGAGCCACAGGAGGTGTTCCATGGACCGGGCAAAGGAGGCGGCTGCCAGTCCGAGGCCCATCAGTGCCGCACTACAAGTAAAAACCAGGCGGGCGCCGTACCGGTCCACCAGCCTGCCTACGACGGGCATCCCCAAACCGTACACGATAAGGCTGACCGAAGATACAAGACTCACCTGGGACCGGCTGGCGCCGAAAGACAGTTCCCAGGCCGTCACATAGGCCCCGAAAGACATGCGGATGCCGAGGGAAGCAAAAAGGATCAGAAACGACAGCCCCAGGGCGATCCAGCCTTGCCGGTCCACCCGGCCGAGATATGGGGAAACCACCAAAGATCTCCTTTCCAAAAAGCTGCAGCACGCCCGCTTCCCCACCCCAGGTTCATTCGTGTCTCAGGGCCACGATGGGATCGACTTGCGCGGCACGAGCCGCGGGATAAAGACCGAAGACGATCCCAATGGCCACACTGATCAGCAGGGGCAGCAGGATGCTCCAGAGGGTGATGACGGTGGGCATGTGGGAAAAATAGGTGATGAGGGCCGGGATGAGAATGCCCAGGCCGATGCCGATCACACCGCCGCAGGTGGACAGCACGACCGTCTCGATCAGAAACTGATAAATGATCTGTTTTTTCTTGGCGCCGATCGCGCGCCGGATGCCTATTTCCCTGGTTCTTTCCGTAACCGAGGCGAGCATGATATTCATGATGCCGATGCCGCCCACCAAGAGGCTGATGCAGGCGATCGAACCCAAGACGATATTGAAGGTCCGCTTGGTGGCCTCAGCCTGCTTCAGGAGGGCCAGCGGTACGCTCATCACGTAGTCTTTCTTCTTGTGAAATCTTTTGAGCATCGCCTCGATGGCCGTAGCAGTTTGCTCCACGTTTTCCATGCGATCCACAGAGACGATGACCTGGTGCAGCTCCACCATCTCCCTCTCGAAGGAACCCGAGGTCATCCGGAAACTGATGTCGCCGTAGTAGATGCGCGCCACATCGATGGGGATATAGGCATCCACCTGCTGGTCGGGAAGCTGGATGTTGGCTGCTTCGCCTCCTTCACTCTTGACAATGCCTACAATCTGGAAGGCATTGCTGCCGATGCGGAGCACCTGGCCGATGGTTTTTTCGCCTGCCAGCAGCCGGCGCGCCCCGTATTCGGTCAGCACAGCCACAGGCGCCCTGTCTTTTCCGTCGGCAGGGGTCAGGGTGCGTCCGGCGATCATCTGCCTTTGTACCAGCTCGAACCACAGGGGCGTCGTACCCACGATCCGGAGTTCGAGGGCGCGATCTCCCAAATATCCTTCCTTGCGCACGAGCTTCACCGGCACGGTCTTGCGCACCGTCCCGATCGTTTCCTCGATGCGGCGGTGATCGTCATAGGTGAGTCCGTAAATGCTCATGAAGGACCGGCTGGAACCGGTAGTTTCCTCGGCCACCGCCTTGACGGCCGTGATGATGATATTGTTGCTCCCCAGCTTGTGGATTTGTTCGAGGGCGTCTTTGCTGGCGCCCTCGCCCACCGCGAGCATGGCCACCACGCTGCCCACCCCGAAGACCACCCCCAGCATGGTCAGGGAGGAACGGAGCTTATGGAGCAAGAGGTTCTCGATGCCCAGGGAAACGTTGCGCAGGAACTTAGTCTGCCGCATCAGCCACTCCCTCGGTGCGCTCGACGACCCCGTCTCTCATATGGAGGATCTTCCGGGCATAGGCGGCAATATGAGACTCATGGGTCACCATGATGACCGTCTTGCCCTGGCCGTTGAGTTCTACCAGTAAGTCCATGATCTGCTCCCCTGTTTTGGTGTCCAGGTTGCCCGTCGGCTCATCGGCGAAAAGGATCCGGGGATCGTTGGCCAGGGCCCGGGCAATGGCCACGCGCTGCATCTGGCCTCCGGAGAGTTCTCCGGGGCGGTGGTCCAGTCTCTCGGCCAGGCCGACCTGGTCGGCCAGGTCGCGGGCGCGCGCGGCGCTCTGGGGGGCATCCCACCCCAGATAGTAAAGGGGCAGTTCGATATTCCGTTGCACCGTGAGCTGGGGAATCAGGTTGAAACTCTGGAAGATGAAGCCCAGATGGCGCAACCGGAAATCGCTCAAGGCATCATCGTCCAGGGTGCTCACATCCTGTCCTTCCAGGTAGTAGGCGCCTTCCGTCAAGCGGTCCAGACAGCCTAGAACGTTCATCATGGTGCTCTTGCCGGAACCGCTCGGTCCCATGATCGCCCAGAAACCGCCGCGCTCAAAAGAAAAGGTGATCCCATCCAGGGCCCGCACCTCCTGCTTGCCCATTTGATAAGTCTTAAAGGCCTTTTCCAGCCTGATGATCATCTTTTCTTCCTCTTTTCCCGGTCGCCGCCGGACTTTCTCGGCGCTTCTCCCTCCTCGGAGGACTCACGTTCCGCGCTGCTGCCGGCGCCTTTTAAATCCGGTTCGCCTGTCCGCGGGTCGCCCCGTTTTTTACCGCGCCCGCCCCTTGTCTCCTCACGCCCCGTTTCTTCCGCTGCTCCCTTCGCCAACTCCTCCGGGCTCGCCGCCGGTACCGGTCCTTCTCCTCTCTTGGCCGGAATGGCCCCCTTGACCGCCTCCCGGGCATATTCGCCCTGTTCCACGGAGGCGGCGGCCAGGGGCGGCGTCAGGGAGATGACCTCTCCCGGCGCCAGACCGCGGATAATCCGCACCATCCGGTTATTGTCCAGTCCTATTTCAACCTTGCGGGGTTCCAGTTTTCCTTCTTTCAACAAATAGGCCGTCGGCTGCCCACCGACGCGCAGGACGGCCTGCACAGGGATATAGACGGCTTCCCGGTGCTGTTCCACGATGATCTCGGCCTTGCAGCTCATCCCGTTGCGCAGGGAGCTGCTCTTGTTTTCCAGATAGATGTCCGTATTGTATACCTTCAGGTCCGGATTCAGCCAGGCGCTCTGCGCGTCGGGCAGGGGCGCGATCTTCGCCACCTTGCCCCAGAGCGTCTCGCCCGGCAGGGCATCGACGGTAACCTTGACGGGGAGCCCGAGGCGAACCTTATCCAGGCTCGCCTCATGGATGGCCACGCCCACCTTGGCGGCGGTGGTCGTGGGAAGATGGATCAACTCCTGGCGTTCCCTCACTTCCTGGCCTTCTTCCAGGGGTTGGACGGTCCTACGGCCGGGACCGCCGGCCTGGGCGCTCGTAGCGTGAATGACCTGCCCGTCGGCCGGCGCATAGATCTTGGTCTTGCCGATACTCCTTTCGATCTTTTTCAATTTTTCTTTTTGTTGAATAAATTCGGCTTCCTTGGCTTCCAGGTTGGCCTTGGCCTGGACCACATCGGCCTTGGCCTTGCGGAGGGTGCGCTCGAGGGCCATCTTGGCCTGCTTCACATCGCTTTCCAGTTGGGCCAACTTTCTCCGGTGCGTAAAGTTCATCAGCAAGTCCAGATTGCTTTTGGCCAGTTCCAGGTCCAGGTCCTTTCTCTTCATGGTCAGCTCATCGGCCGCCAGCTCCGCTTCGGAAAGATACTTTTCGCTGTGCAGCTTCCTTGACCAGTCCACCCTTTCCTTGGCCCGGGTCAGCTCTTCCCTGGCCAGGGTAATCTTTGATTCCGCATCCTTCAACTGATTGGGATACTCGCCCTCCAGATCCTTTTTCAGATCCTCTTTAGCAAAATCATAGGCCAGCTGGGCCTTGTCCACATCGGACTGGGCCTGATTCTCCACGACGGCCAGATTCTCCCGGGCGCTCACAAAGGCCGCTTCCGAATTCTGCACCCTTATCCCCTGTTCGATCTTTTCATCGAGCAGCCGGCTGGCATCCAATTGGACGAGCAATTCCCCCTGCTTGACGTGCGTCCCCTCGGGAACAAGGTAGATGAGGGAGGTCTTCCCTTCCACCTCGTTCTTCAAGACGATCTGTTCCCGGGCCTTGATGGTTCCCGAAGCGATCACGCTGACCGTGAGGGGTCCCTTGGCTACCCTAAAGGAGGCCTGATCTGTTTTTGTCCCCGCCTCCGAACGGAAGGTCCGGGAGCCGAAAAAACCTCCACTGATCGCAAACAGGGCGCCGATCCCCAGGATCAGGAATTTCTTCTTCTTGCTCAAGCGCAGAATCTTGTCACTCACGGCCATCTTTTCATCCCTCCGGCGCATACTCCCGCCACATCCCCTTTTCGTCTATCTGCATCACACCCGCATCCCGCTGGAACTGCCATTCCGCCACCCGGTAGTCCACAACCGCGGAAATCAGGGCATTGCGGGCATTGACCAGGGCCTCTTGGGACTCAAGCAGTTCCCGGATCTGCGTGCGTCCCGCCTCGAAAAAAAGCGTGGTGCTCCGGACCCGGTTTTCCGCTACGAAGAGCGCCCGGGCCTGTATCTGGCGGCTTTCCCTGGCCTCATACATGGCCCGCAGTGCATTGCGGATGGCGAGCTTGATTTCATCCTCCAGTTTCTGCACCTCCCGTACCGCCCTTTCCAGGGCAATGAAACTGATGCGGTAATCATTCCGTTCCGCTGTCCTCTCCCAGGGCAGATCCAGGGTGAGCAAAGCCGAGTAGAAGCCCTTTTCCGGCCGCGGGGAGGCCCGCTCCAGATCGGAGGTGGCCAGCGTTCTTCCCTCTCCCAACCGGGCGCTGCCGAACAAGGTCAATTCCGCCCCCAGGGCGTCGGCAAAGACGGCGACGCGCCGCTGGGCATCGTAAACCTTTCCCGCGGCGATCTTCAGATCCAGGCGATTCTCCAAGGCAAGTTGCACGGCCCGAGACGACTCCATTTCCAGGGGACCGCCCTTTCCCTTATCCGGTTCCGCCAGTTCCACAGGAGCGTCAGCCGGCGGAACTTCTTGCTTTGCAGCAGCTTCCGCTTCCCGGGTAATCTCCCTTCTGAGGTCTTCGGTAGACTTCAGCAGCCGGTCCAACTCGCCCCGGTCCAAAACGATCTCCCCATCGGGCGGCAGGCCCAGACGACCTTTGAAGGCATCCAGCCGGCTTTTGAACAGTTCCCGCGCCGAAATCCAGCGGTTCTTTGCCCTTAACTCATTTTGCACGGACTGGTTCACGTCCACTTCCGTGGCCCGGCCCGCATCGGCCAGCCTGCGGGAACGACGGCTGGAGCTGATCAGGTTGCGGTAGTTTTCCGCAGCGTTTTCACTCTCCAGGAGTCTTCTGAGCACATCGAGGTACTCCCGGGCGATGTCCACGGCCAGTGTCTTCCGGAACTTATCGAATTCCCAAAGGGCGTAAAGGACATTATTTTCCGCCTGGGTCAAGGGTTCCGTCACGATATGGGTCCCCGCACCCCGCAGCAGGGGAAGGGTAATCGTGGCGTCACCGACAATGCCCGACGCAGAGGTGCGCTCCTGGGTCAACAATTTTACCAGGTCCACGGCCAGGGCCGCAGTGAGTTGGGCACCGCTTTTTAAGGTCCGGCTCAGGCTGAAGGCGCCGCCGGTCTCGGCGCCGGCCACGGTGCTCTCGCCCGCGAGGTCTGCACTGAGCAGGCCGGAAGCCTGCCCGCGAAAAATGTTCCGGAAAGCGTTACGCTCCAGATCCAGGTCCAGGGCCGCCAGGAACACATTTTCTTTGCTCGTTTGGTAGTCGGGGTTGTTGCGGGCGCCGATCTGTAAGGCCTGAACAAGAGATAAGGTAAGAGGTTGCCCCGCTGCGAAACGGGCCCCCTCGTCGGGCGCAGCCCTTTCCCGGGGGTAGTTTTTCTCCGGCCAGTGCTCCGTCGGCTTCAGTTGATCCGTTCCCAGCGCCGCCTCGCCGGCATAGGGCAGGTGCTGCTCCAGTAAGAGGCGGCGGCGCAGGAGGTCGCTCGGCCGTTCCAGGGCAAAGGACTCTGTTTTATGAAGGGCTTGTTGTTGTTTTTCCTGAATGATCCGGGAAGCGGCCCTGTCGGCCTCCATCCGGTAGTCAGCAGGCGTCTGGCACCCTGCCAGAAGCAGCAGCAGGGCAAGCCACACCGGAGGGAAACGATACCGCCCCCCGCATCCTCTTTCCGGAGAGGTTCGTCCGGAAAAGCCACCAAGGCCCAACTCTGCGCAGTCGCTGTTCACACCACCATCCATTCCGGCATGTTCTTACCATGGGCAAGCAACTAATTCAACTAACGAGAAGTCCGCCTTTTTCCTCCTTATGGGGCTTGACATCTTTGACGAAGATTACCAGGACGTTGGAGATAAGCACCGTGGCCGCCAGGAAGTAAAAGGTCGCCATCAGCCCCCAGTTATCGGCAATCCAGCCCCCGATCACCGGCGCCAGGGCCGCGAGACCCGACTGGAAGCTAAACTGGATGGCGATGGCCGTGCCGCCCATGTCCGGGGGCGCCACTTCCATGGTCCAGGCAAAAAGCACGGGACGCAAGGCATAGAGGAAGAAGCCGACGACGGCTAAAAATACGACGAAGAGCCAGGGAATGTCCAGGAAAGCGAGGAAAAAGACGCCGATGCTGGTGAAGAGCAGGGACGAGGAGGTGACCTTTTTCCTCCCGTAGCGGTCCGAGGCCTGCCCGGCCAACGGCGCCGCGATCACGCCGGCGACTTGAATCACCGTCATGTAAATCCCCGCCAACCAGGGAGTAAGATGCTGCACATTCATGAGGAAGCTGGGCAGGAAAGTGGAGAGACCGTTTTGGGTCAGGGACCGCACACCGTTGATCAGGGAAAGGATAAAGACATGGGGGTTGATGAGAAGCTGCCACAGACTTGCAAAATATTCCTTAAGGGACATCCGTGCCTTTACTGCCTTGACTTGACCGGGGACGGCCTTTTTCGCCTCTTCGGCGGCTGCTCTCCGGGAGGCCTCGCCGAGCATCCACCAGATCAACGCTCCCAGGGCCACACCGGGCACAAAGCTGACCACGAGGATCGTACGCCAGGTCATCCAGGCCAGAAGAATACCCGTCAGGAAAGGACCCAGGGCATCCCCCGCATTGGCCGCCGAGGCATGCCAACCCAAGGCCCAGCCTTTTTTCTTGGGATAGATATCGCTCAGGGCCGAGATCGCCGCGGGATGCCAAAAGTTATTGCCCGTGCCGATCAGGACCATGCAAAGCAGCAGGACGTTGTAATTGCTCGATAGTCCGGCAAACATGTAGGGAAGGCCGACCCAGGCGAGCGACAGGGCCATGAGGATATCGCGGCGCCTGAACATGTCGGAGAGCATGCCGCTGGGAAAGTTGGAGACCGTGCTGGCAATATAGCGTATCGTCACCAGGAATCCCATCTCCGTGTAACTCAGGTTCAGTTCATCCTTGATCAGGGGCAGCAGCAGGTAGAAGGTGGCGGGAAACCAGTGGGTGTAAGCATGTCCGATGCCGGTGGCCCAGACCGCCAGGTGGCTGCCGTTGGCGGGGGTCTCGTCTTTTGCATTGCTCATGAATGGATCTCCTCTCAAGCTCAATTTGTTTATGGCAGTTATCTTCCCAGGATCAGCAGGAAGATCCCTCCGACTACCAGGCAGGTGGCGACGATGGTTTTCCAGGTAATCCGTTCCACATCCTTCAGAAACAGATAGCTGATAAAAAGGGTCGCCAGCGAATAACTGTTGGCGATGGGAGAAACCAGGGCAACTTTCCCGATGTTCAAGGCGGAAAAAAGGGATAACCAAGCCACACAGGTCATCACCCCGCCGAGGGTAAAATACAACAGACCGTTTCTTCCTATCCTGGTCAAGTTTCTCATCTGTCTACCCGTCATCATGAGCACGACCAGGATGATCCAGGATGTCCCGGACGTAATGGCGGCACCCATGATCGGTGACCCTGTGGCGATGAGTCCGAATTTCCGAAAAAAAACGGAGACGCCATAAAAGAAAGCCGCTGTTACGGGATAGAATATGAAGAGATAATTCACCGTCCCCGATGGTTGTTTTCCCTGCCGCTGCCCCATTTCGTAATTGAGCAGCACCAGACCGGTGATGACGCTCACAATGCCGCAGACAATGGAAATGTTAATTGTTTCATGAAGAAAGATGATCGCCATCGTTACGGAAAAAAGCGTTTCCGAATTGATGATCGGCGTTGCTATCGCCATTCCCAGCTGCTCTAATCCCTTGTAAGAAAAGATGCGGGCACATCCCGGAGCAAGAATGCCCGCTAAAACGAAGGGATAGATGAGAGGCCACTTCAGCAGCTCCGCGGGTACAAAAAAATAAAATAGGCTGAGAAAGAAAAATACATTTACCGTCAAGGTAAGGAAGGCGGCCACCAGGGGATAGGGGTCCGTCAGGAGGCCTCTGCGGATAAAGTAGTAGTCAAATCCGAAGGCAAAGGCCGTAATCAGGGCGAAGAGAACTTCCATAGGGGTTGTTTCACCCTTGACGAACCTTGCCGCCTTTCCCCAGAGAAAAAGACGGCAAGGTAGGCGATGACCTCAAGCCGGATTCTATTCTTTCAGCATCTGCTGGTATTTTCCGATCCGGGGATAAGCCTCGGTCACAATCTTGGCGAAGTCCCGGCTGCCCGTGGGTTGCAGAATCAACTGCCTTTTCTTGGCAACCTCGACAAATCCCGGATCCTTCGCGGCCTTGGAGAAGGCCTCTTCCAGAACCTTGATGATCGCCGGCGGCGTCTTGGGTGGGGCTTCGACACCCCGCAGGGTGGGGATGATCTCCATGTTGATGCCCAGGTCTTTGGCAATGGGGACGTCGGGCATATAGGGGTCGCGCCGGTCACTGAACAGGAGCAAAGGGCGCAGTTTTCCCGCGTTGACGAGAGAAACGGCGGAGGTGGCCAGGCAGATGGTAAAATCCAGGTGCTTGCCGGCCAGGGCGGCCACGCTGCCGGCAGAACCCTCGTAGGGCACCCAGTTGGCCTTGATGTCCATTTCATCCAGGGCGAGCAATCCCGACAGGTGGGTCGTACTTCCCCTTCCCGAAAGTCCGCCGGAAAGGACCTTGGCCTTGGCCGCCTTCAAAAATTCATCGAAGGTCTTCCAGGTATCGGCATGGACGACCAGCAACTGACTGGAACGGGACCAGGAGTAGATCGGGACAAAGTCCTTCGTGCGGAAGTTGGTCTTGTCCATGAATTCCATAATAATGCTCTTGGGAAAGGTATAGGTGATCAGGCTGTAACCGTCCGGTTCGGTCTTCTGAAACTTTTCCATGGCGATCCGGCCGCCGGCGCCGGGCTGATTTTCAATGATGACCCGTTGGCCCAGATACTTCTCCAGAAAGGGCTGGAGGGCCCGGGCTTCCGTATCCTCGCCGCCGCCGGCCCCGGCCGTGACGATCAGCTTGATCATCCTGTTGGGAAATTGCGCCCCCTCGGCTGTGGGGTAACAAAATAAAAAGCTCAAGAGTACAACGGCCGCGACTGAAAGACTTCTTGCAGTTTTGCTTGCCATCCCTTCCTCCTTTCCTCGTGGCCGGCGCGTCACTTTTCCCCCTGCGTCAGCGTTTTCCAGGTCGATCCGAGATAGGGACCGACGAATGATAATATCGTAAAGAATATAAGCACCTTGGAGATCGTTGAACTGTAGAATATGGAATAGGTGCCGCCGGAGATCATGAGGGCCCGGTGGTAATTTGTCTCCACCATCTCCCCCAGCACCAGGCCGAGGAGCAGGGGAATGGGGGTGAATCCGCCTTTCAGCATGAGGTAGCCGACGACGCCGAAGAAGAGGCTGATCATGACATCTTCCATCATGTTGCGGATGGCAAAGCTTCCCAGGAGGCTCACCACGAGGATGCAGGGCACGATGATTTCATTGCGGATCAGGGTAAAGAAGGCAAAGTGGCGGGCCACCGTGGCCCCGAAGATAAAGATGACGAAGGACGACAGGATCATGGCCACGAAGAGGGCATAGATGATATCCGCCTTCTCCCCGAAGACCAGGGGGCCGGGGATGACGCCGAAGATGATCATCACGCCCAGGAAGATGGCCGCCCCGACGCTGCCGGGGATGCCGAGGGCGATTGTACAGACCAGGTCGCCGGGCATGCAGGCATTGGTGGAGGTCTCGGAAGAGAGCAGGCCCTCGGGTTCCCCCTGACCGAAGGTCTCGGGATGCTTCGATTCCCGCTTTGCCTCGGCCCAGGCCAGGAGACCGGCGGAACTCTGGCCGACGGCCGGCAGGACCCCGATGAACAGACCGATCACCGCGGCCCGCAGGATGGCCACGGGATGTTTGAAATAGATGGCCACTCCCGACCAGAAACTGCCGCTCAACTTGGCAAGCTTGGAGATCGAAGAGGCCTGCTCGGCCAGGACCAGGGCCTGGGTAACGGCAAAGAGTCCCACCAGGGCCTGGATCAAGGGGAGACCGTCCTCGATGATCATCCAGCCGAAGGTATAGCGCAGCTGGCCCGTGATGACGTCGAAGCCGATGCAGGAGAGCAGGAGTCCCATGCCCGCCGCGGCGAGCCCCTTGAGGGTCGCGCCCTGGACCACGGCCGCGATGATGGAAAGGGCCAGGATCGCCGTGAGGAAGTACTCCGCCGGCCCGAACTTCAAGGCAAAGTCGGCCAGCCAGGGCGCCATGAAGATGAGAACGACCATGCCGATGGTGCCGCCCACCATGGCGGAGGTGGCGCTGATGCCCAGGGCCACGCCGCCCTTGCCCTGTTCGCACATGGGGAAGCCGTCCAGGATGGTGGCGGCATTGGAGGCGTCACCCGGCGTATTGACCAGGATGGCCGTGAGGGACCCGCCGTAATTGCTGCATTTATAAAGTGCGCCCATGAAGATGAGGGCCGTTGCCGGATGCCACTTCAAGACGATCGGGATCATGAGCGCCATCCCCGCCGAGGGGCCGAGGCCGGGCAGCACGCCGATAATAATCCCGTAGCACGTACCGGCAACAAGAGCGGCAAGATTTTGCCACTGGAGGACAAACTCAATTGCGTTGAGAACTAAATCCATTGGTCAAACTCCTTAAGAATGTTTTTTACCAAAGCATGCCTTCCAGCAAAGGCACTCCCATCATGGTTTGGAAGGAAAAATAAATGACCGCCGTCATGATCACCGCAATGACCATATTCTTGACGATATGCTGCCGCTCCCCGAAGAATAGGGCAAACCCGAGGAAGTAGAAAAAGGTGCTGAAGAGAAACCCCCCGGCAAAACCGACGGCCGAGGAAACGATAATGATGCCCCAGGCCTTGTAGAAACGCTGCTTCCGCGCCCGTTTCTCCTCCGCGCTCAGGACCTTCACTTCCGTGTCATCGATGTCCGTAATCTCCCCGATAACTGTTTCCTTGCCCGTCAGGTCGAAGGTGAGGGAGATGATCACGAGGATCAGGCTGACCACCGAGAGCAGTTGGGGAAAGGCCCGGGATTTTTCCGGATAGGGCATGGCCGCGATGAAAAAGAAAGCAAAGATGAGGATCAATGCTATCTTAATCTGTACGTCAATTAACTTAAACTTTTCCTTCATTTTTCCTCCTTAAAAAATGCTTAAATCCGGTACACTCCTTTGAGGCGTTCGCTTATACCACGAACGGTCAGCGGATTGTACATATTTTTCCTCTCAACCTTCAATTTTAATGATTTTTTTCAGCAGCTCCATATTTTCCGGCGGCTGATTGATCGCGGACCGCACCAGCTTTGCCACATCTTCCCCATAGCTCGGATCGATATCCATATCCATCTTGGCCGCTTCCTTGAGCAGACCGGGATCGGCGAGCGCCTTCCGATAGGCATCCCGCAACACCTGAAGGCGGGCCGCCGGTATATTCGGGGTGCCGGCCGTCAAACGCCCCAATTCTGCCGTGCTGTCAATGACGGCCAGGATCTTCTTCGCTTTTTCGGAAATCTTCAGCTCCGAAGCGAGGGGAATGTCCTTCAGGTCCCGGTGTTTTTTCGCAGCGATCTGCAAAAGCACGCGGCATTCCTTCGCCTTGATAAAGGCGGCAAGCCCGATATAGGAACCGATCTGGCCGACCACTTCCCCGCGCAGCATGGCCATCTCCCCTTCCCGTCCGCCGTAGCCGGGAATCACCTTGAAATTGGCGCCCGTGGCGGCGGCCGTGATCAGGACGTCGTTGTACGCGGCAGTCCCCACACCGGAGGCGGCCATCTTGATCGGCTCCTTGCTATCCAGGATGTCCTTGATGGTCTTGAAGGGGGTATTGTTCCCGACGATCAACACCCGCGTCTCGGAACTTGCCTTACCGATCCAGCTGTACTTGGCAAGATCAAACTTGACTCCCGGAAAACCGACGATCTGCGAATAGATGAGGCCCGTGTTGAAGGTCCCGATCGTCAGGCCGTCGGATTTGGCCAGGTAGGTCTCATTGGCCCCGATGATATGACCGGCTCCGGGCAGATTCTTGACGATCACCGTTGAGCCGGGGATGTACTTCTGCATGTACTTCCCGATCACCCGGGCGTAGGCGTCATAACCGCCGCCGGGCTTGGTGGCCACAATGTAATTGATGACCTTGCCCTTATAGAAATTGTAGTCTGAGGAAGCGGCGCCCGCGGCACCGGCCAAAGAAAGAACCAGCAGGACCATGATGACGGTAAAATATGGTTTAATACTTACTTCTTTCATTTCCTCCCCCTTTTGCTATTAGCCTGTTTGTCAAACATTAACCCGTTAACCACAGAGATAGCAGAGGAAACTGCTTGGGAGAACACAGAGGTGCTCTCTGTGCGCTCTGTGGTTTCCTGTTTCATCCTCTTATCTCAATTTTCAATCCCTGATGTCCTGGAGAAACCATTCCGTCGGGATTTCTCTTCCCAAACCTTTCTCCAAGGCTGCTTCATAGACACGGCCGGCTACGGCATGGAACTGCGCTCCCTGGAGGTTGCCCCTTTCCGAATAGGTGATGTCGGCGGCGGAGAGTCTTCCCTTTTGCCCCGCCAGGATATCTCTCAGGTAGACGATCTTGCCGGCCTCCACCGCTTTAACCGCGCCTTTGCCATGGACATGCTCCCGCTTCATCTTTTTTTCGCCGAGGCTCGGGGTGACATAGGTCAAAAATTCATCGGTGATCTCCCCGCTTCCCAAGGAGGGCGTGGCATTGCCCAGTCGCAGAAACCTGTCTATCCTCCGGAAGGTCTCTTCATCGGGCCTTCCTCCCACGGAGATGACGTGGGTCCCCGGTTCGATGTGGCGGCCGAGAATGACGGGCATGCTCGCGTCGGTGCAACCGGCCAGGATATCGGCGCCTTTGTAGACATCTTCCGGCCTGTCCAGGGGTACCGTTTCGAGGCCGTACTTCTCTTCCATTTCCCGGGCATAGGCCTCCCGGTTGGCCCGGGTCGGGCTGTACACTTGGATCTTTCTTATCTTTCTCACGAGCCGGAGGGAGGCAACATGGGTCCGCGCCATACCGCCGGAGCCGAACATCCCGAGGACAGCGGCATCATCACGCGCCATGAATTTAACGCCCAGGCCGGAATCAGCCCCCACGCGCAGGTGTTGCAGGTGGCCATCGTTGATCAAGGCCAGGGGTTCGCCGTTCTCGACACGGAAAAGAAAGATCAAACCGCAGAAGGTGCCCGGTTGGACGCAATATTTCTCCAGGGTGCGCGTCCCCTGGTAGGATGTCTCATAGGCGATATCTGATTTCATCCGGATGGCAAAATACCCGGAAGCGGAGCCGCCCTCCATGGTGCCCCACCGGTAAACCTTCTGCGGATCACTGGTGGGGATTTGGATATCGATGCGGGGTCGGCAGACCGCCTCGCCCCTGATCATCTGGGTATAGGAATTTTCCAGGGCCGCCATGGTGACCTCCATGGTCAAGAGGCTTTTTACGTCATCGTTGTTTAAAAACAGGGCCATAACGAAATACCAATTTCGAATTCTTGATTTTGGATTTTGAATTACAAATTTGAATCAAGAATTAAGAATCCAAAATTCAAAATTGTCCCTTCAATTTGCCCAATTTTTCTTCCAGCACGGGAATGACAAAGCCCATCCCCAACTCTTCCAGCTTCTGCCGGGAGGGGACGCCCTCTTCCGTCAGTCCGAAACTGAGATAGGTCTTTTTCCGCGCTTCCAAAAATTTGTTCCTATCCAGGATCTTCGGTTCGCCGTATTTGCTGTAGATGGTCTCTTCGAAAAACCGGTCGGGAAGGGTGTCATCCCGCGTCGGCACATAGCCCTCTCGGATGCAGAGGCACCGCTCCATGAAGGAGGCCCGCAGGATCTGGTCCTCCCAATCCTTTTCCGTCAGTTCCCAACCGGCGCTGCCTTTCAGCATGGTCCGTCCCCAGTTGCTGAAGCTGCCGAAGACCATGGGGATCATGCGCCGGAGGAAGGAGCAGGTGGTCAGGGAATCGAACATGATCCTTTCGGGCGCGCCCCGGCCCCCGTGGAGCTCGCCCACGGGATTGACCGCCAAACCGATGGCATCGGACATGCTGCCGCGCGGTTCATAGGAGGTGATGGCGATCCCCTTGCTGGTCATGGCGTACTGTTTGCCCGCTTTTTTCAGCAGATCGGGCGCAAACTTAAGCCCTTCGGCAAGCTCGTTGCCGATCCCCTCGCGGTAGGCGATCTTCTTCAGGAGTTGACAGATGGCTTCGAGATTTCCCCAGGTAAGATCGATGCCGCCCAGATCCTCCTTCGTGATCGTGCCGCGGTCGTAACATTCCATCATCCAGGCCACCACGCCGGAGACATCCTCGGAATCGAGGCCCAGGGTATCCACATAAGTGGAGAGGTAGGTCTGGACATCATACCCGGGTATCATGACATTGGCATTCCAGCCGCCCCCGTTGTCATGGCGGATTTCCCCGGTCGTCGGGCCTAAGGGTTCAATGCGGCGCATGTAGGGCACCTTGCAGCCCACATGGCAGAGGTTGCAGGCATCGCTCCAGAGCTTGGCGCCCTGTTCGAGTTTCAGCGGATTGCTCAGATCGCACATGGGGTCCCAGCCCAACTGTTTATTTTTGATGCCCTCGGTCGTGGCATAATACCGCTCCGGCATGCTGACGCTGTGTCCCCAGCGGCGGCGGCCGATCTTTTCATCAAGCCCTTCCTTGATCCATTTCATTAACGTCTTATACAGCAATTCCGGACTCTGGTAGGACAGCTGTTTGGTTCCCTTCACCGCCACCATCTTGACGTTCTTCGCGCCCATGACGGCGCCCATCCCCAGGCGGGCCGCATGATGGTAGAGATCATGGTCGAGCGAGGCATTGCGCACCAGGTTCTCTCCCGCCGGTCCGATGGAAACAATGCGGAAGTTCTGATCATCCAGCCCCTTCTTGATCTCCTCCCGGAGCGATTCCTGGTTGTCGGGGTTGAATTTACCCCAGAGATGCGCGGCGTCGCGGATCTCCACGACGTCATTCTTGATATAGATATAAACGGGCTTGGGCGCCTTGCCCGTGAGGAGCACACCGCCATTATAGCCCGCATAGGCCATTTCGATCCCGAAATGGCCGTTCATGTTCGACTGGCCCTGACGGAGCGTCAGTGGCGACAGGGCGCAGACATTGGTCACGGAGCCCATCATGCCCGTGAGCGGCCCCACACCGAACCAGAGGACATTTTCCGGACTCAGGGGGTCCGTTCCCGTGGGCACACGGTCCCAGACGAGCTTTGCCCCCAGCCCCCGGCCACCGGTATACTGGCGCATGTCCGCGGTGATATCGACAACTTTCTTCTCACCCGTCGTGAGATTTATCTCCAGCATATTGAATTTTGTCTCACTCATTTGTTACCTCCAAACAATTCCTCAGGGGTGATCTGTGCCTTGTGGGGATTCAAGGGCACCATCCTTTCGGACATGATTTTTGCCTTCTCATCGGGATGGATCCGCTGCATATGCTGCGGGTACTGGGGCTTCATGAACTCCAGGGCGTAGGAGGGACAGACCTCCACACACCGGGGACGGCGCACACCGTCCTTTTCGCAAAGGTCGCAGACAAAGGCATAATTATGATCGGGCGGATAGAAACGGGGTATCTGGGCCGGACAGGCCTTCTGGCAGCGGCCGCATTTATACCCGAGGCAGCGCTCCTCATCCACGACCATGCGCAGTTTCTTTTTATCATAATAGATAACCGGCGGATCAACGGGACAGGCCTTTTCGCATTCCCGCTCCTGGTCGGAGCACTGGCTGCAGACGTTCTGCACCGATTTCGGGGCCGGCAGCAGGTAGCGGAAGATGCGGATCCTGGATAACTCCCGGTTAATGACGCCATGGTGCGTCATGGCGCAGGCTACCTCACAGTAGCCGCAGCCGATGCAGAGGTCCCAGCGGGCTTCGATAAGCGCCAGTCCCTGAGGATCAGGAACGTTCTCCACGCCCCACCCCTTTTTCTTTGCCATCTCTTCGATATGATCAATCTCCATGAAATTCTCCTTTAGGCTTATGTAACTCAACACCCATCACGCAAAACTCAACACTTTCCCTTTACCCTCCGTCCACCAGGCCGAGCATGAAGATCTCTTCCGCTTCTTGGTCGAAATCGCTGATCTGCACCCCTGTTTGCCCTTTTCCCACTATCTTACAGGCCAGAAATCCCTGCCGTTGATACTCCATAAACTTTTCCCGCGCCTCGCTGACCGCGGCGGGGTCTGCCTGATCCCAATAAAATTTTTCCTCTTCGTTGTCTTGTAAAACCTTGAGCCAGCCCATAATACACCTCTTGACATCCCCGCAATTCAGAAGCCAGAAGTCAGGAGCCAGAAGAAAAAATATTCTGAATTCTGCCCCTGGCTCCAAGATTCCATTTTTATACTGATTTATTTCATTTATCACAGGAGACCGTATTCTTGCCAGCTTTTTTAACTTTTTAACGAAGGCCGGACTTTCTTTAATTGACTGTAGATAAAAGGCCCGGCCATGACCAGGATCAGGAAAACAAACAAACCGAGGGAAACGGGCCGGGTGAAAAAAATCGTAAATGACCTGTCGCCCATCTTCCAGGCCTGGAAAAAACTCTCCCCGGCCAAAGGACCCAGAATCATGGCCAGCACCATGCAGACGGGCGAATAATTGTAACGATCCATGTAGTAGCCCATAACGCCGAAGACAACGGTCACCAGCATATCGAAGACGGAATTGCGGAGCGCGTAGGAGCCGAGGAAGGCAAAAACCAGGACAATGGGGATCAGCGTCTCATTAGACACCTGGACGGCCTTGGAGATGGGTTTAATGCAAAAGAAATTCAGCGCAAAGGCGAAGATCATGCCCACGATGAGTCCGGCGAACATGGCATACATCATGTCGCTGTGCTGGATAATGAATTGGGGGCCGGAGCGGATGCCTAAAAAAGTCATACCCACCAGAATGAGGGCCATGCCCGAACTCCCCGGGATGCCCAAAGTGAGGGTCGGGATGAGGGCGCCACCGCCGCCGCTGCAGGCATTATTGGCAAATTCCGGGGCGATGATGCCTTCTATCTCCCCCTTGCCGAAAGTTTCCGGATGCTTTGAGCTGCGCACGGCAAACAGATAAGCCAGGAAAGAGGCCACGGACTTGCCCGTCCCCGGTATCGCCCCGACGATGATGCCGATCAAGGTGGAACGGATCATGTTGACGGGATATTTGAAGCAGACCAGGCAACCCTCCCAGATTTCCCTGAGGGAGTTGACGTTGCCGATCATTTCCATTTTCTTGGTCTTTCCCGAGAGTTTCAGCATCTCCGTTACGGCAAAAAGGCCGAGCATGGCTGGGATGAAATTAATGCCGTCGCTGAGGTAGAGGCTGCCGAAGGTAAACCGTTCCTTGCCCGTGATGACGTCGGTGCCGATAAAACTGATGAGCACCCCCACCAAGCCCGACAGGATGCCTTTGGCCATGGCACCCTGGGAAACGACGGCGATGATGCTGATTCCGATAATGGCCATCCAGAAAAATTCCGGCGGTCCGAAAAGCAGCACGTAGTCGGCAAGAAAGGGGATGAATAGGATGCTCACGCAGATACCGAGCATGCCGCCCAAAAGTGAGGCCATGGAAGCGGCGCCCAAGGCATAACCGGGCCGGCCGTTCTGGGTCATGGCGTAACCGTCGATGGCTGTGGCAGCGGCGCCTTCCGTTCCGGGCACCTTGAACAGCACGGCAGGAATCGTATCGCCGAAGGAAGAGGCCTCGGAGACGGAAAGAAAGATGGCCAGGGCCACGTAAGGGGCCAGGTGCCCTGTAAAAGGAATAATGATCGTCAGGGCGATCTTGCTGCCCAGACCCGGCACGGCGCCCACGAAAGATCCCAGCACCACCGAACCCATGATCAGAAGAACAGTTACGGGGTCCAGGATATACCCGAAGCCGACTCCCATCCCCTGAATTGCTTCCCAGATAAACATAGTCTTTCACTCCGTCAAAGTTAAAAATCCAGCCAGGCAAAAATGGCGCCGCGGGGCAGCTCCATCTCCAGAAACGTCTCAAAGGTCACATAGAGCCCCAGGGGGAGGCCGATAATCAAAGCCGCTGTTGCCTTGTCGAGCCTCTTGCAGAGGGTAAACCAGAGGAGCAGCGTCACACCGCTGCCCAGGTAGAAACCTATGAGGTAAATGCTGCCGAAGAGGAACAACCCCGCAAAAATCGTCATGAGAAAACGCCAGGACGATTGAGGGAGATCTCCTGCGGCCTCCCTTTCTTCCTCCCCTTCCCCTTTTACCCTGGCGTTTTCCTGCGCGGCCTTCCAGGCGCCGCGGATACTTAAAAGCATGGTCACGACGATAAAGGGCGCCGCCAAGTAGGACAACATCTTGCCCTCCAGCGGCAGATTGCGGATGTCAAACAGGAAGACAGCCACAAAGAGGGCAAAGAAACCGAGCAGGAAGAGTTCTCCCTTTTCTATCTTTTTATTGCTCATGCCTTGCCCCTTCTCAGAGTTCCTGCAACATTTTTTTCATCTTCATGAGGGCCTGCTTGTCCCGTTTCGTCTGGGCCAGATAATCGGCGCCGCTCTGGCCGATCCCCAGGGGACGGTCCGTCTTGAGACCAAGCTCGATGAGCCCCTTGTCCTTCATGATCTTGGCCAGTGCGTTTTCCAGCGTCTTCCTGACATCCGTCGGTAACCCGGGAGGCGCGATGATCGCCCGGGCGCTGCGTGAATTATAGGAAAGCGGCGGCAACCCCAGGTCCTTCGGGATGGGTACGGACTTCAATTCCGGGAAATCCTTGATCAGCTTCTGGGCCTCCCCGATCTTGACCATCGGTTCATCGTCGAGAAGCAAGAGGACCTTGAGCCGGCCCGAAGCGAGGGATTCCGGCGCCGCCCCCAGACCGCTCACACAAAAATGCGTATCGCCCCGCATGACGGCCATCCGCACGTCGCTGCCGCCTCTATAGGGAATCTTTTCCGTATCGATGCCCCACTCCGCGTCCATCAACTTAGCGTCCAGCAAGGCCGTGCCGCCGGCATAGGAGGCCCGCACCTTGAAATCCTTCGCTTTCCCCTTGGCGATCAGGTCCTTGAAGTCCTTGATGGGACCGTCCTTCTTGGCAATGACGACCCGCGGTTCGTTGGTAATCCGGTAGAGATAGGTGAAGGTGGTCATATCGTAATCCACCTTGCCGAGGATGTCCCGGTCGTTCATCAACAGTCCCGGGTTCCAGATGCCGATGGTATAGCCATCGGGCTTGGCCGTGTAGATCTGTTTGAGACCCACCAGCCAGGCGCCGCCCGGTTCGTTCTTGATCCTGATCTTGGCGCCCAGTTCCTTGGCCAGGTAAGGAACGATCATCCGGACGTAGAGATCGTAGCCTCCCCCTACCCCGACGGGCACGATAAACTCAATCGACTTGCCCGGCGCAGGGTATTTGGCCGCCCAGGCCGGTGCGCCAAAAGCGACCACGGCGGTGAGCAGCAACAAGAGCACGCTTATCCTAAAGACAGACTTCTTCATATTCATATCCGATATTCCTTTCCTTCCCTATGCAACGTATTGTCAGGCATTAACCTGTTAACCACAGAGATCGCAGAGAACATCCTGTTGGAGAACACAGAGGTGTACTCAGTGTGCTCTGTGGTTCCATGCTTTATCCTCTTACTCGAATTTAATCAGCGATTGCAGCAGGGCGACATTGTCCGGCGGCTGATTGATCGCCGTCTTCATCAGCCGGGTCACGTCCTCTCCGAAGGCCGGCTCCAGGTCCAAACCCATCGCGGCCATTTCCTTCACCAGCCCCGGGTCGGCCAGGGCCTTCCGGTAGGCATCCCGCAACACTTGGAGCCTGCCCGGCGGTAAATTCGGAGGCGCCCCCGTAACCCGGCCCAGTTCATTGACCGCCACGATGAGATCGAGCAGGGCCTTGCCCTTTTCGGAGATGCCCTTCAAGTCCGAGGCCAGGGGTACATCGGGGAGATCCTTATGTTTTTTCATCCCGATCTGCAGGACCACGCGGCACTCCCCCGCCTTGATGAAGCCCACCAGTCCCGTATAGGCGCCGCCGGTGCCGGCCACTTCCCCGCGCAGGATGGCCATTTCCCCTTCCCGGCCCGAGTAGCCGGGCACGGGCTTCATATTGGCCCCCAAAGCGACCGCCGTCAGAATTGTCTCGTTATAGGCGGAACTCCCGACGCCCGAGGCGGCCATCTTGACCTGTTCCTTGCTCGCGATCAGGTCCTTGACCGTCTTATAGGGGCTCTTCAGGCCTACCACCAGGACCCGCAGATCGGAGCTGGCCTTGCCTACCCAGTTGTATTTGGTCAAGTCGAATCTTATCCCCGGCTGTTTCAGGATCTGGGAATAGATCAAGCCGGTGTTGAAGGTGCCGATCGTCAGGCCATCCGCTTTGGCCAGATACGTTTCGTTGGCGCCGATAATATGCCCGGCCCCGGGGGTATTCCTCACGACCACCGTGGCGCCGGGTATGTATTTCTGCATGTATTTGCCGATCACCCGGGCATAGGCGTCATAGCCTCCCCCCGGTTTGGTCGCCACGATATAGTTGATCATCTTCCCTTTGTAGAATGCGTAATCCGGCGTCGCGGCCCAGGCCGGCGCTGCCAACAACAAAGCCAATGTCAGGACAAAAAATAATTTTTTCACGGGTGTTCCTCCTGATCAATAAAAAACGGGGTCGGTATCGGAATCGCTTTCGGTATCGACTTCGTCCTTGTTTTTCGATACCGATCCCGATTCCGATAGCGATACCGACTTTAATGAATGTCACCTGGCTTTCGTCCCCAACGAGCGGGGCACGGCTTCATCCCTTTGCAGAGTCAATTGCTGCCCCATCCCCTGGGCGAGGGCCCGCCGGTAAACTTCGTCACCCACGGCCACATATTCTATGGCCGTGGCGCCGGATAAAAACAAGGTGATTTCCTTGCCGTCCCTTCTGCCGGCCTTCCGGCCGGCCACGATTTCGCCCAGCTCTCCGTAAACATGGGGCAGTTCGATGGCGCCTTCCCGAGCCGCCAGGAGCAACGCCCCTTCTTCCTGCAGTGCCCTCTCCAGGGAATCCGCCACCACCTTGCTCCGCTGGACGCACCGGCCGTCGACTTCGCGCCGCCGGGGATCATGGGCGCCGATGGCATTGATATGGGTCCCCGGTTCAACCGCTTCCCCATCAAAAACAGGGGTCTTCGTACTCGTGGCTGTGGAAATGATCTGGGCGCCGGAGATGGCTTCCCTCGGGGAGTCGACGGGCAGGACATTCAGACCCAGGGTTTTCCCCATCTCTTCACAGAAGGATTCCCGATGCCCCTTTTGCGGGCTGTAGACCTTGACGAGCTGAAGCGGGCGCACCCGGGAAATCGCGAGTAACTGCGCCTGTGCCTGGCGCCCCGCACCGAAGAGAGCCATGATCGAGGCTTCCTTCCTGGCCAGGTACTTGGTGGCCAGGGCGCTCACCGCACCCGGCACCAGCCAGCCGAGGCGATCCGCTTCGATGATTGCTTCCAGATTGCCCGAGGGGATGTCAAACAGAAAAATCGCCTTGAGAAAGTCTCCCTGTCCACCGCCCGTATAGACGTGGAGACCGGCTACCCCGGCTTCGGAAAGGGAGGCGGGCAGGATCTTCATGAAACCCGCCCGGCTGGCGGCGTCGACCTTGATCCGGGGGAGCATGTTGCTCACACCCCGGCCCAGTTGTGCATAGGCCTTCTCCAGAGAAACAAGGTAATCGTCTATTCCCAGGAGCTGACCAACTTCCCGACTGGTGATAAACAGCGCCATAGCATAACCTCAGCTTTTTACCCCCCCGACAATATTGTCAAACATAAACCACAGAGAGCGCAGAGGAAACTCTTAGAGAATAACAAGTTACTCTGTGCGCTCTGTGGTTTCCTGTTTCATCCCCTTACCCCATTGACAGTTTCGTCTTGGTCCTCAGGTAGATCTTTTCCACATAGGGCCAGAAGACGACCAGGAGGATGCAGATGAGGATGATCAGACTGGGGATGCGGGTTATGAAGATCAGCGGCCCGTTGTCCGAAATGGAAAGGGCTTCGAAGAGCCCGAATTCGGCAATCGGCCCCAGGATGATCCCCAGCACCAGCGGGATGGGGTGGTAGCCGTGCTTCCGCATGTAGTAGCCGACAATGCCGAAGACGGTGGTCACCAGCATGTCCTGCCAGTACTCGCGCATGATGTAGGATCCCATGAGGCAAAAAACGATGATGATGGGGGAGATGATCTCGGCCCGGGTCTTGGTCAGCTTCTCCAGGAGGTTGGAGAAGCCCACGGCCATGAAAACGCTGGCTACATGGGCGATGAACAGCACATAGACGATTAGATAGATCAGGTCGGAGCGGAGCTTGACGATCTGAGGCCCCGGGGTGATGCCGTGGAGGACGAAGGCGCCCAGCAGGATCGCCATGGCGTTGCTGCCCGGGATCCCCATGGTGATCGTGGGCAGGAGGTCGCCTCCCGCGCAGGCATGGAGGGCCGTGTCCCCGGCAATGACCCCGCGCACGTCGCCCTTGCCGAAGTTTTCCGGGTTCTTGCAGGTCTTCGTGGCCGAGGCATAGGAGACGAAACCGGCCACCGAACTGCCCGCCCCAGGCGCCGCGCCCACGACCCAGGCAATGAGACAGCTCCGGATAAAGAGCGGGATATTCTTAAATACCGCGACAATTCCCTCCTTGTAGCTGCCGCTCAAAGGCACGCCTTCGCCGACGATGGAGCTGCCCTCCATCCAGAGGATCAAGGCCTCGCTCAGGGCCAGGGCCCCCAGGATCACGGGCACCATGTTGATCCCGTCCTGCAGGTAGAGAGAACCGAAGCTGTAGCGGGCCTGTCCCACCAGGGGATGGTAACCAATGGTGGCGATCAGGATCCCGATCCCGCCGGCCATCAGCCCCTTCACGAGCGTCTTGGCGGAGACGGCGGCAATGGCCGTGAGGCCGAAGAGGGCCAGCATGAAGAACTCCGCCGGCCCGAAGAGCAGGATGATCTGGTACATGACGGGCAGAAAGATGATCAGGGAAACGGAAGAGAACAGTCCGCCCATAATGGAAACCGTGGCGGAGGCGGCGATTGCCGTTTTCGCCTTGCCGTTTTGCGCCATGGGGAAACCGTCGATCAGGGTCACGGCATTGGGATTGTCGCCGGGGATATTGAAGAGGATGGCTGTGAGCGAACCGCCGAATTTAGAAGTGGAATAGATGGAAATCAGGAGCACCAGGGCCGGGGTGACATCCATTTTCCAGGTTAGGGGGATCATGAGGGCCATGGCCTGGGTGGAACCGATGCCCGGCAGGACGCCTACGACCACCCCGATGAAGGTCCCCAGGAGCATCAGCATCAAATTCTGCCACTCAAAGACGGATAGTAAAGGAGCTAATATTTGGTCCATGGTCACATCCTTTCTAAATTAAATCCAGTGATTGCAGAATCGGCGCCAGGAGCAGGCCGAAATCCTCGGGCCCCTCCAGCAGCTTGTACAGGACGACATAAACGATAAAGAACAGGGAAGCAAGGACAATGGCTATCTGAAGTTTATCCCTGAAGTTGTAATAATAACAGGCGGCGACGACGGTAAACAAACCGCCGATGATATAACCGAAGCAAAGAAAGAGGATAAAACAACCAATCAGTCCGAAAAAGGCCTTCCGTTCATCGGCGAAGGTCACCACCTTGCCCTTGGGTTCCTCGTAGTGGCCCTTGAGAGTTTCCTCTTCGATCGTTTCCTTGATGTGGTCGAACTCGCCGGCCAAACCCGCTTCCTTGAATTCGCCGATCTTGCTCTGGGGGAAGATGATGTGGTAGAGGCGCATGCCCGTCAGGATCGCGGTCACAGCGCCGATGACCCCGGGCACGTAGCCCGCCCCCCGCTTGAATCCGAAACTGCCCAGAAAGAAAAGTAGGGACATGGCAAAAAAGGGAATCACGACCCACAGTTCATCCCTCAATTTGTGGAGTTCTTTTGCCGATAAGCCGGACTCTTGCTCTTCGTTTTCCATTGGCCTCTCCTTTCAACTTTGTCTACACTCTCAGGGGGATCCCCCCCGTGTAACATGGCAAGATTGCTGACCGCGGCGCGCTTATTCTTTACCCCTTTCGGTCTGGGTTGGCGGCCCCGGACAGGGGCGGCAGCTCGGCCCGTTCGGCCTGATACTGGCCATCCATGTTCGGTTGCAAACCCCGCTTTTGCAGTTCTGCGGCAAAGGTCTCCCGGATCAGCGGCGCTTCATCGGCATAATCCATCTGGGCCCCGCCCAGACGCTTGCTGATCCAGCACAGCGGTACGCCCTGTTCGTTGCGGGCCGAAACTCCGGCATACTTGAAGGCCAGGTAGCGCGCCGGGGCGTCGCCGGTATTGAAATGCTGATGATACCAGCCATCCGGGGGAACGATCATGCTCCCCTCTTGCCAGTCATAACGGCGGGGCGTGCCGCCTTCCGGCCACATCATGCTGTACCCTTCGCCGGTCAGGACGATCACATGGGCGCCGGGGCCATGGGCGTGGGCCTTTTTATAGGTGGCCACGGGAAACTGGGAGATATGGCTGGGCATCGATCCCTTGGCCAGATGGAAACGGATATGACCGCCGCCGGCGCCCCGTTCCTTCGTAAAGAGCAGCGGCAGATTGATCGCGTCGGCCACGAAGTTTGTTTCCAGCATCAGGCCCTTCTGTTCGCCTTTCTTGGTGAAATAATCGGGTTCCCCGTCAAAACGGCTGCTGAAATCATGGTGGGTCTGGAAGATGAAATCCAGGTCGTCATAAAGATTGATGACGATGGGGGCGTTGGTGACGGCGACGAAGCGGACCGCATCCTTGCCGGAGCCGTTGAAGTGCTGGTAGGAAGTATTCAGGGGAATGGCGAAGAGCGCCCCGGCCTTCCATTCAAAGGTGACCCGTTTTCCCCCATCGTTCCAGATGGAAGTCGAGCCCCGGCCATCGAGGACATAGATCAGCTCTTCGAACAGCTGGCGTTGAGGCTTGAGTTCTCCCCCGGCCGGAATTTCACAGACGTAACAGTCATTGGAATAGTTGGATGCTTCGTGATTGATGTAGATCCCGAAACCGCCCCGTCTCGCCCAGGGTTTGAGCGGCAGGGTATGCAGGTTGGGAATGTAGTGGGCGCTCACGATCTCGAGCCCCTGCTGCCGGATCCAGGCCTTGTAGACGGAATCTTTTTCCGTGGCGAACTTCTGCGCGAATTCTTCCGATACAACAACACCCTCAGCCATCTTAACCCCCTTCTTTTATAAGTTACATGACTCCTGCCCCTGTCCGAAGATCAGGGACTTGATCGTTACGGGTACGGTATGGGAGGGTTCCAACATCCTGCCGATATCGATGAAGTCGAAATCCTGCAGCAAGATGCCGTCGATCACGAGGATTTCGTTGTCCATCTTCCCTTCCTCCTTGAGCAGTATCCCCAGGGTATGGGCGATGTCTCCATCCAGAACGATGAAAACCGCCCGGTCCTTGCCGATCCATTCCGCAAGCCCGGCTTCGATCCCTTGGGCAAAGGCGGCCACGCGGGTGTAAGACGGCAAACCCTGCCACCGGAAGGCCAGGGCAACCTCCCCCACTCCTTCCTTGACATCAAACATGGCAAAGTGCTCGCGAATCGCCTTGGCCACGACCTCCGGAGCGATGGGACCGCTCAGATCACAATGGGGGTGCAGCACCTGCAGGTTTTTCCGGGGCAATAGGGAGGGGCTGGAACAATAGATCGTATTGCCGCTTACCTGCAGGCTGTAGGAAGAAGCGCCGATGACGGTAGCCCGGATACACTCGCCGGCCGGCATCACCGGATAGGGGAAACCGTTCCCGCTTATCTTGGCCCGGAGCGCTTCCCCGAGGAGTCTTCCCAAGTCGCCGAAATCACGGGTTTCCCTTTCGTATACATATTCTCCCACCCCGCCGGAAAACATGATGCCGTCAATGTTTTCCAAATGCTCCAGGGGGGGCGTCAAAAAAAGGCCTGCGATTTCGGGCGGCAAAGGACGGGTCAGGGACGCCGTTAAGATGGCCTGCGCCATCCAGTCCGTGAGACGTTTCAGGTCGCCCGCGCTTACCCGGTCGCCCACCTGCCAGTTGAAGCCCACCTCCCGGGCAAGATGGGCTCCCCCGGGATCGAGACGCACGATGGTCCCCGCTTCATCCACCACCACCAGCCGGCCGCCGACATAAAAGGCAGCCGTTTCCCGGACATGGCCGTTTTCGACGATGGCCAGCTTCGTTGTTCCGCCGCCGATATCGATGTTCAAGATGCGGCATCCCCGTTCAAAGGACAGGAGGGCCGCTCCCGAGCCATAGGCCGCCAGCAGGGATTCCATGTTATGGCCGGCGGCGGCACAGACAAACTCGCCGCCCTGCCTGGCCAGAACCTCGCCGATGGCCTGGGCATTGTGGCGCCGGATCGCCTCGCCCGTCAGGATGACCACCCCGGTGTCGATGTCATCGTGATGCAGGCCCGAGGCGGCATAGGCCTCGGCGATGATCTTCCCGATCATCTGATCGTCGATGCGTTCGTCATCCAGATAGGGGGTGAGCGTGATGGGTGAGTAGTAAAGCGGTTCCCGGGCAATGACGACGTAACGGCTGGACAGGTCCTCTCCCATCCGCCGGAGTTTCAGGAGGGAAAAGGTAACCTGCGTGCCCGCCGAACCGATATCGATTCCCACACTCTTGAGCGAGATGTTATCCACGATCCACAGGGCATTGTCCTCCAGCCGGCCGAGGGGCTCTTCATCGTGCTCGTGGTCGATCCCGTGGTGCTTTAAACGCGTTGGGTCGAAGGGGGTTAATAAATCATGCATGTTGTCTTTCCTACTTGCCCGATAGGGGCGGCAGATCGGCCAGCTCGGACTGATAGGACTTCTCCATATTCATCGTTATCCCACGCTTGGCTATTTCTTTGGCAAAGCCCTCCCGGACGGCGGGATCCTCGTCGGCATAATCGATCTGGTCACCACCGAGTCGTTTGCTGATCCAGGCCTTGGGCACTCCCTGGGCGTTTCTGATGGAGACGACCTCGTGCTTGAAGGCCAGATAGCGCGCCGGGTTGGGCCCTGTATTGAAGTGCTGGTGGTACCACATGTTGGGAGGAACGATCATGCTGCCTTCCTGCCAATCGTAGCGGTGGGGTTCGTCACCTTCCGGCCACATGAGGCTGTAGCCTTCGCCACTCATGATGATGACGTGCGCCCCCGGACCATGGGCATGGGCCTTCTTGTATGTAGCCGTGGGAAACTGGGAAATGTGGCTGTTCATGGAACCCTTGGCCAGGTTAAAGCGGATATGGCCGCCGCCGGCACCCCGTTCCTTGGCGCTGATCAGCGTGAGATTGATGGCATCGGCCACAAAATTGGTATCCAGAAGCAGCCCCTTCTGTTCCCCTTTGTTGCTGAAGTAATCGGGCTCGCCCTGGAAACGTTCCTTGAAATCGAAGGGGGTGTTGAAGACGAAGTCCGCATTCTCATAGAGGTTGATGACCATGGGACCGTTCGTCACCGCCACGTACCGCGCCGCCTCCTTGCCGGAACCGTTGAAATGCTGGTGCCAGGCGTTCAGAGGAATGGCAAACAGCGCGCCCTTCTTCCACTCAAAGGTAACGCGCTTGCCCGCATCGTTCCAGACAGAGGTAGAACCCCGGCCGTCCAGGACATAGATCATCTCTTCAAAGAGCTGCCGCTGCGGTTCCAACTGCTTGCCGGGCGGTATCTCGCAGACGTAGCAGTCGTTCGAGGTACGGGAGGCCTCGTGATTGATGTAGACGCCCAAGCCGCCCCGTCTCGCCCAGGGTTTCAACCCCACCGTATGCAGATTGGGGATGTAGTGCGCCCCGATAATATCCAGGCCCTCTTTCCTGATCCAGGCCTCATAGGGGGTATCCTTTTCCGAAGCAAATTTCTCGGCAAATTCTTCCGAAACCAATGCGTCTTTAGCCATCTTGATTCCTTTCTAATTAAATATTTGCTCTTTCTGGTTTTCCCACTCTGTGCCTTTGTGCCTTTGCCCCTCTGTGCCTTTATTGCTTTGTGCCTCTGCCCTTTGTGCCTTAGCCATCAGCCTCCCGAGCGGGCAAGATAGCGTTCTACTTTTTCCGGATCGAGAACCATTCCGGGTATATACTCCGGGGCATCTTCCAACTGCTCCAGGTCATTCAGGCCGCAATTTTTGAAAATACGGTTGATGATGGACATCAGGCGCAGGGGCCGGTCGGGGTCGGCATTAAAATGCTGGTGGATGGTGTTGGGCGGGATGTAGATGATATCCCCCGCCTGCCAGGAGAATCTTTGGATCTCCTCCTGGGGCTTCCAGTGATAGGTATCGGTGATCTCTACGTCGCAGTCCTGATGAAGGTCATAGCCCTTCCCTTCCAAAACATACAGACATTCTTCGGCCAGATGGCGGTGTTTTCCCGAACGGCTGCCCGGCGGAATCACGAGCATATAGGCATCGACCGTCTCGATGCGCGTATTCATCTGTTCATTCAAGACATGTTTCAGCAGACCCTGGCGCGACATTTCCCAGGGCATGTCGCCGGGTTTAACGATTTTTTTTCTTTCCCCGTCGCGCAGCGGCCGGGTCGTCGCATCATCCAGGAGATCCTGGTAGTATTTTCCCGAACCCGTCCCTTGTTTCCAGACCTTTGCCTCACCCCATCCCATCGCCGTCTCCCTTGTTTACTACGGAGGTGTTTAGGCTGTAGACTGAAGGCTGTTAGGCGTTCCTACAGTCTAAATGACTACAGTCCATCTACCTTTATTTAATCTTCCGGTTCCTGTTCCCGCGGCTTGTACCCCACGCCCTCGGGCGACGGTTCTTTGGGCCGCGGTTCCACGCTTTGCTGGAAGAGCATGTTCATAAACATATACATGGGTTTGGTTTTCATCACGAGCGCCCGGGCGGGCTTTTCCTTGTTCCCGTTGAAGTGCTGGTGGACGCAGTTGTTATGAACAATGGCCACATCGCCGGCCTCCCATTCATAGCGGATGCCGTCGTGGACCTCATAGCCCTGGCCGTCCAGGATATAGAAGGCCGCCTCGTTGACATGGCCGTGCTTGCCGCTGCGTCCTCCCGGTGCATATTCTTCCACATGAATATGGAGGGTCTGGGTGATGCCGTCCACCGGTTCCACATAATGCCGGCTGAAAGCCTGGGGACCGTCGTTCAACGGCGCTTCGCTCGCCCGGATCACGCGCGGTTGCGAACGGAGCTTTTTCAATTCCTCCTTCAGTCCATAACCACCAGAGAGCTCCCGGACAAAAATGCGTGGTTTTCCTGAATCATGTGACTCCCGTCCCATTTCTACCCCTCTCAGAACTCGAAATGCCAGTTGCTACGGCGGGTTTAATCATTTAGTCAAGGCAGTGTCAAGTAATATTTGACAACTGCGCAAGAAGTCGTCACCCCGGTGAAAACCGGGGTCCAGTAGCGTCATAAGTAATTAAAAACCCTGGATTCCGTGTCAAGCACGGAATGACAAAAAAGAAGAATCAGGTGTTATTTTTTCTCTTTTTCCTTTTCCCGCTTCTCCTTCAGGGCGCGCCAGACCTTTTCATAGGACAGGGGCAGGCTGTTCACCCGCACCCCCATGGCGTCATAGATGGCATTGGCATAGCAGCCCATGGTCGGAATGGTGGCCCCTTCGCCTACCTCCTTGACGCCCCAGGGTCCGGCCGGCTCGTAACTTTCCACGAGCGCCGAGGTGATCCTGGGCATATCCAGGGCGGTAGGCATCCGGTAATCGCCCATGTTCGGATTCATGATCTTGCCCTTGGCGTCGAACTGCACCTCTTCCCAGATCGACTCTCCCATGCCCATATAGAGGGCGCCGTGGACCTGCGCGTGGAGCAGGGAAGGGTTGATGACCATGCCGCAGTCATGGACGTCCCAGACGTCGATGACGTCGATCTCACCCGTCTCCTCGTCCACCTCCACCTCGCTGATCTGGGCGGCAAAGCTGTAGGCGGGAGAAGTGCCCACCGGCGCTCCCTTGAACTTGCCTCCCAGTTTGGGGGGGGTATAGGAGCCGCGTCCCATGAGCGGTCCCTTCTTCACGAAGAATTCCCGGGCCGCCGCCGTAAAGGGCAGCGTTTTTTCCGGTTCCAGGGTGCTGAAGATGATGCCGTCCCGGCAATCCAGATTGCCGGGATTCTTGTCCATCATGACCCCGGCCATTTCCAGGATCTGTTTCTTGACCTCTTCGCCGGCCTGCTTCACGGCGGCCCCGGACATCAATGTCTGGCGGCTGGCATAGGCCCCGAAGTCATGCGGCGTGGTCTCCGTGTCGGCAGAGATGATCTTCATGTTCTCATAGGTGTAGCCCATGGCCTCGGCGGCCATCTGGCAGAGAACCGTATCGGAGCCCTGGCCGATATCCGTAGCCCCCACATAGAGGGTCGCGGCGGTCCCGTCGGGATGGACCTTGATGATGGCTGCCGAATGGGGCAGGTCGGTGCGGTAGATGGGGTAGCCGGCGCCGGAAACAAAGCTTCCCACGGCAACGCCGATGCCCCTGCCTGGCGGCAGTTTGCTTTTTTTCTCGCTCCAGCCCGAGAGGGTCCGGGCTTTTTCGAGACAGGCGGTCATCTCACAGGAATTAACCTTAAACTCGTTCGGTGTGATGGTGTTGGGCTGCCGGGCATTGCGCAGGCGCAGTTCCACCGGGTCGATCCCCAGCTCCGTAGCCACGTTGTCCAGGTGGCACTCGAAGGCATACCGGGGCTGAGGCGCCCCGTGGCCCCGCTGGGCGCCGCAGGCCGGCAGATTGGTGTAGGCCCGGATCATATCGAATTTGTAGTTAGCAAAATCATAGGTCAGGGTGAGCATGGCCCCCGCATAGTAGGCCGAGGCAATCCCCAGACTGGTATAGGCGCCGCCGTCCATGATGAAATTGGCATGGAGGGCCAGGATCTTTCCCTCCTTGTCCACACCCGTGGTGATCTCCATGATCTGGCGGTGGCGGCCCCGGTTGTGGGCGAACATATCCGGCCGGTCATAGAACATCCGCACCGGACGGCCCGTGATTTTGGCAAGCACCGCGCCGGCAAACTCCAGACCCGTGGGCTCCAGCTTGCCGCCGAACCCGCCTCCGACAAAGGTCTTGATGACCCGGACATCGCCCATGGGCAAACCGAATTCCCGGGCGATATAGTGCTGAAAGTAATGGGGAGACTGGGTGCTGGCATAAATCGTCAGCTTCCCGCCCTCCCAGATGGAGATCGCGGAATGGGGTTCGATGGGGCACTGATAGGTCCGCTGGCCGACAAACTTGTCCGTGCGGACCAGATGGGCCTTGGCGAACGCCCCTTCCACATCGCCGAAATTCTGATGGATCTCCGTATTGACGTTCCTGGGGTATTCATCGTGGATCTGGGGGGCGCCCTCCGCCAGGGCCTCGATGGGGTCAAAGACCGCCGGCAGGACTTCATAGTCTACCTTGATCAGCTTCAGGGCCTTGTAGACCGTTTCCTCATCGAGCGCCGCCACGGCCGCCACCTTGTCGCCCACAAAACGCACCTTATCGATGCAGAAGATGTTCTCATCCCAGCGGGCCGGGCTGATGCCGTACTTCAGGCTGGGAACATCCTTATGGGTGATGACCGCCTTCACACCGGGCAACTTTTCGGCTTCCGACGTATCGATGTTCAAGATCCGGGCATGGGCATGGGGGCTGGTCAGGATCTTGCCCACGAGCATGTTGGGGAATTTAAGATCCCCTGTATATTTGGCCTGGCCGGTCACCTTGACCCGGCTGTCTATCTTCGGAACACTCTTACCGATCACTGAGTAATCTTCCATGGTTTTACTCCTCATCTCTTATGCTTCCGCGGCGGCGAGAATCGCCTTCACGATATTTACGTAACCCGTACAACGACAGAGATTCCCGGCGATGGCCGTCCGGACTTCCGTTTCCGTGGGATGGGGGTTCCGGGTGAGGAGGGCCTTGGCCGAAAGAATCATGCCCGAGGTGCAGTAGCCGCATTGCACCGCCGCATTATCGATGAAGGACTGCTGGATCTTGTCGAGCTTTTCACTCTGGGCCACCCCTTCGATCGTCGTCACTTCCCGGCCATCGGCTTCCACGGCCAATACCAGGCAGGAACTAACGGGCTTGCCATCCAGGAGCACGGTGCAGGACCCGCAGTTGCCCAGCTTGCATCCCCTTTTCGTCCCTGTCAGGTTCAATTGATCCCGCACGAGGTCAACGAGGAGGGTGTTGCCTTTCACGGTCATGGTCAGGTGATCGCCATTTACGGTCAAACTGATCAAATATCTCATTACGCCCTGTTTATCTTTTATACATTGCATAGCAATCTCTCCTTAACTTTCAGTCTCTTCCCGATACATGGCCTTACGCAAGGCCCGCTTGGTAAAAACCCGGACCATATCACAGCGATATTCCGCTGAGGCGCGGATGTCGGAGATGGGTTTGCATTCCGAGCCCGCCATCTGGGCGGCCGCCGCGATCAGCTCATCGGTGATCTGCTTGCCTTTGAGAACATCTTCCGCCTTTGTCGAGCGCATGGGCACGGGAGCGACCGCTCCCAACACGATCCGCACCTCCTGCACTAAACCGCCCGCGATCGTCACGGCGGCGGCCACGCCTACCACGGCCAGGGCGCCGGAATGACGCAGGCCAAACTTAAGATAGGCGCTGCCCGTGGTGGACTGCTCGGGAATGACCACCTCCTCCAGGATTTCCTCGGGGGCAATCGCCGTACGACCCGGACCGAGGATAAAATCTTCCAGCGGCAAGCTCCGGCTTTCTCCCAAACAGGTAAGCGTCACGGTCGCCGCCAAGGCAATCAGGATCGGCGGCAGATCGGCGGACGGCACGGCATTGACGATGTTGCCGCCGATTGAGCCCATATTCCGCACCTGGTTGTTGGCCATGCCGTGGGCCGCTTCCGCGACGGACAGACAATGCTCCTGGATAATCCGGGAATTGACGAGGTCATTCGGAGAAGCTTTGGCGCCAATCACCACGCCCCGGCCGGGAACGTATTCTATATCCGACAACCCCTTGATACCCTTCAGGGAAACAAGCGCCTGAGGCGCCAAGAGGTCCTGTTTCATCTTGGGCAGCAAATCGGTGCCCCCGGCGAACACCTTGGCCTTTCCCCCATACCTGCTCAATATCTCACAGGCCTCCGGTATGGTTTCCGGCTGATAATAGTCAAAATCCGGCAAGTTCATCGATCATCCTCCTTCCTAGTAATATATCCCTACTTGTTCATTCCAGTGAACAAGTAGGGCGGACACATAATACGAACAAAGCCAATTGTCAACAAGAAATTTCCCCCGCCATGGCATTAAAAACGGTATATACAGGAAAGTTTCATTTCTTTCTTGACAAACTCCGCGGCATCCTGTATGCATTTCAAAAAGTTCATCCTGATGAACGATATGAAATTAAAAACGATCTCCACGACAAGATACCAGCCGCCTGCCATCCAGAAGGCCTTTCAACTGCTGAAGGTCGTGGCGGCAGCGCCGGAAGGGCTCGGCGTCAGCGAACTGGCTCTCCGGCTCGGTCTCGGCAAGAGTACCGTCTACGGTCTTGCCAAGGCCCTGCTCAGCGCCGGCGCGCTCTATCAGGATCCCCGGCGGAAAAAATACTCCTTAGGCGCGGCTATTGTGGAACTGGCCTTCCGAAACTGGAATTATATACGGATCGGCGAGCAGGTGCAACCCTTTCTCGAAGAGTTGCGGGACCGCATCGGCGAAACAGTGTTTCTGGGGGTGTTGAGCCAGACCTCCGGCATCATCGTGGCCACGGCCGAGTCCCACAATCCCTTAAAAATTTCCTCCCCTGCCGGCACCTCCATACCTCTGCTGGCCGGAGCGGTGGGCAAGGTCTTCCTGGCGCAGTTGGAAGAACGTGAAGCGCTCCGGATCATCAGGGAGCAGGGCCTGCCTGTCTTCACCCCCAAATCCATTGTGGCAGAAAGCCGGTACCTGGAGGAACTGGCCCTTGTGCGTAGCCGCAACTATGCCCGGGACGACGAGGAGTACCTGCCCGGCGTCAAGGCCGTCGCCACAGCCCTGGGGAATCATCGCGGTTTGCCGCTTGCCCTCTGGGTGGTGGCCTTTGCCGGTTCCCTGGAAGAGGAAAGAATTAAGGATATTATCAGCGAGATCATGGCCACGGCCGACAAGCTGCGGGCCAGCCTCGACAGGGGAATTTGATATTTTGCTTTCAGGAGGAGAGGCCATGGCCGTCAAGGTGCATATTCATCCGGCTCATCTTCAGTTTACGAAGGGTTTGGAGGTGGTGCCTCTCGCGGGGGCCACGGTGGGCGAGTGCCTGGAAGAGCTGATCCGAGAGTTCCCGGAGATGGAACAGGCCCTGTTTTCCCGAAAAGGTCGGCTGCTGAAGAGCGTGGAAGTCTATATCAATCAGGACAGCGCCTACCCCGATGAACTCGCCAAACCCCTGAAGGACGGCGACTCCGTCCATCTTCTCCTCATGCTCGCGGGAGGTTAAGGAATTTTACCATGGTCCATTCCGGACTGGTCTTATGCAGGATTATCCTGTACAATAATGTTAGAGGAGGGCCTAACAATCTAACAGGAAAGGAGACCGACGATGGAAGGGAAAACAGTCTTGGAAAGCACCGTTGTGATGGCCCAGGAAATGCGCCCGCAAGACGCCAATGCGGCGGGTTATGTGCTGGGTGGAACGATCATGAAACTCATCGAAACTGCAGCCGGCGTCGTGGCAGCCCGGCATGCACGGTCCAATGTGGTCACGGCTTCCGTGGACAGGCTCGACTTTTATCACCCCGTTTTCGTGGGTGAGTTCCTGACCCTGAGGGCGAGCCCCAACTACGTGGGGAGAAGCTCCATGGAAGTTGGCGTCCGGGTGGAAGCCGAGAACCCCGCCGCCGGCGAGAGGAAACACACTTCCACGGCTTACCTGACCTTTGTGTCCCTGAATGAGAAGGGCCGGCCGATGCCCATGCCGCCACTGCTCCTGGAAACAGAGGAGCAAGAGCGCCGCCACCGGGAAGCCCAGACCCGGCGGGAAACGCGCCTGTTGGAAAAGACGCGGGAAAAAGAAATGCCCCCGGATCCGGTGGACTGAAAAAAGGTAACGCCCTTGCTTGCCTTGTCATTGAGGAAATGAAGTGATACAGACATTCACCGTCAACAGTTAACCATTCTTTAAACGTGCACCGCTGCCTCCTAACCGGACATGCCTGATCAGGCGTTTTAGGTGAAGATATGGGGAAAGCCGGCATCACAGATTTTCCACCCATCATGGTCGTAGAACCAGGCGCCCAGCAAGGCAAGCGCCGGGCCGCATCAATTCTCCTGCGGAAAGAGCGCCCGCCCGATATCGGCGCCCTCAAGGCGCGCCTGCGGGAGATGCGGGGCCTAGCCCGGGATAACCGCGCTTCCCTCCTGGATACCCTGAAAAAGACACTCACCCGCTACCCAAGGGTGCAGCTCACCACCGCCGCCGATGCCCGGGAAGCGGCGGCCTATATCCGGGCGCTGGCCCCGGACAGAGGGCTCGCCTCACTCAACAAATCGACCGTCGTGGTCAATGAGCTCCGTCCGGAGCTCACGAGCATGGGCTTCACCACCCACATCCGCTACTTCAGCGAGTTTGATTCTCTGGCCGATGAGAACCTTCCCCGGCAGGTGGAAGACTACTGGTCCCTGCCGGGGATGCACGACCGGGGGCTGGTGGAAACCTTTACCCGCCAGGGCATAAACGGTCCGGCCACGCCAGGCGCCCGCCGCGACTATCTGGCCATTCTGGGCGTCAATGCCGTCTCCGCCGCCGAGGGAACCGTTTTTTTCCTGCAGCACATGGCGAATATCTCCAAGGACCTGGAGCAGGCACGCCAGGTGGTCCTCGTCATCACCCCGGAGAAGATCCTCCCGGATTGTGAAGAAGCACTGTTGCACACGCAGAGCATGGGCGTCTTCGGCCTGGAGGCCATGTTTCTCGATCTCCTCCCGGAGGACGGGCAGAGGTTTGACTTCGACAGCCTGCCGGTGCTGCCCGACGGCCTGGACCAGGAGATCCACGTGCTCATCCTGGACAACGGACGGAGCACCCTGCCGGAAAATGCCTTCCGGGATCTCTGGCTCTGCATCGACTGCCGGGCCTGCGCCCGTCAGTGTCCTGTCGGGCGGCACCTGCCGGCAAGCGGGCTCATCTACAGCCCGAAAAATACCCTGCTGGGCTATCTCCAGGGCGCGCCGCCCTCCCTGGAGGCTTGCCTGCATTGCGGACGCTGCCATGTGGAATGCCCTCTGGAAATCGATCTCCCCGCCCTGTTCTGGAAAGCACAATTTGCCCGTTACGACCGGGAGGGGCGAAGCTGGAAGCGGCGGATGCTTGATGATCCTGAATTGCTGGCCAAGTTCGGTTCCCGGACCGCCCCGCTTTCCAATTGGACGCTCCGGATCCCCCCCGTCAAGGCGCTTATGGAGATGGTGGCCGGAATTCACCGGGCCGCGCCGCTGCCGGCCTTCCAGCGCCGGACCTTTCGGGATGGACGGAAAAAAAGTGGTTAATATTTGACAATAGGGAATTGGCATCGGGGAGGTCATGATGACTGACAAGGTGGTCTATTTCACCGGTTGTTTTGCCAACTACTATGCGCCCGAGACGGCCAAGGCCCTGGTGGCGATCATGGAAAAGAACGGCTGTGCAGTCATCGTCCCGGAGCAGGCCTGCTGCGGGATGCCGATGCTGGCCAACGGCAACAGTAAGGGCGCCAGGAAGAATTTCACCTTTATCGTGCAGTCTCTGGCCCGTGCGGCCGCTCCCGGTTACCCCATTGTCACCACCTGTCCCAGCTGCAATATGATGCTGCGCAAAGATGGCCCCCTTTTCTTCGCCAGCGAAGAGGCCGAGTATGTGGCGGAGCATCTCTACGATGCGGAAGAGTATCTTCTCGGCCTCCATCGGCAAGGCAGGCTAAACAAGAATTTTGGGACAACATCCCTCAAGGTTTTTTACCACAACCCCTGCCATTTGCAGGTCCAGAATATCATCCAGGCGCCGCTTGACCTCCTCGCCCTGATCCCCGGCCTCAGCATTACGGGGGTCAACGCGGCCTGCTGCGGCATGGGCGGATCTTACGGCCTGAAAAAGCTCAATTACGAACGATCAAGACAGATCGCCGGCAAGGTCTGGAACGAAGTGAAGGCGGCCCAGGCGGATATCCTCGTGACAGAGTGCGGTGGTTGCAGTTTACAGATACAGGCGGGCACAGGAATACCCAGCAGTCATCCCCTGGTCATCCTGAACCAGGCCTATGAAGCAGGTACGAGGCAATAGGTTATAGGCGAAGGCATTATTACCTATTACCCATTACCCATAACCTATAACCTGTAGTTATGAGAAAGGAGGCTCCACCATGACAGAAGGAAGATTGTCAACTTCGGAAAGTCTACGGGCAACCAGGACTTATGGCCAGGTGCGTTGTCATAATCCGAGCTGCACTTCGCGCCTTACCCCGGCGCCGAGCGCAGACCGGGTCGCCTGTGCTGTTTGCGGCTCGGAATGGCGTGTTTTTTGGGTAAAACCGGGTTTTCCCCGGATCCGCGGCCCCGTATGGGAGACCAGTCAGCGGCTGGCAAATGAGCAATTGGCAAAGATATCAGACAAGAAGGAGGGCAGGTAAGATGGCCTTAAGCAGAAAGATAGCGATCGTTGATCTCACGACGGGCACCATAGAGAAAAGACCGATCCCCCTGGAGGTGCGCAGGACCTTTCTTGGCGGTAGAGGGCTGGACGCCTATCTGCTGTACAAATATGCAGTGCCCGGCTGTGATCCTCTGGGCCCCGATAACGTGGTGATCTTCAGCGCCGGCATCCTGGGCGCCACCCTCGCCTCGGGCAGCGCCCGGACCCACGTCATGGGCAAATCGCCGCTTACCGGAATGGTGGGAAGCGGCAACATGGGCGGGTTCTTTGCCCCGGAGCTGCGCTGGGCGGGTTTTGATCACCTCGTCGTCATGGGCAAGGCGGCCAAACCCGTCTATCTCTGGGTTCATAACGGCGAAATTGAGATCCGGGATGCCAGAGGCATCTGGGGTAAATCCGTTACGGAATGCCAATGGGCAGTGCGGGAAGAGCTAGGCGATCCCGATGTAAAATGCGCCGTTTGCGGTCCTGCCGGGGAAAAGCTGGTCCGCTTTGCCAACGTCATGACGGGCATCAAAGACGCTGCCGGAAGAACGGGCATGGGCGCCATCATGGGCTCGAAAAATCTCAAGCTGGTGGCGGCGCGCGGTACGATGGATATAAAAATCGCCCATCCCCGGGAGGCCTTGGAATTCGATAAAAAATTCATCGGGCAGATCGTGAGCGCCAAGGTGAACCAGACCCAGGGTGAGTTGGGAACACCCTTCATCTGGGGCGCCACCAATTCCTGGGGAGGATTGCGGACCAACAATTTCCAGTATAACCAGATCCTCTATGCGGACGATGTCGAGCCGGAGAGGATCGATGAAATCGCCGCGGATACGATGGGCAAGCACCATATGGCCGCCTGTTTCGGTTGCCAGGTTCATTGCCGGGCAAAATACCGGATACCCCAGAGCCCCCTGGCGGAGAAATTCGGCCTCGTCGGCAAATACGACGAGGGACCCGAGTACACCTCTCAGGGCGCCTTCAGCTGCGAGCCCGGCTGTACAAGCGCCGACACCGTCTTAATGGGCAACCACCTCGTTGACCAATACGGCGTCGACAATCTCGAGATCGGCAGTCTCATCTCCTGGGCTATGGAACTCTATGAAGCAGGGATACTCACCAGCAAGGATACGGACGGTCTCGATCTAAGGTTCGGCAACGACGAAGCCCTCATCGAGATGATCCATCATGTCTGCACCCGCGATACGTGGCTGGGCGACCTCCTGGCCGAGGGCGGCCTGGCAGCGGCGGCCACCATCGGCAAGGATGCCGTCAAATACCTCATTCATGTCAAGGGGATGAGCAACCTTCATTCCGATGAACGGGCCACGCCGGGCCTGGCTTTAAACATTGCCACCGCTTCCCGGGGTTCCGACCATCTGAGAAGCCGTCCCGCCATCGACCTCTACCATCTCCCCCAGGAAGTGCTGCGGAAGATCTACAGCACCCCTATCCCCTACGATGGTCCCTTAAGTTCCGATCACCGGGAATATATCGGCAAGCCCTGGCAGGTCTTCTGGCATGAACAGTGTTACATGGCTGTAGACTGCCTCGGCATCTGCAAGTACCACACGGTTTTCTTGGGGGCGACCCTCCCGAACTTCGAGGACTGGCCCAAGGCGCTCTATTACAATACGGGGCTGGAGATGACGCCGCAGGAGATATGGACGGTGGCGCGGCGATGTAACAACATCGAAAGGCTTTTCAATATCCGGGAAGGATTTGAGAGAGACGACCCCTACAAAGGCGATGTCCTCGCGGACCGCTACCACGACGAACCGGCCCGGCGCGGCGCCCCCGATGTCATCGGTGCCACCATAGACCGGGAAAAGTTCAAAATAATGCGTGCCCAGTTCTATCAACACCAGGGATGGGATGAATACGGCATACCGCCTCTCGAAACGCTGCAGCAGCTGAACCTGGAAAACCTGGATCGTGAGGCGCCCCGTATTTAGTAAGTAAGAAATTATTTTCTGCGCTTTTCCGGCAAAAAATAATTTCGTAAACTTACTTATCCCGTTTAGCGGGATTAGGGTGTCCATCCAAAGGAGGAGAACAATGGAATCAAGAGTGCTGATGATTGACTATGAAAAGTGCACGGGTTGCCGGCGTTGCGAGATGGTCTGTTCGGTTTATCACGATGGGGTGTCAAATCCGGCCCGGGCGCGTATTAAAGTGGAAAAATGGGAATGGGAAGGCCTCTACATCCCCATGGTATGCAAGCAATGCGTCGATGCACCTTGTATGAACGTATGCCCCGTCAAGGCCATCTGCCTGGATGAGGCGCAGGGCCTGGTGCAGGTGGACCAGGACACCTGTATCGGCTGCCGTTCCTGTGTCGCCGTTTGTCCCTTCGGCGCCATGAGCTTCAACGCCCAGGAGAGAAAGGTCTTCAAGTGCGACCTCTGCGACGGCGATCCCCAGTGCGTACGCTTCTGCGAAGTAAAGGCTGTTGATTATACGGACGCCGCACGGGAGAGCCTGTTTAAGAAGAGGGATGCAGCTCTGAAGATCTCGGAAGCGAAAAAGCTGGGCGCCACCATGCAGTACGGAGGGTAATGCTTTCTGCGTTTGACGGGAAGGTTTTTTTCCGCTATGAAGAAGCCTGTCTCCACCGGGGCCGGTGGACTGCCGCTTGGACCTAAACATCAAGTAGGCCAGGCCGCTAGGGCCGGACCGGCAGGGGAATCTTGGAGCAGAAAGGACCTTGCCTATGAACGTACTGTTAATCGGGAACGGGGCGCGGGAGCATGCCATCGCCGAGGCGGTGCTGCGCTCCCGCAGAGCGCCGGCGCTTTTTGCCTATATGAAGAGCAAGAACCCCGGTATTGCCGAACTTGCTGAAAAAGTCCTGCTCGGGAAATACGATGATCTAAGGGCCGTCACGGAGTGGGCAAAGGGCAACCGGATCGATTTTGCCTTCATCGGCCCGGAGGATCCGCTCTGCCATGGCGTCGTCGATGCCCTGCAGGAGGCGGGCATTCCCGCCGTAGGACCGACAAAAAATCTGGCACGCCTGGAGACTTCCAAGGCCTTTACCAGGAATCTCCTGGCAAAATACGGGATCCCGGGCAATCCCCGGTTCGGGAATTTTACTTCTCTCACCGGGATCGAGGCCTTTCTCGAGGGGATGGACGGAGCGGTCATCAAGCCCGACGGCCTCACGGGCGGCAAAGGCGTCATGGTCCAGGGGGATCACTTCGCTACCCGCCAGGAGGCCATCGCCATCTGCGCGTCGATCCTGGCCGAACACGGCAGTGTCACGATTGAAGAAAAACTGGAAGGCGAAGAATTCTCCCTCCAGTGTCTGACCGACGGACATTCCGTTTGCGCCACCCCCCCGGTGCAGGATCATAAACGGCGTTTTAACGACGACAAAGGCCCGAACACGGGCGGGATGGGTTCTTATTCCTGCGCCGATCACCGCCTGCCCTTTTTGACACCGCAAGATATCGCCGCCGGCCTCGCCATCACGGAACAGGTAGCCCAGGCCATCTATCGGGAAACGGGCGCCTACTACCGGGGGGTCATGTACGGCGGCTTCATGATCACGAAAGAGGGCGTAAAGCTACTCGAGTACAACGCACGCCTGGGCGATCCCGAAACGATGAACATCCTGCCGCTCCTCAAAACGGACTTCATCGATCTCTGTGAAGCCCTCCTGGAAGGAAGGCTGAACCAGGTCCCGGTGGAATTTGCGAAAAAGGCTACGGTATGTAAATACGTCGTTCCGCAAGACTATGGACTTCCCGGTCCCATGGCCGGCGCCCCGCCTGCACCGGGGCGGATCGAGATCGGTCCCCTGGGGGGGGCGCGGCTCTATTATTCCTCCGTTGATAAAAAGGCCGATGGCTTGTACATGACGTCGTCCCGGGCCATCGGCATCGTCGGCATCGCCGACACCCTGGAAGAGGCGGAAGCCATTGCGGAAAAAGGGACGGCGGCAATCATTGGGGCTGTGGCGCACCGGTCCGATATCGGCACAGGAGCGCTGATCGAAAAAAGGATCAGGCATATGCAGGAATTGCGGGGAGGTAAATGATGAGATTAAATGAAATCAAGCGGGCACTGATCAGTGTCACCGACAAGAGCGGTATCGTGGCCTTCGCGGCCGGACTGAGCGGTTTCGGGGTGGAGATCCTCTCCACCGGCGGGACGGCGGCGCTGCTCAGAAAAAACAGCGTACCTGTGACCGAAGTATCTGATTACACCGGATTTCCGGAGATGATGGACGGGCGGCTGAAGACGCTGCATCCCAAGATCCATGGCGGACTGCTCGCGCTGCGCGACCAGGAGACCCACCGGGCAGCGGCCGAAAAAGCCCAGATCGGGATGATCGACATGGTCGTCGTCAATCTCTACCGTTTCGAGGACACGGTGGCCAGGGAAGGCTGCGCCCTTGAAGAGGCCGTGGAGAACATCGACATCGGCGGACCCACCATGCTCCGAGCCGGGGCCAAAAACCATCACTACGTCACCGTGGTTACAGACCCCGCCGACTATGCCCCGCTGCTGGCGGAAATGAAGGAACGCCAGGGGAAGGTATCGTCGGCCACCAACTTCGCCCTGGCCGTCAAGACCTTTCAGCTCACGGCCCGGTATGACGCGGCCATCTCCAATTACCTGGGAACGATCGGTCCGGAGGGCGCCGTCGGAACGGCCTTCCCCGCCACCTTTACCTTCCAGGTGGCCAAGGCCCAGGACCTGCGCTATGGGGAGAATCCCCATCAGCGGGCGGCCTTCTACCGGGAGACCGACCCGACCGTCTCCTCGCTTGCCAATGCCCGGCAACTCCAGGGCAAGGAGCTTTCCTACAACAACATCATGGACGGCGACGCAGCCTGGCAAATGGTTTGTGATTTCACGCTGCCCACGGCGATCATTGTCAAACACGCGAATCCCTGCGGCGCAGCCACGGCGGCCGAGATTGCCGCGGCCTATGTGAAGGCCCTGGAGACCGACCCCGTCTCCGCTTTCGGCGGCATCGTCGCCCTGAACCGGATAGTCGATGGCCGGACGGCGGCCGAAGTGAGCAAGCTATTTCTGGAGATCCTCATCGCCCCGGCCTTTGACGACGAGGCCAGAAAGATCCTGGGCGAGAAAAAAAACCTGCGGGTCCTGGAGATCTCTCCCGCCTGTGCCAAAAAGGCCGGCGGGTATGACTTCCGGCGCGTCGCCGGCGGGCTCCTGATCCAGGATTGGGACCGGGAGGCCTTCGCGATCCGCCAGGCCCAGGTGGTTACCAAGCGGGCGCCCACGGAGGAGGAATACGAGGGCCTTGATTTTGCCTGGCGGCTGGTAAAGCACGTGAAATCCAATGCCATCGTCTATGCCCGCAGGGACCAGTTGGTAGGCGTCGGGGCCGGACAGATGAGCCGCGTGGACTCGGTGAAGATCGCCCGCCAGAAGGCCAACCTGCCGACCCGGGGGTGCGTCCTGGCTTCGGACGCCTTTTTCCCCTTTCGCGACGGGCTGGACATCGCCGCCGAGGCCGGCATCACCGCCGTGGTCCAGCCCGGTGAATCGCTCCGCGACGCCGAGGTCATCAAGGCGGCAGACGAACACGGCATGGCGATGATCTTTACGGGAACGAGACACTTTAAGCACTAAAAACAATTTTGGATTTTGGATTATGTATTTTGAATTAAGAATCAAGAATCCAAAATCAAGAATTATTGCACCAACACTAAACACTTATTTATTTCGAGGTTAAACGAAAATGAAGAATAAGAGCAAGGGGACGCCCCTTGTCAGCGTCGTAATGGGCAGCGACTCCGATCTGGCCATCATGGAGGAAGCCCTGTCCGTTCTTAAGGCCTTCGGCATTCCCCATGAGGTTTATCTCACCTCGGCCCACCGGGCGCCGGAACGGACAACGGCCTTTGCCCAGGGCGCGGCGGGGCGGGGCGTCAGGATCATCATTGCGGGCGCCGGAGCGGCGGCCCACCTTGCCGGAGTCATCGCCTCCCAGACCTCCCTGCCCGTGATCGGCGTTCCGATCGACGCCACCTCTCTCGGGGGGCTCGATGCCCTCCTGGCCACAGTCCAGATGCCCGGCGGCATACCTGTTGCCACCATGGCCATCGGCAAGGCGGGCGCTAAGAACGCCGCCCTGCTGGCCTTGCGGATTCTGGCGCTCAGCGACGCGGCCCTCACCAAGAAACTCGCTGCCTATCGCGTGGATCTGGCCAAAGAGGTCGAGAAAAAGCAGGCCGCCATCGCCAAGCTATGCCCGAAATCATCACCATAGATCCCCGGCACCCCGAGCAGGGCCTGATCAACCGGGCCGTGGCGATCCTGAGAGCCGGGGGCCTCATCGCCTATCCCACGGAGACCTTCTACGGTCTCGGGGCCGATGCCCGGATCCCGGAAGCCGTGGACAGGGTTTTTAGCGTCAAGGGCCGCTCCTTCCGGAATCCCGTCGCCCTGATCGTCGGGGACAGGGAAGATATCGCCGATCTCGCCACCTCTGTGCCCGCCCCCTCCCGCAGATTAATGGAGGCCTTCTGGCCCGGGGCCTTGACCCTGCTATTTCCTGCCTCCCCCCGCATCATCCCCCGCCTCACGGCCGGCACGGGTACGATCGGCATCCGCGTTTCCAGCCACCCCATTGCGGCGGCCCTCGCCAAGACTTTGGCCTCTCCCCTGACGGCTACCAGCGCCAATGTCTCCGGGCGAGAGGAATGCACCAGGGCCGCTGAAGTCAGGGAGCAGTTGGGAGAAGCCATCGACGCCATCATCGACGGAGGAAGCACCGCAGGCGGCAGCGGCTCGACTATCCTCGACATGACCACCGCTCCCCCCCGCATCATCAGGGAAGGCGCCATCCCGGCTGCCTTGATCTATGCGGCCTTGGCCGGCCCTTAATTAGTGTCCATCCGGAAACTCCGGATGAGACACTATTGGTTTCCAAATCGGAAACGAGGGATTTTGCGTCCTGGCTAGGAAATCAAGGGGTTGCGCGGAGGCGTACACCGCGTACGCCGCACAAGCAAGCCCGTAGATTGACACCGCCAGGGCGGAAAAGAACCGTTTCCGGATGGAAACTAACTATGTGACACATTTCACATGGCAATCTCTCGCTTCCAAGAAACTTCACGTTGACTTTCCTGTAAAATATTGCCATAGAAGGCATCAAAGCTGAAAATCCTCTCCTATGACTTTTTCTGCATATTTTCCCCTGTTCTGGCAGGAAAAGCCGGGCGAGGAAAGAGGCGATTCGGCGCTGAAAATTAAACGTTTTTTGGCAAGCTCTCTGGTGATTTCTCAAAACTGACAGTTATCTAAGTTCGCACTACCACCGATTGGAGAGGGAACATCATGAAAAAAATAGCCTTTTTCTCTTGCTCTTTGTTATTGGCGTTATTTGTTTCGGCCGCTTTTTCCCAGACGAGCGCCACCCTCCAGGAAGGCATCCGGCAGTACCAGCAGGAAAACTATGAGGAGGCGATCGCGATTTTAACAAAGGTCCGGGATCAGGAGCCGGCGTCTTCCCAGGCAGCCTTCTTCCTCGGCATGGCCTATAAGCAGACCATGGATTACCCCAAAGCGGCCGTCCATCTGCAGGATGCCGTCACCATGAAGCCGGCGGTCCAAGAGGCCCTCGTGGAACTCATCGACACCCTCTACCAGTTGAATAAACTGGAGGAGGCCAAGCGATGGCTCGCCCTGGCCAAGCGGGAAGGGATAGCACCGGCCCGGACGGCCTTCCTGAAGGGCCTGATCCTGGCCAGGGAAAACAAGAATCCCGAAGCCATCCAGGCCTTTGAAAAGGCGAAACAGCTCGACCCGAGCTTCGTCCAGCCGGCGGAATTCCAGATCGGCGTCAGCCTGATCAAGGACAGGAAACTCGACCGCGCCAAGGCTGTCTTTCAGGCAGCCATCTCCCGGGACTCCCTTTCCGATCTGGCCAGTTTCGCCCGCCAGTACCTGACCCTGGTGGAGGAGCAACTCTACCAGACCCGGCCCTTGCGCCTGACCGTGAGCGTCCAGGGGGGCTACGATACGAACATCGTCTCCAAGCCCCTGGAGTCCGCCGTGGCGGCGGACATCACGGACGAAAAGGGCGCCTTTCTGTCGAGTTCGGCACGCCTCGATTACGTCCCGCAGCTCGATGGTCCCTGGCTCTTCAATGCCCAGTACAGCATCGCCTCCACGGTCTTTTCCAAGCATACCCATTCCCACGATTCACTGGCCAACAGCCTTTCGCTTGCGCCGGGCTATAACTTCGGCCGCTTCGCCTTGAACCTGAACGGGAGCTTCACGAACGTCCTGCTGCGCACCGACCCCGACCCCGTGCCGGCCCCTGATTCCTCGCCGGGCTACAAGCACTACCTGGATTACGTATCCATCGGGCCGGCTTTGCGGTATTTTGTCAATCCCACCAACATCCTGGAGGTCTTCGTGGGTTACGACAATAAGAGCTATTACCATGAGAAGCTAGGCACGCCGACCCGGGACGCCGACGGCCTGCGGGAATACCTGAGCTGGATATGGCTGTTCAAGGAAGATTCTTTCCTGAACCTGCGTTACGACCATGTTACGGAGGACGCCGAGAGCCTGCAATGGGAGAACGACAGCCACCGCTTCACGGCTAATGTGAGCCTGCCTCTCCTGTCGGGAGAGACGGCCAAGCGGTATGGGCCCCTGACGTTGCAGCTCACGGGGAGCGCCTTCTTTCAGATTTTCGCCAATGCCATCAACTTCGGCGGCCCTCAGCCGCAAACGAGGAAGGACCAGGTCTACACGGGGAGCGCGGGGCTCGCCTGGCGGTTCTGGAAATACGCCAGTTTTATTGCCCAGTACACGCGGACGGAAAATCTGTCGAACGTCGCGATCTTCGAGTACAACCGCGATCAGTATGCGGCCGGGTTCGAGTTTAGATACTAAACCCCCATGCCCGTGGGGCACCACGAAGCATGAAAATAAGCGTTTGTTGATTTTATTACGTTTTTCGCTCTATTTTCGTAGTAAAGAGATTTTGGATTTTGAATTATGAATTTTGGATTACAAATTGTAGGTCGTAGGGGGCGTTAGATTGTAGGGTGCGTTAGGCTTGAAGCCGTAACGCACCAAATAACGCACCAAAGGAAATCAGGAGGTAACACCATGAAAAGGAAGTCCGTCATCATCACCCTTTTGGCCTTACTGGGCTTACTGTTGATCATTCCCGTCCTGGCCCAGGCGGCGCCGGTGGGAAAATTCACCAATATTGAAGGGAATGTCGATGTGACACCCCCCGGGAAGGAAGCGGTCAAGGCCAACCTGGGAGGAGAGCTCAATGCGGGCGACATCATCCGCACCAAGAGCAAAGCCAAATGCGAGGTTACCTTCCTGGACGGCAGTGTCCTGCGGCTGGCGGAAAACACCCGGATGCGGGTCAGCGAATTCGCTCAGGAAAAGGAGAAGCGGACCGCCACCCTGGACCTCTTCCGGGGCAAGATTCAGAACATCGTGAAGGCGGCCGGGGGCACCGGCCAGTCCAAGTATGAGGTGCACACTCCCACGGCCGTCTGCGGCGTGCGCGGCACGAACTTCTTCACCTACCATCAGGCCGGGGTGAGCGGCGCCGTCGTCACCGAAGGGACGGTTTACGCCTATAGCGCCAATAAGCCGGGCGATGTCCGGACGATCAGCACGGGCCAGGCGATGGTGGTGACGAATCCGAACGTGCCGCCCACTGTACGGCAAGCCACGGCCGCGGAAACGCAGCAGCATCAGAAAGACACGACGCCGGCGGAAAAACCCAAGAGCGAGGGGAAAAAGGAGGAAGATCAGAAGTCCGATACCGCGACGGCTAAAGCCGAAGGCAGCAAGCAGGAGGAAGGGAAGAAGGAAGAACAAAAAAAGGGAGAAGAAAAGGTCGCGGAAACCAAGGCTGAAGAGAAACCCGCGGAAACCAAGACGGCGGATAAACCAGCCGAAGAAAAGACCGTGACCGCTTCGGCCCAGGCCGACGCCAAGGAGGGCTCCGGAGCGGTGGACATCGTTCCTAAAGATTCCACCTCCGGCTCCTCGGGCAGCTCTGGCACTTCAGGCACTTCAGGCACCTCGGGCACAAATGGCACGTCTGGCACAGCTGGTACGTCTGGCACCTCGGGCACGCCGGGCATTTCTGGTACTCCTGGCACGACTACTCAGTTATTGGTCGATACGACACAGCTATCCAACCAGTTTTCCGATTTGGCGACGGGGACAGGAACTGTTGGAAACACCGGCCTTGGAGGCGGTTTAGACAACACCACACCTTTCACCGGCCAAGACAACCCGGCTGCCGAGGTCATAAACACCATCGACCAAGTTGTGCAGACCGATACAACGCCGCCGGATGCCGCCATAACCGGCTTACCGACAGGGATAACAGCCCTAAAGACCACGACTATGGCCGTGCCTGAGCCTGAAACGGGCGCTACCTATCAGTACAGCCTCGATGACGGCGCAACTTGGATAAATATCACCAATCCCGCCGGTGAAACGATCAACTTAGCGGCCCTGGGAGACGGTACAAAGACCATTCGCACCAAAGCGAAGGATTCCCTCGGCAATGAAACGCCCGCGGGAACCTATCCCTCTTACAGTTGGACACAGGATTACACCCCGCCCGTCGCCGCCGCCACAGGACTGCCGACGGGAACGATCAGCACGCCGACGGCCACTATTTCCATACCCAATCCCGAGGCAGGAGCTATTTATAAGTACAGCCTTGATGACGGCGCAACCTGGACAACCATCACCACACCCGCCGGTCAGACGATCGACCTGAAAGCCTTGGGCGACGGCGCAAAGACCATCCTCATCAAAGCGCAGGATTTCCTCGGCAATGAAACACCCTCCGGGGCCTACGACTCCTACAGCTGGTTTCAGGACTTTCCCACCCCCGTAAGCGGCAGCGTAGCAGTGGGCGGCGTGATAAGCTCCGGCACGCTGGCCGCAAATATCGACGACAGCACCAATGAGGGCGCCTTGACCTTTTCCGGCACCGCACCCACGGGCCTGCCGGCCGGCGCCTGGGGAGGGTCCATGGATGGCGCCCTGGGCGACGGTAAATACGCCGGGTTCCTGACCGGCGTCAGCGGTTCCTGGGAAGGCCTCATGAGCAGTCTTTACGTCACCGGCACAGGAGAGGCAGGCTATCTCACAGGCGACCTGGCAGGGACCTTCGATGAAGCGAGCAAGACCCTCTCCGGCGCAGGGACGATTAAAAGAAGCGACATCCTGGGCCGGACGGAACTTACCCCGGACACTTTGGCAACAAGTTTGGAAATCCTGGGCATGCTGGGAGATACGGGCGAGACAGGCTTTCCTCTCCCCCTGCCGGGCAGCATCGTCGTGGGGGGCGCCATCAGCCCGGCTGTCACCAGTGAAGGGCAACTGTTGGGCATCACCGCGACACACCCGGTAACAGGCCGGGAACGCATCCTCAGCGTCTGGGGCACCACCACCACGGGCGGCACTTACACGAACACCACGGGTGCCACCGGCTGGGAAGGCGCCTACGGCCGGTCGGGAAACTTCAATGACGATCCCGCGAATCCCTACTTCATGCTCGGCAGCATCTCCGGCACGGACGACGGTGCGGGCCATGTCAGCATCAGCGGCGACCTGGACTATCTGGAACGTGGGTACCTGGGACGCATCGGCTTGGCTTACCGCGGCAAATACGAAGCCGCGGCAGTTACTGGCCAGGGGCCGGACAACAGTCCCTACAGCAGCGCGGGTGCGGGCACCTTTACCCTCGACCCCCTGGCCTTCGGGGGCAGTATCACCGGCGGCAGTTTCCATACCCCGGCAGGAAGCGGTTTGCTGTCTTCGGGCAGCCTGAGCGGCCTCTGGGGCGGGACGGATAACCCCGGGAGCGCGGCCACCGCTGTTTTGTCCATGGGTGAATTTAGCGGCCGTCCTGCCGGCTCATCCCTGTTTACGGCGGATATGGACGGATATAAGGCCCCCTTCGGGGAGCTTTCTTCCTCAGGATTTATGGGAGGCCGGGCCGTGGGTAACGGTCTGGACACCGATTTTGCGGGAGTCTATGCCCGGACCCTGGCGGACAAGACGGAAGTGGGCTTCCTCGTCTCCGTCGGAAGCAGCAACTCCCTGCTTTCCGGGACTGATTCCGGATTATGGAAGGCGGCAGGCGATATCTCCGCCTTCCAATTAGAGGACTTACCAGCGGGGACACCCTTCTCCCTCAAGCCAACAGGCATTTCGCAAACCTTTGCCACGCCGTTGAGGAACGAATATGCCGGCGGACCGGCGATCAGTGTCACGACCGAGCTGCTGCGGACCAGTTCCCTCCTTGGCCATGACTGGGGGATATGGCAGACCCTTACAGGGGGGACCTACGACAGCGCGACTTTGACCGCCGGTGCGGTAAGCACGGCCTGGGCCATCGATCATAACTCTCTGAACGTTTCCGACACGGTTTTCCAGGTAGCGGACACGACCTGGAATGGCACAAGCCAGACCCTGTCCGGCCAGACAGCCCTGGCCGTAGCCAGCTGGGAGGAGGCCAAGACCTTCGTGGGCGGCGGAAACATCAAAGGGGCCTTCGACCCCGCCACCTGGGGGGCCGTGGCCACGGGTGGTTGGCTGGAAACGGGTAAATTCCTGCAAATGGCGGGAGACGCTACCACCGAGGCCACCGCCAGCGTCGTGCTGCGGGCACTGAACATCCCCAGCATCATGGTGGGCCGGGCCACACTGACCCAGACGTCGGAAACGGCCGTCAACAGTCTCACGAACCTTAGCATGCACAATGTCGGCTTTTTTGCCACCTCCACCGGCGCGGCACCGCGCATCTGGGCCACGGACGATATCACGGGCAATTACAGCCTGACCACCCCGCCCACCGCAACCGGACCGGTCGTATCCCTGTCTTCGGGTCCCGGGGGCCTCACCGCCTATTTCGGGATCAGAAATTGGGATGAGGGAAGCGGTACGTGGGGCGCCAACATCATCGGCGGCGGCACCCTGAGCGGGGGAACCTATAACGGCGCCCTGACCCTCACCGGCGGCGCCGCCGGACTCATCGGCAGCGGTTCCTTAACCGGCACAGCCGCCGGCACGGCGCTCGGGCTGGCCGCATCTACGGACACCACACCGCCGGTCTTGAGCTTTACGCAACAGCCCCTGGCCATCACCAACAGCAGTACGGCTAATTTCAGCTTATCTTCCAACGAGGGCACCAGCTATCGTTTCTCCCTGGACGGCTCTACCTACCGGCCGGCAGCAGACGGCCTGATCAGCCTTTCCGGCCTTGCCGAGGGGGAACATACCTTGACGGTGCCGGGCACCGACCTGGCCGGCAACCTTTCCCTGGCCTCTTACACCTGGACCACGGATTACACGCCGCCAACGGTAAACTTTGTTTCCACACCTTTCCCCCAGGACGATCTGAACAATAGCGCGGTGTCAGCCTTTACCGTCCAAGCGGCAGAGGCAGGGGCCAAATACCAGTACAAACTCGATGACGGCAACTTCAGCGAACCTTCGGCAAACGGGGAAATCAACCTGGCGGATCTGCCGGACGGGCCGCATATCCTGAAGGTGCAGGCCGTGGACGCGGCGGGCAACGTCTCTGAGCCTTCCACCTTCACCTGGACCACGGACCGCACAGCACCGGCAGTTTCTCTATCCTCTTCCCCTTTACCCCAAAAGGTGACGGGCAGTGATACCGCTGAATTTGCACCCTCCGCCGCCGATACGCACCTGGGTCAAAGCTACTATAGAATAGATGAAGGGGCATGGCAGCTTTTCGAGGGATCTCCTTTGACCGGTTTGAGCGAAGGCAAGAGGAAGATCGAATTCAAGGCCGATGACCTGGCGGGAAACGAATCCCTGCCCGATGCCGGCAGTTCTTATGAGTGGTTTATCGGAAAACGGCAATACACCTTGCAGGGCACGGTAACGGGCGATCTCAGCGGCAATGTGCTTACGTCTTCCGAAGGCATCCGGGCCGTTTCCAACGGCAACCAGGGCGCCTGGCTGCTCGATCTGGGAGGGAGCTATACAGCTGCGCCCACTTCCGTGAATTTGACAGCCGGCGGTGCCGGTTATGGGCCGAATGATCCCGGTCTGACTGACGGTTACTGGTTATCACACCTCAACGCGGCTGTGGCGGATGGCGCGCTTGCCGGCGCCTCGACACTGACTTATCTGTCGTCCACCACCCTGGGGCAAGGCGCAGGCGCCGTGACGGGCACCCTGAGCAATGGGGCCTGGCAGATCCAGGATCTGGGCTTCGGCACCTATACGGAGACGCCGCTTGTCCTTTCCGGTCCCCTGGCGGACCCAAATGAAGCTTTTATGTTCACCGACGCCACTGGCAACACCTTCTGGGGAGGGTCCCTCTCCGGCAGGATGGGCGGTACCGTCCTGCCCTGGAACACCGACATCCCTCTTGAGGAACGCTCCATCCTGGCCATGGGGACTTATGAGAATCCCAATAATGGGCAGGCCTGGTGGCTCTGGAATCCGACTTCCGCAGGCGCGACCGCCACGACTGACGGCGGCGCCCTGTTGGGCGACATCGTAGGCGTAAATTATCAGGACGGCCGGAGCGAAGGGGTCTACGGGGCCTTGTTCGTCCGGCCGGACGGTACCGGATATAAGGGCGGCTACATCGGCTACAACCTTGCCGGCCGCTTTTATCCCGGCTTGGGTACCGATACCGCACCAGGGACAGGCATGTGGGAGCTTAACGGCACCCCCTATACGTTCTACGAGCAAGCCGTCACGGGCATCACACCGGGCCAGCTGAACTGGGATAATATCTCCTACCGTGAGGCCTATGGCTCGGCAGCCGGCGATATTTCCGTCAGCAACGTCTGGGCGTCTTTTTATTCTTTGCCCGGTCAGCACTGGGGCGCCTGGAGCAACGAACTAGGCGGCACCCTATCCTCTTTACCCGCAGGGCAATGGAACGCTCAGGCAGGCGGCAGGATCGATAAATGGACGGGAGACACATCTGCGACAGACGGCTACTGGCTGGCTGATATCAGCGGCGGGGCCTGGACGGAAGGCAAGGTGGACGGCAACATCGCCTATCGATATCTGACCAGGGAAGCGACCGGCACCTTCGATAACCGCCTCTTCGGGGCCTATCAAGACAGTGCCGGCGGTTACAACTGGCAGGCTGTCTCCGGCGGAATTTACACGGAGACGCCGCTTGTCCTTTCGAGTCCCCTGGACGCCACAGGTGAAGGTTTTATGTTTACCGATGCCTCGGGTTACCTATCCTGGGAAGGGTCCCTCTCCGGTCTGCTGGGCAGTACCGTCCTGCCCTGGAACAATGAAATCCCTCTTCAGGAACGCTCCTTCTTGGCCATGGGAACTTACGAGAATCCCAATAATCGGCAGGCTTGGTGGCTCTGGAATCAGAATTCCGCAGGCCCGACCACGGACGGCGGCGCCCTGCTGGGCGACATGATGGGCGTGAGCTATCAGGACGGCCGGAGCGAAGGGGTCTACGGGGCCTTGTTCGTCCGGCCGGATGGTACCGGATATAAGGGCGGCTACATCGGCTACAACCTTGCCGGCCGCTTTTATCCCGGTTTGGGTACCAATGCCGCACCGGGAGCAGGTATGTGGGAACTCAGCGGCACACCCTATGCTTTCTACGAACAGGCCGTTACGGGCATCACGCCGGACATGCTGAACTGGGAAAGCATCACCGACCTTGAGGCCTCGGGCGTAGTGCGGGGTGATATTTCCGCCGGTGAGTCCTGGACGTATATTTATTCTTTGCCCGGTCAGCACTGGGGCGGGTGGGGCGGCGAACTGGCCGGCACTCTATCCTCTTTACCCGCAGGGACATGGAACGCTCAGGCCGGCGGCAGGATCGATAAATGGATGGGAGAAACTTCCACGGCAGAGGGCTACTGGCTCGCCGATCTAAGCGGCGGCGCCTGGACGGAAGGCAAGGTGGACGGCAACATCGCCTACCGGTATCTGACCAGAGGAGCGATGGGTTCCTTTAGTAATCGCCTCTTCGGGGCCTATCAAAGCACTGAAGGCGGTTACAACTGGCAGGCCGTTTCCGGCGGTGTTTACACGGAGACGCCGCTCACCTTCAGCGGCACGGCCGACGGCGGCCTTCTTTACAGCAATGATGGAGGTTATCTCTACGAAGGCGGTCACGCCGACGGTCTCTTGGGCGGGACGGCGCTTACCCCGCCGTGGAGCGGAGCACCCGCCAGTGTTTCCCTCATGGGTTCTTACACCGATAGTTTTGCCAACGCCAAGCCCTACCTGATGTATGGTTCAGGCTGGTATTTCGACGGCGGGACCCTGTCCGGGACAGCAACAGATGCAGGCGCCTTCTCCGGCTATATGGTCGGTTTGTGGAAAAACGGGAATATCAAGGCCAAAGCGCTCAGTTTGTATATTACCCCGGAGCAGAAAGCCGGCTATCTGGAAGGGGATATAACGGGGAATTATTACCCGGCACTAGGCATGTGGGAAGCATCGGGCGCCTTAGTGGCCGATCCCGGCAGGGAAAAGGCAACGGCAGTGAATCCTGCTGATTTGACTTCTTCGCTGGCAACAAACTTTTTTGACGGTTATCAAGGCCGGGGCGCCTTTGCGGCAGAGGATGGCGGAACCATCGGTGTGCAATATGCCGCCGGCGATCCCATCCGTATCAGCGATCAGAACTGGGGCATCTGGAACGCCGGCTTCAGCGGCGTTTATGCAGGCGCTGTGGCGGACAGTTGGGGTCTGGTGACAGGCGGCTCGCTGCGCTCCGGTCAGTGGGATAGTACGGAGGACGGCTATTGGCTCGGCCACATCGCGGGCGCCACTTGGGCGGATGCGGAAATCGGGGGCGCCTTTACCGCCACGGGGCTGACGAATGAGGCGCGCTATGATTTTTATAACGGCACCATTGCCGGTATGTATGACGACGTCACCGGGGTGTGGCAGGCCGCCAGCATCGGCCTATATAACCGGACACCCACTGACTTTGGCGGGGAGTGGTATAACAGCACGCTTTACAACAACAACGGAAGTATGAGTTGGAACAGCGAAGGTAGTGATCATGGCTCTTTCGGCTTCACAAAACGCCTGGATGGCAATTACGACTTCCTGGCCATTGGCGACTTTGTCGATTACGGCATCTACGATGCTTCTGAAAATCTTACCTTTGGCGGACCATATCTCTGGAGCGGCTCCCTGTGGTATGCAGGTAATACGGGTAGCAACCTGGAGGGCTTTACCACGGGAATAAAGGAGAAACAAAATCCGGGCATCACAGGTGGCGCCATGACCGGCTATACGGCGGCCTTGTACTACACCGAAGATGGTAAAGTCGGACTGATTGAGGGCGCTTTAACGGGCAGTTCTTATGAAATGGACGAGAGTGGTTCTGTCGTACAGGGCATGTGGAAAGTCGAAAGTGGTATAAGCGGTCTGACCGCTACGGACAAGACCGGTTTACTGCCTGCTGATTTTGCTCCGGCAAATGCCTATGTGGACACCGGTTCGCTTTTGGCCAATGCCGGCGGAGGCTTTGGCAGTGCCGGGGCTGAGGGCGCCTTTCGCGGCGAATCTAATAATGGTGCGATCAAGTTCATTGCCTACGACATTTATGATGAGGCCCTGGTTCAGACAGGCAGTAAAAGCCTCCCCTTCGGGATTTATAATCTGAAGATGGGGGCAGGAGCGGGATTCGATTTCTATTCAGGCAAACCGGCGGAAGCATCCGTCTCCTGGAGGGGCAAGATAGGGGGACAAATCGGGTCTGGTGACTTGCCAGGGTTTTGGCTGGCGGATTTGACGGGCGCCTGGGAAAGCGCCGCAGCAGGACAGGGGACGATAAACGGCCTCTTGGCTGGTAAATATCTTACCCTAACCCATAAGGGGACCATTGACGGGCCGTTATACGGACTTTACAACGAGGATGGCCTCGATGAGTTCGGAAAGGGATACGGCACCTGGAGCGGCACCAGTGCCGGCACCTGGAGTGGTGAGCCCCTTACCTTTGGGGGCCTTGTCTTTGGCGAAAGTCTGGCAGGCTTGATGGGAGGGACGACATCTCTCTGGACGGCAACGGAGGAAAGCCCGGCGCCTGTGACGATGATGGGGATGTATAACCCTTCCGGCAGTGCTCCCCATCTCTGGCAGGCGGTCGTGTTAGCCGGTCAAGACATGCCCTGGTACTACTCCGGTGCCGTCTCCGACGGCGGCGCTTACGCGGGCTTCCTGGGGTATGCCGAGAGCGGGGGAAGCATGGAGGGGGGACTCCTTGCCCTTTACATCGCGCCCGATGGCCAGGCCGGTTACCTGAGAGGCAGCCTGGCCGGATCGGCCTACCCGGAGATAGGGATGTTCGCCACTGAGGGAGGCCTCTACACGACGCCGGTTGTCTCCGGCATCGGCATCGCTCCCGAGAACCTTTACGACTCCATCTGGCAAACATATTCCCCTTCCTCTGATAGCGACACCCTGGCCGGGACCTTTGCCGGGGGAGGAAAAATAAACGCCCGTGGTTTTTATGGGGAGGGAGACGGGCTCGGTAACATGGTCACGCTCTCCCTAGTGGACTATGCGAAAAACAAGGCGGAGCCCTGGGGCATTTACTCTCAGTCCTTAGCGGGAACCTACGCGGACCCCGGCGCCACATGGACGGCAAAAGCAGGCGGGGCCAGCCCCTTCGGTGCCTACAACGTCGTCGTCAACTCCTATAACGGCTATTACGAGTATGCCGATGGCGGCTATTACGAGTACACTTATTACACGGACAGCGGTTCCGGGGAGGTCTACTACCGGAGAGGCGACGCGGCGTTAACCAGCTATGACATCAGCTATGGAGCCGACGGCTCGTACACGAAGACAACTTACAGTTACGATGCAACCTCGGGTAGTTATTCCGTAGCGGGCACGGAAACGGGGACATGGGAAACCGCCACACCCCTCGCTTCGCTGGTAGAAACGCCTCCAGACAGCAACACGACATATTTTTCCAAGTACCTAGACAGCGCAGGAGAAGATGATCAAGGCTACTGGCTGGCCGATATCAGCGACGGCACCTGGTCCGGCAACAAGCTTACGGGCAAGCTGAACGGGAAGTTTCTTACCCGCACGAAACTGGGAACGCTTACGGGCAATCTGCAGGGCCTTTACAATAGCACAGACAACACCTGGCAGGCAGTGGGCCAGGGCACCTGGAGCGGCACGGACCTGAAGTTTGTGAACGCGGTCTCTTCCCCGATGAACGCCGTCACACGGTATTACTCGGGAAATTACAGCTACCCCGACGGCGGCTCTTACAGTTACAATTATTACGCGGACAATCAATCGGGTACCTTCAGTTACTATAGACCGGCAGGAGCAACAGGGGAATACAATATAACGGTAATTTATCATGCCGACGGAACGGTGAGCGGTTACGACTATGTGAACAATACTCCGATCAGCAGCGATAGTTGGGATCTGCAGTCCCTTGCCGATCTCGCAACACCCCGTGTCGACGCTGATATAGCAACGCTGATCAGCAAAACCGATAATGCCCACATCTTTGCCGACGGCAGCATCAGTGATGCCCTGCTGGGAGGCACGGCTTCCCTCTGGAGCGCCACGTCTACGAACCCCGCGGCAGCCACGCTGATCGGCCGGTATGTACCCGGCACGAGCGGTGCCAATCTTTGGAACACGATGGTGGAGAGCTACAACTATAAGGATGGCACCTCCACCACGTACGACGGCGGCGCCTATCAAGGTTATCTTGCCGGGACAAAGCTGGGTGACAGCATGGACAGCCAACTTATGGCCCTGTACATAGACCCCTCCGGCAAGGCCGGTTATTTAAAGGGCAGCTTGACCGGCACGGCCTACCCCTCCGTCGGCATGTTTGTGATGGATGGCGGCCTTTATCCCACGCAGGTGGCCGACTACGGCCTCACCGCCGCCAATATGAGCTTCTGGAACAATTATTATGGCGGTTGGGGAGGCGGTTGGGGAAACAGTGGTGTAGCGGGCGCCTTTACCGGCGACAGCGGCAGTATAACCAGCAATGGCACCCTTTCCTTCAACACCATGTCCCTTGTCAACTACGAAGCCAACAAAGCTGAAAATTGGGGCATATACCGCTTTACAGACTACGGCCTGCTTGCCAATCCGAACGTGGCTGCCGCCTGGACGGCCAAGGCCGGCGGCGGCAACGCCTCGTTCGGCGCCTACAATGTCGCCAACCAGCACCAGGGCAGTTACAACTATGGGGACGGCAATTACTCCTACAACTATTACACGGATAATCGCTCCGGGGATGTTTCCTACAGAAGAAACGATGCCACAGTAACGAGCTATGACATCCATTACAATCCCGACGGTTCATACACCAGGGTTGAGTATGGATGGGGCGACCCCAACGCTTACGGATCCGATCACCATTATGAAACGGGAAGCACGACAGGGCAATGGACGCCTGCCGATGGGTTGTCCTTCATCAAGACGGCAGAGGATCCGGCCTACACATCCTCTTCCTTCTCCGCCTCCGGCACGGCAGAGGCGGAACCTGCGGGCTACTGGCTGGCGGACATCACCGGCGGCACGGCCAGCGGCAACAAGCTGGCGGGAAGCCTGAGCGGCCGGTTCATCACCCCCCTCAGACTGGGAACCATCAGCGGCGACCTTTTCGGCACGTACAACACCTCGGACAACACCTGGCAGGCGGCAAGCCTGGGGACCTGGAGCGGCACGGACCTGAAGTTTGTCAGCGACGCCTCGGGAATTTTGACCTCCGTCACCAATCAGCGCACGGGTATTTACACCTATGATGCCGATGGTGGTACTTACAGCTACAATTATTACGCGGACAACAGCGGCGGCAGTGTCAGCTATTGGCGACCGGGGACAGAAGTTGTTGCGCCGGAGAATTACACGATCACCTACCATGCCGACGGGACCTACACGAAGACGGCCTATGACCAAGCGGGGAATCAGACAACAACGACAGGCACCTGGGGTACTTCCCTGGCCTCCCTGGAGACCCTGCCGGACAGCTCTGCCGGCAGTTGGTCCTCAACCGAAAGCTACGCCGTCAGCCTCGCCGACGGGAGCGTCTCCGGCGCCTTGCTGGGAGGCACGGCTTCCCTGTGGAACGCCAGCGCCGGCACGCCAGCAGCCGTCACGATGATCGGCCAATATGAGCCGGGTGTAAAGTCCTCTCACCTCTGGAACACCGCAATTTCCAGCCGCAATTACAAGGACGGCAGCGCCACGACTTATGAAGGAGGCGCTTATCAGGGCTGGCTGGCCGCTGCGGACGTGGGCGGCGCCCTGGATGGCCGTCTGATTGGCCTGTACATCGACCCCGCAGGCAATGCCGGTTATCTGAAGGGCAGTCTGACGGGCAGCTTGGATCCGGAAATAAAGATGTTTTCCATGAACGGGAGCATCTCTCCCGGCGCTCCCGTCGCCTCGGGTATGGAAGTCCCCACGCAGTATTTCCCCTATGTGGAGATCATGTATGGTTCCGATAAGGGGTTTGCGGCCAGCCTGGGCACTAGCGGCACGATTCTCGCGGAGGGCTTCGCCTTCACCACCATGTCCATTTGGCCCCAGCCCTGGGGCATCTACCGCCAGGAGCTGGAGGGCCGGTTTACCAATCCTGACGGCGCAACCACCTGGGCCGGCAAGACCGGCGGCAGATTGGGCCTGGGCGATTCCGATGGCTACTGGCTGGCCGATGTTTCCGGGACATTTGCAGCGGGCCGGATCACGGGGGAGATTGCCAACGGCCGCTTCCTCACGGATACGCGGCTGGGAGGCCCGGGGTCCTTGCCGGGTGAATTAATCGGCGTTTACAACATCCTGGACAACACCTGGCAGGGCGTGGCACTGGGCACCTGGCAGGCGGCGGACCTCAAGTTCATGAATTACTTGCCGTCAGCGACGCCCCGGACGGCCACTACGCGCTACTATACGGGCAGCTACAGTTATGCGGACGGCTTTTACGAATTTAACTACTATGCCGACAACCGGTCAGGTTCTGTAAACTATATCCGGCCTTTGGACCCTCAAGGACCTCAAGAATACACCATTACCTACCATGCCGACGGCACCTACAGCGGCTATGACACTTTTAACGAGATTAACTTGAGTGGAAGATGGGATACGGACCACGCCTCCCTGGCCTTCCTGGGAACACCACCCGATGCCAGCAATGCCACCTTAACAGCGAGCGATGACTCTGTTCATACATTCTCCGACGGCGCCATCGGCGCGGCCCTCATGGGCGGCACGGCCTCTCTCTGGACGGCCACACAGGCCGCTCCGGCGGCCGTCACCGTGCTCGGCCGGTATGAACCAGGCCAGGCTTCGTCCCATATCTGGAGTTCCCCTATCCAGAGCAGCAACTACAAGGATTACAACGACACGACCTACGATGGCGGCGCCTATCGCGGGTATCTGGCGGGCACGGATCTCGGCGGTTCCCTGGCGGCGAGGCTTATTGCCTTTTACATCGACAAGCCCGATGCAGACGGCATCAGCCGGGCCGGTTACCTGAAGGGCAGCCTGACGGGAAGCCTGCATCCCGAAATTAACATGTTCGAGATGACGGGCGGCATCTATGCCAATGCCGTGGTGGCCGATATCGGGATCGCACCTAATGATCTTGTCAATTCCGCACTGGAGACGGGCGATTGGGGGAACAAGGCCCTTTCCGCGACTTTAGGAACCAATGGGCAGGTAGCGACGGACAGCCTGTCCCTGCACACCCTGTCTCTCTATAATGAGTCCGGGACCCAGCCCTGGGGCATCTACCGCCAGGAGCTGGTAGGCCGGTTTACCAATCCTGACAGTGCGACGACCTGGTCGGGCAAGATCGGCGGCAGCGGCTACCTGGGATACTTCACCGATGCATCCAGTCTTAACCAGCCCGACGATGGCTACTGGCTGGCCGATGTGTCCGGGACCTGGGGCAATGGCAAGTTTTCGGGAGATCTGGCCAATGGCCGCTTCATCACGGGAACACGGCTTGGGATCGGAACCAACGGTTTGAGTGGCGAACTCTTCGGGGTTTACAATACCTTGGATAACACCTGGCAGGGCCTGGGACTCGGCACCTGGCAGGGAACGGACTTGCAGTTTGTCAGCGATCTCCAGGCTACCGATACGAGCGGCCAGGGAACTTTGAACGCTCTCCTGGGGGGCTCAAGCAGCCTCTGGACAGGAACGGATCCCACTGCCATCACGATGATGGGTTTATGGGACGGCGGCAATGGCTTATGGCCGTCACCTGTCTATAGCACGAATTTCAAGAATAACAGTGACACCACCTACGACGCTACGCCCGGTGCGTACCGGGGCTTCAGCTCCATCGTCACGGACGGCGGACAGGGTGTAGACGCCGGCATGATCGCCCTTTATGTCGATCCCACCGGTCAGATGGGCTATCTGAAAGGGACATTGTCCGGAACAGTTTATCAGAAGTTAAGCCTGTTCGCAGCCGAAGGGTCCATAAACCGCTGGGAGATGGGTACCGCTCCCGGAACAGTTACGGCGGCCAACTTCTATGACAGCATTACGGAAACCCTGCCGTTGTACCTTTTCGCAACGGATCTTCCGACCTCCCTCGACTCGTTGACGGAAAGCAAGAGCGAGGCCTGGATTACCGCCGATCCAAGCTGGGGTATCTGGCAGAGCGTTTTAGAAGGAAGCGGCCTGCCGTCTGGAAACTGGACGCCGCCTTCTTCCTGGTCCTGGACAGCGATTCAGGGTATAGACGCAACATACTGGACGAATGTATCCGAGGTAACCTCATCGACCGCGACCGCCAAGTTCAGCGGCAATGTGGCTGGCGCCAAGGCGGATTGGGTCAGCGCCACCACCGCCGTCTTCGGCGGCGAAATCAAGGGACTCTTCGATCCCACCGCGGCCACCTGGAAGTCCATCGCCCAGGGGGCCTCCATGGAAACGGCAGCCTTTATGAATAAGATCAATGGTATGACGTCCGATGCGCAACGCCAGGCCTTCCAGGACGCCACGAAGATCCCTGCCTTTGCCGTGGGCCAGACAAACCTCACTGGCAGCGGAGGCAACATGACGACGGTCAGTATGAATAATGTTACCTTCTTCGCTTCATCGATAGGAGGCGCACCTCGCATCTGGGCAACAAATGATGTGAATGGTTCGTTTGTAGGATCTCCTCTTAACCAGACGGCCAACTTATCGGGAGGAGGTCTCTCAGCTAACTTCACGATGAAACAGTGGGATACCTTCAATAATAAATGGGGCGCCACGGTCACGGGAGGCACAGGGACATTAAGCGGCGGTTTATATAACGGTCCTGTGAATTTCCAGGGAGGCGCCGCCGGCACTATTATTACACCGGGTGCTTCCGGCACATTCGGCGGAACGGGAGCAGGGACCGTGAAAACACCTTAAATGCAGGTTATAGGCAACAGGTTATGGGTGATGGGTAATACAGGAGCTTGATCGGGGTCGGTATCGCTATCGGTATCGGCATCGAAAGGAAATAAATAAACCCCGAAGCCCTGCCGGCAAATTTTTGCCGGCAGGGCTTTTTGTTGAGAAAGCACCTGATAAATATGACGGAAATGAAATATGAAGTCGCAAGCGATACCGATAACGATAACGAGGAGAATGCATATTGATTGTAAAATCTCCCCTCACCCCTCTTTGCCAAAGAGGGGGACGTACCTCCATGGGGTAATCTCCCCTCACCTCTCTTTTTCAAAGAGGGGTGATAATTGACTCCTCCTTTAGCAAAGGGGGCTGGGGGATTTGAGAAAAAGTTTTTTACTCCAGCAATTTCTCCGCAGCGGCCGGAACAACGGTAACTTTCGTCACATCCCGCGGTTCGTGGGCAAAGACAATCATAAAGGGAATCTGACCGTTGGGTTTGACCTGATCGCTGGGAATGCTGCTTCCCAAGGGCAGGGAAAGTCTTTTTTGCATCTCCTCTTCCGTTAAGGTGGCCAGCTCCGCCTCGGTGAGGATGTTACCGCAGAAGGACACCTTTTCCCACAGCATATTTCCCCCGGCATCATAGAGTTTTCCCCGTATCTGAATCTGCGTCAGGGAATATTTCGCCCTGTTAACGGCAGTGCCTTCCACAACGCGCAGATTACCCAAAAGCCAGTTATTGACAAAACGCTGCCGGATGTCCTGGAGACTTACCCGGGCCGCGTTCCGGTCCAGGGCCTGCTGGTCTTTACCCAGCCATTCGTAAATAGGGAGGTAATTGTCCAGGATATCTACCGCTGCCTGCCTGTCCTGCGGCACAGCCCAGAGGTAAACTCCCCCCAATAAAGCAATGATGAAAACGAACAAGCCCAGATAGGCAACCACTCTCCCCAAGGAGCTTTTTTTCTTAACCTCTTTCCCCGGAGAAAGAAGCCCTGCCTCTTCCGCTTCTTCTTTGCCCTCCCCCGCCTCTTCCAAGCCGTCGAATTCCTTGAAGGTCCCACCGAAACCACTTTGTGTTTCCATGACCTCCTGAATTTCCTGGACGCGGCAGATGATCGGCTCAACCTCTTCTTCCCTGATCCTATCGGAGAAAATGCCTCTGTCCGCCATTGGTTGCCCGCGGTCCAGCCCACCCGTTTCTTCACCGCTCGAGGCGCTGGGCTCCAGACTTCTGTCCGGGCGCGTGCCGGCCTGCCCTTCCGGGATGGGATTATCATGAAAAAAAACATGCTGACAGCGACTGCACCTGACCCAGGCGCCGTCGCCCGTGATCAGGGACTCATCAAACCGGAACTTTGTGTCGCATTTGTTACACTGGATGATCATACGTTTCTCCTAAAGAAACTACTCCCGGATGACACAAAGATCCGGAAGAAAGCGGGCTTTTTCGTCAAAATCGAGCCCATATCCCACGACGAAACCATCGTCGATCGTAAAACCTACATAATCCGCCTCGAAGGGCACCCGGCGCTTTTTTGTCTTGTCCAGGAGAGCGCATACCTTGAGAGAGCGTGGGTTTCTTTCCTGCCACCAGGCCACCAGAAAAGACAGGGTGATACCCGTATCGACGATGTCTTCCACAATGAGAATGTCCCTGTCTTTGATGGAGGTTTCGATGTCCTTGGTCATGATGCACTTTCCAGGACTCGCGGCCCCGGAACCGTAACTTGCCAGCCGCACAAAATCCACCTGACAGGGAACGGCAAGAGCACGGATCAGATCGGCCATAAAGATAAAAGCGCCCTTGAGGATGCCGACGACAATGAGTTCTTTCCCCTCGTAGTCCCGGGATATCGTCTCGGCCAGTTCCTTGACGCGCTTTTCTATCACTTCCCGGGAATAGAGCACTTCTCGGCACTGAAGATCCATAAGGACCACCTCCCGAACTTGCCGTTGCACACTGCCGCAGGCCTAATATCCGTCCATGAAAAACAGGTAACGGGTTATGGTACTTTCACCTATTACCTATGACCCATTACCTGATTACCTATTATTTCTTCCTGGCTTGCGCAATCTTCAGCACGGATTTGTAATCCCCTTCAATTTCCTTGGCCAGGGCTTCACCGGGTAGGTAGGCCAGGCTCGCACCGGCATCATCCAGCCTTTTCTTCAGGACCGGCTCCTTGACGGCTTTCTCCAGGGCTTTGACCAGGGTCTGCCTGATCGGCGCCGGGACCCCGCGGGGTGCATAAAATCCCGTGTACAGGGAAACTACCGGTTCACGATAGCCCTTCTCCTTCAGGGTGGGGATTTGGGGGAAGGCAGGCGACCGTTCCGCAGAGACGAGGAACAGCGGCCGGATGTTCCCGGCTCGAAGCTGACCGGTTACGGGCACGATGGAAGCGATCCCTACATGCAGATTCCCTCCAAGGATGCGCGTCGTCACCTCGCCGGCGTTTCTCAAGGGAACATGCAGAAGGTCAATGCCTGCCTGCCGCAAAAACCCCTCCATGAGAAAATGGGAGACGCTGTTGGAAGTGGATCCATAATTAATCTGTCCGGGACGTTTTTTGGCATCGGCCACCAATTCTTCCAGTGTCTTCCAGGGAGAGTCGGCCTTGACAAAGACGATGCTCGTGTCTTCGGCATATCTGGCCAAGGGATCCAGGTCCGTATAGGTATAGGGAAGATTCTCGATGGTGGCCGGCGTGACAACCGTATCCTTGGAGGAGATACAGCCGATAGTGTAACCGTTTGGTTTGGCTTTGACCAGATGGAGCGTGCCGCTTGCTCCTCCGGCGCCGGGTCGGTTATTGACCACAATGGGCACACCCAGTACTTTGGAGAGCAGGGGCGTCATCAGCCTCAGGGTCGTGTCCACAAAGCCGCCGGGAGCGCTGGAGGAAATCATCTGGATCTCCCGGGCCGGAAACTTCTCCGCAGCCACAGCCTGAACCGTAAAAAAAGACATTCCTAAAGATGCCAGTAAAAAAAACCAAAGACTTCTTTTCATAATTTTGACCCCCTAATGTTGATGGACTCGTAAAAAGTCCATTTACGTTAACTAGCGAAAATAATTAATAAATAGTTCATTTTCCCCTTGACTATGTTTTCATAAAATGGTATGAACCATGATAAATATCAGCGACATAC
>Ga0082335_1000152_pt1 | contig 184264 bp, 167 predicted proteins | sample Subgrocontami58m_FD_72375 | JGI IMG/M metagenome (GOLD analysis project Ga0082335, IMG submission 72375) | Subsurface groundwater microbial communities from S. Glens Falls, New York, USA - GMW37 contaminated, 5.8 m (SPADES assembly) (version 2) ... | reverse complement strand
AAGGTAAAATTTTCACAGGTAATTCCTGAAGTGGCTGCTATAGTAAAAGAAGGCGATACGGAGAGTAGCCCGGATAATAAGATTACGGCTAGAATACTTGAAATAGTCGAAAGCAAGTCCGGAGATGTTTTAACGGTAAAGGACAATAAGTTTTTAGTTGTGAGTAATTCTTTCCAGAAAGACATAATTGCTTCCCTGGATGTACTTTGTTCCGAAAAAGAGGGTACTTTATATTTTAAAAATTACCCTGTTAAAATGGGCAATGCTATTACCTTTTCGACAGATATTTATAGCCTGAACGGTATGATTATTAGCATTGAGATTCAATGAGGCTGGCGAGTATGGCAGATTCGAGCAAGTTTCTCGCATTTTACAGGAAAATACTTCTGAATTCTAAAGCCTGTCAAGAATTCTTGAATAGGGTATATAGGGATAGCAGAACCTTTCTTGTATTTGAAAAACCACTGCAGAAAATGAAGGTTTATTTTAAGTTTAGTTTTCTGGGGCGGTTAACCGCGGCCAGAACACAAGAAACAACCATGATATTGGATGAAAGTTCTGTATTAAAGTTTTTAAACAGAAATTTTATCTGGCTGAAAAAAAGTATTTCTGATTGTATCAGCGAAAGCCTTATTTTAAAATCATTCAAAGAATTTTCTGCGGGATTTTATGTTGCCCCAATAAAAACTGTAAGCCGGGTTATGGTGTTATTAATACTTCTAAATATTGTTTTTCTGCTTTTTTTGCAAAAAGAAATTGCTTTATTGGGCTGGGTTTTCCGCTTTTGTTTTTTAATTATTGGATTAATCGGCTTGGCTTACAAGATGAAATGGCAAGATTTAGAAAAAACCTCTTTTATATTAAGGAAACTGGATGAAAAAAATTAAGATTCTGCGCATAATAGCGCGGCTTAATATTGGCGGCCCGGCTATACATACAATTCTTTTAACTCAAGGTTTAAATAGCGGGGAATTTGAATCAAAATTAGCCGCCGGGGCAATAGGCGATGGTGAAGCTGATATGATGTATTTAGCTCAAAGCAAGGGTGTTGAACCCCTGATTATTCCGGAATTAGGCAGGGAAATTAGCCTAAAAAATGATATAGCAGCCTTCTCTAAACTATACCGCCTGATGAAGAGTGAAAAGCCGGATATAGTGCACACGCATACAGCCAAGGCAGGGACTCTGGGGCGATTAGCCGCATTATGCGCGGGTGTGCCAGTTAAAATTCATACTTTCCATGGGCATGTCCTTTATGGTTATTTTTCAAAAGTTAAATCTTTATTCTTTATCACTATCGAATGCGTGTTATCCATTTTTACAGACAAAATCATTGCGGTTAGCCCGCAGATTCGGCAGGATTTAATTAAATTTGGTATTGCAGATAAGGAGAAGATTGTTGTTCTTCCTGTCGGGTTGGAACTAGATGAACTGTTGAGGCTTGGATACAGGAATAATGATTCAGGGTTAAACATCGGTATCGTAGGAAGATTGACAGAAATAAAAAACCATAGGTTTTTTCTGCAAGTTGCTAAGGAATTTCAAAATAAATATTTGGACTCTAGCATTAAATTTAAGATAATAGGCGACGGCCATCTGAGAAGCGCCCTTGTCGACTATGCCGGTTATTTGGGTTTGAAGAATGTTGAATTCAAGGGCTGGGTTAAAGCTGCAAATAAAATTTACGAAGAATTAGATGTTGTCGCCCTAACCTCTCTTAATGAAGGAACTCCTATTTCTTTAATTGAAGCAATGGCTGCGGCAAGACCTGTAGTAGCCACAAAGATAGGCGGCGTAATAGACATAGTAAATGAACAGCGTGGATTTCTAGTTGCGCCAGGAGATATGCAGGGTTTTGTAAATGCATTAGATGTTCTCTTAAAGGATAAATTCTTGAGGCAACGGCTCGGCCAATCGGGCCGGGAATTTGTAAAGAACCGGTATACCAAGGATGTGCTGGTTGAAAATATAAAACAACTTTACCAATCAGTTTTAAAGGAGCGAAAAAAATGAAAATACTGGTTACTGGAGGTGCGGGTTTTATCGGTAGTCACCTATGCGAAGAATTGCTGAAACGCGGCGATCAGGTTACTATTCTAGATGATTTTTCGACGGGCAGAATTGAGAATATCTCGCATTTGGGAAATAATGAAAATTTTAGGATCGTAAGGGGCAGCATCCTTGACGATAATCTGGTTGATAGGGTAGTTGAAAAAGTTGATTGTATTTTTCATCTTGCTGCCGCAGTCGGCGTTGAGTTGATCATAAAGAAGCCGTTTGAATCGCTTACCACAAATATCAAAGGGACTGAAATAGTTTTAGGGGCAGCCTGCCGCTATAATAGAAAGATATTAATAACCTCTACTTCTGAAATTTATGGCAAAAATGCCAATGGTCCGTTAAAAGAGGGTGATGACAGGATACTGGGCTCTCCCTTAAAAAGCCGTTGGAGTTATTCGACGTCTAAAGCTCTGGATGAGATACTTGCTTATATCTACTTTAAAGAAAGGGATTTGCCAGCTATAATAGTAAGATTGTTTAATACGGTGGGCCCCAGGCAATCAGGCGCTTACGGCATGGTTATTCCGCGTTTTGTTCAACAGGCTTTACGCCAAGAAAATATAACCATCTATGGTAATGGCAGCCAATCACGTTGCTTTCTGCATGTTAATGATGCGGTATCGGCAATGATAAAATTAACAACAAAAAAGGAGGCTATCGGAGAAGTTTTCAATTTAGGCAGCCAGGAAGAGGTTACTATAGAGCAATTAGCTAAAAAAGTTATCGAGATAACAAAGAGTAATTCCGTCTTGAGTTATATTCCTTACGATAAAGCCTACGAGGCAGGATTCGAGGATATGATCAGGCGCATCCCGGATATCACTAAGATCAATAAGATAATTAATTTTAAGCCCACAATAGACTTGGAAGGTATCGTCAAGGACGTAGTAAGATATCATAGAGAAAAAGATGAATAGCGAAATTTTATTTAATAGCTTATTTGTATTCTTAGTGCCTTTTTGCGTCTCTTTGATTTTAACGCCGCTTGTGCGTTCTTTCGCCATCAAATATAAGCTGGTGGCAAGGCCTAAAGATAATCGTTTTCATAGAAAGGTTACCGCTATATTAGGCGGAGTCGGAATTTTTATAGCGGCATTGGCCGGGATATTCATTAATGTGCCTTTAACGAAAAATATCCTCGCATTTTTGGTCGGAGGTTCTTTTGTTTTTTTGTGGGGTTTAAGCGACGATTTTCGGCCGATGAGGCCTCAGGTCAAACTATTAGGGCAAATTATCGCAAGTTGCATAATTATATTCTTTGATATTTCATTTAATATAGCCAATTATAAACTTTTATCTTATGTTCTGACTATATTTTGGATAATCGGCATTACTAACGCGTTTAATTTATTGGATAATATGGATGGTTTGGCCGCAGGGACGGTAGCAATTTCCAGTATTATGATTTTTCTCTCAACCTTGATGACAGGCGATAGCATTACAGGGGTAATTTCGCTTATTTTAGCTGCCGTAGCATTAGGATTCCTGCCCTACAATTTTAACCCGGCAAAAATATATATGGGTGATTCCGGAAGCATGTTTCTCGGGTTTAGCTTAGCCACGATTTCCATTATGGGTTCTTATAGAGTCGCCTCCAATATATTAGTGACTTTAGCAATACCCGTGCTCATTCTTGCTGTGCCGATATTCGACACGCTATTTGTTTTGGTAATGCGTAACATTGGAGGCAGGTCATTTTGGGTTGGCGGCAAGGATCATACATCGCATCGCTTGGTTTCACTCGGTTTATCTGAAAGGAAAACAGTTATTATACTATATTGCTCCAGTATTGTTTTCGGCCTGATAGCTTTATTATATACGAAGTTAAATATTATGATTGTTTCCATATTTGCGATTTTATCTATTTTAGCTCTTGCCTTTTTTGGCATCTTTCTTGCCGAAGTTGAATCCTATGAAAAGGAAGAAGAGCTCGAGAAGGCCCGCAAGAAAAAAATTTCGAAAGGCAATGTCGTTCTCAATACGGTGTTGTTATATAAGCGTAATTTCCTGGAAGTCGTTGTCGATTTGATCTTGATATGCATTTCATATTATTCGGCCTATCTTCTGAAATACGATGCTCGGATTCCCCTCTATGTTTTTCCTTTGATCAGCAAGAGCCTTCCGATTATTATCGTCATAAAACTGCTTGCCTTTTTTTCTTTTGGGTTATACTCCCGAATATGGCCGTATATGAGTATTCATGACGCTATTTCAATTTTTAAGGCTGTAACTTTGAGTTCAATTTTGAATGTCGTTGCCGTAACCTTCTTTTTTAGATTTGTTGATTACTCTCGCGCTATATTTATACTCGATTGGCTGATATTATTATTCCTCGCTACGGGTATCCGCATTGTTATCCCTACGTTAACGGAATATTTTTCTTCCGTAAGCGCAAAAGAGAAGAAGATTATTATATTCGGAGCAGGAAATACCGGTGAGGCGGTTTTGCGGGAAATAAAGAGAAGCAAGAATCTAAAATTTCACGCGCTGGGTTTTATTGATGACGACAAGGGCAAGGTCGGCAAGAAGATAAGGGGCGTGCCTGTTTTGGGCTCCAGGAATCATTTGGCCAAAATTTTACAGAGCCTGAAGATCGATGCCGTACTGGTAGCCATACCCACATTATCCGAGAGTGATTTTCAGGAAATCGGCTTGATTTGCAGAGAAAATAAGGTCAGTATACGTAGGCTTGGCAGGATTCTTGACTTGGGAGCAGAATAATGAGCGTTAAAAGAGAAACCGTTATCCTGGTTTGCGATAAGGTTATGGAATATGCGCTTTATCTGATGGCGTTCTATTTACCCATATCAAAAGCAATAATTGAAATTGCTTTGATTTTGGCAATTGCGGCATTTTGCATTAAGAAAATAATTACCAGACAATTTTTACCGCCAACAGCTTTAAATAATTATCTGTTCCTTTATATCCTGATCTGCGGAATTTCTATGATTTTTAGCACAAGCTTTCCGCTTAGCTTCAAAGCGCTATTCCTTAAACTTGGTAAGAACATCCTGGCTTATTTCATTTTGATTGAGGTTATAAATGATAAGAAAAAAATCAGGAATATTATCACCGTATTTTTTCTATCCGCTACCTTAGTTTGCGTTGACGGTTTTTTTCAATACTTCACGCACAAAGATTTTCTACGGAACCGCGGTTGGCCTTATGATCTAAAGCCTTTTACCTTCCGCATAACCGGGCCATTTGTAACTAAAAATGATCTAGCTGCCTATTTGCTTCCTCTGACGGTATTAAGCGCAGGTTTATTCTTTATTAGGTTCAAGAATTCGTTTGTCAGATATTACACAAAAATTTTTCCTCTGGTTATTTTATTCTGTTTATTCCTGACCCTTTCTAGGGGGGCATTATTCGGGGCTTTTATCGGTTTTATTCTATTAAGTATTTTTGTTAAAGATAAAAAATTAATCCTCATTTTTTTATTAACGGTTTTTATACTGTTTGGTTTTCTATGGCAATTTATTCCGGATAATAAAAAGAATGAATTCGCACTTGGCATTAATATTTCTGATTCCGGAAGCCGTGACAGAGGGATCCTTTCCGGGATTAGCTTAAATATGTGGAAAGAGAGGCCAATATTTGGCCAAGGCTTTGGCACTTATATGCATAATTTTGAAAAATTTAATTATGATAAAAAGGCATATCCCTGGGGCCCGAGTTACGCTCATAATTGTTATTTGCAAATGCTATCTGAGATAGGAGCAGTGGGCCTGGCATCATTTCTGCTGCTGATATTCGTTTTATTCTACAGATCCATTAAACTAATTCTTAAGATTTTGAATGATTCTGATTTAATCTTGAGCATTGCTTTACTGGCGGCTTTGTGCGCGTATTTGGTCCACTCTGCTTTTGATACGAATTTATATAGCGTGGATATAGGCAGGTTATTTTGGCTTTTACTGGCCTTAACTCAGAGCCAGTTGAGCCTTTCTCAAATTAAAATAAGCAGTTTAAAGACATAGAATAGAAGAGGATTATTGTGAAGATTCTCGTAACTGGCGGCATGGGTTTTGTTGGTTCGCACCTTGTCGATGCCCTGGTAAAAGAAGGGCATTCAGTTGTTGCTTTTGATAACCTTGATGAGCAGGTGCATCAAGGCAGGAAACCGGATTATCTTAACAAGGAAGTAAGATATATCATAGGAGATATGCGTAATAGAAATGCCTTAGGAAAAGCGCTTATCGGCTGCGAAGTAGTTTTCCATGAAGCTGCGTCAGTCGGCGTAGGGCAGTCTATGTACAGGATAGCCCACTATATAGATAATAACGACCTGGGAACAGCTAACTTATTGGATATATTAGTCAATGAAAAGAACAAAATCAAAAAGCTTGTCGTTGCCAGTTCAATGAGCATTTACGGAGAGGGATCATATAAATGCCCTAAATGCGGCAGTTTTGTTCCGAGATTGAGGAGCGAAGAACAACTTAAAGAAAACGATTGGGAGATGCATTGCCAGATATGCAAGGGGATTGCCCAGCCCGTGGCTACTAAAGAAGACAAGTCCTTGGATTCGACATCTGTGTATGCTTTTTCTAAGCGGCATCAAGAGGAATTATGTTTGTTAATAGGCAGGACTTATAATATTCCTACAGTAGCCTTAAGATACTTCAACATCTATGGCCCCAGACAGGCGCTTTCAAATCCCTATACGGGAGTATGTGCGATATTTTCTGCGCGCATCAAGAATGATCACTCGCCTATTATTTACGAGGATGGGCTGCAGACAAGAGATTTTATTCATGTCAGCGATATTGTGGCCGCTAATATTATAGTTATGAAAGATTCCAGGGCTGATCATAGGTCATTTAACGTCGGCTGCGGCAAGCCGATGAGTATTTTAAGGGTAGCCCAGACTCTTTCCGGGTTACATGGTAAAAAGATAGAGCCGGAAGTCGTAAAGAAATATAGAAAAGGCGATATCCGGCATTGTTTTGCGGATATTTCTTCTATCGGGGAACTTGGTTTTAGGCCGCGCGTAAATTTTGAGGAAGGCATGTCCGAGTTAGTGGATTGGTCAAAAACGATAAGAGCGAAAGATAACATAGAAAAAGCCAATAAAGAGCTTGAAAAAAAAGGATTAACCTCTCTATGATTTTCTGCATTATTCGGAGTAATTAAATGAAGATTTCGGTTTTAATCCCGGTTTATAATGAAGAGGGAACCATAGAAGAGATCCTGCGGAGGGTAAAAAACGTTAGGCTGGAAAAAGAGATTATCGTGGTTGACGATGGTTCGAAGGATTCTACGGGAGATTTTCTCCGTGCTTTAAAAGACCCGGAAATCAGAGTATTTTTTCATGGAAAGAACCTGGGCAAAGGCGCCGCGTTAAGAACGGCGATTAAAGAAGCGCTGGGTGACATAGTGATTTTTCAGGATGCTGACCTAGAGTATGACCCGCAGGAGTACCCGGCTTTAATTGATCCGATTATCAGGGGCCAGGCAGATGTCGTTTATGGTTCCAGGCTCTTAGGCGGCAGGCTTCAGGGGGCATATAGGTTTTGGCATAAATTAGGAAATAATTTTTTGACACTTATGATTAATATCCTGTTAAATACTACGCTCACTGACATGGAGACAGGCTATAAGGTTTTTAAAAGAGACGTAATCCAAGGGTTGAATTTACGCTCGAATGATTTTAGTATTGAACCGGAGATAACCGCGAAGGTGCTGAAAAAGAAACTAAGAGTCTTTGAGACGCCGATTTCTTATTACGGAAGAAATTATGAGGAAGGCAAGAAGATTACTTGGCAGGATGGTTTTTCGGCGATTTGGGCGATTTTAAAATATAGATTTGTTGATTAATAAATGCGTCAAACCAGTAATGCCTTGCAGCGCCGCCAAAGGCTGTTAAAGCTTGGGGATACAATAAACGATGTGCAGATGGGAAATAAATAATAATGGTTAATTCGCAAAAAAGTATTTTACTGATAAATCCTTCTTATGCTAGCGTCTATGCCGGCGCAAAGATTAAAGAAGGCGTGCCATATAGCCCGGTGTTGAGTTTGGCGACTATTGCCGCGCCGCTTTTAGAGAAAGGGTATAATGTCCGGATAATCGATCTAAATATTGCTCAAGATCCGGAAAAAGAGGCAATTTTATCGGAGCTGAAAAAGCATTCGCCTCAGTATGTAGGTATCACTTTCACTACGCCTCTTTATGACGAGATGTTTAAGATCAGCCAGTGGGTAAAAGAATTTGACAAGAATATTAAAATAATCGGCGGCGGCATGCACGTATCTTCATTTCCTGAAGATACGCTTTTGAATACATCCCTGGATATAGTTGTGATTGGCGAAGGTGATTTTGCCCTGCTGGAGATTTTGGAATCAGAAGATCTCTCGCTTGTTAACGGGGTCTGTTATAAAAATGAAAACGGGGATATTATAAGGAACCCCGTTCGAGGATATATCCAAGACTTAGATATTCTTCCTTTTCCGGCCTGGAAACTTTTTGGTATAGAAAAATATCGCACTACTGATTTATTAGCCAGGAAAAATCCCGTGGGCTGGCTGGAAACAAGCAGGGGTTGTATCTATGGCTGCGTTTATTGCAGTAAAAATGTGCATGGCCGGACTTTTAGGACAAAAAGCGCTCAGCGCGTATTAAGCGAGATAGAATTTATGCTTGAATCTGGTTTTCAGGAGATACATATTGCCGATGATTGTTTTAACACAGATATGGACAGGGCGAAAGAAATCTGCCGTTTGATTATTAAAAAAGGTTTAATCTTTCCCTGGGCAACTGTAACCGGAATCAGGGTAGACAGGATTGACAAAGAATTATTATTGCTTATGAAAGAGGCCGGTTGTTACCGGCTTTATTATGGTATTGAGTCCGGCGATCCGGGGGTATTAAAAAAGATTAAAAAAGGCATAACCCCTGAGCAGGTAGAATTCGCGGTAAAAGCAGCAAAGGAAGCAGGGCTGGAAGTAGTCGGGTTTTTTATGATCGGCCTCCCCGGAGAAACAATCGAGAGTATGGAGAAGACCATAGATTTCGCTTGCAGGCTTGATTTAGACATGGCAAAAATGTCCATAACCATCCCTTTGCCAGCTACGCCGCTATACAACGAATGGTTGAGCAAAGGCTTAATCAAAAAAACAGCCTGGAGAGAATTTAATCTTTATACAACTTCTGAAGAATTGTTTGACCACCCCGATTTAACTTGGGAACAGATAAAGAGATATTATAAGAAATTTTATCATGATTTTTATTGGCGGCCGTCTTTCATATTACACAGGCTCTATCAAAGCTTTAAGCGAGGCACTATTCTTTCCGATGTAAAACATTTACTTCGAACAGATTGGAGTTAAAAAATGTGGAGAGACAAAAAAGTTTCGGTTATTTTTCCAACCTATAATGAAAAAGAATCTATTTATAGTTCAATCATAGATTTTTTTGCTTCGGGATATGCGGACGAAGTTATTGTCGTAAATAATAATGCCGCTCTCGGAACCGATGAAGAGGTGAAGAAAACGTCTGCAAGATTAGTTTATGAAAAACAACAGGGTTATGGCTATGCCATTCGGCGCGGATTTGCGGAGGCCGTAGGCGATATCGTCATTATTTCGGAGCCCGACGGCACATTCGAAGGCAAGGACGTGGTAAAATTACTTGCTTATAGCGATGATTTTCCCGTAGTTTTTGGCACTCGGACCACGAGTATACTGATCTGGTCGGGGGCAAATATGGGTTGGTTATTAAGAGCGGGAAATATTTTAGTCGCGAAGCTGATTGAATTCTTATTTGATACTACGACATTGACTGATGTCGGATGCACGATGAAATTATTTAAAAGGGAAGCTCTGAGGCGAATAGAAAATAAGTTTACAATAGGCGGATCTCATTTTGGCCCGGAATTGATGATTTTGACGATACTTAATGGAATAAGGTTTATTGAGATTCCGGTAAACTATAAGAAAAGAGTTGGTGTTTCATCTGTAACCGGTAATAAAATCGTCGCCTTTTTCTTGGGCTTTAGAATGATTATGCTAATTTTAAAATACCGCATTAAAACCTGGGCCGGATTTGGCAAATGATAATCCTAATTCTGGAAACGATAATAATACTTTTTAGTTCTTTTTTCGTAACATCGCTGTTAATTCCTAAAAAAAATTCAGTAGATTTTACAATCTACTGGTTTATGAATTTTTTCGCTCAAATCGTTATTGTAAATCTCGTACTTGGGTTGATGTCCAGGCTCTATTTGGGCAATGTCATAGCTTTGCACCTTATAATCTGTTTAATTTTTCTTTCGTTTTCTCTGCGCAATTCCAATAATCAGGTCCCGAAATTTGATTTTAGTTTTATTCTTAACAATAAGATTATCATTTTTGCAATTTCTATATTTTTCGGCTTTTTTCTTGTTAAATCATGGATTAATTTAATTAATCCGCCAGTTTGCGCCGATAGCCTTCAATACCACCTTACTTTTCCCGCCACTTGGTTAAAAAACGGAAATTTAAACAACCCCATAGTCATTTTTGGATCTTTACCCGCATCTATAGAATTATCGCCTTTATCCTATTATCCTGTAAATGCCGAGTCGTTCTTTTTTTGGTTGATGTTGCCTTTGCGCAATGCATTCCTGGCTGATGTAGGGGAGGTGCCATTTTATTTTATCGGGATTTTAGCTATATATTCAATTTTAAGGAAATTTTCGATTAAAAAAGAAACAGCCCTTTTGACAGGCCTTTTGTGGGTTTTGATCCCGAATTTATTTAAGCAAATAAGGACTGCTTCTCAAATAGATGTGATTTGCGCGGCGTTATTCTTATTGGTTTTTAATAGCCTTTTGGTTTTGAAAGAAGAGTGGAGCTTTAAGAATTCTGTAATTTTCGGTATTTCATTAGGCCTTTTTATCGGCACAAAGGCCCTGGATGTTTTCTGGTTCGTTTCATTGATCCCGCTATTTTTACTTTTTCTATATCGGAATTTCAAGAAGGTCAATTTTACGAATATGAGCTTAAGCCTAATACTGATGTTGTCGTTTTTCTTGCTATTCGGCGGATATAGCTATACGCGGGCTTTTGTCTTGACCAATAACCCTTTTTATCCGATTATCATTAATTTTTTCGGCAAACCTGTTTTTCCGGGGCTTATAGACAAGTCCAGCTATAGCCAGCTTGTTGTTCCCTGGAATGAATTCCATTTAAGGAATATGTTCTTTGGAGAAGGCCTTGGCGCGCAATTTTTATTGTTTATTTTTCCCGGATCGATAATCCCGCTTCTCTTTTTTAAGAAGTTCGCGGATAAAATTAAAGACAAAATATTCTATTTCCTTGTTTTTTTTGTTCCGTTTTTTATGCTCTTGATGTACCTATTCTACATTAAGGCCTATTGGATAAGGTATACTTTCCCCTATCTCGCTATCGGGATGGTGGCTGCCGTAGTATTTTTAGAAAAATTCAACTGGGGTAAGAAATATATAACAATCATAGGATTTCTTGCGATATTGAGCTCTGCTGCTGAGCTGGCGCATAGAACGGAACTCATCGTTTCTTTCCTGCTGTCATTTATCTTATTCTTTCTTTTTCTTTTATTGCGTAAGATAAAAGTATCTGGCCTTAAGCGAATCTTTTCCTTAAGATCTCTAATTGTTTTTATAATAATCTCGGCCGTTTTATTATATTTTTTAAATGATAAATACAATAGAGATGAATTCATGCGTTACCCGATTTCATTTAAAGGTAAGGAGGCAGGAGATAAAGATATAAGTTTGGCTTGGATATGGTTAAATGATAATACGGGCAATGGCAAGAGAATAGCTTATACCGGCCGTAGTGAAGTATATCCGCTTTTCGGTACGCGGCTTAAGAATGAAATTTTCTATGTTTCCCTGAATGACAAGCCCAGCTTACCTCATTATTATCCGGATGGATTTTATAGAAGAGAGAAGAGTCTTAGCAGCTGGAAAATAAATTTAGCAAAACAGAATATCGATTATCTATTTATTGCGCTTCCTCGTCCGATCAATAATGAATCTCTTGATAAGAAGGAATTCCCCATAGAGGATGCCTGGGCCGTTTCAAATCCTAAAGATTTTCGGCTGGCATTCAGCAATTCCAAGGTGAGAATATATAAAGTTTTATTGAAACGGCAGTAGGCCGAGGCAGCTTATGTCTGATATCGTAAATACAGGCGAGAGAATACTTTTGGAAAAAGAAAGCGCGCTGATGATCGCGCGGCATCTTTCTGCTTATAAATTCGCGCAAGAATATTGTCGCGGAAAGAAAGTTCTGGATGTAGGCTGCGGAGAAGGGTATGGCTCCAATTACCTCGCAGAATCTGCTTCCAGCGTCCTGGGGCTGGATTATAACCAGGATGTTATCAATTATGCGCGGCAGAAATATAAAAGGAATAATCTGGAATTTCGCGTTCAACGCATAGAGGAATTAGGCTCGCTTGGCGAAAAATTCGATTGTATTTGTTCGTTTCAGGTTATCGAGCATATTAAAGATGCCGGCGCGTTTTTGGACAACATAAAGCGCCTCTTAGGCCCCGGCGGCATATTTATTTGCTCTACGCCTAATAGGCTGGACGCTTCTCCTAATAGCAGCAAACCGCACAATAAATTTCATGTTCGGGAGTATCTGTATCTTGAATTTGATGCGCTCTTGGAGAAGTATTTCGGTTCGAGGAAAATATTTGGGCTTAAGCGCGGCCGGAAGCTGAATTTTTATAGAAGGCTCAAAAAAATCGGTATTTGTAACTTTTTGCCAGTATCTTTAGATCCCGTAAAAAAATTTTATAGTTGTATCAATACCGCTAACTTTGTTTTGGTAGAAAGAGAAATCGAAAGTGCTTTAGATTTCATCGCAGTATCTCGGGATATGTAAATATGAAGAAAGAAATATTGGCCATTTTGCGCTGCCCCAAATGCCGCGCCAAAAAATTCTCTATAAAGGATTCCGATTCGGACAAATTGGAGATTAGAAGGGCCAGCTTAATATGCGAGAATTGTTCAAGCGAGTATCCTGTAGAGGACGGGATCATTAATTTTTTAAATAACCCCAGCGATACGGTTGTTGCCGAAAGAAAGGCAATGGACCTGGATGAATATTTGAGCGATGAGGCGGGAACGAAATATAGGATAAATTCTGAAACTATACGCAAGTTTAGAGACAAATTCCTCGCGTTTCCGCAGGGGGACGGGTCATTCTTTTTTAAACGGGGCGGAAGTTTTCAGACTATAGCCGAGGCCTCGGATAGGTTTTATTCTACCTTTAATTCCCTGGGGATAAACGGCAGAGAATCTGTCCTGGAGATAGGAGCTTGTTTTGCTTTTGCTGCATTTAAATTTGCTCAGAAAGGCTGCAGGGTAGCAGCCTTAGACATAAGCAACTATTTAAAAGTCTCGGATGTTTATATAGAGCAGGCATATTTTGAAAGGGTATTTTCAGATATGCACGATATGCCCTTTAATGACAATACATTCGATATAGTATTTGGCGCGGCGGTCCTGCATCACAGCAAGGATTTGGGAAAAGCTTTTAATGAGATATACCGAGTATTAAAGCCAGGCGGCAGATTAATTTTAATTAACGAATCTAGCCGCGGTTTGCTGGAGAGGGTCCATCCCGTATACCAGAAAATGCAACAAAAGGGATTTGCCGATACCGCATATTCGCTTCTGGAATTTAAGGCCGGCGCCCGCGCCGGCGGTTTTAATAAAGTGCGCATCGATTTGTTGTCCCTGGCAGACGACTACATCACGCGCCATAAGAACAGGGGTTCGGCTTTAACGTTTAAGCTACGTCTGGCATATTTTATCAGCCGTCACAGGCTTTTAGAGCAAGCGCTTTCATTTTTATCCGCTCCAACGCGATTTCTTTTTAGGCCTAAAAGCTGGCGGCTTATTGCAATAAAATAATAATCAATAAAAAGCTTTAAAAATGAATATATCGATAGTATATCCGCCTTGCCATGAAACAAATCTCAAAGGCTATCCCTTGGGGTTAGCGTATCTATCTGCCAGTTTAAAAAAATCCCACGATGTGCGCATATACAATTACAACGGCAGGGAGTACCGGAAAAGCATAAAAGATTTTTTAGAATCCGTAAAAAAATATAAACCGGATGTCATAGGGATATCTTTTAATTCGTTTAACCGCGGCGGAGCTTTCCAGATTCTAAAGAATATTAAAAAGATAGACCGGCAAATTAAGGTGGTTTTAGGCGGCGTACATCCCGCGACATTATGGAAACAAATCTTCAGATTTTATCATGACGAGGTGGATTTTATCATCCGATCCGAAGGAGAACGCTCTTTCTTAAATTTATGCGATTCGCTAGAAAAAGGAGCCGACTTTAGCCGTATCAGCGGATTAGTCTTCAAGAAAAGCCAGGCCGATATTCAGGCAAATGAAATTACTGATATAGCCCAAAACCTGGATGAATTGCCCATGCCTGATTTTTCTTTCGTCGAAAACGAGATTGCTTTTAAAGGGCTTGCGTACCTTATCACTTCGCGCGGATGCCCGGTTAATTGTTCTTTTTGTTCAACCTCTTCATTCTGGGGGCAAAAGGTGAGGATGAATTCGCCGGAAAGGGTAGGAGAGGAAGTAGAGCGCGTTAAGCGATTGGGTGCTAAGAAAATATTCTTTCACGACGATACTTTTAATCTCGGAATTGACAGGACGCTCAAGCTCTGCCAGGTTTTAAAAGATTTGAACGTCGAGTACGCAATTTCTTGCCGCGTTAAGCCGGTAAATGAAGAAATTGTTGCCCGGCTGGCTGAATCCGGATGTAAACACATTTACTGGGGAGTCGAGACTTTATCGCCGAAGTTGCTTGGTTCGATTAACAAACATATCAGCAGGGAAGACGTAAAGCGTGCTTTTGACCTTTGCGCGCCTTACACCGATAAGATGACTACGAGTGCTTATTGCTGCGTTGGGCTTCCTGGTGAAGACGAAGATACGGTCAGGGAAACAATCGAATATTTTGACAAGAATATCCGCTCAACACATGGGCCGGGCACGTCTATATTATATATCCTGCCGGGTACGCAGGTTTATCGGGACCTATTGAGCAGGAATAAATTCAATGAGAAAATCTGGATAAATTCGGACGCGGTTTATTATTATACACGCGAACACAGCATACATACCTTGAATAGGTGGCGTAAACAGATCAATCGTAGCGGCATAAGATTGGCTTACACCTGTAAATATTTTTGGGATGATTTTCCTGATGAAGGGCAGGAAAAAGAATCGGCTTTTAAGAAGAGATTAAATAAGTCACGCAGGAAGTTACAGCGGTTTATCAATATGCTGCGTGGCCGCTATTAATTCTTTAAATACAAAATATGGCGATGTATATCCTAGGGATTTCAGCATTTTATCACGATAGCGCAGCGGCAATAATTAAAGACGGTGAAATCATTGCGGCAGCGCAGGAGGAGAGATTTACCAGAAAAAAGCATGACTTTAACTTTCCTGTCAATGCTGTAAATTTTTGCCTTAGCCAGGCGCAAATCCGCATCTCGGACCTGGATTTTGTAGGCTATTATGACAAGCCTTTTATTAAATTTGAAAGAGTCCTTGAGACATATTTGACTTTTGCGCCTTCCGGAATCCGGCAATTCTTGCAGGCCATGCCTTTATGGCTTAAGGATAAATTATGGATAAAAGATATTATATATAAGAGTTTATCCGGGTTTAAGGGGAGGATTATCTTCAGCGAACATCACGAAGCTCACGCGGCTTCGGCATTTTATCCTTCTCCTTTTGAGGAAGCGGCATTTTTGACATTGGACGGGGTCGGTGAATGGGATAGCGCAAGTTTTGGCGTGGCTAAAAACAATGATTTTAATATCCAATATTCCCTGAAGTTCCCTCATTCCTTAGGATTATTATATTCGGCGTTCACGTACTACGCCGGTTTTAAAGTCAATTCCGGGGAATATAAGCTTATGGGCCTGGCGCCCTACGGAGAGCCAAAATACTCCGATATAATAAAAAATGAATTAATAGACCTAAAAGGAGATGGTTCCTTCAGGCTTAATATGAAATATTTCGGTTTCTGCAATGGTATGCGCATGACTAACTCCAGATTCGATAAATTGTTTAAAGCCAAACCAAGAAAACCCGAAACCGCGATAAGGCAGATAGACATGGATTTAGCGTGTTCCATACAGAAAGTTACAGAAGAGATTATGCTGGGCATGGCCGGCCATGTTCATAAAACAACCGGACAAAAAAAATTATGTTTGGCCGGCGGCGTTGCCTTAAATTGCGTGGGTAATGGTAGGATTTTACGCGAGGGGCCGTTTGAGGATATTTGGATTCAGCCTGCGAGCGGAGATGCGGGAGGCGCTTTAGGCGTTGCCCTGTTAGTTTGGTATAAATATCTCGGGAATCCCAGAAAGGTGAAACAAAATAAAGATAGCCAGAAGGCCTCTTTGCTGGGGAATAGTTTTAGCGATGATTATATAGAGAATATTCTCAAGGAAAAAAAGGCTAGTTTTAAAAAGTTATCCAGGGAAGAGCTGATAGATGAGGTTGCTGATTTGATTGCAGATGAAAAAATTGTGGGCTGGTTCCAGGGCAGGATGGAGTTTGGGGCTCGGGCCTTAGGCGCAAGGAGTGTCTTGGCAGATGCGCGCAGCAGCCAGATGCAGAATAAAATGAATTCAAAAATCAAATTTCGCGAATCATTCCGCCCTTTTGCCCCGTCTGTCTTAAAAGAAAGGGCTGACGAGTATTTCTACTTAGACGCTAAAGAAAGCCCGTATATGCTGATTACGGCGCCGATACGCAAAGAACATAGGCTTAAATTAAGTGAAGACGAAGAAAGTTACGCCGGTTTAGATAGGCTTAAAGCTAAACGTTCTAGCCTGCCGGCAATAACCCATGTGGATTATTCTGCGAGAATCCAGACCGTAGCTCGAGAGGATAATGTGCTTTATTACGATCTAATCGAAGCTTTTTTTAAAAAAACAAATTGCCCGGTAATAATAAATACCTCATTTAATATCCGGGGGGAGCCTATAGTAGCCGGGCCCCAAGAAGCATTAGATTGTTTCATGAGAACCGATATGGATTATTTAGCTATCGGCTCTTTTCTGCTGGATAAAGCCAAGCAGAGTCTCAATTTCTATATAGCCAAACCTATAAGATATCTGGAGTTAGATTAGCAAATAAGCCATGAAAATAAAGGTTATTTACTTATTTTGTTCATCGGTACTAAAAATATTAAATTCGTTCCTGTCTGCGATTATTCTAATTTTGATTTTTTATTTAATCGTTACGCCTATAGGTCTAATCTTACGCCTTGCCGGCAAAGACCTTTTGGGGCTAAAGAATGGAAATTACAATTCTTATTGGGTTAAGAAGGAATGCGCATCGAATAAGGAATCGTATTTAAAGCAATTTTAAAGAAAGCGAGCGTTCTTTTGTCCAAGCTTAGTTTGTTAAAAGAATTGTGGGAATTTTTTCGCGTAAGGAAACGTTATTGGCTCTTACCGATAGTAATTACGCTGGTTTTACTCTCATTATTGATAATTTTTACGCAATCTTCAGCAGTCGCACCTTTTATTTACACGCTTTTTTAGAATCTTTAACTTATAGATGATGAAGATATCGGTCATTATACCGGCTCATAACGAAGAGGATTCTTTGCCCGCAACTGTCAAGGGGCTGGAAGATGCGCTTGACATTGAGCATGAAATTATCGTAGTCAACGACCATTCCAGTGATAGAACTGCCGATATCTTGGTGGCGCTTAGTCAAAAAATTGCTGCTGTGAAGTTCACTGAGAATAAACGCCAACCCGGGTTCGCTAATGCACTTAAGACAGGCTTTGAAATGTCGGCTGGCCAATATGTCGTTTGCGTGATGGCTGACCTTTGCGATGACCCCGCGACTATTATTAAGATGGCCGATAAAATCGATGAGGGATTTGATATTGTTTGCGGTTCACGATATATGTCAGGCGGACAAAAGTTAGGCGGGCCGAAATTTAAAACATTTTTCTCTAAAGTTTTTGGATTGTCGCTATTTTTTTTAATCGGGATACCGACTCGCGATATCGCTAATTCATTCAAGATGTATAGGCGCGAAGTTTTAGAAGCAATCAAAATAGATTCAAAAGGCTTTGAGATTTCAGCAGAGCTGCCCCTGAAAGCTTTTTTTTGCGGGCATAAGATTACGGAAGTCCCCACTACTTGGGTAGATAGAAAATCCGGTAGGTCAAAATTTAACGCAATTAAACAAGGCTCAGGCTATTTAAGATTGTACCTCTGGGCCGTAGGGAGGAAATTAGGCGAATGTTTACCAAAGAAAAGATAATTCTTTATAGCGATAAGTTGCTTTACTGGCTGGTTATCCTTATCCCCTTTGCCGGCAGTATTTCTTCGGCTATGGTGAACACATTTATAGGTTTTGCCATAGCGGCGTATATTTTAAAAAAATCTCTTTCGAAGGATCATTTGCCGCAAATGACAGCTATTACTGTGCCATTTCTCTTCCTGATGCTGGTTTCGTTGATTTCGATGCGTAACAGCCTGGAAATGGACTCAAGTATCCAGGGGATGCTGAAGTTATTAAAATTCGGCTTCACATTTTTGATTATAGCCGATAGCGTGGTAGACATGCGCCATGCTCAAAGGATAGCTTTGTCGCTTGCCTGCGGCCTTTTTGTTTCTTGCGTAGATGCGGTTTATCAGTTACAATTCGGAAAGGATTTTATAAGGGGGAATGCTTATAATTTTGTTATAGGCATACCGCGCCTGAAAGCAACTTTCCCCCACACTAATCTCTTTGGCCTTTATTTAGGCTTGACCCTACCTGCGGTTTTTTGCTTAGGCCGTTATTTCTTAGAAGGCAGAAAGAAATTATTCTTTACCATTACTTCTATCTTGGCTGTTTTTTGTATAATTTTTACATTTTCCCGCGGTGCAGTAATAGGTTTGTTAATCGCCCTGATCTTTGTCGGCTTATTAAAAAAAGACAAGGTTTTGATTACCTTTATCTTGATAGCTATGCTTATCGGTCCATTCCTTATGCCGGGGCCTGTAAAAGATTGGGTAAAGGATAGGAGGTCGGCCCTGGAGATGTTATTGAACGCAGAGAGGATATATATTTACAAGACTGCACTAAATATGGTTTGCCATCATCCTTTTATAGGTGTGGGGGTGAATACTTTTTGCGGGCAATATTCTAATTATAAAGTGAACCAGGAGTATGGCAATACCGGATCAAGCAGGTATTACGGCCATAATAATTTTCTGCATATGGCCGGCGAGATCGGGCTTATCGGCCTCGGGGTGTTTTTATGGTTGTTGTTTATGTTGTTTAGAAAATGGTATATAATTTATAAGTTACTCCCTTCCGGGAGTTTCTTGAAAGTATTCAATCTGGGCCTAATAGCCGGAGTAGTCGCCTTTCTTATTAATGGCATGACCGAGACCGGGCTATATTATTCTAAAATAGCAACATTGTTTTGGATTCAAATAGGCATACTATTGGCTGTATTTAAAGTTTCTCAGAACATCATTAAAGAGAGGTAAAACGATGAAAAAAGAAGAAAGCATCAAAGTCGTTATACTTTGCGGCGGCAAGGGGACTCGCTTGGGCACTGAATCCGAAACCCGGCCAAAGCCGATGATTGAGATCGGTAACCGGCCCATGCTTTGGCATATAATGAAGATATACGCCCATTTCGGGCTTAAGGATTTTATTCTATGCTTAGGCCATCAGGGATGGATCATAAAAGATTTTTTCTTAAATTACGCTGCCAAGGTTTCGGATATAAGCCTGAACTTAGGAGATAAGAATTTTACAACATACCACACCAGCAATGATGAGGCAGATTGGAAAATTACCCTGGTTGAAACCGGAGAGGTGTCTCAAACCGGAGCCAGGATTTGGAATGTGCGCGAGTATCTAAAAGATTGCGATATGTTCAGCCTTACCTATGGAGACGGCGTCGCTAATATCGACATAAAGGCCTTATTGGCGGCCCACAAGAAATCCGGACTTTCAGGAACCATAACCGGCGTTCATCCTACCGGACGTTTTGGCGAGATGGAAATAAACGGCAATTTGATTTCTGAATTTAACGAGAAGCCCAACGTTAGCATGGGTTTAATCAACGGCGGTTTTATGATTTTTAACTCAAGCGTAATAAACAAGTATTTCAGGGCAGGAGACGATTTGATTCTTGAGGATGAGGTGCTGGGTAAAATGGTTAAAGATAAACAATTGGGTTTCTATCAACACGATGGATTCTGGCATTGCATTGATACTCCCAGGGAATATGGTATTTTGAATGATATGTGGAAAAATAAGAAGGCGCCATGGAAAATATGGTAAGCATGCAAAATAAATTCTGGAGAGGAAAAAGGGTCTTGATTACCGGCTATGAAGGATTTTTAGGTTCGCATCTTACGCGGGCTTTATTAAAGAACCGCGCCAAGGTATGCGGGTTGGATATTAAAACTCACCGCCAAGATACGGTTCTCTCTAACAATGAGCTCGATAGCATGAAGGTTATAAAAGGCAGCGTTAAGAATCTCTCCCTGCTTGGCGATGTCATCAAAAGAGAGAAGATTGAGTTTGTTTTTCATTTGGCCGCTACTTCACTTGTAGGCGAAGCGCTGCAAAAACCCCTCGAGGCTTTTTCAACCAATATTGAAGGCACGTGGAATATTTTAGAAGCATGCAGGCACGCAAAATCATTAGAGGGGATTATTGTGGCTTCGAGCGACAAGGCTTATGGTTGCCACGATAAGCTTCCCTATTTGGAGAATTATCCGCTTGCCGGCGCCCATCCTTACGATGTTTCAAAAAGCTGTGCCGACCTTCTGGCGCATACTTATTTTAAAACCTATAATCTGCCGGTTTGTATTACGCGTTGCGGAAATATCTACGGACCGGGTGATTTTAATTTCTCAAGGATTGTCCCGGATACAGTAGGCTCGATTGTAAAAAACAAAACCCTGTTAATCCGTAGCGATGGGAAGTTCACGCGTGATTATATTTTTATCGAAGATATAATCACGGCGTATATGTTGCTGGCGCAAAAAATGGCAAAATTAAATTTGCAGGGAGAGGCATTTAATTTTAGCGATGAGGATCCTGTTTCCGTTCTTGAGTTGGTTAAAAAAATATATAGGTTAGCCGGTAAAAAAGAAGATTTTAAGATCCTCAATCGGGCCAAGTTCGAGATAAAGCACCAATATTTATCCTCAGGCAAAGCCAGAAGGTTGCTTGGTTGGGAACCAAAATTCAGATTAGAGGCGGGATTAAGCTCTACGATTTGCTGGTATCGTGAATTACTTGAAAGAATAGGTTTTAACTCTAGGGGGAGTTTATGAGCCATAGTTTCGATTTCAATAAACTATTCATCTTCGAAATGGCCAATAATCATATGGGCGATTTAAAGCACGGAATCGATATAATTAAAGCCCTAAAAAAAGTTAGCAGCAGTTTTGGGTTCCAGTTTGGCTTTAAGCTCCAGTATAGGGATTTAGATACGTTTATCCACCCCGATTTTAAGGCGAGGGGAGATATCAAATACGTTAAACGTTTCCAGGAAACCCGGCTTGACGAAAGAGGGCTACATTCATTAAAAACCCAAATAAAAAAATCCGGTTTTTTATCTATCTGTACCCCCTTTGATGAAAAATCAGTAGATTTAATCGAGAGCCACGGATTTGATATTATAAAGATCGGAAGCTGTTCTTTTAATGATTGGCCATTGCTTGAGCGCCTAGCCAAGGCTGATAAGCCGATTATTTTATCCACTGGAGGTGCGTTATTAGAGGATATGGATAAGGTAATAGTTTTTCTAGAACATCGAAGGAAAAAAATTTGCCTCATGCATTGCGTTGGGGATTACCCGACCTTGCCGGAAAATCTGCAGCTTAATCAGATTGATTTTTTGCGCACGAGGTATCCGGAGAAAACTATCGGCTATTCGACGCATGAAATGCCTGATAATTTTGATTCGATTAAAATAGCCATAGCAAAAGGAGCTTCTGTTTTTGAAAGGCATGTGGGTATTGCAAGCCGGGGTTACAAATTAAACCAATATTCCTCTACCCCTGAAGAGATCGAGAAATGGTTAAGAAGCGCGCAAGAAGCATTTAAGATATGCGGTTTTTCAGACGGCGCGCGCCATGTAGCCAAAAAAGAGATAGAAGGCTTGAGGGGTTTGAAAAGAGGAGTTTTTGCCGGCCGGACGATTAAAAAGGGTGAAAAGATCGGCCTTGCCAATACCTTCCTGGCTATCCCTAATTCTAAAGGGCAGCTTCTTGCCAATGACCTGTCCAAATATGCGGAGTTTGTAGCTAAGAAAAAACTAGATAAAAATAAACCCGTAATGTTTTTAGATGTTAAAACCGGTAATTCGAGGGAAAAGGTTTTACAGATCATAAATAAGACTAAAAACATTCTTATCGAAAGTAAAATCAGCCTTCCGGATAAGGTAGAATTTGAGTTGTCGCACCATTACGGGATAAAAAGCTTCGAAAATTTCGGTGCGGCAATAATTAATTGCATCAATAGGGAGTATTGTAAAAAAATAATAATAATGCTTCCCGGCCAAAAACACCCTGTGCACTACCATAAAAAAAAGGAAGAAACTTTCCATGTCCTTTACGGAGATATTTCTTTAATCCTAAACGGGGTAGAGAATAAATATAAATCCGGCGACATGATAATTATCGAAAGGGGTATGAGGCATAGCTTTAGTTCTGAAAATGGCGTGGTCTTTGAGGAAATTTCCACAACCCACTTTAAGGAAGATTCATTTTATGACGACAAAAAGATAATAGAGAATAAGGACAGGAAGACGGAATTGACCTTTTGGTCTGATTGGTTGATTAAACCTATAAAATAATTTTCGGAGGGGAGTTGTTAACAGTTGCCTGGGATATAGATGATTGCCTGAATGATCTTATGCGGCTTTGGTTTGAGGAAAAATGGATTCCCGAGCATCCTGATTGCGGCTTGAAATATGCCGATATAAAGGATAATCCGCCGCATAAACTTCTGGGGGTAAGCAAGGAAGCATATTTGAATTCTTTGGATGAATTCAGGAAATCTCCTAATTATAGAAATATGCCTCCTAATCCCGAGGTAGCGGCCTGGTTTTCTCATAACGGCGATTTTTTTCGCCATATAGCCTTAAGCGCGGTGCCGGCACACGCGGCTAATATAAGCGCAGAGTGGTTAATGCGCCATTTCGGAACCTGGATAAGGACTTTCAATTTTGTTCCATCTCTGCGCGAGGGATTTTCCTCCGGCCCTTGTGATAGAAGTAAAAAGGATTTTTTGCGCTGGTTCGGCAAGGTAGATGTTTTCATAGACGATAATGAACAGAATATTCGCGACAGCCAGGAATTAGGGATAAAGGGATTATTGTTTCCTCGGCCCTGGAATAGCAGTAAATCAACCGTTAAGGAAATATTAGGCAGGCTTCGGAAAGATTAAAGATAATAAATATGATTAAGTTATCAGATTATGTATTTAAGTATATTTGCGCCCTAGGTGTAAAGCAGATTTTCTTGTTGCCGGGCGGCGGATGTATGCACCTGGTAGATTCGCTTGGAAAAAATTCCAAGCTACAGGGTATTTGCTGCCTTCATGAGCAGGCTGCGGCCATAGCCGCAGAGAGTTACGGCCAGTACACTAATAATTTGGGCGTGGCGCTTGTGACTACCGGGCCAGGAGGGACAAATGCGATTACCGGCGTTGCCGGAGGCTGGATTGATTCGACGCCGATGCTTATTATATCCGGACAAGTAAAGCGTGCAGATATGATTAAAAATTGCGGCGCTAGGCAGATAGGCGTTCAAGAGGTTGATATTGTGTCTCTAGTAAAGAATATTACGAAATATGCCGTTACGGTATTGGAGCCGTCAAGCATCAAATATCATCTGGAAAAGGCCATTTTCCTGGCAAAAAGCGGTCGTCCAGGCCCGGTTTGGATAGACATACCGCTGGATGTCCAGGCTGCTTTGATAAACGAAAAAAGGCTTAGGGGATTTCAATCCCGCCAGGTGCGGCCGAATCTGGATAGTAAGGAATTTAAAAAGCAGGTGGTTAAGGTTGTTAAGCTGCTTAATGAATCACAGAGGCCGGTTATTTTGGCAGGAAACGGTATTCGGCTGGCTGATGCGCTGGGAGATTTTATCGATTTAATTGAATATCTGAAGGTTCCGGTATTGACAACCTGGAAGACAATAGATTTTTTGCCCGAGGACCATGAATTGTTTTTCGGCAGGCCCGGTTCAATAGGCCAGCGCGGCGCGAATTTTATCCTGCAGAATTGCGATTTCTTATTGAGCATAGGCGCAAGGCTTGACCTGGCGCAGACAGGTTTTAATTACAAGAATTTTGCCCCTTTAGCAAAAAAGGTTGTAGTTGATGTTGATATCTATGAAATAAAAAAGCTTAAAATGGACATTGATGCCCCTATTTGTTCTGACGCAAAGATGTTTATAGGCGAATTGTTGGACAAAAAGGGCAAGCTTATTATTAAGAGCCGTTCTAGATGGTTAACTCATTGCAGGGAATGGAAAGGCAAGTACCCTGTAGTATTAGAGCAATATTGGAAAGAGAAAGAGTATGTTAATACATACGTATTAATAGATTGTTTGTCGCAATTGTTATCGCGAGGAGATTGCTTGGTTCCGGGAAGCTCGGGGAGCTGCAGCGAGATCGCTATGCAGGCGTTTAAAGTAAAGAGGGGCCAGCGTATATTTAACACTCCGGGGCTAGGCGCAATGGGTTTCGGCCTTCCGGCGAGTATAGGAGCTTGTCTTGCCGGAGGTAAAAAGCGCGTAATAACCATTATCGGCGACGGCGGTTTTCAGCTTAATATCCAGGATCTAGAGACGATAAGACGGTTGGCTTTGCCGATAAAGATGTTTATTCTAAATAATAATGGCTATGCTTCAATCAGGAATACCCAAAAGAATCATTTTAAAGGCCATCTTGTTTGCTGCGATCCTTCAAGCGGGTTGACATTGCCTGACACTTCCAGGATAGCCTCGGCATACTCAATCAAATACGCTAAGATAAAAAATCATAAAGCCATTATGCGGCAAGTGCGAAAAGTCCTGAATGTAAAAGGCCCGGTTATTTGCGAGGTTGAGGTTAGCCCGGATCTAGCTACGGCTCCCAGGATCCAGTCTAAAGTGCTTGCCGATGGCTCAATGGTCTCCGGGCTCTTGGAAGATCTTTGGCCATTTTTAGGGCGTGAAGAGTTTAAGGCAAATATGCTTTTTAAGTCTCCGGGGGCAAAATAATGAAAATTCTGATAACCGGAGGCAACGGCTTTATCGCTAGGAATTTAGCCGAACAATTGGATAACGGATACGATATAGCATCTTTTAACAGCAGAGAGCTTAATCTGCTGGATTCATCTAAAGTTTATGAATTTTTGAAGGCCAATAAATTTGATTGCATAATTCATACTGCTACCTATGATGCCGCGCCAAAACATTCCCTGAAGGATCCGGAAAAAGTTTTGGAGTATAACCTGAGAATGTTTTTTAATCTTGTAAGATGCAAAGACTATTTCGGCAGGATGATTTATTTTGGTTCGGGCGCGGAGTTCGGACGGGAAAATTGGCAGCCTAGAATGAAAGAAGATTATTTTGATCAAAATGTACCGCAGGACCAATACGGGTTTTCCAAATACATAATGGCTAAATATTCCCGGGGCATAGCGAATATATATAACCTGAGGCTTTTTGCCGTATTCGGCAAATATGAGGATTGGCGGGTGCGCTTTATTTCAAATGCCTGCTGCCAGGCAGTCTTAAACCTGCCGATAACAATCCGGCAAAACAAAGCTTATGATTTTTTGTATATTGATGATCTGATAAGGGTCGTTGAATGGTTTATTAATAATAAACCTAAATATAATACCTATAATGTCTGTACTGGCACCACCCATGATTTTAAAAGTTTGGCTCAAAAAATAATTAAGATATCGGGCAAGAAATTAAGCTTAAAGATAGAAACCGACGGCCCGGGCAGGGAATATAGCGGGGATAATTCATTGCTTTTAAATGAATTAAAAAATTTAAAATTCAGGCCAATAGATGAATCTATCAAAACTCTATTTGATTGGTACGTTTCTAATAAACAGGCGATAGAAGAAGATAAATTATGAAGAAAAAGAAGCTTAATTTTCTTTTAGTCATACCACGGCTTGTTTTAAATATCGGCGACGGCTATTCTTTTCCTCTGGGGATTCCATATATATCCTCAAGTATGAAGAAGGCGGGATTTAACGTTATAACGTTAAATTTGAATCATCAGGAAGGAGAAGTTTTTGATGTTATAAAGCACCAGATAGATAAGAATAAGATTGATGTCGTGGCAACCGGCGGTTTATCGTTTCAGTATAATACGATCAGGAGTGTTATTGAAGCGGCTAAAAAGGCAGACAAAAGCATTCTTACGATTGTCGGCGGCGGCATAATTACGAGCGATCCCGAGACTGCGATGAAGGCCTTGGAATACGCTGATTACGGCGTGATAGGCGAAGGCGAGATAACAATATGCGAATTATGCAGGGCTCTTGAGGATAGGGCAGAACTTAGGGGTGTTGACGGGCTGGTATATAAAAGTAACAAGGGATATAGCATAACCGGGCCGCGCAGTGAAATTGAGGATATCGATTCAATTCCTTGGCCTGATTATGAGGGTTTTGAGCTTGAGAAGTTTTTCGCAGCTTCTCCGGGCATAAGCGGTTTAAATAGAAAAAATACAGTTTTTATGATTGCAAGCCGATCCTGCCCATATAACTGTACTTTTTGTTTTCATACTGTCGGCAGAAAATACCGCCAACGTTCATTGGAAAGTTTTTTCGAAGAGTTGGATTACATGGTTTCCCGCTACAATATTGAATACATATGCCTGGCTGATGAGCTTTTTGGTCATAAGATAGAGCGCGTAAAAAAGTTCTGTGAAATGATGCGCAAATATAATATACGCTGGTGGGCGCAATTCAGGGTTGATAACATAACTCCCGGATTACTCTCTGTTCTTAAGGGCTCAGGATGCGATGTTATGTCGTTTGGCCTAGAAAGCGCCGATAACCGTATACTCAAAAGCATGAGAAAAGGCACGACGCTTGAGCAAATCGAACGCTCATTAAAGCTTGTTTATGATGCCGGAATATCTTTGGAAGGGGCTTTTATTTTTGGGGACATTGAAGAAACATGGGAAACCGCAAATAATACTTTGAACTGGTGGCGTAAGCATAGCGAATACAAAATAAATTTGAATCTTATTACAGTCTATCCGGGTTCTTACCTTTATAAATATGCCTGCGACAAAGGGATTATAAGCGACAGGGTGCGATTTTTGAAGGAAGGCTGCCCTCAAATTAATGTTTCTAAGTTGAAGGACGAAGAATATTCAGAGTTAATAAAAAATATTATGGAAGCGCCGATGACTCTTGCGAAAGTGCTTTCTACGGTTGAGGTCAGCCATATTGATTATAAAACCGGCCGTCTGAATGTTACAGGCGTATGCACGGCCTGCAGAAACAAAAACTATTGGGATAACATCAAGTTATTCACAACAAATTTCCTTGGCTGCAAGAAATGCGGCCAAAGGTATAATATGGTTCTGCCTAGAGAGTTGCGGGAAAATATCGATAATAATATAAATAAGCTGTTGGAAAAATTCGGCAAACTGGCAGTATGGGGGATAAATTATAATACCGCTGATTTATTTAGATATTCCAAGGCGTTAGGCAATGAAAATGTATATCCCATTGACATATCAGAGATGAAGAGAAATATGGATCTATACGGAAAGAAAATATTCCCGCCCGATGTTATAAAAATCGAAAATATAAAAGCCGTGGTTGTCTTGATCCCTGTATATTTTAGTCAAATAGATGGGCAGATAAAGGCTAACCATAAAGGCGTAAAAGAGGTAATTGATATTTGTAATTTAATTGACCCTGAATGGAAGAGCTTGGACAGGGCCAAGAGAGTAACTTATGCTGATAACTAAATGTAGGATATGCGGCAATAAATTTTTCGAGAAGCCCCTACTGCGTTTTGAAAATATGCCGGGGGCGGCCCAAGCCTTGCCGGATAAGTACGCGCTTAATAGCGATAAAGGAGTTAAGCTGGAAGTTTTTCAATGTTCAGGTTGCGGCCTTATACAGCTTGCCAGCGGCCCAGTTAGCTATTATAAGGATGTAATACGCGCTGCCGGTTTTTCCGAGGAAATGAAAGGCTTCCGGAATAAACAATTCGCGGGTTTTGTAAAAAAATTCAAGCTGAAGAGAAAAAAGGTTATTGAAATCGGTTGCGGGTGCGGAGAGTACCTGGCTATTATGCGCGAGCATGGAGTAGAAGCTTATGGCCTGGAACATCGAGAAGAATCATTTAAGCGCTGCGTAAAAAATGGGCTAAGGGTCTCAAAAGGATTTATAGAAAGCGCTACTTATAAGTTAAAATCTGCCCCTTTCGACGCATTTTTTATGCTGAATTTCCTTGAGCATTTGCCTGACCCGAATTCTACCCTCAGGGGCATTTATAACAATTTGAGCGATTGCGGCATAGGCCTTGTGGAAGTGCCAAATTTTGATATGATCGTAAGGAAAAAACTTTTTTCCGAATTTATTCCCGACCACATTTTTTATTTTACTAAGGATTCTTTGAATACGGCGTTAAGCCTAAATGGCTTTGAAGTCGTCACTCTTGACGAAATCTGGCATGATTACGTCATTTCTGCGGTTGTGAGGAAAAGAAGGCGCTTAGATATTTCAAGTTTTAATAAAAAGCAGGCAAAAATTAAAAAAGAGATAGACAGCTTTTTAAGCCGATTCAAAAATAAGAAAGTTGCAATATGGGGAGCTGGCCATCAGGCACTGGCAATTATTTCATTGATGGGCCTGTCCGGAAAGATCAAGTACGTTATTGACTCTGCGACATTCAAACAAAATAAATTTACTCCGGCCACACATGTCCCGATAGTTTCCCCCGATACGTTGATTCTAGATCCGGTAGACGCGATCATGGTTATGGCGGCAAGTTACTCTGATGAAGTAGCCCGGTTGATACGCCAGAGGTTCGGTAAAAATACGAATATTGCTATTTTGAGGGATTTTGGATTGGAAGTTATATAGCGAAACAAAAAGTTATTAATATTGAAGAGATCATGTTAAATCAAAAAAATAAATTAAAATCAAATGAAATCGAAAAAAGAAACTTGCTGAAGAAGGCAAAGCCGCTTGTCTTTGAAAAAATTATGAAGTATGCAGAGAAGGTTAAAAAAGGCGAAAGCATAGCCATACTTCAATTTCAATATGATTATACATGCAATTTTAATTGCCAGCATTGCGATATAACTAAATTGCGCCTAAAGGCAGGCAGAAGGTTCTTTACTATTAAAGATGTCAAAGAGCTTTCGCGTCAAGCCGATGAAATGGGCTTAGCGCATATTGTAATTACCGGCGGAGAGCCGCTGGTATTCCCTGATTTTGACGAAATAGTCAAGGCGATTGACCCTCAGAAATTTTATATAACTTCTGATACTAATGGCTGGTTCTTGGACGCAAAAAAAGCAAAACATCTGAAAAGCATCGGCCTTGATAAGATACAGCTTAGCCTTGACAGTCTCTCGGTAACCGAACACGATGAATTCCGGCGCAGGGCCGGTTCGCATGAAAGAGCGCTAAGGGCGATTGACGCTTCTTTGGACGCCGGATTGAACATTATCCTGGCGACCGTGGTCACAAAACAGAGGGTAAGGTCGCAGGAGTTTATTGATTTCTTAGAATTTGCTAAGAAAAAAGGCGTGGGGGTTTTTGTTACATATGCCAAGCCCGTGGGGGAGTGGGAAGGCAATTTCAATGTTTTAGTCGATAAAGATGATATGGATTATTTGCGAAGCCTGGAAAAAAAATACGACGTCTTTACGCATCTAACCCCGGCTTACGGGCTTAATTTAGGTTGCATAGCGGTTAAAAGAATGGTTTCTATTACAAAGTATGGCGATGTAATGCCCTGTCCTTATATCCACGTTTCACTTGGGAATTTTTTCGAAGAACCCCTAAAAGATATTATCGCAAGGGGCATGAAGATAAAGCATTTCGCAAAATTTGTCGACACCTGCCTTATTGCCGAGGATAGGAAATTTATTAATGAAATTGAGGTAAAAAAAATATCCGGCAAACCTTTGCCGGTACCGTATTGTCAGGTATTTACTGAAGAGGATTTTATTGATTAGGCCCGGCTATGAAACTAGATAAAAAAATCAGAAAAGACATATTTAAATTAGTAGAAAGACTATATAAATACGAGAATTCGCTGAAAGAATTTATCCCCGGCAAAAGTGTAATTAATTATGGCGGCAGGGTCTATGACGCCAGGGATTTGATAAGGTTAGTAGATTCATCTCTTGATTTTTGGCTTACCAGCGGCAGGTTTGCTAAGGAATTCGAAGAAAAATTAGCCCGATTTTTGAAAGTAAAATACTGCCTTCTGGTTAATTCCGGCTCTTCGGCTAATCTCTTGGCGGTTTGCGCCTTAACTTCGCCGAAATTAGGCGAGCGCCGGCTAAAACCCGGCGATGAAGTCATTACGACTGCCTGCGGTTTTCCCACAACCCTGAACCCGATAATACAGAATAATCTTATCCCGGTATTCATTGATATAGATATAGGCACTTATAATATAAAGGCAGGGTTAATTGAGAAGGCAATTAGCAAGAAAACTAAAGCGATATTTATATCGCATACCCTGGGTAATCCGGCGGATATCGGATTAATCTCAAGGATAGCAAAAAAATACAAATTATGGTTTATAGAGGATAATTGTGATGCCCTAGGTTCGAAATATAAAGGCAATTTTACCGGCTCTTATGGGGATATTGCTACCAGTAGTTTTTATCCGGCACACCATATAACCATGGGTGAAGGAGGAGCAGTTCTGACTAATAACCAGCTTCTAAGAAAGATAGTTATGTCTTTTCGTGATTGGGGCAGGGATTGCTGGTGCGAAACCGGACATGATAATACCTGCGGTAAGAGGTTCTCGCAAAGTTTCGCAGATCTGCCATGCGGCTATGACCATAAATACGTATATTCGCATGTAGGTTATAATTTGAAAGTTACGGATATGCAGGCAGCCATAGGGGTAGCGCAGCTGGAGAAGTTACCCAGGTTTATAAAGAAAAGAGATGAAAATTTTAAATTCCTATATAGGGTATTTAATAAATATAAAGAATATTTTATATTGCCTATAAGCCAGGCCGGATCAAGCCCTAGTTGGTTTGGATTTCCTATTTTAGTAAAAGAAACAGCTCCGTTTAAGAGGGCGGACGTAGTTAAGCATCTCGAAAATAATAGAATCGCTACGAGGATGCTTTTTGGCGGTAACCTAACAAAGCAACCGGCATATAAAAACGTAAAATACCGGATATTCAAGGATTTGAAAAACAGCGATTTAGTTATGAATAATCTTTTCTGGATCGGAGTTTACCCCGGGCTTACTAAGCCGATGCTTTTGTTTATCGAGAAAGCTTTAAGAGATTTTTTTGAGAAAAAAATATGAAATTAACCATTGTCATAACGTGTTTTAATGAAAAGCTGACCATACTTAAGGCCATTGAACAGGCTAAAGCGTTAAATATTGATAAAGAAATAATAGTTATAGATAATTGTTCGACAGACGGCACAAAAGAATTATTGGAAAGTTTGATGGCCGATAAGTCGTTACAGATAATAATACACCCAAAGAATATGGGCGCGGGATATTCAACTGCTGAAGGCATAAGCCTGGCTAAAGGCGATTATTTCTATGCTCCGGGAGCCGACTTAGAATATGATATGAATGATGTTTACAAAATGATAAATAAAATCGAAAACGATAAACTTGATGCTGTCTTCGGTTCGAGGCTATTAGAGAGGCAGGATGTTTCTAAATGGCAATTAATTAAAGAAAGGCATTATTGGCTCGGCACGATTATTGCGACGTTCTTAATTAATGTTTTATATGGAAAGAGTTTTACGGACGTAATAGGCATTAACCTGGTCAAAACAGACCTGCTAAGAGCTTTGAATTGCAAGTCTTCCAGTCAGTCTTTTACATTCGAATTAGTAAGCAAGCTATGTAAGAATAAGAAAAAGATAGGAGAAATCCACCTTTGGTATAAACCGCGAACGCATAAAGAAGGCAAAACCATAAAAGCCACGGATATGCTGCCGGCTTTGTGGACCATTTTTCAAGTCAAGCTCTTCGGTTAAAAGAGATCAAATTGTCAAAATCTAATACATCGGCTATAAAAAAAATCCTGGCTATCCGTACGGATAGATTCGGCGAATTCACCTTGACCCTGCCGGCAATCCATAGCCTGAGAGAAGCCTTCCCTGATTCGCGCCTCATCGTGATGGCAAATCCTTATAGCGCTCAGCTTATTGAAGCCAGCCCTGACGTTGACGGCATTATCAAGTATGAAGCGAGTGCTTACAGCGGCCTCCGGGGTATTATGAGACTGGTAAGGGAAATTAGAAAATTCAATTTCGATGCCGCGATAATTTTTAATCCAAAAAAAGATTTTAATATAGCTGCGTTTCTGGCGCGAATCCCGTTACGTATTGGCTACAACAGGAAATGGGGTTTTTTACTAAATAGGCGCATGGCTGATTTAAAATATCTGGGCTTAAAGCATGAAGTCGAATATAATTTTGACTTAATAAAACTGATCGGCGTTCTGCCTAAAAAAATAATTTTCCCGGTAATGTTTAGTAAAAACGAAGCAGACTATGCCAAAGATATCCTTTCTAAAGCCGGGGCGGGCAATGTTTCGTCCGCAATCGCTATTCATCCCTGGACTAGCGATCCCATAAAACAATGGCCGATTGATTTTTTTATCCAATTAGCTAGAATGCTTGCTGCTGAATTTGGTCAGAAGATGTTCCTTATCGGAGGCAAAGATGAGGAGACGCTTGCCGCAGATTTTATTAAAAGGTCGGGTATCTCGGTTATAAATCTTGTAGGGAGATTGACATTGCGTCAGCTGGCCGCTTTGCTAAAAGAGTGCAGATTGCTCGTGTCTGGCGACAGCGGCCCGGTGCATGTGGCTTGCGCAGTCGGCACGCCTGTAGCGGCAATATTTCGCAATGATATCCCCGGCAAAAGCCCGCGCCGGTGGGGGCCATGGGGAGAAGGCAATACGGTGATAGAGAAAAATAACCTTACGCAGATTAACGCGCAAGAAGTATTTAATCGAATAAAGGAGATCTCTAGCAGATGATTCATGCGATTATCCTTGCCGGTGGTTCAGGGACACGTTTTTGGCCGTTTAGCCGGGAATTAGAACCGAAGCAATTCATACAGCTTATCGGCGGCGTAAGCCTATTAGAGGCTAGCATCAAACGTCTTGAGGGAGTTGTCCCGCAAGGGAATATCTACGTAGTGACAAATTACGCCTATTTTTATGAAGTTAAGAAAAGGATAAGAACTTTTAATATCCCGGATAAAAATATAATTCTTGAGCCGGAAGGAAAGAATACTGCTCCGGCAATAGGAGTTTGCGCGCAGTTGATTGGCCGCTTAGACCCGGATGCGCTGTTGATAGTATTGCCTTCGGACCACTATATAAAGAATATTGCCGCATTTAGATCTTGCCTGAAAAAAGCCATGGTTTGCGCGGAACATAACTATCTTGTTACGATCGGGATAAAGCCAAAATCTCCGGCAACAGGGTATGGATATATTCGGACAAGCCGGAGATTAAGCGTAGATAAACAATCCTGTTTCAAAGTTGATACATTTCTGGAGAAGCCGGATCTGATTAAGGCCCGCAAATTCTTCAGAAACAAAAAGTATTTTTGGAATAGCGGAATTATTGTCTGCAAAGCTAAAACTTTTATGGACGAGTTAAAAATTTATTTGCCAGAGCTTTATTCTTTACTTGGATCCATAAAAACTGCTCGCATAATGGATAAAGTTTGGCATAGAATTAGACCCGTTTCGGTTGATTACGGAATCCTGGAACATTCGCGAAGGATTGTTCTGATACCAGCTAGTTTTTACTGGTCGGACCTAGGCAGCTGGGATGCGTTAAATGAGGTTTTGCCTAAAGATAAAAAAGGTAATGTGATTCAAGGCGATTGCCTTGATTTGGACAGCCGGCATTTGAGCGTTTTTAGCCGCAGCAGCCGGTTAATCTCTACCATTGGGCTTAAGGATTTAATTATTGCCGATACTCCGGATGCGCTTTTGGTCTGTAACCGCCAGAGGGCTCAAGAAGTAAAGAAGATTGTGCAGAGCTTGAAGATATCTAAGAGAAAAGAATGTCTGGTTAACTCTACGGAAAAACGGCCCTGGGGCGCATACACCGTGTTGCAGTTAGGGGAAGGCTTCAAGGTAAAATTGGTCGAGATTGAACCTCATAAGCGTATAAGCTTACAATTGCACAGGAAACGCGCAGAGCACTGGGTAGTCATTGCCGGTTATGCAAAAGTAACTTGGGGAAGGAAGATAAAAATCGTGCGCACTAATGAAAGTATATACATACCCAAGGGTACTAGGCACCGCCTGGAGAACCCCGGTAATGTATCTTTAAAGATTGTTGAAGTTCAGACAGGGCGCTATCTTGAAGAAGATGATATTGAGAGATTTGATGATGATTTTATGCGCTAAATTCCTATCGGGAGAAAAGCAGTTTAAGTGAGAATACTACTAATAAATCCTTTTGGTATCGGGGATTGTTTGTTCACCACCCCATTAATCAGTGCTATAAAAAAAGCCTGGCCGGGTTCTTTTTTGGGGTTCTGGTGTAATGAGCGCGTCGCAGAACTTCTAAAGCCAAATCCAAAGATTGACGCGGTCTGGGGTTTGAGCCGAGGGGACATAAAGAGGAAATATGGCAATTGTTCATTTGGGGCCCTTAAATCCTGGGCCAATCTTTATCGGGAAATCAAGAAGGGCAAATTTGACACAACCTTTGACTTTTCGCTGGATAGCCGCTATGGCCTTTTGTCAAAATTAGCCGGCATAAAAGAGCGCATAGGTTTTGATTATAAAGCCAGGGGCAAGTTACTTACGAAAAGAATAGAAATTTCTGGCTATAATGATAAGCATATAGTAGAATACTATCTTCAATTGCTGGGATTCTTAAATATAAAACCGATAGAGCCGCGATTAGAATTATTTATTTCTAATGAGCCCAGAAGCTGGGCGGAAAAATTCGTAAAAAATGAGGCTGGCGGTAATCCGGAGAGTTTTTTCGGCGTTTGTCCGGGCGCGGGAGAAAGTTGGGGCAAAGACGCCGGCTTTAAACGCTTAGAGCCTGAAAAATTCGCCGATGTTTGCAATAAAATAATCGATAAGTTCAAGGTTAAGGTTTTGATTTTCGGAAACAGGCAAGATGAAAAAGCCTGTAATGAGGTTTACGCCAATATCAAGGATAAATCCTCAGCATTAAAAATATATCCGGATTTTACTTTAAGCCAATTTAGCGCGCTTTTAGCCAGATGCAAGTTATTGCTAACCAATGACGGCGGGCCGCTGCATATGGCAGTAGCCTTAGGCGTTAAAACTGTTTCGATATTTGGCCCGGTAAGTGAAATTGTTTACGGCCCCTATCCGGCATCTGAAAATCATGTTGTAATCAAAGCCGAAGTTGAATGCAGGCCTTGCTACCAGAATTTTCGTTTTTCTGAATGCGAGAAAGATAAGCAATGTTTGAGCACGATTAAATCCGAAAATATTTTTTCAACGATAGAGAGGTTATTATGATTGTCCCGTTTATAGATCTAAAGAGCCAGCATGGCGAAATCCTGCCCCGGTACATTAAAGAATTGAAAAATATCTTCAGGGAGAGCAATTTCATTCTCGGCAAAGAAGTTGAGTATTTCGAATCTGATTTTGCTAAATATTGCGAGAGCCGTTTTGCCGTAGGCGTTAATTCCGGAACAGATGCGCTTTTTTTAGGGCTTTTAAGTTTAGGCATAGGCAAGGGAGACAAGGTTTTGGTCCCGGCTTATACCTATATCGCCAGCGCCTTAGCAATAAGCTATACCGGCGCCCAGCCAGTTTTTGTAGATATTGACCCGTTGACTTACGCAATGGATATTGAGGCGTTGAAGAAAAATATTGATAAGAGAGTCAAGGCGGTAATTCCCGTTCATCTCTATGGCCAACCGGCTGACCTGCCTTCTTTGTTTAAATTAAGGGATAAATACGGATTTAAGGTAGTTGAAGATTGCGCGCAGTCTCACGGCGCCGAGTGGAAAGACGATAAAAACAAATGGCATAGAGTGGGCAGTTTGGCAGACGTTGGTTGTTTTAGTTTCTATCCGACTAAGAACCTGGGCGCGGCAGGTGATGGCGGGATTGTCACGACAAACGATAAAAGCATATTTATGCGCTTAAAACGCCTGAGGGATTATGGGAGGATCGATAGATATCAGCATGTATCCATGGGTTATAACTCGCGTTTAGATACCGTTCAGGCAGCGCTGTTACGCCTGAAATTGAAGAGTTTAGATAAATATAATAAGATGCGTGTTGCCGCAGCCGGTTATTATAGTAAATTATTAAAGGATATTCCGGATTTAACAATTCCCTTTATATCTGATTATGTTCGTAGCGTATTTCATATCTATGCGGTCCAATTTAAGAATAGGGAGAAGATTTTAAACTTTTTTAATAAATATAATATCAGCGCGTTGATCCATTATCCCATACCGCTACATTTACAAAAGGTTTATAAGAATCTCGGGTATAGGAAAGGTGATTTTCCGGCGGCTGAAACAACCTCAAAACACATACTCTCTTTGCCGATTTTCCCGCATATAAGCAAAGCGCAGATTGAATATGTTGTTGCGATTGTAAAGAAAGCCTCGCGCGCATAGGCAGCGAATATGGAAAAGTGTAAAATATCAGTGGTTGTGTTGACAAAGAACGAGCAGGCGAATATCGCAGAATGCCTGTCTTCCGTAAAAGACTGGGCAGATGAGATTATCGTTGTCGACGACGAAAGTTCGGATAATACCATATCAATTGCCAAAGGTTTTAACGCTAAAGTCTTAGAGCGGAAGATGGACGTAGAAGGCCGTCATAGAAACTGGGCTTATGCTCAGGCCGGCAATCTTTGGGTTTTGAGCCTGGACGCGGATGAGAGAGTGACGGAGGAATTGAGAGATGAAATCAGGGATATCTTAAACAAACCTTCTGCTTGCAATGGTTTTACGATCCCGCGCAGGAATTATATCGGGCAATACTGGGTGCGTTATGGCGGCTGGTATCCTAGCCCTCAGTTAAAATTGTTCAGAAAGGATAAATTCCGCTACGAAGAGGTCCAGGTCCATCCCCGCGCCTTCATGGACGATCCTTGCGGCCATCTTAAAAGCGATATTATTCATTTTTCTTATAAAAATATAGAAGACTTTATATCAAAATTAAACAAACAGACTACCTGGGAAGCAAATAAATGGTTTGAGCAGAATAAGCCTATGCGCCTGGGAAAATTTTTGTGGCGGACCTGCGACAGATTCGTGCGTTCCTATGTAAGGAAAAGAGGCTATAAGGATGGATTCTACGGGTTTATCGTGGCCTTTCTTGCCGGATTTTATCAAACCTTAAGTTATTTAAAGTATGTAGAGATTTCAGCTAAAAAGAAAATTAAATAAATGAGAATACTTATTACTGGGGGAGCGGGTTTAGTCGGTTCGCATGCAGCAGAATATTTTGCGGCCAAAGGCAATGATGTAATCGTCTTTGATAATCTTATGCGCTCTAGGATTTTTGGTTATGATAAAGCAACGGTAGAATATAATTGGAAGTATATATCTAGACTTAAAAACATTAAATGTATCAAGGGCGATGTCAGGAGCGAACGCGCAGTTATGAAGGCTTTGGGCAAGGGCGTTGACGTAGTTTTGCATACCGCAGGCCAGCCCGGCGTTCAATATTCAATCGATAATCCAAGGGAGGATTTCAGTATAAATGCTTTTGGTACCCTGAATGTCTTAGAGTGCCTAAGGAAGGTCAGCAAAGGAGCGGCATTTATATACTGCTCTACGAATAAAGTATACGGAGAAAATGTCTCAAAAATTCCCCTGGAGGAATCGAGCTCGCGCTATAGCTATAAAGGCATAAAAGGCGTTAACGAAGATATGCCGACAGACCTTACGGGCCATACCCCTTACGGAGTATCTAAGCTTGCCGGGGATCTCTATGTTCAAGATTATGCCAATATCTACGGAATGCGTACGGCTGTTTTTCGCATGAGCTGTATTTACGGTACAAGGCAATTCGGCTTTGAAGACCAGGGCTGGTTAGCCTGGTTTATAATCGCCGGCATCTTCAACCGTAAAATTACAATCTACGGAGACGGCAAGCAAGTGCGCGACGCTCTTTATGTCGATGACTTAATCGGCGCATACGAAGCCTTTATTAATAGTAAATTACAGAGCGGCTTGTTTAATATCGGCGGCGGAGCAGATAACACAATTTCTCTCTTGGAATTTATCGACATTTTAAAAAAAGCTATTGGCAAAAAACTTGAGGTTGCGTTCGGCCCTTGGAGAGCCAGCGACCAGAAGGTATATATTTCCGATATAACTAAAATCAAAAATAATTTAAACTGGCAGCCTAAGATAGATATAGCTCAAGGCGTGGAAAGGCTTATCGGCTGGATAAAAGAAAATAAGGGATTCTTTGCTTAAAAACCATAGGGTTCATGATGAAGATTAAGAAAAAAAAATATAATGTGGTTTTTCTGGACCGGGATGGAGTAATCAATAAGTTTCCCGGTAGAGGCAGATATATCGCCAGTTTGAAGGAGTTCAAGTTTATTCCGGGCTCGCTGGAAGCGATAAGGAGTTTAACGCAGGCCGGATTTGAGATCTTTATTATTTCTAACCAGGCTGGGGTGGCAAAAAAAATATATTCCCGGGCCACGCTTAAAAAGATGACCGCCAAGATGCTTAAAATGATCGAGAAGGCGGGAGGTAAAATAAGAAAAGTTTTGTATTGTCTGCATAGAGAATCCGATAATTGCCCTTGCCGCAAGCCGAAGATAGCCTTGATAACAAAGGCGCTTAAGTTCCTTTCTGAACCCATCGATAGAAGGCATTCATATTTAGTGGGTGATGATATAGCCCGCGATATCCTGATGGGAAAAAATGCCCGGCTCAGTACGATTTTGGTCTTAAGCGGCAGAGAAAAAATAAGAGAGCGTTCACACTGGCAGATTCAGCCTGATTGCGTGGTCAAGAATTTATCCCAGGCAGCTCGCTTTATAATAAATAATAGTACATGAAAGTAATGATTGTCTATTCTTCTGCCGGTACCGGACACCGCAGGGCAGCAGAAGCTATATACGAGTATCTTGACGAATCCTTAAAGAAAGATTCCTGCCTGGTTGATATCTTAAAGTTTACGCCTCACCTTTTTAAAATCCTCTATTCCGACGGTTATACTTTTTTAATTAAGAACATACCTTGGGTTTGGTCATTTCTTTACTGGTTAACGGACAAAGAAATATTTGCTCCTGTTTTTAACCTGGCCCGCAAAAGCGTCAATTTCTTATTTTTAAGGCGTTTCGCTAAATTCGCCCTTCAGGAAAAGCCACAGGTAGTAATCTCTACGCATTTCATGCCCAATGAAATAATCTCGGGATTAAAATCAAAAAATAAGTTAGATTGCTTTCTTGCTTCGATTATAACCGATTACACGGCGCATTCGTTCTGGATTTCTAAGGGAGTAGATAAATATATAGTTTCCCTGGATACTATTCGCGATATTTTAGTTAAGAAAGCCGTGAACCGCGAAAATGTTCTTACTTTGGGCATTCCCGTGGATAGAAAATTTTTTAATTTAAAGACAAGGGCAGAGGCCGCGGAAATTGTCGGCATAGATGCGCAAAAATTTAGCGCCTTGTTAGTTACGGGTGTAATCGGCCTTAATAATCTGGGCAAGGTCGCCAATATTATAAAAGATGAAATGCAGGTAATGGTGATTTGCGGCTCCAATGATAACCTGAAGCGGAATTTAGAGAGTTCTGGCTCAGCGAATATTTTTACCTTTGGCCTTGTCGGCAATATGGAAGATTTTCTGGGAGCCTGCGATGTAATGGTTACTAAGGCAGGGGGCTTGACGATAAGTGAATGTCTGATCACTCAGACCCCTATGTTTTTTATTTGTAAGGTTTCGGGCCAGGAGGCTGAGAATATTAAAGCCCTGACGTCGTTGGGATGCGCAGTATATGAGCCTGATTTGGAAAAATTGGCAAAGATGATATTGGCCTTTAAACGCGATCCGGAAAGGATCCAAAAGATGAAATCAAATATCCGTCGAGTCGCAAAGCTTGATGTTAATGATAATATTATAGGGTTGATTAAAGCTAATGTCCGGTAGAAAGATCGCTAAAGTAGTTTTAGGCTTACCCATACTAAAGCCTTTTGATTATTCTATTTCCCCTGATTTAAGGGGCAAGATTAAGATAGGCTGCCGGGTAAAAGTTATTTTTAATAAGCGCAACATGACCGGTTATGTTTATGGGCTAGCTGAAAGATCCGGCATAAAACATTTGAGCCCGATAATCAGCCTTCTCGATGAAACGCCCATCCTTTCAAGCCAAATGCTCGGATTCTTTAGAAGGATAGCAAGCTATTATTTTGCTTCGGTAGGGGAAATGATTGAGGCTGCGCTGCCTCTTGCTTTAAGAGAAGGGAAGATGCTTGAGCCGGGCGAGCTAATAAGCAATAATCCTGAATCTAAGGTTAACCTAAAGAGAGGAAGGGCCCATAAGTTTAAGCCATATATTTATTCTGTCGGTAGCGAAGATAAAAAGCGGGAATTTTTTTCCGCTAAAATATCCGAGGCTTTAAAAAATAAAACCCGGATTATTTTTTTATTGCCGGATACTTCGCTGGTTTGCTCCTGGCAAAATCGGCTCAAAGAAGCATTTCCATCAAGCCGCATCGTAATTTTTCATAGCCGTTTAAGTAAAAAAGAAGCTTTGACGGCGTGGCTGGCCATAAGGAATCAGGAAGCGGATATCGTCATAGGTTCGCGACAAGCGATTCTTTCTCCCATGGCCAATGTCGGGCTTATCATAGTGGATTTCGAAGATAATTTTGTCTACAAACAGGAAACCCGGCCCTATTATTCGGCCCGTGATGTAGCAATAATTTTAGCTAAAGAGGCCGGAGCCGAACTGATATTATCAAGTATTTCTCCCAGTATTGACGTCTATTATGAGGCGACAAAAAGAAAATTCTCATTCTTTGAGGCTGACAATGATGATGAAGAGAAGCAGGCTTTGGTCAAAATCTTCGATTTAAAGGCGCAAGGGGCGCTTAAAAAGGGAAACATTTTTCCGGTATTTATTTTTGAGCGTATATATAAGAGCCTGGAGCAAAAAAAGAAAATTTTAATCTTCTTAAACCGCAAGGGATTTGCAACATACGTGCGTTGCCGCCATTGCGCCTTTGTTATTCGCTGTAATCGCTGCAGCGCCGGCCTGGTATACCACTATCAGAAAAAAGACTTACGCTGTCCGTATTGCAATTATTCCCTTAGCGGGATCGATAAATGCCCGAAATGCGGCTTACCGCTCGTTTATTTCGGGGGCTTAGGCGTTGAAAAAATAGAAAGCGAGGCCTATAGGCTGTTTCCCGGGGCAAAGATCGGTTTTATTGATTCTCAAAGCAAAATCCAGGATATTGATGCCCTGGATATGATTATTGTCACTGCCGCCGGCCTAAAAGAAGATTTGATAAAAGAAAAAAGGGATATCTGCGTAGTCGTGTCCATCGATAATATGCTTAATTTTGCCCAGCTGCGTTCTTCGGAAGAGGCATTCAGGATTTTGAAACGTTTGAGGAATTTATGCAAAGAGGAAATTATCATACAGACATATTACCCCGAGCACAGGGTGTTTAAGAGTCTGATCTCAGGCGGATACCGGTCTTTTGCGCGCGAGGAACTTATTGATAGGAAAGCTTTAGGGCTACCGCCCTATAAGCATCTGATTTCTATTAATTTAAAAGGAACCGATGAAGAAAAGTTAAATAAATGCGCCCAGGATTTATTCAGCGCTTTATCAAAAAAATCCGGCACAGTAAATTGCGATGTTTTTGAACCGATTAAAGACATGCCTTACCGTTTACGCTCAAAATTCAGGTTGCAAATTTTGATAAAGACAGCTAAAGTAGAAAGTATGGCCGGTTATATCGATAAGGCTTTGTCAGAGTTAAAAACTAGATACGGCGTCCTGATTAACGTAAATGTGGATATATGAAGAAGAATTTGAATATAATATTTTTTGGCAGTTCTAGTCTCTCGGTCGAGGTTTTAAGGGCTCTTGTTGAATCCGGCTATCCTATATCAGGAGTTGTAACGCAGCCTGATAAGAAGGCAGGCAGGCATCTAAGATATCAGGAAACCCCGGTTAAAAATTTTGCCGAAAGCCTGTCCCTAAAAATCCTTACTCCTTTAAGCCTCAAGGATGAAACTTTTAAAAGTACCCTGTCGTCTACCCCTTGCGATTTATTCATAGTTGTTGCATACGGCTTGATCTTACCGGCAGAGGTCTTAAAAATTCCCAGGTTATATCCAATAAATATACACGCATCACTGCTTCCTAAATATCGGGGCGCTGCGCCGATCCAGCATGCAATTATCAACGGAGAGGCACAAACAGGTATAAGCGTAATCAGGATGAATGAAAAGATGGATGAGGGGGATATCATAAGCCAGGCTAAACTCGCAATAGATATTACGGATAATACTATCAGCCTGGAAAAGAAATTGGCTAGCCTTGCCTGCCGGGAAATTTTAGAAACTTTAAAGTTGGCTGAAAAAGGGGATGTGGCTTTTTCAAAGCAGGATGGTAGCAAGGCTACTTACGCGCCGAAGTTGACAAAGGATTCCGGGCTTATAAATTGGGCATCTGGCGCAGAGGCGATCTTTAACCAGATACGCGCTTGTTTGCCGTGGCCGGTAGCTTTTACTTATTTTAAAGGAAAGCGCATCAGGATTTTTTCCGCTAAAATTACATCCGAATCAAATCCTGCGGCAAAGCCCGGAGAAATAATTGCGCTTAAAGACGGTTTAATAACAGTTGCAACGGGAAAATCCAGCCTCGAGATTATGCGCCTGCAGCCGGAGAGCTCAAAGCAGCTGGAGTCAATAGAATTCATATCCGGTTCAAGATTGAAGACCGGAGAAATTTTCTCTTAATTAAGATTAATTTTCTTGCAAATTTAACGTACATAATATATAATAAATGCTCTTGAATTTAATTTTCTTACCGCAACCAAAATCCCCAGCTTAAGCAATTGAAGTCGGGTAAAGAGACGAATTCTTTAGGTAGAAAATATGCCCCAATTAAGGAAAGATCCTATAATCGGCAGGTGGGTAATAATAGCTACTGAACGCGCAAGGCGGCCGGATGATTTTAAGCAGGCAAAGGTCGCCAATAACAATGAGGAGCCGACCTGCCCGTTTTGTCCGGGAAACGAGAAATTCACTCCTCCGGAAATATTCTCCTATAGGTCCATGAATAGCACGCCCAATTCTCCAGACTGGCAATTGCGGGTAGTGTCGAGCATTGCGCCGGTTCTGCGTATTGAAGGCGAATTAGACAGGCATGGCCAGGGTATTTATGACGTAATGAGCGGTATCGGCGCCCATGAAATCATAATCGAAAGCCCCCGGCATATAGGCAATATTGCCGATCTAAGCCTGGAAGAAATATCGCGCACAATCTCTTGCTATATTGAAAGGATAACGGACCTGGAGGGCGACCCGCGGTTTAAATATGTTTTGATATTCAAAAATTACGGCTGGCAAGCCGGCGGCGGCAAGCTAAAGCACTCCCGCTCGCAATTGATAGCTACCCCTGTTACCCCCAAGCGCATAAAAGAAAAATTAGTCGGTTCGCACAGGTATTATGAATATCATGAGCGCTGCATATTCTGCGATATGATAAAACAGGAACTGGAGACCAAGGACAGGGTTATCGCTGAAATCGACGGATTCGTTGCCCTGGCGCCTTTTGCTTCGCGTTTTCCTTTTGAGGCGGTAATTTACCCTAAGAAGCATTCCTCTGATTTTACCAAGATGTCTATGCAACAGCGAAATGATCTGGCGAAAACAATGAAGGTTTTATTAAGTAAGCTGAAAGTCTGCTTGAATGATCCGCCGTATAATTACCTGATACACACGGCACCTTTCAGGAGGCCAAAGCCGGGATACTGGAAGACGATAGACGAAGATTTTCACTGGCATATTGAAGTGACTCCGCGCCTGACCAAGGTCGCGGGTTTTGAATGGGGCACGGGATTTTATATCTGCACAGTGCAGCCGGAAGACGCGGCTAAGTTTTTAAGAGAGACAAATATCGAACTTTAGTTCTAGGAGAGTTTTGCATGGGACAATTAAGACGTGATCCGATAGTCGGCCGCTGGGTGATTGTCAATACCGAGGACCCGAAAGGGCCCAATGAATTTGAATCGGCAAAGCATGAATACACCCAGAAACAAAATTGTCCGTTTTGTTTTGGCCATGAAAATCTGACTCCGCCTGAGATAGATGCGATCAGGGATTCCGGCGCGCCCAATACCCCGGGCTGGCGGGTACGGGTTGTCCCGAATAAATTCCCGGCATTAAAGATAGAAGGCGAGCTCAATCCTGAAGGCATCGGAATTTATGATATGTTAAACGGGATAGGCGCCCACGAGGTAATCATCGAAAGCCCTGAACATGAGGCTAGCCTGGCTGACTTAAAAGTCGGACAGATCAGGGATGTGATTGACATGTCCTGCCGCAGGGCAGTTGCTTTGACCGGCGATAAACGTTTTAAATTTATTTTACTTTTCAAAAATTTTGGAGTAGATGCCGGCGCCTCATTGGAACACGGCCATGGGCAGCTGATTGCTTTACCCATGATTCCTAAAAACGTATACGAGGAATTAACCGGCGCCTTTCGTTATTTCGAATTTCACGAACGCTGTATTTTCTGCGATATCATAAGGCAGGAGAAGCAGGAGAAATTGCGCATTGTTTGCGAGAATGATGCCTTTATCGCGTTTTGCCCTTTTGCTTCGCGTTTTCCTTTTCAGGTTTGGATTATCGGCAGGCAGCATTCGCCTTACTTTTGCCATATGTCCGAGCAGCAGAAGGATAAGCTTTCCCAGATTTTAAAAGAAGTCTTGTCGAGGATGAAGACGGTATTGCATGACCCGAGCTATAATTTTATTTTTCATTCTTCCCCTATCGGTATTCGAGAGGCAGAAAGTTTCCATTGGTATGTAGAAATAATGCCCAAACTCACGCGCGTGGCTGGTTTTGAATGGGGCAGCGGATTTTATATTATTCCCACCCCGCCTGAAGATGCCGCTAAATATTTAAGAGAGACAACATTGACTAATACCTGAAATTCAATTCAGACTTAAATAATAATAAAAAACTATTTGGTTTAAAAGGAGGCTAGGATGGCAGTTAGAGTTGGAATCAACGGTTTTGGCAGGATTGGAAGATTGGTATATCGGGCGGGTTATAAAGATAAAGGGATAGACTTTGTCGCGGTTAATGATTTGCCCGTAGGAACAAAGACTCTTGCGCATTTACTTAAATACGATTCGACTTTCGGAGAATTACCTGTCGAAGTTATCGCTAAAGAAAATTCTATTTCTGTTGACGGAAAAGAATTGAAAATTTTAAGCGCAAAATCGCCTGCCGAAATACCCTGGAAAGAGCATAAGATAGACATCGTTGTTGAGTCTTCCGGAGTATTTACCGACAAAGAAAAAGCTATCGGACATATAACTTTCGGCGGGGCTAAGAAGATCATTATCAGCGCGCCGGCAAAAGGCGAAGATATAACCATAGTCCTGGGCGTTAACGAAGATAAATATGATCCAAAGAAACATAATATTATCTCTAACGCTTCTTGCACCACAAACTGCCTTGCGCCTATGGCTAAGACAATCCTGGATAATTTTGGGATTAAATCCGCCCTTATGACTACGATACACTCTTATACTAACGACCAGAAGATCCTGGATTTACCCCATAAAGACTTAAGAAGGGCCCGCGCAGCGGCCGTGTCCATGATACCGACAAGTACCGGCGCAGCTAAGGCAATAGGCAGCGTTATCCCGGAATTAAAAGGAAAGATGGATGGTCTAGCTATACGCGTTCCTACGCCTGATGTATCCATAACCGACCTTACTTGTATAGTAGAAAAAGACACTACAGCAGAAGAGGTAAATTCGGTATTTAAAAAGGCTGCTTCTGGAAAGCTTAAGGGTATATTGAGTTACCTGGATATACCTCTGGTTTCAAAAGATTTCGTCGGCAATAATTATTCCTGCATATTTGATTCCGAGCTGACTAAGGTTATTGACGGAAAGCTAGTTAAAGTCCTGGGTTGGTATGATAATGAATGGGGCTATGCTACCCGCGTTGTGGATTTGGTCAGGTTTATTGCTTCAAAAGGACTTTAGAATATCGCAAGGTGAGAAATGGCAAAATTATCAATAAAAGACTTACAATTAAAAGGTAAGCGTGTTTTGATGCGAGTTGATTTTAATGTGCCTCAGGACGATTCAGGCAAGATTACTGATGACACCAGGATCAAGGCAAGCCTGCCTAGTATCCAATACGCCCTGGAAAAAGGAGCGTCAAAATTGATTTTGATGAGCCATCTCGGCCGGCCGGACGGCGAGGTAAAAGAGAAACTTCGATTGACTCCCGTAGCAAAGCGTTTAAGTGAGCTTCTGGATGAGAAAGTGTTAAAGCTAGATGATTGTGTCGGAGAAAATGTTTCCAAGTCTATAGCGAATTCAAAAGAACGCGTTATTCTATTGGAGAATTTGCGTTTTCACAAGGAAGAAGAAGATAATGACCCGGCGTTCTCAAAAGAATTAGCTAAATTGGGAGATTATTTCGTTAACGATGCTTTTGGAACTGCGCATCGCGCTCATGCTTCTACGGAAGGTGTTACGCATTATCTAGAGTCAGCCGCGGGTTTTCTTCTGGAAAAAGAAATCCAGTATTTGGGCGAAACTTTGGAGAATCCGGCCAAACCTTTTGTGGTAATCTTAGGCGGAGCAAAGGTATCGGACAAAATCGCGGTTATTGAAAATCTATTGCCTAAGGCCCAAACTTTCTTGATCGGCGGCGGCATGGCTTATACTTTTCTTAAATGCCAAGGGATTGAAATCGGAAAGTCAAAGCTAGATGCGGAAAGGATAAATTTTGCTAAAGAACTCTTACAAAAAGCCCAAAAGTTAGGCAAAAAAATAGTTTTGCCTCTTGATCACGTAGTCGCAGTTTCTTTGGATAAACCCGATACGGCAAAGATTGTAAATGATATTAACGTACCCGCAGACTCTCTCGGATTAGATATCGGCCCAAAAACAATAGAATTATTCGAAGCAGAATTAAAAAACGCAAAGACAATTGTTTGGAATGGCCCCTTGGGCGTGAGCGAGGTTAAAGCCTTTAGCCGGGGAACAAAAGAGATTATGGAGTTTATAGCGAATCTTAAAGCTACCTCAATCCTTGGCGGTGGCGATACGGCTGCCGCGGCAAGCCTGTTCGGTGTTAGCGATAAAATCACCCATATCTCAACAGGCGGAGGCGCGTCTTTGGAATATATGGAAGGGAAGGCCCTGCCGGGTGTTGCCGCATTGACTGACAAAAAAACTTAAAAACATGAGAACGCGAATTATTGCCGGAAATTGGAAGATGTATAAGACAAACCTCGAGGCTATAGAATTAGTCAATAGCCTAAAAAGGGAATTTGTCGATATCGAAGAGGTTGAAATCGTAGTTTGCCCCTCTTTTATCGCCCTAAGTGAAATCTCGGAGTTTCTAGAGAGTTCGAATATAAAACTCGGCGCGCAAAATATGTACTGGAAGGAAGAAGGCGCCTTTACCGGAGAAGTATCCGCCAATATGCTTAAAAGCATAGGCTGCCAGTATGTTATTTTGGGCCACTCTGAGAGAAGGCAATATTTCGCAGAGACAGATTCAAGCGTGAATAATAAGATCAAAGCGGCTTTAAAAGCTGATTTAATCCCGATTGTTTGTATCGGAGAAACGCTAGGAGAGAGAGAGGCTAATCAGACCTTAGAGGTTATAGAGACTCAGCTTTCCGGAGCCCTGAAAGATATGCCGGAGTTTAACCCGGAAAATATGGTTTTTGCCTATGAGCCGGTTTGGGCAATAGGCACCGGCAAGAATGCTACAAGTCGAGAGGCACAGGAAGTCCACAAGTTTATTCGCACTCTATTAAATAAATGGTATAATGATGATGTGTCAAGCGCCGTAAGGATTATTTACGGCGGCAGCGTTAAGCCTGAAAATATTAAAGAATTGATAGCGCAAGAGGATATTGACGGCGCCTTAGTGGGCGGCGCAAGTTTAAAAACCGAGTCATTTACGAGGATAGTAAAACAGTGTTTGGACTATTAATTTTTGTTCATGTTATTATCGGCATTCTCCTGGTCACGGTAATATTGCTGCAGGCCGGCAGAAGCAGCGGCCTTACTGAAACATTCGGCTCAGCAGCCGAATCTTTGTTTGGGACAAAGACAAATGCCTTCATGGTCCGGGCAACAACTACTTTGGCGGTGCTATTTATTGTGAGTTGCCTTGCTTTAGCCTATTTGTCAAAGCAACAGTCTAAATCATTGATGGAAAGGGCAAAATTCTTAAAAACTGAAAAAACTGCCTCACAAGTCAAGCAGCAAGAGGAGCCTAAGGAGGTTCCAGCGCCGCAAGTTTCGGCCAATGTAATCGCGACTACGAATAAGAGCGAATTGCCCAAAGAGTAAAACTTTGAGGATTCCTACGCTTAATCCCAGTAATTATAAAAACTACCAGACTATCGGTAGTTTTTTTGTTTTTTTGATAGCCTTATCCATTATATTTTCTTGCCTGCCGTTTTGCCTGATCGATAACCTCGGTTACTGCCAGGAAAGCGAGAATTACGGCGATACAATCATAGTCGGGTCCATAGGCGATGCTCGGACGCTTATTCCGATACTTGCTTCGGATTCTGCTTCGGGAGATATCTGCGGCCTGATTTTTAACGGCCTGATTAAGTATGACCGCAATATTAATATAATTCCCGATCTGGCCGAAAGTTGGCAGATCAAGAACAACGGCCTGACTATCCTTTTTAAATTAAAGAAGGGCGTTTTTTGGCAGGATGGTGCTCCTTTTAACGCCAGAGATGTTGAATTCACTTATAAAAAATTAATCGACCCCGATGTAAAAACTCCCTACAGCGGGGATTTCGAAAAAATAAAAAGTTTTAATGTTATCGATGATTATACAATCGAGGTAACTTATAAAGAGCCATTTTCTCCTGGCCTGGCCAGCTGGGGAATGTCTATTATGCCCAGGCACGCCTTGGAGAAAGAAGATTTTAACAAGACTAAAATTTCCCGCTCTCCCATCGGCACCGGACCGTACAAGTTTAAATTTTGGAAGAGCCAGGAAAAAATAGTCCTTGAAGTAAACAAGGATTATTTTGAAGGCAGGGCTAATATTGACCGCTACATATACCGCATAATACCCGACCAATCCACATTATTTTTAGAGCTTGAGGTCGAAGGCGTTGATTATACCGGCCTCACTCCGCTTCAACATCTGCGCCAGACGGATTCGAAGTTTTTCAAAAATACATTTAATAAATTCAGGTTGCCGAGCTTTGGTTATGCTTATTTAGGTTTTAATTTAAAGAACCCTCTTTTTCAGGATTTACGCGTGAGAGAGGCCTTGGATTTTGCTATAGATAAGAATGAGATCATCAAAGGCGTGCATTTAGGCCTGGCAAGGGTGTGTACGGGCCCGTTTTTGCCTGAATCCTGGGCATATAATGAGTCGGTGCTGCCTCGTAAATTTGACCCCAAACACGCGCTCGAGTTGCTTAAGGAGGCCGGTTGGCAGGACCGGGATGGCGACGGTGTGCTGGATAAAAACAATCAGCGGTTTGAGTTCACCATCATGACCAATCAGGGAAACGACCAGAGGAAAGCGGCTGCGGAAATCATCCAGAAAAGGCTTAAGGATATAGGTATAAATGTAAAGATAAAGATAGTGGAGTGGTCAGCTTTTATCAGCGAATTTATAGATAAAAGAAAATTTGAGGCAGTGTTATTGGCTTGGTCTCTAGGCAGGGATCCTGACAATTACGATATATGGTACTCCGGTAAGACCAAAGAGGGTGAGTTTAACTTTCTTTCCTATTCTAACCCGGAAGTTGATTCGCTGTTGATTGACGCGCGTCGAACATTTGATCAGGAAAAAAGGAGAGCTTATTATAATAAGATACATGAGCTAATATTTAGTGATACGCCCTGCGTCTTTCTTTATGTCCCGGATAGCCTGCCGATAATCCATAAGCGGTTTAAGGGCCTGGATCCCGCGCCTGTGGGTTTAGGTTACAATTTTATTAAATGGTTCGTCTCGCTTGATGAGCAAAAATACAAAAGGATAAGGATTTTAGAATGATTAGCTACCTCATAAAAAGGATATTTATTCTCATCCCGCTTTTTTTCGGCATAATCCTGATTTCATTTTTAGTGATCCATCTGGCCCCGGGTAAACCCACCGGGATACAGACAGACCTTAATCCTAAGGTAAGCATGGAAGTGCGTAAACGCCTGGAAAAGCTCTATGGCTTAGATAAGCCTCTAATTGTGCAGTTTAAGGATTGGTCCTTTAGGTTAATACGTTTTGATTTCGGGTCTTCTTTTATCGACGACCGTCCGGTCTGGGACAAAATTAAAGAGAGGATGCCGATAACGATATTGATAAATTTATTATCGCTTTTATTGATTTTGATTATAGGTATACCTCTGGGCGTAAAGAGCGCGCTTAAGCAGGGGAGTTTATTTGATAAAACCAGCTCATCTGTCGTATTTTTGGGATTTGCCATGCCAACTTTCTGGCTGGCTCTATTATTGATGGGGCTCTTAGGCGTCCATTTAAGAATATTGCCGATTTCAGGCATAAAATCCATTGATTTTGAATTTTTGAATACGGGATCAAAAATTGTCGATATCGCCAGGCACCTGGCTTTGCCGGTATTTGTCAGCGCATTTGGGGGCTTAGCTGGAATTTCGCGCTATATGCACCAAGGCATGCTTGAGGTAATAAATTCAGACTATTGTACTGCGGCCTTCGCCAGAGGATTGCCTAAGAATCAGGTTATTTATAACCACGCTTTACGTAATGCCTTAATTCCAATTATTACTATTTTAGGGCTTTCTATACCCGGCCTAATCGGAGGCAGCGTAATCTTTGAGACAATCTTCGCGATTCCGGGCATGGGCAGATTGTTTTTTGAAGGCGTCATGGCCAGGGATTATCCTATGATAATGGGGTTATTGGTTTTGGGCAGCATCTTTACATTGCTGGGTAATCTCCTTGCTGATATTGCTTACGCTTGGGTTGACCCGCGCATAAGGTATTCAAAATGAATTTTTTAAAACCATTAAGAAAAAACAAGCTGTTCCTGTCCGGATCTGCAATTGTTCTGTTTCTAATTCTTTGCGCTTGTTTTGCCCCTTTTATTGCCAGATTCTCACCCGACGCGATTGATGTCGACAATATTTTAATGGCGCCTTCCCTGAAACACTTGATGGGCACTGATTCTTTAGGCAGGGACCTCTTTAGCCGCATGCTTTTCGGCGCAAGGATATCGCTTGAGGTTGGCTTCATAGCTGTCGGGATTTCTCTTATTATCGGCATGCTTTTGGGCGCTATCGCCGGATTTTACGGAGGTTTTATAGATTCGCTGATTATGCGCTTTGTAGATTTAATGCTTTGTTTTCCTGCTTTTTTCCTTATCCTTTCGGTTGTAGCAATCCTAGAGCCGTCAATACTAAATATAATGGTTATTATCGGCCTAACCAGCTGGATGGGCGTTACGCGCATTGTCCGAGCGCAAATTTTATCTCTGAAAGAACGAGAATTTATTCAGGCTGAAAGGATAATAGGCTCAAGTGATCTAAGAATAATCGTACGCCATCTCCTGCCTAATACATTCGGGCCGATCCTAGTCACTGCGGTCTTAGGCATGGCTTCAGCTATCCTCATCGAGTCATCTTTAAGTTTTCTGGGTATTGGCGTTCAGCCGCCAACGCCTTCCTGGGGCAATATCCTGATCGAGGCCAAATCTACATTAGGTATTGCCTGGTGGCTTACTGTTTATCCGGGCCTGGCAATTTTTATCACCATTTTAGGCTATAATATGCTCGGCGAAGGCTTAAGGAATTGGCAGAAATATGAATGAAATATTAAAAATAGAGGGTCTAAGCGTTTCCTATTTTAACAGAGAAAAAGCAATCCCGGCTTTAAGGCGTATAAATCTGTCTATCAAAGAAGGAAAAGTTTTGAGTATCGTAGGGGAGAGCGGTTGCGGTAAGACTACCCTGGCGATGAGCATCGCCAGGCTTCTTCCTGTTAATGCCGAAATTTTAGAGGGTAGTATTATTTTTAATGGCCAAGACATATGCAGGATGAGCGAGAAGGAATTAGAAGATATCCGCGGAAAACAAATAGGCTATATATTCCAGGACCCAACTGCGGCCTTGAATCCGGTTTTGAGTATAGGTGCGCAACTTATTGAAACTATCCGCAATTCTCTAAGGCTAGATAAGCGCCAGGCGCACTTAGAGGCGTGCCGATTACTTGAATTGGTAAATATCCCTGATCCAACGAATTATCTTAAATTCTACCCGCATCAGCTTTCCGGAGGATTAAATCAGAGAGTCATGATTGCCCTGGCCCTGGCTTCTAAGCCGAAGCTTTTAATAGCCGATGAACCGACGTCGAATTTAGATGTAACTATAGGCGCTGCTATTTTACAATTACTCCTGGATTTAAAAGTAAAACTTGGGCTATCTATAATCTTCATTACCCACGATCTTTCTTTGGTGAGTTTCCTGGCTGATGAAACAGCAGTGATGCTTCAGGGCCAATTAATAGAAATCCAGGAGACCCAGCGGCTTTTTAATCAACCCAGAGAAATGTACACGAGAGAATTATTGAACTCCAGTAAGTTCGCGTCGCTTATTTAGAATTAAGCCTATGAGAGATAAATTATTAGAGGCCAAAAATTTAAAGAAATACTATTACGTCAGCAAAAGCTTTTTTTCGAAAGAGAAAATCGAGATACGGGCTGTCGATGATTTAAGTCTTTCTCTTTTTGCCTCTTGCACCCTAGCTGTGGTAGGGGAGAGCGGTTGCGGTAAAACAACCCTGGCAAAGATTATCCTTAAGCTTATAGAGCCGGATAGCGGAGAAGTTACTTTTAGCCCGCTAATCAATAACCTGCGCAAAGATGTCCAGATGGTATTTCAAAATCCTTACAATTCTCTTGACCCGCTGATGAATATAGGTGATATTATATTAGAGCCGCTTATAATCCACGGAATCAGCAATGCCCGGAACAGGGTTATCGATCTTTTGAAGCTGGTGCGTCTTGAAGCGGATGTCAGAAACAGATTTCCCAGAGAATTCTCAGGAGGCGAACGCCAGCGCATAAGCCTGGCCAGGGCCTTGGCTACAGAGCCAAAAATAATCATACTCGATGAACCGGTTTCTTCTCTGGATGTCAGGATCCAGGAACAGATCTTAAGGCTTCTAAAAGATTTGCAATTGAAGCTTGGTTTAAGTTTTTTATTTATAACCCACAATTTTTCCGTGGTAAAAAATTTTTGCGACTTTAGCCTGGTAATGTATCTGGGAAAAATCATGGAGTATTGCAGCAGCCGGGATTTATTTGAGAGGCCATTTCATCCTTATAGCGAATCTTTGCTTTTAGCCAGCCGCGAGAAGAAAACTAAGCTAAAAGCAGATTTGCCGCGTTTTGAAAAGATTTCCGGGTGTATTTTTAATACACGTTGCCCTTATACAAAAGATAAGTGTTTTAAGATAGAGCCAAAATTAGAGGAAAAAGAAAATAATCACCTTGCCTATTGTCATTTTCCGCTTAAAAAATCAGGAGTTTAAAATGAACATTTTAATTTCGAGGCTTAATAAGTTTTTGCCGACTATCGTGAATTTAATACTATTGTTATTCGTAATCATTGAGGCAACAAGCGGGATTTTCGATACGGACATCTGGCTGCATTTAAGGACAGGCAAGCTGATTCTCTCAAACCTTCACGTGCCGACCATAGACCCTTATTCGTTTACTCTCGGGGCAAAACATTGGGTCAACCATTCCTGGCTATTTCAGGTTATCGTCTATTCGGCTTATAATTTTTACTCTTCCAGCGGCCTGATATTCTTGCAGTCCTTATTCGTGACGATGGCCTTCTTTATTATCTTTGTGATTGGTTTTCGCAAGGAACGTTTTCTGATCACGTCTCTTATCCTGTCCGTTTTACTGGTTTATGCGTGCCGCTCCCGTTTTAATCTAAGGCCGGATATATTGAGTTTGATATTTTTCGCGCTGTTTTTGCATAACCTAAAAGTTTTTAAGGGCAGTAAGGCTATTTATTTCCTGATTCTTTGGCAAGTGCTCTGGGTGAATTGCCATGGTTATTTTTTTCTGGGGCCGGTTTTGGTATTAATCCATATCCTCGCAGAAGCCATCAAGCGCTATGTCAAGATCTTGCCTCGCAGCTGGGCTGATATAGACAGGATGGATGATGCCAGTTACAACAGACTGCTGAAAGTCTTCATTTTGATTCTTCTTGCAACCTTAGTCAATCCTCAATTTTTGCGCGGGGCGTTGTATCCGTTTTATGTCTTAAAAGGCATAGCCGGCGGTAACTCCAGCCTTGCGTTTAAGTATGTAGAAGAATTATCAAGGACGTTTACGTTAAAAGGCCCGGGTTTTGTCGGGAGTACCCAGCTTTATATATTGACCGTAATTGCGGCCCTAAGCCTAGCAATTGATTGGAGAAAACTGGATATAACCTGCGTTTTATTGTTTGTTGTTTTCGTCCCGTTCGGTTTTTTCGCCTTGCGTAATGTTGCTTTTCTGGGTTTTGTAGCCTACGTAATAATAATATCGCGGCTCGAGTCGTTTGAGGATATGGCCAAGGCTAAATTTAAAATCGCGGTCAGGTCGGCCAATTTTGATCTGATCGTAAAGACCGCCATAATTACTTCTATAATCTACTTTCTTTATGCCGAAGCTTATTCCTACCTGTTTAGGCGCTATTATGATTTTGACGAGTACGAGATGAAAAGCGCCCTTAGCGATATACTGGTCTACCGTTATCCCAAAAAATGCGTTGATTTTATCGTTAAAAATAATTTACCGCTAAACCTTTTGAATGATTTTAATTCCGGCAATTATTTGATTTTTTACGCCTGGCCGAAATATAAGGTTTTCATAGACGGCAGGACAGAGCTTTATCCTAACAGTTTTCTTGAAAAATATTTCAACATTATGAAGGGCGATAAAAATTCTTTTGATGCCCAGGTCGAAAAATATAACATAAATACGGTACTCTTGAATAATGCTACCGCGAATATCCCCAATAACCTCTTTAAGATGCTTTACGAGCATCCCAAATGGCAGTTGGTATTTTTTGATTCTTCGGGAGTAGTATTTTTGAAAAAAACGCCGCGTAATGAAGCGCTTCTTGCCCGCTTTAATGTTAACTTAAAGCTTTGGAGGGCTCCTATGGTCGATATGAAACGCTTCGCGCTGACCAATATCTCCCCCGAGCCATATCTTAACAGGGCGAGGCTTTTGGATGTCCTTGAATTCGATGATGCTGTTATCTCGGAAGTAAATCAGGCGTTAAAGATCCAGCCTTATTCCTCTATGGCCCAATTTTATTTGGGTAAAATTTATTTTAAGCAGAATAAGTACACCGAAGCGCTGGTGCATCTGCGCATCAGTTATATCCACGGCTATAAGAAGAAGGATATTAAATTAATGCTGGCAAAGATTTATTTGAAATTTGGCGATAAAGAAAGAGCAAAAAAATTCTATGACGAACTTACTAAGGAGAATCCTAAAGATAAAGAAATAAAAGCCATCACTTCTAATATCCCGGGTTCCGTTAGTAAGAATAAAGGAAAATAATGCCGGCTGCTTTGCCCGCGAGCCTTAAAGAGCTGTTGCAATGCGGGGCATTTTGTTATATAATTTTTTAGTTTAAGTTACACGCTCTAAACAGATCCTAATCAGGCGCTAAAGGAAAGTGCCAAAGGCGTATTTATGATAAGAAAAGCGACGATTAAAGACGTTAAGGCCATACACAGCTTGATCAATGGGTATGCATCTCAAGATTTGATGCTGGGCCGCTCTTTGAGCGAATTATACGAGCAAATCCGTGATTTTTGGGTATTTGTGGATAAGCGCAATAATAAGATTTCCGCTTGCTGCGCTTTGCATGTTAACTGGAATGATTTAGCTGAGATAAAATCCCTGGCCGTTGCCAGAAACTTGAGGTCTAAGGGCATAGGAAGCGCGCTTGTCTTAAAATCTTTGGAAGAGGCGGCGAGCCTGGGTATTAAAAATGTATTTGCTCTTACCTACGCGCCAAAATTTTTTAAACGCATCGGGTTCCGCCCTGTCAGCAAAAATAAATTACCCCACAAGATTTGGGTCGAATGCTGTAATTGCCCGAAGTTTCCCGATTGCAATGAAACAGCATTGATCAAGAAAATATAATAAGTCAGAAAAACCGGAGGTTTTAGTGGACTATTTACTTAATGATGAACAGAAAATGATCCGTGATTTATGCGCTCAGATCGCGCAGGAAAAAATTAAACCTATAGCAGGCGAGCTTGATGAGAGCGAAGAGTTTCCGCATGAAACCATGAAAATTCTTTCCCAATCTGATCTCTTCGGCCTTTATATACCCACGGAATTCGGGGGTATGGGTAAAGGAGTCCTGGAGCTGTGCATCGCAACCGAAGAGCTTTCTGCTGCCTGCGGCGGTATTGCGGTTTGTTACGCGGCTAGCGCCCTGGGCACTTTTCCGATATTGCTCTTTGGCTCTGATGAGCAGAAGAAAAAATATCTGCCAAAATTAGCTAAGGGAGAGCATATCGCGGCATTCGGGATAACCGAACCTAATGCCGGTTCAGATGCATCTGCGATTGAAACCACCGCCAGAAAAGAAGGGGATCATTATATCTTAAACGGCCTGAAACATTTCATTACTAACGGCGGAGATGCCCAAATTTATGTCGTGATTGCGATGACTGATAAAAAGAAAGGCGCCAGAGGCGCATCTGCTTTTATAGTCGAGAAGGATACGCCGGGTTTCACATTCGGCAAAAAAGAAAAAAAGATGGGCATACGCGCTTCTTCGACGAGAGAGCTTGTATTTACAGATTGCAAGATTCCCAAGGAGAATTTGCTGGCCAGGGAAGGAATGGGTTTTATAGTCACGATGAAAACTTTTGATATGAGCCGCCCCGGCGTTGCCGCGCAGGCCTTAGGTATTGCAAAAGGCGCGCTCGATGAAGCCGTAAGTTATAGTACAACCAGAAATCAATTTGGCAAGCCGATATCAAGTTTTCAAGGATTACAGTTTATGCTAGCGGATATGGCTACGAAAGTCGAAGCCGCCAGGGCTCTTGTCTATGCAACAGCCAGGATGATTGATGCCGGGGTCAAGGATGTGGGCAAGGATTCGGCTATGGCAAAATTGTTTGCTTCGGATGTCGCGATGTCCGTGACTACGGACGCCGTGCAAATTTTAGGCGGATACGGCTATATGAGAGATTATCCGGTTGAAAAATATATGCGTGACGCAAAAATAACCCAGATTTACGAAGGCACGAACCAGATCCAGCGCGGTATTATCGCTTTACAATTAATTAAAGAGGCGAAAAAGAAGAAGTAAAAATGAATATAATTATCTGCATAAAACAGGTTCCGGAAACGGGTGATGTAAAAATAAACCCCGAAACAAATACCTTGATCCGCGAAGGCGTGAAATCAATAATCAATCCTTTTGATATGTACGCGGTTGAGGAAGGCTTGCGCCTCAAAGATAAGTTCGGCGGCAAGGTTACTATTATAACTATGGGGCCGCCTCAGGCAGAAGGGGCTTTGCGGGAAACTATAGCTCTGGGAGCTGACGAGGCAGTATTGGTAAGCGACAGGGCTTTTGCCGGCTCAGATACCCTGGCAACAAGCTATATTCTTTCCTGCGCAATCAAAAAATTAATGCCTTTTGATTTTATTATCTGTGGCAAGCAGGCGTCGGATGGAGATACGGCTCAGGTTGGCCCGGGCATATCCGTGCATCTTGATTTACCGCAGGTAACATTCGTGAAAAAAATAGAAAAGATTGAAAATAATATATGCCAGGTCGAAAGGCTGACAGAAGACGGCTTTGAAGTTGTAAGAGCGCCGCTACCTTTATTACTAACGGTTGTTAAGGAAATCAATGAACCCAGGATGCCGTCTTTACGCAATATGATGCGCGCCAAGCAGGCTGTAATTAAGAAAATGGGCGTAAATGATTTGGAAATCGATAAAACACGCATTGGTTTAGATGGTTCTCCGACTCAGGTAGTCAAGATATTCACTCCGCCGGCCAGGGAAAAAGGCGTTGTCTTAGAAGGCGAAGCGGTTGAGATAGTCGAAAAATTAGTCGGCGTATTAAAAGACGCCGTATTGCAGGCAAAATCCGGTAAATAATATGTCCATAATAGTTAAAAAAGACAAATGTACGGGCTGCAAATTATGCGTAAAATCATGCCCTGTAGCAGCTATAACAATAGCTGATAAAAAGGCTGTAATCGACCTTGATAAATGCACCCTTTGCGGAGCTTGCGTGTCAGCATGCAAATTTGAGGCAATAGCTATCGAGAAAGCCGCATCGGCTAAACAAAAAATTGATGATTACCGCGGGGTTTGGGTATTTGCTGAACAAAAAAGAGGAGTGGTCCAATCCGTGGCCTATGAATTGCTTGGCGAAGGCCGTAGATTGGCAGATTCCCTTAAGGTTGAGTTGTCGGCTGTACTTTTAGGCGATAATCTCGTACATCAGCCTCAGGAGTTAATCGGGCGCGGCGCGGACAATGTTTATGTTATTGATAACCCCGTGCTTAAAGATTTTCTTGATGAGCCTTATACAAACGCGCTTTGTTTTCTGGTCAATAAATATAAACCGGAAATATTTGTTGCCGGAGCTACAACTATCGGCAGGTCTTTGGTTAGCCGTGTTGCCGTAAAGTTAAACACCGGTTTGACTGCGGATTGCACTGGTTTTGAGATAGACAAAAATATCCGCTGCCTGCTTCAAACCCGGCCGGCTTTCGGCGGCAATATCATGGCTACGATTGTTACGAAGAATCACCGGCCCCAGATGGCAACAGCAAGGCACAAGGTAATGAAAGAGGCTCTGATAGACAATAAGAGGAAAGGTAATATCATAAAAGAGAGTTTAAACGGAGAGCTTATTGCTTCCCGGACAAGCCTTTTGGATTTTGTCGCCGATATAACCCAAAAACAGAATTTGGCCGAAGCAGATATTATTGTTTCCGGCGGCCGCGGGCTGAAAGCGCCGGAGAATTTTAAATTAATTGAAGAATTAGCTAAAGCCCTGGGTGCGGCAGTCGGCGCTTCCCGCGCAGCTGTGGATGCGGGCTGGATCGCTTATTCGCACCAGGTAGGCCAGACCGGCAGGACAGTCTGCCCAAAGATTTATTTTGCCTGCGGTATTTCCGGGCAGATCCAGCATCTTGTCGGCATGCAGTCATCACAAATTATCGTGGCTATAAATAAGGATCCGCACGCCCCGATAATGCAGGTAGCAACATACTCTTTAATCGGAGATTTATTTGAGATAGTGCCGGCGTTGACAAAAAAATTCAACGAAGTTTTAAAATAATTTTAATTTGGGGGAGCCAGAAATGCTCGAAAAACGACGATTTGTGCGTCTTGATGTCCGGGTCAATGTTGAATACGAAATTGTCCAGGCGCCCGAAGCCAAGTTCAAATCTTTTACAAAAAACTTAAGCCAGGGTGGGATCTGTCTCTTTTTGGATTCTTTTTTAAAGAAGGATACATTATTGGATTTAAAGCTGCATATTCCGGATAGATCCAATCCCCTCGAAGCAACGGGGAAAATTGTCTGGATAGAGACTTTTAAGATAGGCGATAAAGACGCAAAAGAGCATTTTGAAGCAGGCGTCGAGTTTGTGGATATTTCCGACGATGACAAGAATATGATCGCTAAATATGTTTTCGGGGTTTTAAGGCTGGAATAAGAATCTTATGCACTTTAAAAAATTAGAGCTCATAGGTTTTAAATCTTTCGCAGATAAAACGGTCTTGCATTTTGAGCCGGGAGTTACGGCAGTTGTGGGGCCCAATGGCTGCGGAAAATCCAACATCTTTGATGCTATACGCTGGGTCTTAGGAGAGCAATCAGTCAAGGCCATGCGCGGCTCTTCGATGGAAGACGTAATATTTAACGGCACAGTTAGTAAGCCGCCGCTGGGGTTTGCCGAAGTCAGCTTAACATTCTCAAACGAAGGTAAGTTATTGCCCATAGATTACGAAGAAGTGACGATTACCCGGCGACTTTTTCGCTCCGGAGAAAGCGAATACCTCATAAATAAATCCCAGGTCCGGCTTAAAGATATTAATGAATTGTTGATGGGGACAGGCATTGCCAGCGAAGCGTATTCTCTGGTTGAGCAGGGCAAGATTGACCTGGTTTTAAGCTCACGGCCGGAAGAAAGGCGTTCTATTTTTGATGAGGCCGCCGGGATAACCAAATATAAATCCAAGAAAAAAGAGGCTTTGAATAAATTAAAGGATACGGAAGAAAACCTTTTAAGGCTCTCCGATATCATAGATGAAGTTAAGCGCCAGATTGGTTCTGTGGAGCGCCAAGCTGCAAAGGCCAGGCGCTATCAGGAGCAATTCGAGAGGCTCAAGGTCCAAGAGACAAAAATGGCCTTGCATGAATTGGCAGAGTTTGACGGCCAGCTAAAAAATTTAGCCGCAGAGAGAGACTCCAGCAAGATAAAAATTAAAGAATTAGAGCTTTCTATTTCTTCTTCTCTAAGAGAGATGGGCGAGCTTCAATCCGAATCCGATGAGATTACATCTGATATAGAAGCTGCTGACAGAGACGTCTTAAAATCCGACGCAGTTGCGGAGCGTTTTTCTGACCAGATAAAAGTTTCCAACGAACGGATCGATGAATATAGAAAAAGAAGCGACGGATTGGTGAGAGAAAAAGGCATTATCGCTAAGAGGATAGAAGATGAGGAGGGTCGCCTTAAATCCTTAGAACAGGAATTGTCTTCCTTCGAATCTGTGGCGCAGGAAAAGCAGGCGCAATTAAAAATAAAAAATCTATCCCTTGAAAAAATCGCGCAAGATTCGGATTCGGCGCGTAAGATCATATCCGAATCCAAGAAGGAAATATTAGAAGTCACGAATCAGCTTACAATCTCTAGAAATGACGCTCAAAAGATCAATAACGACTTGACTACGCTTTCGGCGAGACGCAGGCGCCTGGAGTTAGAGAGCGCTAAAGTCGGGGAAGAAAAACAAGAGGCTGATACAAATTTTAAGGAAAAGAATTCCTATTTTCAGGAAGCCCAGCTTCAAGTAGATTCCCTGAAGTCAGGTTTGGATAAAGAAAAAATAGATTTGGATACTAAGCAAAAGACCTCTAAAGAGCTGGAGACGCATATTTCTGGGCTCGAAAAAGAGCTTTTAAGCCTCGAGTCCAACAAGGAATTTTTAATCAGCCTTAAGACAAAGTATTCTGACATTCACGAATCTTCCAAGGCTGAATTCTCGCTTGACGTGCAGGATTTAAAAACCGCAATGATATTTCTTGGTAAGATTGAGTCAATTTCCGATAGCACAGAGCCAGGGAAGTCGCTTAAGCGCCTGACTTGCCACATAAAGATTATTGATCTGGATTTAGAAAAGCTCTCCCGGAGAGAAACCGAGATTAGAGCGCTGATACAGGATGAAAAAATTAAAAAACAAGATTTGGAAAGGGTTATAAAAACCTGCCTGGAATCTATAGCCGAAAAAGAGAAGCAGCTCAGGGAATTGGAGATAAACCTTTCTAATATAACTACGCAGGTAAGTATAATAAGAGAGGATGCTAAAAAATTCGAAGAGGAATTAAGTATAGTCGCAGAAGAACTGGAAGAGGTCACTGGGGAAGCAGGGGTTTTAGAAAAAACTTTCCAAGAGGCCAGAGTAAAGACTGAAAACCTGGAATCGGAGATTAAGAGGCTGGAGCTGGCAATATCTACCAATCAGGATTTAATTGCAAAATTGCATGTTGAGCGCGAGAAAACAGTTGTAGATATTACGCAGTTAGAGACGTCTTTTGCTTCGATGGCTGACAACCGGACTGCTTTGGGTAACTCCGTAAAAATAGTCGAATCAACCTTAGCTCAGGATAACGATAAGCTTGCCGATGGCGATAGGCAAATCGAAGATTGCAGGCAGAGGGTTGAGCAGTTATCGGCTCAAAACGAGCAGTTAGAAAAAGATATCGAAAATGCCAGGAAGTCAAAAGAAGCCGGGTTGGCGCAGTTGGAAAAATTGAAGAAAGAGCGCGATATATTCAGCCAAAGGATAAAGGATAAACAGTCTAAGGTTAATGAAGCTAACGCGAACTTAGACCTTGCGCGCCAGGCAGATTTTGATATCAGCTCTAAGGAGCAAGAGATTAACTATAAAATCCTTAATTTAAAAAACCGGCTGGATTCGACTTACCATATAAATCTGGAAAGCTCGGAATTCGTTCCTGCTTTTTTAGGCGAGGAAGAACAGAGAGTCTTGCAAGAGGAATTGAAAGTACTGCGGGATAAACTCGATTCTTACGGAGCGGTTAACCTGGTGGCAATAGAAGAATTCGAGGAATTGAAGAAGAGGTTTGAGTTTTTGACAAATCAGCAGAATGATCTCGTAACCGCCAAAGAGTCTATACACCAGGCAATCGCAAAAATAAACCAGACTACGCGTAAGATGTTTGTCCAGACTTTCGAGAAGATCCAGGAGAATTTTAAGGCGTATTTCCGCCTGCTTTTTAACGGAGGCGATGCGCAGCTTTTCCTTATTGACGAAAACGATGTTTTGGAATCCGGAATCGAGATTGTCTGCCGCCCGCCGGGAAAAAAGCTGCAGAATATTTCGCTTCTTTCCGGCGGGGAAAAGTCGCTTTCTGCGATTGCCCTCGTGTTCTCCGTGTTCAAGGTTAAGCCTTCGCCGTTTTGCGTCTTGGATGAGATAGACGCGGCCCTGGATGAATCTAACATCGACAGATATAACCGGGTTTTACATGAATTCTTAAAAACGACCCAGTTTATCATCATAACTCACAATAAAAAGACCATTACGAATGCCGATGTAATGTACGGCATTACAATGCAGGAATCAGGCGTTTCAAAGGTTGTTTCGGTAAAGTTTGCGAAAGATAAGACAGGTAAGCCTGTTAAAGAGAAAGAAGCTCCGGCCTTGGAACAGAATTAATCAAGCCGGGGGTTAGCTTTGAGGGTTTTGGGGGTAAACGCAAGTGCGGTTTCTGCCTTCATGCTTTGCCTGATAGAGCATTTGGTCGGCCAGGCTTAGCAATTGCTGTTTGTCTTGGGCATCTTGGGGAAAGCTTGCAAGTCCGATACTAACGGTTAAAGAATGCAGGGGCTGGACTTCTTCTTTCCAGAAGGCATGAGCATCAATTTGGTTACGTAAGCGTTCGGCAATCTCGAACGCTTCTTTTTTTTCTGTGCGGGTCAGGATTATCGCGAATTCCTCGCCTCCGTAGCGGCATACGTAGTCTAATTTTCGGCTTGAATTTTTAAATATGTTTGCTATATCAGTAAGAATCCTATCTCCGGCCTGGTGGCCCAGGCTATCGTTATAATTTTTAAAATTATCCATATCTATCAACAATAGGCTTAGCGGCCAACCCAGCCTTCTAGCATTATCGATCTCTTTGTCTAACATGTTCTGAAAATAACCGTGGTTCCAGAGTTTTGTTAATGAATCGGATTGGGCCTGTATAACTGTCTGTTCATAAAGAAAAGAATTCTCTATGGCTAGTCCTGCCTGATTGGCGAACATCATTAAAATCCTGATATCTTCGTTATTAATAGGTTCTTGAGTGAAGATATTATCGGCGAACAAAACTCCTAAAACCTTGTTTTTTGACTTTAAAGGTACGCTTACGAATTCACGGGGTTTTAATAGTTTTATTATTACGTCATCCTGGCGGTCGCGCACAGTTTCTTCCTCGATATGCAGGACCATACCGTTAAGCGCAGTTACCGCGATTATACCGCCTGATTCATTAAGCGGAATTTTAAGGTTGAGGACGAGTTTATTAAGAGAGGAATCTATCATCTTGCCGGATAACTTATAGGCAACTATAAGGTCCTCCAGTCCCATCTTAGAACCCTCGATTTTATTCCATATGCGGCTGGCTTCTTCACCGGTATCCGCGCCAATGCCCATTTTTCCTTCGATTATGCCTTCAGTTTCATTGGTAAGAAAAAGTATTGCCCGGTTAAATCCCAGGCCGACATGCGCCGTGACGCCGGTGAGTATCGTAAAAAGGATCTCATCAAGCTTCAGAGTAGTCCGCATAGCATTGGAAATCTCATACAGGATATTAAGCTCTGATTTCTTTCTGGCAATCTCTTCTTTAAGTTGTGTTATGATTTGGCTGTCTTCCATTTTATTGTTTTTTTAGCTATTTTGGGGTTATTATTTACAGGTTAGGTATTAAGGGCAAATTTAACACATTAAGGGCTTATTGTCAATAGTAACGTTTCTCAAGGCAGGCGCTTCTATTGACGTAAGAAGGCATTTTTCTGCACTTTGAATAAGCATTAACCAATTGACAGTCAATGATATATGTTGTATAATACACATTCTAATTCTTGATTAGTTGGGGTTTAAAATATATGACTTTAGGTGTGATTAATCTCCCACCCAAGTTCTGCAAATGAAACTTCTTGAAAAAACCTGTAAATTGCCGTTTATTAGTTATTTGTGCGAATTTAGCCAAAATTTGCTTAAAATTAGCGTCTACTGACTGATAGTTTTGGACTTAACCTATTAGTAAACCTCGGAGGCATAGAAATGGATACGCCTAAGAAAAAAGTCGAAACAGTGAAGGTTGATAGCGAGCGCAGCAAGGCCCTGGAATTAGCTTTAAGCCAGATTGAGAAACAATTCGGCAAGGGTTCGATCATGAAACTCGGCTCTAATGTGGTTGTAAATGTGGAGGCGATTCCTACCGGCGCGTTTACTCTAGATGTAGCTTTGGGCGTAGGAGGTTTGCCGCGCGGCAGGGTCACAGAGATTTATGGGCCGGAGTCTTCGGGTAAAACGACCCTTACTTTGAGCGCGATTCATCAGGCTCAAATGAGGGGCGGGGTAGCGGCTTTTATTGACGCTGAACATGCATTTGACGCTACATACGCCAAGAAAATCGGCATTAATCTGGATGATTTATTGATATCTCAGCCGGAATCAGGCGAACAAGCTCTGGAGATTACCGAGACGCTGGTACGCTCTAACGCGGTGGATTTGATAGTTATTGATTCTGTAGCTGCTCTTACTCCCCGGGCTGAAATTGAAGGAGAAATGGGGGATTCTTTTATAGGCTTACAGGCACGCTTGATGAGCCAGGCATTAAGAAAACTTACCTCGGCAATAAGTAAATCTAAGACATGCGTGGTTTTTATAAACCAGATTAGAGAAAAAATCGGTATTATGTTTGGTAACCCCGAGACTACTCCGGGCGGCCGGGCTTTAAAGTTTTATTCATCAGTGCGCTTAGATTTACGCCGCCTTGCGCAAATAAAAGTCGGAGAAGAGATTGTCGGCAATAAAGTCAGGGCCCGGGTTGTTAAAAATAAGGTGGCTGCACCGTTCAGGGAGACGGAGTTTGATATCCTTTATAAGGAAGGCATCGATTATCTGGGTAACCTTATAGATGCGGCTGCCAACTTCGCTGTTATCGAAAAATCCGGCACCTGGTTTGTTTATCAGGAACACAAATTAGGTCAGGGTAAAGATAACGCTAAACAGTATTTAAGAGACAATCCAAAATTAATAAAAGAAATCGAATCCAAGGCCAAAGAAGCTTCCTCAAAGCAGGCCGGCTTGTGATTTGAAAGCCAGGGTATCAGGAGGGCTGTTATGCTAAAAACAATTAAAGGCAAAAATATTGTTCTTTTCCTTATAATTTTAATGCTTGGGGTGATTATCGGTTTGTCCATTTCTGTCAGGCTTAATCTCGAACAGCCACTTAAAAGCGCGCCTCTCCCTGAGCGAGAAATAGCTACGGCAAAAACATCCGTATCTTATCCTTTCGAAAACGCAATAATCAATGTCGCTGAAGCAGCTGGTAAAGCGGTTGTATCTATAAGCGCGCAAACGTCTGAACAGCCGGGAAAGGTTCGGGGGAATGTTTCTCCTTTCGGCGAGGGGTCTTCTGAGGATGACCCTTTAAAAAAATTCTTCGATGAATTTTTTGGCGAATTACCACAGAGGGAATTTAAGCGCATAGGTTTAGGCTCAGGGGTCATTATCGATTCTAACGGCTACATCCTGACCAATGAGCATGTCGTAAGAGACGCGGATAAGCTTACGGTTAAGCTTTCGGATGGCCGTGAATTTAAAGCTAAGGTGAAAGGCTCTGATCCCTTATCGGATTTAGCTGTTGTCGTAATCGAGGCTAAGAATTTACCTACAATACCGTTGGGCGATTCCAGCAATTTGAAAATCGGCCAGTGGGTTGTAGCTGTGGGAAACCCTTTTGGATTCTCGGTGCAGAATCCAGAGCCGACTGTTACAGTAGGCGTGGTCAGCGCGCTGCATCGGTCTCTAGGCAGAAGCCTTGGCCGGGATAAAGATTACTCTGATCTTATTCAGACTGATGCGGCAATCAATCCCGGTAATTCCGGCGGCCCGCTTGTAAACTTAAACGCTGAGGTTATTGGGATAAATGTCGCGATTTTTTCAACGAGCGGCGGCAATGAAGGGATAAGTTTTGCCATACCGATCAACAGCGCAAAGCGCATAGTTTCAAAATTAATAAAAGGCGAGGAGATAGTTTATGGCTGGCTGGGCATTACTATTCAAAATGTCGATGAGAAACTGGCGCAATATCTGGGGTTACCTTCAACTCGCGGCGTTTTGGTCGTAAACGCGCTTAAGGACAGCCCGGCAGAAAAATCCGGCATAAAGAGTTCGGATGTGATTATTGAATTTGATTCCAAGGAAGTTAAGGATACCCGCGACCTTTTGAAATTTGTCCAGCAGGCCAGCGTGGGGTCGAAAGCGAAAATGGTAGTTTTACGCGATAAGCAAAAACTCACCTTACAGGTGGAAATAGGTAAGCGCCCAAACCAGGAAGAGTTGGCCTCCGGCGTTAAGGCAGAATCTAAAAAAACCCAAGATAAGTGGCGGGGTTTGACGGTTGTTGACATTAATGAGAATATCTCCCGTAGATTCCATATTGAAGAAAATAGCGGAGTGGCCGTGGTGGGCGTAGAGCCGAATTCTCCTGCCGATGAAGCGGGTATAGTGGCGGGAGATGTAATAGTAGAGCTTAATAAAGAAAAGATCGACAATAAAAATGATTTTGACGGGATTAAAGGTAAGGTTAAAGGCAATTGCCTCTTGAGGACCGGCCGGGGTTATTTTGTAATCTCAGCGCAATGAGAATAGATGTAAAAGTTCATAGTAAAGCCCGAGGTTACGCGTACAGGCTGTTAAAATACCGTAACCGCAGCGAAAAGGAAATCCGGGATAAATTTTTAAAGAGAAAATTTTCTGTTGAAGTCATTGATAGCGTTATCGAACACTTAAAAAAATCCGGCTACATCAATGATTTAAATTTTGCTCGGGAGTGGCTGGATTACCGCTTGAAAGTCCCCTTCGGCCTTAAAAGGATTATCTTTGAATTGAAAGCTAAGGGCGTTGAAGAAAGTATTATAAACCAGGTAGTCAAGTCTACGCGGGTAAATTTGGCTCAAGCAGATGCCTTATTAGACGTGGCCAGCCGCAAACTTAACTCGATTAATAAGCGCGCCCAGGATAAAGCGAAAATCAGGCAGAAGATGTACGGGTTTTTATTCCGCAGGGGTTTTTCATCTGCCGACATAGTTGATTGCCTGGAAAAATTAATCCCGTTTTAAATATGAATATGGATTCCAACGCCTTAAGAGAAAAATTTCTGGAATTTTTCCAAAGAAACGGACATAAGGTCTTATCCAGTGATTCTCTTGTTCCGGCAAATGACCCTACTGTGCTTTTTACCTCCGCGGGCATGAATCAATTTAAGAGTCAGTTTTTAGGCGTGGATATAAAACACAGCCGCGTCGCTACATGCCAGAAATGCCTAAGGACGGATGACCTGGATAAGGTGGGTAAGACTTCAAGCCACCACACCTTTTTTGAAATGCTGGGAAATTTTTCTTTCGGGGATTATTTTAAAGTCGACGCGATAAGGCTTGCTTGGCAGTTTTTGACCGAAGACCTATCCATGGATAAGGAAAGATTATGGGTTTCCGTTTACGAATCCGATGATGAGAGTTTTTCTCTTTGGGAAAAAACAATAGGCATAGAAAAAAGAAAAATAGTAAAACTCGGAGACAAGGAAAACTTTTGGCCGTCAGAGGCAAAATCAAAGGGCCCCAACGGGCCTTGCGGGCCATGTTCCGAGATATTCTTTGATTTGGGGATAGATGTAGGCTGTAAAAATGAAGGCTGTTCCCCGGCTTGTTCCTGCGGCCGTTTTGTCGAAGTTTGGAATTTAGTATTTACACAGTTTGAAAGAAAGCCCGATGCGACACTTACGCCTTTGCCGCAAAAAAATATCGACACGGGTATGGGGCTGGAGCGGCTTTGCGCAGTAATGCAGAAGGCGAATAATAATTTTGAGACTGATTTATTCGTTCCGATAATTAATGAAATATCGAAATTAGTTACCCGCCAGGTTTCTATCGGCGCAGAGGCCGAAACATTCAGGCTTAAAGCAATTTCCGACCATCTGCGGGCAATCTGTTTTGCCATTACTGACGGCGTATATCCTTCTAACGAAGACAGGGGCTATGTTATAAGAAATTTAATCCGCAGGTCATTTTTGTACGGCAAGGACATAGGCATTGATGGGGTATTCCTCTATAAATTGGTAGATGTATTGAGCCGTATCATGGATAAGGCGTATCCGGAATTGAAAGAGCAAAGAGAAAACATTTCCCGGATTATTCAAAGCGAAGAGAGCCGCTTCGTAACTACATTAGAAACGCGCGTTCCTGAATTCATTGAGGCGGTAAAAGAGTTATCAGCTAAAGGCGTGTCGCAATTAAACGCAGATATCTTGTTCAGGTTTTATGATACTTACGGCCTGCCTTGGGATTTGATGGAAGTCGAGGCGTCAAAATTCAATATCTCTTGCGACAAGGAAGAATTCTCCCGCCTTCTCGATAAGCAGCGTAAAAGATCGCGGGAAAAGACAAAGCTTTCCAGTTCGATATTTGTCAAATTATACGATTTTAAGCACGCCGATATTAAATTCCTGGATGTCCGGAGCTTATCGGCAAAGGTCATAGCGATTTTTAAGGAAGGCGCGGATAAAAAAAAGTCCCTTGTTGTAAAGGCATCCAACCCGATGCAGGTTGAGATCGTCTTAGACAATACTTGCTTTTATGCCGAAAGCGGCGGCCAGGTCGGCGACACGGGAGTTTTGGAAAACGAAAAGGTTAAGATTGAAATAACAGATACTAAAAAAATTGACGGGACTACGATACATTTTGGCAAGGTATTGGAAGGTGAGGTTAATATAAATGACGTTGTCTGCGCAACGGTTAATTTCCAGCGCAGGCTGAATATCGCCAAGAACCACACAGCTACGCATTTATTGCAGGCTGCCTTAAGAAAAGTTTTGGGCCCGCATGTGCGCCAGCAGGGATCTCTCGTAACGGATGAATATTTAAGGTTTGACTTTAGCCATCCGGCAGCATTGCGGCCGGAGGAACTCAAAAGAATAGAAGATACGGTAAACAGTTTCATTAAATCCAATGATAAATTGAATACAGAGGTGACTTCGTTAGCTAGCGCCAAGAAGGCAGGAGCGTTGGCATTTTTCGGCGAGAGGTACTCTGAGACAGTGAGAATGGTTTCCGTAGGCGAATATTCCAAAGAACTCTGCGGCGGCTCACATCTGGAAACTACCGGGCAAATAGGCCTTTTTAGATTAATGAAGGAGTCTTCGGTCGCCAGCGGTATAAGGCGGATCCAGGCCTGCACGGGAGAATTTGCCAGCGAATTTGAGAAAGAAAGGAAAGAGAAAAAGAATCAGGAGTTTGGAAAAAAGCAAAAGGAATCCGAGGAAAAAGAATTGCGCCAGCAGTTAAGCGCCAACAAAGAAAAAGCATTTAAGGAAGAACTCCCAGGCATCTTAAGCCAGGCCAAAGAGATTAACGCTTCAATAAAATGTATTTCTATTTTTAAGGATGGTTGTGACGAAGGGTTATTGCGCAGAATGTCGGATCTAGTTAAAAGTAATCAGAATAATTTGATTGTCATTTTAGGCTCAATTTGGGCACAAAAAGGTATTTTTGTAATAAGCCTCACCCGGGATCTGGTAGATAAGGGTTTTTTTGCGGCTTCAAAGGATAAAAAGGCCGATTCAATCCTGAACACATTGATTGAAATTTTGAGCGAAAAATACGAAATTAAAAATCTCGGAGGTGGAGGCAAGGATACGCTTGCACAAGGCTCTTGCCTTAAGGAAGACATTGAAAAAATAATAGCCGTGACTCCGGAAATATTGAAAGACAGATTAGGGGATTTTAAATCATGAAAATTTTAAAGGTAACCAGCAAGGACCTGGAGAAGATCTATAACCGCAGCCTGCTTGACAGGAAGCGCGTACGCGAACGCGTGGCCAAGATCATAGAAGATGTGCGTTTATTCGGGGATGATGCTCTGATCAAATACACCCGCAAATTTGATGCAGTTAAATTGACCCAGAAACAGCTTGTGGTATCTGAGAGGGAAATCAGCGCGGCATATCAAAATATAAGTTCTGATTTTGTCGCAACCCTGAAGCTGGTTATCGAAAATATAAACAGATTTTACAAAAAACAGATAAAGAAATCCTGGAAGATGCGTAGCGTAGACGGAGTAATCGTCGGCGAACAAATAACCCCGATTGAAAATATCGGCGTTTATATTCCGGCCGGAACCGCGCCGCTTTTCTCAAGCGTCTATATGTCGGTCTTACCGGCAAAACTTGCCGGAGTAAAACGAATAGTCCTGGCTACGCCTCCTAATAAGGCGGGATTTGTCGATCCGCATACATTGGTCGTGGCCGACCTTTTAAAGGTTAATGAAATCTATAAAGTCGGCGGGGCGCAGGCCATCGCCGCGCTAGCCCTGGGTACAAAAACAATCGCCAGAGTGGATAAGATTGTCGGTCCGGGTAATGTATACGTTACCGAAGCTAAAAAACAGGTTTTCGGAATATGCGATATTGATATGCTTGCCGGGCCAACGGAATTAGTCGTTATCGCGAACAGGTTTTCCAAATATGAGTTTGTTAAGGCGGATTTAATAGCCCAGGCTGAACATGCCGGAGGCTTGGCGATCTTAATTACTAATTCTAAACATCTGGCAAGGCAATTAAGGAGCGAGATTCCTTCCGGTTACATCATAATAACCAAGAACCTCGAGCAGGCTGTTGAAGTTGCTAACAGGATAGCTCCGGAACATCTTGAAATTATCACCAATAACCCCAGGAAGCTGCTTAAAAAAATAAAGAATGCCGGAGCGGTATTCTTAGGGCCTTATAGCCCTGTTGCCGTAGGCGATTATATCGCCGGACCCAGCCATGTTTTGCCTACAGGCGGCTCGGCAAGGTTTTTTTCAGGGCTTGGCCTTTGTGATTTTCTTAAATCAACACACGTAATCTGGTATTCGAAGAAGGCCCTGGAAGCTGTCAAAGCGCCTTTAGAGAAGATCGGCACTGCCGAAGGATTGATCAAACACATAGATTCGGTAAAAGCGAGGTTTAAAGATTGAAGGAGTTTAAAACTATGGCCAATAAAAGAAGAGCGCGCGTAGAAAGAAAGACTAATGAAGTCGACATCGTCTGCGATTTTATTTTAGACGGGGATGGCAGACAGGAAGTCAAGACCCCATATGATTCCTTGAATCATATGCTGAGTCTTTTTGCCTTTCATGGTTTTTTTGACCTAGAACTTAAGGCAAAGGGTGATTTAAGCCACCATATCGTGGAAGATATCGGCATTGCCTTGGGTGACGCATTTAGAAAGGCAATCGGAGATACTCTGTCCATCAGGCGTTTTGGTTTTGCCTCGGCGCCTATGGATGAAGTGTTGGCTAATGTTTCCGTAGACATCAGCGGCAGGGCAAAACTGGTATTGGATTCTAAAATTACAATAACTGAAGAAAATTTAGACTTGAAAAAAAGCGATTTTATTAATTTTCTGCAGAGTTTTGTTGAGCATGCAAAAATTACCCTGCATATTGTACTTGGTGGGGGGCAAAGCATGGATTCTCACCACTATTTTGAGGCTGTGTTTAAAGCTTTAGGCATTGCTTTAGATAAGGCTTCTCAGATTGACTCAAGGAGAAAAGGCGTTCCTTCTACGAAAGGCATCATCGATCTATGATCGTTATAGTTGACTATATGATGGGTAATTTGCGTTCAGTGCATAAAGCCTGTCTATTAACGAGGCCAGATTGTATTGTCAGCTCCGATAGAAAAAAGATAGAGGCAGCTGAAAAATTAATCTTACCCGGGGTAGGCGCATTTGCTGATGCGGTAAAAGAACTAAGGAAGATTAAAATCTTTGATGTTCTAAAAGAAAAGATAACTTCCGGAGCTCCATTTCTAGGGGTCTGCCTAGGGATGCAGCTTTTGTTTTCATCAAGCGAAGAAGCGCCTGGAATAAAGGGCCTGGATGCCTTAAAAGGTTATGTAGAGCTCTTTAGCCAGAAAGTAAAAGTCCCCCAAATAGGCTGGAACGAGCTGGAATTTAAAGAGAAGCGTTGCCCGCTGTTTAAGGGCGTTAAAGATAAATCATTTGTTTATTTTTGCCATTCTTATTATTGCTTGCCTAGGGAAAAGTCAATTATTGCAGCAGAGACTTATTATGGCCGTAAATATACAAGCGTTGTCTGGAAAGATAATATTTTCGGAGTGCAGTTTCATCCCGAAAAAAGCCAAAGCACAGGCCTACAAATTCTAAAAAACTTTTTGAGTCTTTAGGTTTAAGTTATGTTAATTATTCCAGCTGTAGATATCAAAGATGGCAAAGTCGTAAGGCTTTATCAGGGAGATTTTAATAAAGAATCCCGCTATAGCCAGGAACCCCTTCAGGCTGCTATTTTCTGGCAGGACCAGGGGGCAAAGCTTATCCACGTTGTGGATTTAAACGGAGCCCTGGAAGGAAAGCCGGTAAATAAGCAAATTTTAATCAAGATAATAAAAGGGACTTCTATAGATGTGGAAGTCGGCGGCGGCTTAAGGGAGCCGGAGGTAGTTAATGAACTCTTAGACGCCGGCGCAGCGCGAGTGACATTAGGCTCAAAGGTTTTTTCCGATTTTTCGTTTTTGGATAATTTTTCCTCAAAATTAGCCGATAAAATCAGCGTGAGCGTTGATGCTAAATTTATGAAGCTTAAAAGCGATAAGGGAATTGTCAGCGATATAGCTATTGATGTTGCGAATTCCGGCTGGAAAAATTTGAAAACCATCAGCCTTAAAGATTGTTTTGCGCAAATCTATAAAAAAGGCGTAAGATTCGTTAATTTTACCAATATAAAACTTGACGGAACCTTAAGCGGCGTAGATATAGATGCGGTTAGGGCGGTTTTGTCTTGCGCCAAGGAATATCCGGGTTTAAAAATAATCGCTTCCGGCGGAGTCGGCTCGATAAAAGATATAGAGAATCTTAAGGGGATTCCCGGCTTATTCGGAGTAATTGTAGGAAAGGCTTTGTACGAAGGCAAGCTTGATTTTAAGGAAGCGAAAGAAATAGCCGAAGGAAATTAATATTTATGCTAACAAAACGCATTATCCCTTGCCTGGATGTTTTAGACGGCAGGGTAGTTAAAGGGGTTAAGTTTCTTAACTTAAAAGATGCCGGAGATCCGGTAGAAGTCGCTAAAATTTACGAAGCTGAACGCGCTGACGAACTGGTATTCTTAGATATTACAGCGAGTTTTCAGAAAAGGAAGATTTTGCTTGATGTCGTCAAGAGAACAGCCTTGGCTATATTCATGCCTTTTACGGTCGGCGGCGGCATACGCGGCATCGAGGATGTGCGCGAGCTTTTGAATGCCGGAGCGGACAAGGTAAGTATTAACACCTCGGCAATAGAAAATCCTGCTTTAATTACTAAAAGCTCCAGGCGTTTCGGAGCTCAGTGTATCGTGGTGGCAATCGATGCTAAGCGCGAAGGGAAAATCTGGAGGGTTTATAGCCACGGCGGCAGATACGCGACAGGCTTAGATGCAGTTTCCTGGGCAAGACAGGCCCAAAGTTTAGGCGCGGGAGAAATTTTATTGACCAGCATGGATGCTGACGGCACGCAAGAAGGCTTTGATCTGGAATTAACCAAAAAGGTTAGCTCGGTTGTCTCGATCCCGGTTATTGCTTCCGGTGGCGCAGGCAAATTAGCCGATTTTGCCGATGTCTTTAAAAGGACAGAAGCGAGCGCCGCATTAGCAGCTTCTCTTTTTCATTTTCGCAAATTAAGAATAAAAGAAGTAAAGGATTATTTAAAAAAGAAAGGGATACCCGTAAGGCTATGAAAAAAATAAAAATAAACTTTAAATTCGATGACAAGGGTTTGATTCCGGCAGTTATTCAGGATTATAAAACAAAGGAAGTCCTGATGGTTGCTTTTATGAATAAAATTTCGCTCAAAGAGACCTTAAAAAAAGGAAAGACCTGTTTTTGGTCGCGTTCGAGAAATAAATTGTGGGTCAAAGGAGAAACTTCCGGACATTTTCAATTTGTCAAATCAATATATTATGATTGTGACTGCGACTGCCTATTGATAAAAGTGAGGCAGATTGGTCCGGCGTGTCACACCGGAAATAGAAGTTGTTTTTACAGAAGGTTAAAATAAATCATGTATTATCCCAGCGAAAAAGAATTCTTAAAGCTTGCTGAAAAGGGGAATCTCGTTCCGGTCTACAAAGAGATACTGGCGGATTTAGAAACTCCCGTAAGCGCCTATTTGAAGCTATCCAGAGATAGCGAATATTCTTTTCTTCTGGAATCAGTGGAAGAACAGGAGCGTATAGGGAGATTCTCTTTTCTGGCTTCTAATCCCGCGCTTGTTTTTCAATCAAAAGATGAGAATATTACGGTTTTCAATAAGGTTAATAATTCAAAACGGCAATTTAAAACAAGCACTAATCCCTTAGATGAGATAAAAAGAATTATGAAATCTTATAAATTCGTGAATCTGGCACAACTTCCCAGGTTTTGCGGAGGGTTAGTGGGGTATATCGGTTATGACTGCGTGCGATTCTTCGAGAGATTACCCCGGAAGTCCAAGGATGACTTGAAATTGCCGGACAGCCTCCTGATCTTAGCCCGGGACATACTTATTTTTGACCACGTTGCCAGGAAGATAAAAATAATCTCCTGCGCTTTTATTGATAAGAATTCATCTGTTGCTAAAAACAGATCAATCTACGAAGAATCCGTAAGAAAGATCGAGGCTATGCATCAAAAGCTTAAAGGCTCAATGAGGCTGAAGGAAAGAGATGCGCAGTTGAAGCCTTCAAGGAAATCCGGCTTTACTTCAAATATGACCAAGGCGCAATTTTCGAAAGCTGTGAAAAAGGCCAAGGGCTACATCAAGCAGGGGGATATTATTCAGGTGGTTTTATCGCAAAGGCTTTCTGTAAATATCAAGAGCGAGCCGTTCCGGATTTACAGGAACTTACGTTCCATAAATCCTTCGCCTTATATGTTTTTCTTAAAATTTAAAACTCTCTATCTGATTGGTTCATCTCCGGAAATGCTGGTGCGTTGCGAAGATAGGTTTGCCCAAACCCGTCCGATTGCCGGAACGCGTCCGCGGGGTAGGACTGAAAGCGAAGATGAAAGATTAAAAACCGAACTATTGGAGGATTTGAAAGAGAGATGCGAGCATACCATGCTCGTGGATTTAGGCCGGAATGATTTAGGCCGTGTATGTAAATTTAAGAGCGTAACCTTAACGGAATTTATGAAAATCGAGATGTATTCTCACGTAATGCATATCGTTTCTAATATTGAGGGCACGCTTAAACCCGGCAAAGACGCGTTCGATTTATTAGCTGCGGCATTTCCCGCAGGTACGGTAAGCGGCGCTCCAAAGGTAAGGGCAATGGAGATTATCGAGGAATTAGAAGCGACCCGGAGGGGGCCTTATGCAGGGTGTGTGGGTTATTTCAGTTTTTCAGGAAACCTTGATTCCTGCATTACCATACGCACTATTGTAATCAGTGGAAATACTGCCTATGTCCAGGCCGGCGCAGGCATAGTCGCTGATTCAAAGCCGCAGAAAGAATATCAGGAGACGCTTAACAAAGCCCGGGCGATGCTCGAGGCTATCGGCATGGATTAAGGAAGCTAAATTAAAAACTAACTAATATTTAGGAGGTAAGATGTCAGTAGCGATAAGGATGACAAAGATAGGTAAATCTGCGAACAAGAATTATCACTTTCGGGTTGTGGCTATTGATTCGCATAAGGCGCGCGACGGAAGGTTCCTGGAAGAACTCGGGTATTATGACCCTTCAAAGAAGCCGGCGCAAATTAAATTGAACCTTGAACGAATAGCTTATTGGGTAAAATGCGGCGCCAAGCAATCGGATACGGTTGCTTCCTTGGTTAAAAGAGCTAAAAAAAGTCAAACGAAGGCATAACTTAGCGAGCAGTATTTTGCGAAGCTAAGTTAGAGCCTGAGTTGATCCCTCACCTTTTTAGGTATTAAAGAATGTAAAAGATGAGGGAAGAGCGGTTTAAGGTTTTTGACAAGACATTCGGATAATTAAATTAAAATGAGTTTGAATATTTAAAAGGTGAGGGATAATTCGCACAAACGACTTAGCTCATCGCAAACATTGATTCGCTAAGTCATGTGCTCATTAAAAGGAGAATAAAATGGCCACAGGTCAAGCACCTACTTTAGTCAGCCTTGTTCCGTTTATCCTGATCATGTTCGTTTTTTATTTTTTGATCATTATGCCCCAGCAAAAACAACAGAAAAAACACCGCCAGATGTTGAGCGCCTTAAAGAAAAATGACGAAGTCGTTACGGCTGGCGGCATACACGGCACAATAGTCAATGTTAAGGATAAAACGTTTATTTTGCGTATAGACGAAAACGTCAAAGTCGAAATCGATAAGGCCGCAATCGCGAGCGTAACAAGAATAGCAGCGGTCTAACAAATAAATAATAAGGGGTCTACATGTATAAAAACTTAAATTTAAAGCTATCGGTTATAGTCGCAATGACCATTATCGCCTGTTTTTTGACGTTCCCTTTGAACAAGAGAATCAATCTGGGGCTGGACTTACAAGGCGGCATGCATCTTGTTTTGCGAGTCGATACAAGCAAGTTAAGTCCTGAGGCTAAGAAGGATGCTACTGATCGAGCCCTTGAGGTTATCCGTAACCGCATAGATGAATTCGGGGTAAAAGAGCCTTCGATCCAAAGGCAAGGCGAAAATGAAATCGTAGTCCAGTTACCCGGGATTACAGAACGCGGCCGGGCAATAGAGTTGATCGGTAAAACCGCTTTACTTGAATTTAAGTTAGTAAATAGCGACCCTGAAGTTTTGAGACAAGCCCTAGCTGGCCAAGTCCCGGAAAACCTGGAATTAAAGACCCTGGAAGATGAAAAGATATTGGTTGAGAAAGAAGCCGCTCTTACCGGAGATACATTGGTAAACGCGACGGTTAATTTTGATCAAACTCGATTTAACGAACCGATTGTGGCTTTAAAATTTAATTCTAAAGGCGCGGATGAATTTGCCACTATTACCACTAACAATGTCGGTAAACGCCTGGCGATTGTCTTGGACGGAAAGGTACAATCTGCTCCCCGAATAAACGAACCAATCCCATCCGGCGAAGCGGTTATTACCGGAAGGTTCACGCCGCAAGAGGCAAGTGATTTGGCAATAGTCTTGCGCGTCGGCGCCTTGCCTGCGCCTATTTACATAGAAGAAGAGCGTACCATCGGCCCGCTTTTAGGGCAAGACTCAATCAAGGCCGGCGTGAATGCCGCAACTATGGGAGCGGCATTTATCTTCTTGTTTATGATCGGTTATTATCTTTTGTCCGGCTTGATTTCAAGCTTTGCATTAATCATTAACCTTTTATTGACTCTTGCAGGTTTAAGTTTTTTGCATTCAACGCTGACCTTACCCGGCATTGCCGGTATTGCCCTTACCCTGGGAATGGCTGTGGACGCCAATGTTCTTATAAATGAGCGTATCCGGGAGGAATTAGGTTTAGGCAAACCTCTGGCAACTGCTATAGCCAATGGTTATCACAGGGCTTTAAGCGCGATAGTAGATTCCAACGTGACGACTCTTATCGCGGCATTTTTACTTTTCCAATTCGGCACAGGCCCGATACGCGGGTTTGCAGTTACTCTGACCATAGGTATATTGGCCAGTTTATTTACTGCGGTAGTTATGACCAGGACTATATTTGAACTTTTGCTAAAATACAAGCTATTGAAGAAATTGACGATGTTTCAGTTTTTTAAACATACGAAATTTGATTATATAAAGTATCGGAAATTTTTCTTCATTGTTTCTCTGGTGGTTATAATATCCGGCTCGTTCCTTTTCGCAGCTAAGAAAGATTTGGCTTTTGGCGTTGATTTCGCCGGCGGCCAATTGCAGGAATATAAGTTTAAAAATGCGCCTAAGGTAGAAGAGGTGCGCGCTGCCTTAAGGCAGATTGATCTTGGAGACGCAGTAATCCAGCAGTTTAAGAGTAATCCTGACCAGATTATTATCCGTACGAAGGAGGATACTGCGGCGAAAGTCTCGGATAAATTCAAAGAAGCCTTTAGCGATAATCCGTTTGAGGTGATAAAAATAGAGAAGGTCGGCCCGATTGCCGGAAAGATATTAAAGGAAAAAGCTGCTTACGCAATTTCCCTGTCTTTATTAGGTATACTTGCTTATGTCTGGATAAGGTTTAAGCGCTTTGATTTTGCTCTGGCCGGCGTGGTTGCTTTACTACATGATATTATAGTAGCTATGGTGTTTACAGTGGCCAGCGGCAGGCCTATGGATCTATTGATTGTTACCGGCCTACTTACGATAGCAGGTTATTCCATAAACGATACAATAGTTATTTTTGACCGCGTGCGCGAGCTATCCAGGTCAGTAAGGAAAGTGACCCTGGCTGAAGTTATAAATTTGAGCGTAAACCAGACATTATCACGAACTATTCTGACTACAGTTTGCACGCTTTTCGTTGTTCTTTCCCTGTTCTGGTTTGGCGGAGAAGTCTTGAATGGTTTTGCGTTTTGCCTTTTGATTGGTTTCATATCCGGAACCTATTCTACTGTATTTATCGCCTCTCCTTTAGTGCTTATGTTGAGCAAAAGTAGAAAATAATTTTGCTTGATTAGAGCATTAAGAAGTTGCTTAAAGCTTATGTTTAGGACTTTCAAGATTAGCGCTGGCCAGATTATTTCTAAACAAACGATCCTGGAGAATTTGTCCGAGTTAGGCTATTCTCATCAGGCCAGGATCGGTCAGCAAGGCGATTTCAGCCAGCGCGGCTCAATAATCGATGTGTTTCCTTTTGCCTTTGGCTCACCTATTCGTATCGAGCTTGACATTGACCGGATCGAGTCGATAAAAAGTTTTGACGTCCAGACACAGAAGACTCTCTGGGAGAATAAAAAGGCAGTAATCCTTTCCTTTAGGCGTAAACTAACTATCCAGCCTGAAAAACTCAATTTAGGTGAAAAAAGAAAATTAAGTATCAGGTCGGCTGGCGGGCAAGAAGTGGCCTTAGAGGGATTATTTAATCTGGAGTTTGGAGATTATGTCGTGCATGACCAACATGGCATCGGAAAGTTCGTCGGATTAAAAAAATTAAAATTTAAAGGTAAGGTTATTGACCACTTGGTAATTCGTTACTTGGGCGGAGATTCCTTGTTTGTGCCGATAGCAGAGATTAATCTGGTATCCCGCTATATGGCATTTGAGGGTATACGGCCTAAGATGTCGCGTCTGGGTAGCTCAGATTGGCAACGCGTCAAGGACAGAGTAACAAAAGCCGTAAGGGTCGTGGCCTTGGATTTATTAAACACCCAGGCCGCGCGCAATTCCTTAAGCGGATTTAAATTTTCCCGCGATACTGATTGGCAAAAAGAATTTGAAGCTACTTTTCCTTATGAAGAAACGCCTGACCAGAAGAAGGCCTGGGAAGAGGTTAAAAAAGACATGGAATCAGACAGGCCAATGGACAGGTTACTTTGCGGAGATGTGGGTTATGGCAAGACCGAAGTAGCAATGCGTTCGGCTTTTAAAGCGGTAATGGACAATAAACAGGTTGCCATATTGGTGCCTACGACAATCTTGGCAATCCAGCATTATTTCAATTTTAGCCAGAGGGTTTCGCGTTTTCCGATAAACGTCGCGATGCTCTCGCGTTTCAATACCAAACTTACGAACAAAAATATAGTCGAAGCGACAAAGAACGGCGCGATCGATATCTTGATCGGGACCCATAGGCTATTAGGCTCGGATGTGCAATTTAAGGATCTGGGTTTAATTATTATCGATGAAGAGCAGCGTTTCGGCGTCAGGGCAAAGGAGAGATTAAAAAAATTAAGGCTGCTTGCTGATATACTTACGCTCACGGCGACGCCTATCCCGCGCACCCTGTATATGTCACTCACCGGTTTAAAGGATATCTCGGTCATCGATACGCCGCCTAAAAACCGGCTGGCGGTAGAGACTCTGGTCAGCGAGTTTGATGAACAGTTGGTAGTTCAGGCAATCGAGCAGGAATTGAAACGTTCCGGGCAAGTATACTTTGTCCACAACCGTATAGAGGATATAGATAATATCGCCAACAGGCTAAAAAAAGATTTGGACAGGGATTTGCGCATAGCAACCGCGCATGGCCGGATGCATTCGAGTGACCTGGAGAGGGTTATGTTGTCATTCCTTAAACACGAGATAGATTGTTTGGTAACGACAACTATTATTGAGTCAGGGATAGACATACCTAATGCCAATACCTTGATAGTGGATATGGCTGAAAATTTCGGACTTTCGGACCTGCATCAACTCCGCGGCAGGGTGGGCCGTTTCAATCGCCAGGCCTATGCCTATCTTTTTGTTTCTAAAGAGGCTATTCTAAACGAGGATTCGAAGAAACGGCTTAAGGCAATAGATGAATTTTCAGAGTTAGGTTCGGGTTTTAAGATTGCCATGCAAGACCTGGAAATCAGGGGCGCAGGCAACATCTTAGGCTTAGAGCAACACGGCTATATTATGGCTGTAGGCTTTGATCTTTATAGCCGCTTGTTACGCCAGGCGGTTACGAGCATATCTAGTCTAAAACAGGAGAAATTTCACCATGCGTCTAATTAAAATATTTAAAGCTGCTAACATATTTTTATTGATTGCGTTTCTGTTTATCCCGAGGTCTACCCAGGCCGCCGAAAATATCGATGCGGATAGAATTGTTGCCGTAGTCAATAATATGATCGTGACTTATAGTGAGGTTCAGGAATACATGAGTTTTGCCTACATGCAGCTGGCCACGCGTTTAAACGATAAGCAGCTTGAAGAAGAGATGAATCAAATCGGAAAAGAGGCCTTAGTCCGGCTTGTCGAGGATAAGCTGATTTTACAAGAAGCAGTTAAAGAGGGTATAGTGGCTAACGAGGTTGTTATAAATGCCCGGATTGAAGAAATGAAATCCAGATTCGGATCTGAAAAGAAATTTGACGAAACTTTGCACAGTCAAAATATGTCCATAAACGAGCTTAAAAAAAGCCTTCGTGATCAGGAGCTAATGAAGGCGGTGGTGGATAAGGAGATCCGGGCAAAGATTTACGTCTCGCCTAACGAAATCACGCAATTCTACCGCGCGCATCCCGACGAATTCAAAGTGCCTGAGGGGCGAAAGGCGAGTTTCTTGGTTTTCAAAGAGAAGGATAAGGCAAAAATCGCCTTATCTGAAATTAACAACGGCAAAGACTTAAGTCAAATAACTGCGGGTAATCCAGACTACCAGGATTCCCGGGAATTGAGAAAAGGAAAATTAGCTCCGGCTGTCGAGAATCAGATTTTTAGCCTGGGAGCGGGTAAGACCTCCGGCATTATTAATATGGATGATAGGTTCTATATCTTTAAGATCCTGGCAATATTGCCGGCGAAGCAATTTTCGTTATCAGAAACTCAAAGCCTGATCTATGAAAATATATTTAAGGCGAAGATGGCTGATAGTTTGATTGCCTGGCTTGATAAGTTGAAAGAAAAAGCTTATATAGTTATAAAATAAAAGATGAATGGAAAAATAGCACTGACTTTAGGCGACCCTGCCGGGATTGGGCCGGAGATACTTGTAAAAGCCATAACCAGGCTCTCTTTTCATGAGCGTAAACGCTTGCTTGTTATCGGCAGCGAAAGTATCCTAAAAAAAATAAAAGGTTTTAACAAGATAGGGAAATCAATAGAACTTATTGACCCTGATAATTTTGATGAAAAAGGATTTGCTTTTGGAAAAGTTTCAACATCCTGCGCCCGGGCAGCTTTGGATTATCTGGACGAGGCAATAAGATTGGTCAAGAACGGCGAGGCGAAAGGAATTGTAACATGTCCGGTAAATAAATTCGCCATAGATCTTGTCTCTAAGCCTTTCCGCGGCCAAACCGAATATATCGGCAGGGCATTCCAGGCAAAATCATTCCGGATGATGATTCTTTCTGCAAAATTAAAATTCACCCTTGTTACTACGCATGTTCCGTTACTGGAAGCCTGCCAGTTGTTAGACAGGGATAGGATTATACAAACTATTTCCCTTACAGCGTCTGACCTTAAAAGATTTTTTGGTATCAAGGAAACGAAAATCGGAGTCTGCGGTTTGAATCCGCACATGGGAGAAAATGGGCTTATCGGCAGGGAAGAGCAAGATATAATTAATCCGGCAATTGAAAGTGCCAGGAAATTGTTAGGAAAAAGCAAAATTTACGGGCCGTTACCCTTAGAAAAAATCGTTCATTCTTTATTGGAGGGGTCTCTTTCGGCCGGGATTTGCCTTTATCATGATCAGGCAATTTTACCCTTAAAGCTGCTTTGCCCGGGCAAGGGCGTGAACATGACGCTGGGTTTAGGCTTTGTGCGCACATCGCCTTTACACGGAACGGCTTTTGATATTGCCGGGGAAGATAAGGCTGATTGCTCTTCATTACTGGAGGCGGTCAGGCTGACACTAGATTTAACTAAAAGAATTTAGGCCGAAGATGTCCGAACTAAAATCCTCTAGAAGTAATTTTCCCCGCGCTTACGAATTCAAGCCAAAGAAATCACTCGGCCAGAATTTTCTTATTGACAAAAACGTAGTTGGAAAAATTATTCGTTACGCCGGCATAACAGAAGGAAAAACCGTCATAGAAGTCGGATCCGGGACAGGCGCGTTGACTAAAATGTTGCTTGATGTTGGAGCAAAGGTCTTTGCCGTAGAAATTGATAACCGGCTTTACGCGGTTTTAGAGGAGAAATTCGGCTCTAACAAGAATTTCAGCCTTAAAAAATGCGATATTTTAGATGTGAAACTTAGCGATTTTAATTTAAAGGAAAAGGCTATTCTTATCGGAAATCTTCCCTTTTATATTTCCAGCCAGATCCTCGCAAAATTCCTTCCGGAGTCGGATAGTATTGAGGCTATTTATGTAACTATCCAGAAGGAGCTTGGCGAGCGTTTGGTAAGCCCGGCTGGCGCGCGCGATACAGGCTCATTAAGCCTTTTAGCGCAATTTTTTTCCAAGCCCGAAATTTTATTTACGATAAAAAAAACATGTTTCAGGCCGATTCCTAAGGTAGACGCTTCATTCGTCAGGTTCCTGCTAAAAGATTCGCAAGAGCTTGGGAGTACGGATCAGGCAAAATTGTTCCTAATAATCAGGTCGGCTTTTAAGTATAGGCGTAAGACCATTTTTAATGCTCTTGCCAATTCTTTTGAAGCCGAAGCATTAAATACAGCATTCGTCAATTCCGGGGTCGATTCGCATAAAAGGCCCGAGGCATTGACGCTTGGCGAATATATTAAATTGGCTGAATGCCTAAAGAACAGATAAAGTATTCTCTCAAGGTTTACTTATGGTTGGCTTTCTGCTATTATAGATAGATTAACAGGTTGGGAGGATTATGTTTACGAAAAAAGAGCTTGATCATTTGGCAACCCTCGCGCGCATTGAACTTAGCGATAAAGAGCGGGAAAAGTTTAGCCGCGAGTTGGCTAGTATACTTGACTATATTGAGAAATTGAAAGAAGTAGATGTGAGTACAACTGATCCGACTACTCATGTAATGCAAATAGAGAACGTATTCCGGCAGGACAAGCTTAAGCCTTCGCTTGATATCGAAAAGGTGCTAAAGTTTGCTCCGGATAGGAAGGCGAGATTTTTCCGGGTGCCTAAAATAATAGAATAGGAAATTTTTTCATGGAAAAGAAAATAAAGGCCAGCCCTGACAAAAATAATCTCTACGAACTGACTGCGCATGAATTATTATCTCTTTATAATTGCAAAAAAACTACCCCTGACGAATGCCTGGATTCCTATAGCAAAAGGATAGAAAGCGTCGATAAAAAAATCAAAGCTTTTGTAAAGGTGATTGAACGCCCGAAAAAAAATATTTCCGGAGGGAAACTTTCCGGCATACCCATAGCGATAAAAGATAATATATGTATTGAAACCCAAGAGACAACCTGCAGCTCCAATATTCTTAAAGGATTTATTGCTCCTTACAACGCGACAGTAATCGACAGGCTGGAAAAAGAAGGCGCGCTGATCGTTGGAAAGACAAATATGGATGAGTTTGCTTTTGGCTCATCGACGGAAAATTCTTGTTTCGGACCTACGTTAAACCCCTGGGATTTAGAGCGCGTCAGCGGCGGCTCTAGCGGCGGTTCAGCGGCTAGCGTGGCCAGTAACCAGGCGTGCCTGGCTTTAGGCTCTGATACCGGAGGGTCGATCCGTCAGCCTGCTTCTTTTTGCGGCGTAGTGGGAATGAAGCCTACTTATGGCAGGGTATCGCGATACGGACTGGTTGCTTTTGCTTCCAGTCTTGACCAGATTGGCCCGTTTGCCAAAGATGTAAGCGACCTGGCTCTGCTTTTGTCTGTTATTTGCGGTTATGATGAGAAAGATTCTACCAGCGTCAAGATAGATGTCCCGGATTATACCTTGGCCCTGACTAATAATATAAAAGGAATGAGGATTGGAATTCCCAAGGAATACTTTTCTATTGGAAGCGAAGGCCATCAAGCTGCAATACAGCCGGAAGTCAAGGCTGCGATTGAGCAGGCGAAGAAAATATTTGAAGATTTAGGGGCAAAGGTGAGCGAAGTCTCCTTGCCTCACACTCAATATGCAGTAGCAGTATATTATATAGTGGCTACGGCCGAGGCAAGTTCCAATTTAGCCCGTTTCGACGGCGTGCAGTATGGGCATCGGGCCAAAGTTAGTTCATCTCTAACCGGCTCAAGCAACATAATTGACATGTATAAACGTACACGCGAAGAGGGGTTTGGCCCGGAAGCGAAGAGAAGGATAATTTTAGGAACATTTGTTTTATCCAGCGGTTATTACGAAGCCTATTATCTCAGGGCTTCAAAGGTCAGGACTTTGATAAGAGAAGATTTCTCGCGCGCTTTTAAAGAATGCGATTTATTGATTGCTCCTGTCAGCCCGACAACTGCTTTTCGCGTCGGAGAGAGGATGGATGACCCTTTAAAGATGTATTTATCGGATATCTATACCATTAGTGCAAATCTTGCCGGCATACCGGCAATTTCTTTGCCTTGTGGTTTTGATTCAAATGGTTTACCCATAGGCTTGCAAATCTTAGGGAAGGCCTTTGATGAGGAAACCATTTTACGCGCGGCTTTCGCTTATGAACAAAATACTCCTTGGCATTTAAAAAGGCCAAATATCTAAAAATCATGGAATTTGAACCGGTCATAGGACTTGAGGTGCATTTACAATTAGCCACGCAGACTAAGATGTTTTGCTCCTGCCAGGTGCAATTCGCAGCCAGCGCCAACAGCCTGACATGCCCTGTTTGCTTAGGCCTACCGGGAAGTCTTCCGGTAATAAACTCTAAGGCTATAGAGTATGCTTTAAAAGTAGCCTTGGCCTTGAATTGTTCCATCGGTGAGATAGTAAAATTCGACAGGAAAAATTATTATTATCCGGATCTGCCTAAAAATTACCAGATCTCGCAATATGATCTGCCCTTGTCTTTTAACGGATTCGTTGACATCAAGGAGAAGATGCAAGAGAAAAAGATAAGGATCCGCAGGGCGCATCTTGAAGAGGACGCGGGAAAGTTAATCCACGAGGAGACGGCTAGCCTGGTCGATTATAACCGGACAGGCGTAGCGCTGCTTGAGATAGTCACTGAACCGGATATAAGTTCGCCTCTAGAGGCATATAACTATTTAAACGTCTTAAAGACTATTCTGAAGTATTTGAATGTTTCTGATTGCGATATGGAAAAAGGCTCCTTAAGATGCGATGCCAATATTTCTTTGCGGCCCAAGGGCACTACAACCTTAGGCGTCAAGGCAGAATTGAAGAACATGAATTCATTCCGCGCCGTTAAGCTAGCTTTAGAGGTAGAAATTGAACGCCAGAGAGAGATCCTGGAGGCCGGTAAACAGATAGTCCAGGAAACCCGGCTATGGGATGAAGATAAAAAAGCGACTTTCTCCATGCGCAGCAAGGAAGAGGCCAGCGACTATAGATATTTCCCCGAGCCGGATCTTGTACCGTTTAAAATAGACAAGGCAAAAATAGAGGAAGTACGCAATAACCTGCCGGAGTTACCCGGTAAGAAATTTGAGAGGTTCAAAGATCAATTTAACCTCTCTGTTCCGGACGCGCAATTTTTGGTTATGGATTATGATTTTTCGAAATTTTTCGAAGATTGCTGTCGCATAGCTTCTATCCCCAAAGCAATAGTGAACTGGATCAAGGGGCCGTTAAGTTTTGAAATAAACGCCAGGAATAAAAGTTTATCCGAACTTGAACTTAGCCCAAAGGATTTTGTCAGCTTAATTAAGCTTACCGAAGACGGGACTTTGAGCAATTTAAGCGCGAAAGCAGTCCTGACCGAGATGCTTGATAAAAAAATAGGCCCGCAGCAGATTATAAAGGCGGGTAATTTAGCGCAAGTATCAGACAATGAAAGTTTGAGCGCCTTAATTGAAGAGGCTTTGACTGAAAATAAGAATTCCGTGGACTCATTTTTGGCCGGTAAAGAAAATGCCCTGATGTTTTTGGTCGGGCAAGTAATGAAGAAAAGCAAAGGCAAGGCAAATCCAAAGCGGGTAAAAGAACTTTTGGAAGAAAAATTAAAGGAGAAAAAAAATGCGTAAAAAACTTTTCGGCGGCATAGTCGTAATATTCTCAGCCTGTTTCATTTTGAGCGCGATCGTCATATTCGGCGCAGAGCAGCTTAAGAAAGAGAAGATTTACCCGGACCTGGAGCTCTTCTCCGACACCTTAAGCATAGTACATTCTGCTTATGTCGAGCCAAAAGGCATACACGATTTGATTTACGGCGCCTTAAAGGGAATGCTTTCTTCTTTAGACCCGCACAGCCAATTCCTTGACCCGGATGAATTTAAAGATTTGAGGGCTGAAACCGAAGGGCAATTCGGAGGCTTAGGTATTGAAATTACTATCAAAGACAATCTCCTGACGGTTATTACTCCTATCGAAGATACTCCGGCCTGGAAGGCCGGGATTAAGGCCGGAGACAGGATTGTTAAAATTGACGGTGAACTTACCCGCGATATCGAACTCTCTAAGGCGGTTAAAAAACTTCGCGGCAAGCCCGGGACTGAAGTCAAACTCACTATTCTTAGGGAATCCGAAAGCAAGGTCCTGGAAATTAAAGTCGTGCGGGATATTATAAAGGTCAAAGATATAAAGAAAGCGCAGATTATCGAAGACGGAATTGCTTATGTGCGTTTAATAGAATTCCGGGAGAACACGGTTAAGGAATTTGACGCGGTATTAAAACAGCTTAAAAGCCAGGGGATGAATTCTTTGATTTTGGACGTGAGGTTTAATCCGGGCGGACTTCTGGATGTGGCAATCGATGTTACCGCGAGATTCTTGCCCAAAGGCGCCCTGGTTGTTTCTACGCAAGGCAGGGATCCGGCTTCTAAGATGGAATTTAAATCTAAGTGTAACGACCCGATTTTAAATATGCCCATGGTAGTTTTAATCAATGAAGGCAGCGCCTCCGGTTCTGAAATACTTGCCGGAGCGTTACAGGATGACAGCCGGGCCGTAATAATGGGCACAAAGAGTTTCGGCAAAGGTTCGGTTCAGACCGTAATACCGATGAAAGACGGTTCGGCGTTGCGCCTGACAACAAGTAAATATTTTACTCCGTTGGGCCGCTCCATCCATAATATCGGAATACAGCCGGATATTGTTGTTGAGTCAAAAATAATTTCCGAAAAGGAAGACGAGACGGTCGAAGATATATTCAAGAAGTTGGAAGTCAATGATGAGAAACCCAAGGCTGAGCCGGTTAAGAAAGATGACAAGAAAGATGACAAGAAAGATGACAAGGATTCAGAATTCATCCGTAAAGACAATCAGTTATTAAGAGCAATCGACCTGATAAAGGCGATTAAGGTATACAACAAAAAGAAAGTGGAAAAAGTTGAATAGATTCATTAAATCCAACATAAGCCCTTTAGTTATAACCCTGTCATCAATAATATTAGTTCAGGCAGTGGTTATAGTCTTTCTGCTTATTTCTCAAAAAAGGGTTGCAGAAGAACTTATTATCCGCGTCAAGCCGGCTAAGGTTCCGTCAGCAAAGCTTGCCCCAAAACCTAGGGTGCCGAAAGCAAAAATAGCAATAGTCCTGGATGATTGGGGTTATACCGGAGCGAATTTTTCATATCTTGATAAGATCGATGTCCCGTTGACGCTCTCGATTCTGCCGGGCCTAAAATTTAGCCAGGCGGCAAGCCGTTACTCCCGGCAAAGAAGCTGGCAGGCTATTTTGCATCTGCCGCTTGAGCCGCAGGTGAGCCGGGAATATTCGAGATTAGAACCGGATACGATCCTTACTTCGATGGATGAAGCAGAGATAAAAAAAATCCTTAATAAACAGATAAAAGCCGTGCCTGATATCGTAGGCGTATCTAATCATATGGGTTCAAAGGCTACTGCAAGCGAGGGCGTAATGCGCGTGATATTACGCCAATTGCGCGACAGGAAGCTATTTTTTCTGGATAGCTTAGCTACATCTAGATCTGTCTGCAGGAAATTGTCGAAGGAAACCGGAGTCGGTTTCGTGAGCCGCGATGTGTTCCTGGACAACGAAGCGAATCCGCAATATATCTTGGGCCAATTCGAAAAATTGATAGCCCTGGCAAAAAATAAAGGCAGCGCCGTAGGTATAGGCCATGACCGCAAGACTACTTTGATGACCCTTGCTGAGAGGTTGGCGGATTTTGACACTGATAAGGAAGGCGTGGAATTCGTGCTCGTTTCTGAATTAGTGCGGTTCAATAACTAAAGATTTAAATTCTAGATTATGTATGTATTAGGCATAGAGACGTCTTGCGACGAAACAGCTGCGGCAGTGGTAGCAGACGGAAGTAGAGTTCTTTCTAATGTAATTTCTTCGACGCTTGCGTTGCATAAAAAATACGGCGGGGTAATCCCGGAAATAGCCGCCAGGGGCCATTTAGAAGCGATAGATATCGTAGTGATAGAGGCGCTAAAAAAAGCCCGAGTCCGTCTTAAAGATATCGGCCTTATCGGCGTAACCCGTCAGCCGGGCTTACCAGGAGCATTATTAGTAGGAAATACATTTGCCGATGCTTTAAGTTTTGCTATTAACCGCCCTTTGATTGCGGTTGACCATACCCTGGCACATCTTTACGCGCCGTTTTTAGTTACGGGGGTTAAAGGAGAAAGGATTCCCAGGTTTCCTTTTGTCGGCCTTGTGGTTTCCGGCGGGCATACCAGCCTGATTTATTTCAAATCTTTCAGTCAATTTGAGGCGCTGGGCGTTACCTTGGACGATGCAGCCGGGGAGGCTTTTGATAAGGTAGCCAAGATATTAAACTTAGGTTATCCCGGCGGCCCGGAGATAGACAGGCTGGCTAAAACCTGTTTATCCCCTCGTTTGAAATTTAATTGCGCGCAGCTTAAGGGAACATTTGATTTTAGTTTCAGCGGCATAAAAACCAGCGTGCTTTATTTTACAAGAGACTGGCAGGAAAAAAATCGAAGAAATATTAGAAGCATGCCCTTGAAACTAAGGGCTGAAATAGCCAGTGCTTTTCAAAAATCCGTTGTCTCAATTTTAACTGAAAAAAGCATCTTGGCATGTAAGCTTAAAAAGGTAAAGTCTCTGCTGATCGGCGGGGGCGTTAGCGCGAACTCACTGTTACGTAAGGAATTATTTGAGGCCGGCAGAGCGCAAAATTTAAACGTACATTTTTCGCAACTTCAATATTGTTTAGATAATGCGGCAATGGTAGCCGGTTTGGCATATCAAATGAGGAAGTAGTTTAGCGAAACGCTTTATCCTCTTACGCCGAATACTTCCTTACTAGGATTTGTTTGTGTCCGGATTCGGAGAGATTTAATTTACGCAAAACAACTTATGTTGCCTTTTTGACTCCATAAGTTGTGCGCTCATTAAAGGAGGGTCTTGATTATGATTAGCCAGAATCAGGTAATGGCAAGATTGATTTGGGCGGTTATATTGGGCGGTCTTGTCGGACTTGAACGTGAAATGAGAAGGAGAAGCGCAGGGCTACGGACCCACATTCTTGTTTGCGTAGGATCAACCCTGATAATGTTGACATCTATATATGTTTTTGATATATATAAAGATGCGGCCAACGTGGATCCGTCGCGGATTGCCGCCGGGATTGTTACCGGTATAGGGTTTTTAGGGGCGGGTGCAATAATACGCTCCGGAAGCGGAGTCCACGGCCTGACTACGGCAGCTTCCTTATGGGTTGTGGCAGGGATAGGTATGAGCGTTGGCTGTGGTTTTTATGACGCAGCTTTTGTCTCCACAGCGCTTGTGTTGATAATACTTCTAATAATAAGAAATTTTGAAAACCGGTTTAAACAAGATAATCCCGATTGATTCTTCAATAAAAAGCGGGCTTAAAAGGGGGCGATTAATATGGCGTTAGGATCCAGAAGAGAACATGATGAAAAATATCTTGATGTTGATGCTGCTATGAGCGGGACTATGACTTTTAAAGATCCTGTGAACTTGCGTATAAACGGTAAGTTCGAAGGCACCCTCGAGACGAAGGGGAGTTTACGTATCGGCAACAAGGCATTTGTTGAAGCCCACATAATCGGCGAGGATATTACAATTGCCGGCAGGGTAAAAGGCGACATCGTTGCGAAAGAAAAGCTTACCTTGGAGCCGACAGCTGATGTGCGGGGAGAGATAAAGGCCGCAAAATTAATTATGTTGGAAGGCGCGATTTTCGAAGGCGAATGCCGCATGCTTGAAGATATATTCGGCCCCGACGATTTAGCCCGGTATCTTGAGATAGATACGAATTCTGTGATGGAGTGGGCAAAGAGCGGCAAAGTCCCTTCGTTTAGAGAAGGAGAGAATTGGCGCTTTGAGAGAAAGAAAATAGACGAGTGGATAGCCTCGGGAAAGATTAAGTAGACTTCCATGATCAAAGAAAAACTATTGACCATCAGAGAAGCGGCAGCATTCTTGGGGATTTCAGAAAAAGCAGTAATAGAATTGTCTGAACGCGGAGTGATACCGGGTTATAAAATAGGAGGGGTTTATCTGCGTTTTAAGGAAGAACAGCTTAAGGCTGTAAAGATAAGCCCGGATATGCTTGAGGTTATAAAAGAAAGCAATCTAAAGGAAAATTATGTCCCGGCGCACCGCTCGATAAGGGATAGATTTGTCGACCTTATTTATTTTAACGATTTCTATTTTTTCTGCCTGGTTCTCTGCCTCCTGCTTTTATATGTTGTTTTTTATTTATGAAAAAGAGAGGCTTTCACAATCTGGGGTTTGCTAATATTGATACAGAGAGAGGCAGGCGTTGCGGGTTTGAAGAAGTTGTTTACGCTCCCGGCAAAACTTTAGACCAGCTTAAAAAAATTTGCGAACTTTTTATCCGTAGTCGTAAGAGCCTTTTATTAACCCGATTAGAAGAAACAAATTTTGAAAAATTAAGGGTTGTTTTGCCGCAATTACGGTTTAACCCGATTGCCCGCGTAGCTTTTTTTTTGCCGCGCCTGGCTAAGCCGGCGAATAAAAATTCTACCCATGTATTGATTATCAGTGCCGGGACTTCGGATATGGCGGTTAGCGAAGAAGCCCGGGTAACTTTGGAGGTCTTAGGGGTTAAGGTACGAAAACTCTACGATGTAGGAGTTGCCGGCATTCAAAGATTATTGTCGAATAAGAGCAAGCTTCGCCGAGCCTCTTGCATTATTGTAGTAGCGGGAATGGACGCAGCCCTGGCAAGCACTGTTTGCGGGTTAGTGAAGAGCCCGGTTATCGCTGTGCCCACTAGTTGCGGGTATGGTTCGCATTTTAAAGGTCTGGCCTCGCTTTTGGCGATGTTAAATTCTTGCGCTGCGGGCCTGGGCGTTGTTAATATCGATAACGGATTCGGGGCAGCAATATTGGCCGCAAAAATTTTACGCGTTTAATGAAACAAAGCACTATCACACTGGCGCAAGCAGTAAAATTCCACGGCCATTTAGGCCCTTTTTTGGTTTTAGGCTTAAGGATTGGCAATGCGGCGATAAGAAAGCTTAAAGCCGAAAGGTATTTTGGCATACTTGTTAGCGTGGAAGGCGCTGATAAAAAACCAAAGAGTTGCCTTATTGATGGTTTACAGTTAGCCACGGGCGCGACTTTTGGTAAAGGAAATATCGAGAAGATTGGCGCCAAATCTATCAAGGTTAGAATAAAGAACCTGAGGAACAATAAAAGAATCGTTTTCAAACTTAAACACAGCCTGATTGAAGAGCTGGATAGTATAAAGACGCATAGCGAAAGCGAGAAAGTGGCCCGCCGATTATATGGCGAGAATGAGTCAAAGCTTTTTGACTTTAAATAGAAAGGATTTATAAATGGGTTTGTCCGGATTAGATATCTACAAGTTATTGCCGAAAACAAATTGCCGCAAATGCAATTTTCCAACCTGCCTTGCTTTTGCGCTTGCCTTGGCTAAAAAGAGCACGGATATCTCTAAGTGCCCTTTTTTGAGCGTTGAGGCCAAAGCGATTTTAGAATCAAGCGCCCAGCCGCCTATAAAATTGGTGACTATAGGTACAGGTGAATCGGCAGTTTCGATCGGGAACGAAACTGTGCTTTTTCGTCACGAAGAAAAATTTCATCATCCCGCGGCGATAGGTTTGATAATCGAGGATACATTGACGCCGGCCCACTTGGCAGATTTGATAAAACTTGCTAACAGCTTGAAGTTTGAGCGTGTCGGCCAGAAACTCTCTTTAGAATTATTGGCCATAAAGAATTCATCGCTGTCTATGGATAAATTTTTATCCTGCGTAAAGTTCGTGACCGAAAATAGCGATTTGAATATAGTGCTTTTTTCTAACGACCCCGAAGCCATAAAGAAAAGCCTTGAAATTTGTAAGGATAAGAAACCCCTGATTTTTGCTGCTAATGAAATAAATTTTGAAAAACTGGCTGAAATCGCCAAGGCCAATCAACTGCCTTTGGTAGCCAGCTCCAATGAACTTGAAAGCCTGGCTGAGCTTGTGAAAAAAATCAAAGAATTTCAGGTAGAGGATTTGGTTTTACATATAAACCAGGCTAAGTTGCCGGCTCAAATAGAAAGCCTTACTCAAATCCGCAGGCTGGCCCTTAAGAAGAATTTTCGGGTCTTCGGGTTTCCGACTATTGCGGTTGTTGATAACGTTGATCCGATTACGGATAGTTTGGTTGCCGGCGCTTTGATGGCAAAATATGCTTCTATAATTCTCTTAAGCGGCGCAAGTATCGCTAATGTGCTTTCGCTTCTGACGCTGCGGCAAAATATTTATTCAGATCCGCAAAAGCCTTTACAGGTTGAGCCCAAGATTTATCCCGTGGGTTCTCCGGATAAAGATTCGCCTTTGCTGGTAACGACTAATTTTTCTCTTTCATACTATACTGTACTTGCTGAAGTAGAAGCGAGCAAGGTTGCCTCTTACATATTAAGCGTTGATACAGAGGGCATGTCGGTTTTGACTGCCTGGGCTGCGGAAAAATTCACTCCGGAAAAAATCACCCAAGCCTTGAAAAGTTCAGAGGCGAGCGAGCTTATATCTCATAAAAGAGTAGTTATACCGGGTTATGTAGCAGTAATGAGCGCGGATCTTGAAGAGGCTAGCGGCTGGAGTGTTTCTGTCGGGCCGCGTGAGGCTTCGGGTATAACGGCATTTTTGAAAAACCTTAGTTAAGAATTTTATGAATGAACTCACTGTCACATTCTTGCCGGATAACATCAAGATAAAGGTGCCTCACGGCGAGACTATTTTAGAGGCTGCAATTTCTGCCGGGGTATATTTGCATTCCAGTTGCGGCGGAGAAGGTGTCTGCGGCAGGTGCAAGGTAATCTTAAAAAAAGGCAATGTGCATTCTGGGCCTTCGAGCCGGATAACTAAACAAGAGAAGGAAAAAGGTTATTGTCTTGCTTGTTTATCAGTCATAGAGAGCGATCTTGTGGTCGAAATACCTGCGGAAAGCCGCCTTGAATTCGATAGCCTGACTGATGAGAGTGCTTTTAAAGAGAGATTAGCGGGTGTTTACAGCAAGGCAGAAGATATAGATAAAGCTGCGGCATTTATCCCAACCGATATTTTTTCTCATTCGCCTTTAGCTTTCAAATTATTCTTAAAAATTCCTAAGCCGGTTTTAGAAGATAAGCTTAGCGATCTGGAAAGGGTTTATCGCGAGATCAAGAAAAAGGCGGACTTGAAGTCAGTGCAGACGGGCCTTTCTAATATAAAGAGATTAGGGGAGATCTTGCGAACAAGCGACTGGGCTGTGACGCTTACCCTGGGAAAGCATGATGGTGTGACTGAAGTTATGGCGATACAGCCGGGTAATACTTCGGCTAAAAATTTCGGTTTTGCTTTTGATATCGGGACAACTACTGTTTCCGGCCAGTTAATAGATTTGAACACAAAGACAATTTTAGGTTCAAAGGCCTCACATAACCGCCAGGCTAGTTTTGGCGCTGATATAATAAGCCGGATAATCTTTGCCCAGAAAGAAGACGGCCTGGAGAGGCTGCACCACGCCATAATTGACGTGATGAATGATATGATTCATCAGATATGCGAAGAGCACAAAATAGACTTGAATGATGTTACCTGTTGCTTGTGCGCTGGCAATCCCACAATGATGCATCTACTGTTAAAGATTGACCCGACTTATATCCGGCGCGAGCCTTATGTGCCAACTGCTAATTCCATTCCGGTTATCAAGGCCGTAGAGGCAGGGATAAAAATAAATCCCAGGGGCCTACTTGCTACAGTTCCGGGTGTTGCCAGCTATCTAGGCGGAGATGCAGTTGCCGGAGTTTTAGCCTGCGGCATTGAAAAGAAAGAAAGTTTGTCTCTCTTGATTGATATCGGGACTAACGGGGAGATGGTCCTGGGAAATAAAGATTGGCTTGTTGGGGCCGCTGCATCGGCAGGCCCGGCTTTTGAAGGTAGCGGTGTTTCCTGCGGCATGCGCGCTACAAAGGGCGCTATCCAGAGGCTGTCGATAGATAAGAAAAATTGGCAGGCAAATTTCGAGACAATAGCTTACGCAAAGCCCATAGGTATTTGCGGTTCAGGCTATATTGATTTATTAGCTGAAATGTTGACTTCCGGGGTTATCGATAGTTCGGGAAAAATAAATTCGAAAAAAGATTGTGAATTTATTAAGCTAACAGAGACAAGCAAGGCGTATGTTGTTGTACCTAAAGAAAAATCTGCTACCGGCGAGGATATTCTAATCAGCGAAGAAGATATTGAGAATTTAAAACGCTCAAAGGCAGCTATTTTTGCCGCATCCAGCATCCTGGTTAGGCACATGGATCTCGCTTTCGAAAAAATCGATAATATTTTTATTGCCGGAGGATTCGGGACATATCTCGACATCAAAAAGGCTATTACCATCGGGCTTTTGCCGGATTTAGATATAAATAGGTTTGTTTTTGTAGGAAATAGTTCTTTAGCCGGGGCACGGGCAGCACTTTTATCCAGCCAGGCATTCGATTTAGCGCAGGATATTGCCAAAAGGATTACTTATTTTGAACTTTCGGTGGAAGGCGCTTATATGGATGAATACATGGCAGCTTTGTTTTTTCCGCACACTGATAGAAACAAATTCCCCAGTCTAAAATTATAATCGAGGTATTTTGTGGCATTTACAATTGCGCTGGCAGGTAAGGGCGGCACAGGTAAGACTACGTTAGCTGCCGTCTTATTAAAAATTATTACTGAAAAAAAATTAGGTTCCTGTCTGGCTATAGATGCGGATCCTAATAGCAATTTAGGCGAGGTTGTAGGCATAACCTCTAAGACTTCGGTGGGAGTGATTATAGACTCTATAGCCAAAAATCCAGGCTTAGTCCCCGCAGGAATGAGTAAGAGCGAATTCATCGAGCTTGAAATTGCCCACGCTCTTTCGGAAAGCGTTAACATTGATTTATTGGCAATGGGCAGGCCCGAAGGCCCGGGATGTTATTGCTACGCGAATAATCTGCTGCGGGATATTATCTCCAAGATTATAAAGCAGTACAAATTTTGCGTCATTGACAATGAAGCCGGAATGGAACATTTATCGCGGCGTACAACCCGAAGCGCTGATTTCTTTATAGTCGTCAGCGACCCGACGCCTGTCGGGATGCATTCCGCTGCCAGAATCAGGGATTTAGTTGATGAGCTGGAGTTTAAATTTAAGAAGATATTTTTGATAGTTAACAAGGCGAAGAGTGAAATAAAATTAAGTGAAGAGCTTAAAAGTAAAAAATTCGACGAGATTCTTAATTTCAAGTTTGATGAAGCGGTTTATAATTTAAGTCTTGAGGGAAAACCAATTACGGAAATTAGACAGCACTCAAATTTAATCGAACAAACAGAGGAGTTCTTAGATAACCATGGCGTTAGAGCAAATTAAAGAATCTTGGGCCAGCAGTATAAATACGGTTACGATAGGCGCGACGAAAAAAGACGGCGGTACGAGGGGTCTTGAGTTACAGATCGGCGGGCAGAACGGATTACCATTTTTACATCAGGAATCTAATACGCCTTGCCGGCCGCAGGCTGTTTTTGAAATCTGGGACATTGAGCCGGATTGGCCGGAGATGTTAAAATCTTCTTATGGGATAGATCTAAAAGATACTCTTGCTTGGGCGCGTGTATGCCAGGAGAAATTTGCGGCTAAGGCTTTATGTTTACGTTTAGCCGGGGCCCATCCCGATTACGGAAACAAATCCGCCAGCGAACTTGAGGCGTGCGTAAAGAATTTGCTCAAAGCAGTCGACCTGCCGTTGATTATCTTAGGTTCCGGCGACGATAATAAAGACAATGAGGTTTTGCCCAAAATTTGTGAAGTGACAAAAGGCGAGCGCGTCTTATTCGGAGATGCGGTTCAAAATAATTATAAGACCCTGGTCGCTTCTGCGTTGGCTGACGGCCATAGTATCATTGCCGAGTCGCCCATCGACATCAATATTGCCAAACAGCTTAATCTCTTGATTTCGGATATGGGCTTTCCTTCAAATCGCATTGTCATCAACCCAACAGTCGGAGCATTGGGTTATGGATTGGAATACGCTTATTCAATTATGGAACGCGCCCGCTTGGCAGCTTTTTCCGGAGACAACATGCTGGCGATGCCGTTTATTTGTTTTGTGGGATTTGAGGCTTGGCGGGCAAAAGAGGCAAAGGCTAGTGAAGAGGAGTTGGCGGGATGGGGAAAACAATCCGAGCGCGGGGTTATCTGGGAGGCTTTGACAGCTGCGACATTTTTACAGGCCGGCGCTGATATCCTGGTTATGCGTCATCCTGAGGCAGTCAAAAAGACGCAAGAATTAATAGACGCTCTTATGGGGAAATAAGTTTATGTTAATAGTCGGAGAATTGATCAACGGAATGTATAAGAATGTCAGAGAGGCAATCGCCAAGAAAAACGAGGCTGTAATTATTGAGCTTGCAAAAAAGCAGGAAGCTGCCGGCGCGAATGCCCTGGACGTAAATTGCGGACCGTTATCCAAAAACCCGATAGAAGATATAAAATGGCTGGTTACGGCTATAAAGAAAGCTTCTAATTTGCCCTTAGCTATCGACAGCACAAAACCAGAGGTCATTAGATGTGCTTTAGAGTTGGTTGGAGGAAAGGCGATAATCAATTCAACAAGCGCTGACGAAGAGCGTTTGAATTTATATCTGGATATGGCGCTTAAATATAAGGCGTCCCTGATTGCTTTGACAATGGATAAAAAAGGCGTGCCTCAGGATAAAGACGCCCGCCTGGAATTAGCTGCTCAGATTGTAGCGACAGCTCAAAGCAAGGGTTTTGACGTCAACAATTTGTATTTAGACCCTATAGTGCTACCTGTAAACGTTGCCCAATCCCAGTTAAAACTATTATTGGAAGTTTTGCAGGAATTCAAAATAATTTCCGACCCCTCACCGAAGACGATTGTGGGCTTAAGCAATGTTTCCCAGGGCACATGCGAAAGGAACATAATTAATAGAGTTTTTCTGACTATGGCTGTAGCATATGGCCTGGATGCTGCAATAGTCGACCCCCTGGATAAAGATTTAATGGACGCGGTAATTACCGCGGAACTACTTTTAAATAAGAATATTTATTGTGATTCATTCTTAAGCGCGTACAGGAAACGCTGACCTAACCCCGAGGCTAGTGCTGATGGTTAAAGGCAGGATTATAAATTTAACAAGGTTTAGTTCTATTATTATTATCGTTTTTTTCTCGTGTCCACTGGTAACAATTGCTCAGGAGAACAAATTTGACGGCGGAGAATATAAGATCGGGTTTACCTGCGAGGATTTACATAAATTTTCTTGGGTTACGCCTAAGCTCAATATAAAAAAAATCTCACATTCAAAAGCCTCCAGGGTACAGGTAAAAGCAGCCTTCGTGCTTAGATCCCTGCAAAAAACAATCTACGGGAAACAGATTTCAAAAATTGAATGCGGCGGGGCTGCTGTTAATGCGCCTTTGTATGAAAAGATTTTAAAAGTTATTTTAATTGCGGGTTTTAAAGAGTCTTTTATATTTAATCCCGACGAAAACGGCGGGATTACCGGCTTTAACCTCGTTTTATACTCTAAAGATAAACCGCTATATACTATATATATCGACCAGGAGAGTATGAGGATCATTTACGCAGAGAAAGCTCAGTGCAATGATAGGTCTAATTCCATAGATTACGAGTTTGACTATTCATTCGGAGGCGACAAGAATCTTGTCGGGGAAATCAGCAATTTGTGTAATTCTGCCAGCGTAACTTCTCCGAAGAAGGATTGAATTTTTTTATTATTGAATACGGCGGGGTAGCTCAGCCTGATACCTGCCTGCCGGCAGGCAGGGAGCATTCGGCAATTCTTATAAAAAGATAGAATAATTAACCTCTAGTATTGCGGCATTGGGAGGGGAGTAAAGATGAAAATAATGTATTTTTTTGCTGTACTTTATTTGGGCATTTTAGGTATATACGCGTTATTTAATAATTTAGTAGAGAAAGACTGGCTTTTAAGGCTACTTTTAGGATTATTTGCATGTTTATGTTTAGTTTTTACTATTGCCTATCAAAATAAAGAAAAGAAAACGGAAGATATAAAAAAGGAATATGCTTATAGGCGCGCAGATTCTCAGATGCAAGAGATTAAAGGCAAGCTAGATAATTTAAACGAAAAAGAAAAAAGAGGCCTGTTTAAAGATATAGATTACTTAAATAGAATTGCTCTTGAGTTAGATGCTTTGAATCTCAACCTTGAAAAGCGGGAACCGATTATAAAAGAACAATATTTAACTATTTATTTTAGAGAAGTAGATAAGATACCTAAATTTTATAATTGGGAAGAATGGAAAGAGTCAGAGAATATTTTATTTATTAGAATGTTTAATAATTTAAAGGGATATTTTAATCTCATGGGTATGTTAAGTAGCGGTGAAATGAAAGTAATAGAGAATGAATTTAATAAAGAAAGAGAGAAGTATCTTAAAGCAAAAGAAAGAGAATTAAAGAAGTAAGCAAAGAATTAGAGGAAGCGCGGTTAATTAAATATTGTTCAATGGAAACTTGCTTTTAGAAATTATTATAACATATTGAAATTACATGAAACGATGGCGGGGTAGCTCAGCCTGATAGAGCATTCGGCTCATACCCGATTGGTCGTGGGTTTAAATCCCACCCCCGCCACCATTTTCGACTAGAGGATTTAAACAAAAGGGAAGTTTGAAGGGAAAACGATGATTTTCCCTTCAAGAATAACCTGCTTTAGTTACGCTGCGGGGTGACAGTCCGCCGAAGGCGGACGCCATGAAGGGGCAAAGAGCCCCTATGGGAAGTTTAAATCCCACCCCCGCCACCATTTTCGACTAGAGGATTTAAACAAAAGGGAAGTTTGCCTGCCTGCCGGCAGGCAGGAAGGGATAAAATGAATAAAAAAATTACCTGTATAATCTTTACCAGCCTAATATTTAGCTTTCTTCTGGTTAGCTCAGTCTTTGCCGAAACAATCGTGCTTAAGACCGGAGATAAAGTCCAGGGTAATCTTATCGAGAAAACCGGCAAATACATAAAGATAGAATTTGCCGGTGTGCCTATGACATATTATCTTGATGAGATTTACAGCATCGACGGCAAGCAAATAAATGTAAAGGTTGAACCTGAGCTTGATAACGCGATAAAATTCAAGGATGCCGATAGCGCAATAGCTTATTGGAAGGATAAAATACAAAATAACCCAAAAGATTTCCAAGCCTTGAACAGCTTAGGCATGTTGTATGCATCGTTAAATAAATTTCCCGAGGCGATAATATATTTCGAAAAATCCGTTGCGGTAAACCCAAATTATGCTCAAGGTTTTACGAATTTAGGCCTTGCCTATAATTATTTAAATCAGCCGGAAAAAGCCTTTGGGTTCCTCCAGAGAGCCCTGGAGATTAATCCTAAAAGTGCCGAGACGAACAATAATCTGGGCCGTTTTTATATCGACCGGCAGGAATTTGAGAAGGCGTTGATTTTTTGCCAGAAGGCAGCAGAAATAAATCCTCAATTTGCCGACGCATATTCAAATCTGGGATTTATATATGTCTCATTACAGAAATTTGATTTAGGAATAGTTAACCTTAAAAAGGCCGTGGCCTTAAATCCCAGAGATGCCACTAATTACGAGAATCTTGGCTACGTCTTTTTCTTAACCGGAAAGAGCGACCAAGCCCGGGATTATTTTCAAAAGGCAAAAGGTCTTTATGCCGAAAAATCCGATTCCGAAGGCGTAACGAGAATAGAAGAATTCATAAAGAAACTTCCTTAGCTCTTCTTTAGTCTATTTATCCCATCCTTTTGGGCGCAAGATGACCTTTAAACAAAAAGTCCTACATACGATAGAAAAGTACGATTTGCTTAAAAGAAACGAACGGGTTTTAGCCGGCGTATCCGGCGGGCCTGATTCGCTAGCCCTGCTTTATTGCCTGGTAGACTTACAAAAAGAATTCAACCTAAAAGTTTACGTAGCGCACCTTGACCATTGTTTAAGGCAGGATTCTTATAAGGATGCGGAATTTGTCAAAAAAATCGCAGATAAACTTGATCTGCCGGTCTCGGTTTCAAGGGTCGATATTAAAAGGTTATCCAGTAAAGGTTCGCTTGAAGAGATAGCCAGGAACGCCCGGCATAAATTCTTTGCCGCTTTGGCTAAAAAATATTCTCTAAAAAAAATCGTTTTGGGCCATAACCAGGATGACCAGGCAGAAACCGTATTGATGCGAATATTGCGCGGCAGCGGTCTATATGGGCTATTGGGAATAGCGGCTAAACGCAACATCCAAGGTTTAACCTTTGTCCGGCCCCTGATCGAAACCTCCAGGAAAGAGATAGAATCTTTTTTAAAACAGAAGCGAATCAGCGCCAGGATCGACCCCACAAATTTAAAGCCGGTATTTTTCAGGAATAGAGTCAGATACGGGCTTATTCCGGTAATGGAAGAAAAATTTGACAAGAATATCCGCAATAAACTTTCGACATTAGCTCAAGTTTTATCAGCCGATTACGAATATCTGGATAAGGAGGCAAAGGAAAAATTTAAAAGGATTTTAACCAGTAAAACAAAAGCCGGCCTATGTTTGAATTTGAAAAGCTTAAGGCTTGAACATATTTCGATGCAGAGAATGATACTGCGCTTATCTATAAAGAGCCTTTTGGGCTCAACCAGAAAATTCGGCTTTTCCCACTGGCAGGAAATCGAGGATTTGATTGCTAGTCGGCCGGACTCCAGCATCGTGGATTTACCTAAAAAGCTTTCCATTAAGAAATACGGCTCGAGGCTCAAGGTTTACATAAGAAAAGGTTGATTTTTGACATTAAAAGTATATAATTAGTAATTCGAGGTACTTATGGATATTTTAAATCCGAAAAAACATAAAAAAATGAACAAGAATAACCATAGAAACAACAAGAATGCCAAGAAAAGCCTATTTTTGCATCCGGCTGTGTTTTGGGTGCTTTTTCTGTTGATGTTGTTTTATTTCTCGATCAAAGTCCCGGTTGCCGTTAATAATGCTCCTCTGCCGATAAGTTATAGCAAATTTTACGAATATGTGCGCGACAACAGCCAGACGCAGAGGATAAAAAGCCTTACCTTGACTCTTGAGGAAAACAAGATGGTCGGGGAATTAAAAGACGGGACGCAGTTCACTCTCTATATCCCGTCGCAGGACGATAAAATAATTCCTTTGATACGCGAGCAGGTAAATAATTTCGATATAAAACAGCCGAAGACAATGTTGGCTAATCTATTATATTCTTTAGGCCCGATGATCCTTTTTATAGTCTTTATCTGGTTTATCGCCTACCGCGGCAACCAGGCGGGAAACCGGCTATGGTCGTTTGGTAAGATGAAGGCAAAACCCGTAGCCGATATTGATTCAAAACGGACAACATTTGAAGATGTGGCCGGGGTAGATGAGGCAAAAGAGGAACTGTCTGAGGTTATAGAATTTTTAAAAGATCCCAAGAGATTCCAGAAGTTGGGGGGGAAAATTCCGAAAGGCGTTTTATTGGTCGGGCCTCCCGGGACAGGTAAGACCTTATTAGCTAAGGCAGTTGCCGGCGAGGCAGGCGTGCCGTTTTTTTCCATAAGCGGCTCGGATTTTGTCGAAATGTTTGTAGGCGTGGGAGCCTCGCGAGTGCGCGATTTGTTTGAACAAGGCAGGCAGGCTGCAAAGGTCAGCGGTAGGGGCGCGATAATTTTTATTGACGAGATTGATGCAGTGGGAAGATTACGTTTCTCCGGTATCGGCGGCGGACACGACGAACGCGAGCAGACTTTGAATGCTCTTCTGGTTGAGATGGACGGTTTTTCTCCCCAGGGAGGTTTGATTCTTATAGCGGCTACAAACCGGCCGGATACTCTTGACCCGGCATTGCTTCGGCCAGGCAGGTTTGACAGGCAAATCGTAATTGACCGTCCGGATATAAAGGGCAGAGAGGCAATCCTTAAGGTTCACGTGCGTAATATAAAGTTGAATGAAAATGTAGATTTAGTATCAATAGCCCGCCAGACGCCGGGCTTTTCCGGGGCGGACCTTGCGAATTTGGCCAACGAGGCAGCATTACTGGCTGCCCGGCGGAATAAAGAGGCAGTGGGAATGGAAGAGATGCAGGAGGCGATAGAAAGAGTTATTGCCGGGCCGCAGAGAAAAAGCCGGGTAATAAGCCAAAAAGAAAAAGAGATTGTAGCTTATCACGAGGCTGGTCATGCCCTGCTTTCTCTTCTGACGCCCAACGTTGACCCCTTACATAAAGTCTCGATCATCCCCCGCGGCACAGCAGCCTTAGGTTACACAATGCAGCTACCCTTACAGGATAGATATATTATGACTAAGTCTGAGCTTTTAGGAAGGCTTACAGTGCTTTTAGGCGGCCGCTGCAGCGAAGAATTTATATTCGGGGAAACAACAACAGGCGCGGAAAATGATTTAGAGGTCGCCACCGAACTTGCGCGCAGGATGGTTTGTGAATTCGGGATGAGCGAAAAACTTGGGCATCTGACTTTCGGCAGGAGAAAAGGGCTGCTTTTCTTGGGGAAAGACCTCGCTGAAGAACGTAATTACTCCGAGGATACGGCCAGGGAAATCGACTCAGAAATCAGGCGTATCGTTGAAGAGCGCTATGCTTACGCAAAAAAGATTTTAGAGGAAAATAGCGAAAAGCTTAGGCTTCTGGCTTCGACCTTGCTGGAAAAAGAAGTTTTGGACGTTGATGAAGCTAAAAAACTTCTTAATCTTTCTTAGATTAAAGACGCGAGGCTAATAAAGGCTGGCTTGATGAAGATAGCCGGGAATAGAAAGCAATTTACTGTTAGAGCCGGGAAATTTAATCTGCATCTTGGCAGGCGTACTTTTATAATGGGAATTATAAACTTGACTGAAGATTCATTCAGCCAAGACGGCCTCTTAAAAAGAAATACTACCAGGTCTTTGGCAATTAGAAAGGCAGTGCGGCTTGCAAAGCATCTGGAAAGCCAGGGCGCGGATATAATCGATATTGGCGCAGAGTCAACCCGCCCGGGCTCAATGCCGGTATCTAAAAGCGAGGAGATTGCAAGGCTTATTCCGGCGGTAAAAAAAATAACCCGCCAAATCGGTATTCCCGTATCCGTCGATACTTATAAGAGCGAAGTCGCCGAGGCGGCAATAGACGCCGGTGCGAGCATAATAAATAATGTATTCGGCACGAAGGCGCAATACAATAAAGAGATCGCGCAAATCTGCGCTAAAAATAACAGTGGCCTGGTAATTATGCATATCAGAGGAACGCCTCTGGATATGCATAAACAAACGAAATACAGGTCTTTGATCAGCGAAATAATAAAAGAGCTTAAGGCAGCCGTAGCTTGCGCTTTAGATGCGGGCTTGGGTCCCGGAAATATTATTATTGATCCGGGAATAGGTTTTGCAAAAACATTGAACCAGAACCTGGAAATCATAAACCGTTTAAAAGAATTTGAAAGTTTAAATAAGCCCATATTAATAGGTTTGTCGCGAAAATCATTTATCGGGAAATTATTAAATCTTGATGTTAGAGAACGCATTTTTGGTACAGCTGCTTCTGTGGCTCTGGCTATAGCAAACGGCTGCCACATAGTCCGTGTTCATGATGTAGTAGAGATGAGCCAGGTGGCTTGCGTAAGTGATGCAATATTAGATTACAAATAACTTTAAGAGGATATTTATGGCTTATGGCATGACTCTTTATTGGCGTCCGGTGCTAGAGATATTGATACTCTGGTTTATATTTTATCGGGTGCTTGTTTTTTTTGAAGGCACACGCGCAGTCAATGTCTTACGGGGAATAATAATTTTAATCCTGGCATTTATTGTTTCGCACTGGCTGGGTTTAAAAACTATAGACCGGATAGTGCAAATTCTTTCTTATTTTTGGTTAGGTGCGATTATAGTTATTTTTCAACCCGAGTTACGCCAGGGGCTAGCGCGTTTAGGTCAACAACATCTATTTCATTCTTCAGGTAAGGAAGAGGAAATAGAAGAGATGATAAGAGAGCTGGTCAAGGCAATAAGAAGGTTTTCATACGAGAATATCGGGGCAATTATTGCTTTGGAAAGAGAAAATAGCCTTAAGACTTATATGGAAAGCGGCGTGAAGCTGGACAGCATTATCAGCGCCGAATTGTTAAATACAATTTTTGAACCCAAGACTTTATTGCATGACGGCGGGGTCGTTATAAGCGGCAACAGGATAGTAGCGGCTTCCTGTTTATTTCCTTTGACGCAGCAAACCGGGCTTTCTCTGGTATTAGGCACGAGGCACAGAGCGGCTATTGGTTTAAGCGAAGAAACCGACGCAGTAGTTATTGTAGTTTCCGAAGAGCGGGGGGTTATCTCGCTGGCTATCGGAGGGAAGCTCTCGAGCAATGTTGATATAGATAAATTACATAGTTTATTAAACGACTTGTTATATAAAGAAAAAGAAGCCTATGAGTAGAAACTGGTTAGCAAATAATTTTTGGCTAAAAATACTTTCACTGGCTCTGGCAATTATTACCTGGTTCTACTTTTCCAGTGAATTAGCAACAAAAATTAATTTATTCTAAATCTTCTATGAGATTGGGAGTTAACGTAGACCACATCGCAACCTTGCGCCAAGCCCGCCGGATAAACCTGATTTCTCCTGTTGAGGCGGCTAAGATTTGCGAATCTTCCGGAGCTGACAGTATTGTCGCGCATCTACGCGAGGACAGGCGCCATATCCAGGAAAATGACGTATTCGAATTAAAGAAAGCCATCTCGACTCATTTAAATCTCGAGATGTCGATTAATAAAAAAATAGTAGATGTTGCTTTGCGTCTAAAGCCTTACGTCTCTACTTTAGTGCCGGAACGCCGCCAGGAGTTAACTACCGAAGGCGGATTAGACATCAGGGGTAATGAGCTTAAGATAAAAAAGGTAGTCAAGTTTTTAAAATCCGCCGGAATAGGGGTGAGTTTATTCATTGACCCGGTTAAGGCTCAAATCAAAGCCGCAAAAGAAGTCGGGGCAGATACGGTAGAGCTGCATACGGGAAAATTTGCTTCGGCAAACAATGAAAATCTGCGTTTAAAATTCCTCGAAGAATTAAAAATTGCCGCGAGATTCGGCCGCGAGAATAACTTGAGAGTCGCGGCAGGCCACGGGCTCGATTATACAAACACCTTTTCGGTGGCAGGGATAAACGAAATAGAGGAACTCAATATTGGTTATTCTATAATCTGCCGGGCAGTTATCGTGGGTTTGTCGCAGGCAGTTCTAGAGATGCGCGCTTTAATTGATAAAAAATCATGATTATCGGCACAGGCATTGATATCGTTGAAGTTGAACGCATTGAAAAAGCTATAAAGCGTAACGGGGATGATTTTCTAAAACGCGTCTTTACCAGCCGGGAAGTGGAATACGCTAAAACTAAAAAATTATCTTTTATGCATTTGGCTGGAAGATTTGCGGCGAAAGAGGCGGTGCTTAAAGCATTTAGCCGAGGAAAGTTCAGTTTTAAGGATATAGAGATTTTAAATGATGACGTGGGCAGGCCAGTCTGCCGGTTGAAAACTTGCGGATTTCGCATTGCCATTTCAATTTCTCATACGGAAAAATATGCGGTTGCCTCTGCGGTTGTCGAAAAGAAAGCCCTGCTCTCATAAGGGTGATTTTGGCCACGTATTTATTTTGGCCGGTTCAGAAGGCTTTACCGGCGCGGCAGTTTTGACAGCTAGGTCGTCTTTGAGAGCCGGAGCAGGTTTAGTCACATTAGGCGTTCCTCAAGGTTTAATCGAGGTCTTTGAAAAACAGGTAGTTGAGGTAATGACCCTGGCGCTTCCCGAAACAAAGGCGCACACAATAAGCTTTCAAGCGCTGGGAAAGATACAAAGGCTCTTTAAAAAAGGCCAAGTTTTGGTTTTAGGCCCGGGTTTATCTCAAGAGCCATCGACTAAAAAACTAATACGCAAGATTATCGCAACTTGCGATTTACCGATGGTTATTGACGCCGATGCATTGAATGCGTTAGTTGGACATTTAAGTATTTTACGCAATACGCCGAACGCAATACGCCGAACGAGGATTTTGACGCCGCATCCCGGCGAAATGGCCAGATTAATCGGCAAGCCTATTTCTTTCGTGCAGAAGAACAGAAAGAATGTCGCAATTAATTTTGCGCGTGAATATAAAGTTACGTTAATACTAAAGGGGAACGAAACAGTCATTGCTGATTCTAGCGGCAAGATTTATGTTAACAAAACCGGTAATCCGGGGATGGCTTCTGCGGGCAGCGGAGATTGTTTGACCGGAATTATTGGCGCATTTTTAGCCCAAGGCTTAGATAGTTTTAATGCAGCAAAGTATGGAACGTATATCCATGGTTTATCCGGAGATTTAGCGGTTAAGGAGAAGGGTGAATTAGGCTTGATTGCCTCTGATATAGTAGAAAAAATACCTCAGGCAATCAAGATGAGTAGCTGATTAAGATTAACGGGTCCTGCCAAAGTTTGCACTCGCAGGGACGTTCGGTTTGCTCCAGCGGCAAACCTCACTCGAGGAAAATTTTTCTGCCCCTCGTTTAAACTCGGGAACCAAGCCAGAAAAATTTTCTACGCCCTGCTCATATCAAACTTTGTCACCCGTTCAATAGCTTTAGTAACTCATTGACCATAATTTGTTCACTGCGATAGTATTTAATAACTAAAAAGCGAACGACAAAGGTTTGAGTCCTGCTTATCCGCCGCAGGCGGATATAAAGTTTTTTGCAGACAAGAACCAAAGGGGTGTGGGGAAAATATTTTCCCCACGTTCTTGGGGTGACAGCCCGCCTCGGCAAAATTCACAGAATTTTTACGGACGAGGCACAAGAGGGGCAGAGCCCCTATTGGGAGTGAGCACCAAGATATCCCTAGATAAGTTATAGATAAATTAACAGCTTAACTTATTTACTGAAAAGTATTGAATAACTAAAAAGCGAACGACCGGGCAGGTACCCAAGTGGCCAAAGGGAGCAGACTGTAAATCTGCCGCACTATTGCTTCGTAGGTTCGAACCCTACCCTGCCCATTCTTCTTCGCCAAATTGCTTTATTGTTACGCTTGTTTGCGTTTGGCTTCGTAGAATAAAATATTGAGTATGAGAACCTAAAAGGGGTGCGGGGAAAGAATTTCCCCGCGCTGTTGGGGTGACAGGGAGTGAAGCGACCACAAGAGGGGCGAAGCCCCTATTGAGAGCCCGAGCACAGCAAGGGCGAAGGTTCGAACCCTACCCTGCCCATTTTTTGTTTTTACGCTGGCGTAGCTCAGCTGGTAGAGCAGCGGTTTTGTAAACCGCGGGTCGGAGGTTCGATTCCTCTCGCCAGCTTTTATCTTTACAATGCGGGCATGGCACCCGTAATTCTTTTTCAAAAAGAATTACGGGATATCGCCCAGAATGGACTTCGGGGCGGACAGCGCAAGCCATATTAAAGAATCGCGGGAGTAGTTCAGTGGTAGAACAATAGCCTTCCAAGCTATATATGTGGGTTCGATTCCCATCTCCCGCTCCATATTAATTAGTATATGATGGAAAACGAATTATTATTTTTAGGCCTACTTAAGGATAGCCCTAAACACGGCTATGAGATCAAGCGATTAATAAAGAAGAACATCTTTCCGTTTATTAAAATCGATTCCACTTCAATTTATTACCCGCTTAAAAAGCTGGAGAAGAAGGGGCTCATAACTAAAAGCGCTTCAAAAGCCGGCAGGAGGCCGGAAAAATTTATTTATCAATTGACTTCCAGAGGAGAAAATAGATTTAAAGAGCTTCTTGAGCAAAGCCTTGTAACGATAGAGAGACCATTTTTCAATATTGATCTTGCCCTTTATTTTATTTCCTACTTGAAGCCTGCGCAAGCAAAACGGCGGCTGTCGATACGCTTGAATCTTTTAAGAAAACTTGAGAACCAGATTATGAATTTAAGGCGCAATTTCAAGACAAATGACCCGAATCTTACCAGTATCTTGAAACACAATTTTAATCTCCTAAAGGCAGAGATTGATTCTCTTTCTGATCTTTTATCCTCTATAAGCTAACTATTTATGCCGCTTTCAAAACAAATCCTAGTCATAAACGCAAGTCCTCGAAAACAGGGGAATACCGATATAATTTTGACTAAAATTCTTGATGCGATAGGCCCACGCGCCCAGGCCGGAAAAATCAATATAAATGAATTGAATTTCAAACCCTGCCAGGCCTGCGGCGGTTGTGACGAGACAGGCCTTTGTATTCTCGACGATGACCTGAAGCCGGTTTATTCAAAAATTATTGATAGCGACGTAATTATCTTTGGCTCGCCAATACACTTTGGCTCGCTAAGCGCTCAAGGCAAGATGCTCATTGACCGGATGCAGCCTTTTTGGGTGTCCAAGATTAAACTTAAAAAAAATCCAATAAAACAAAAAAAAGGTTTTTTGATACTGGTTTCAGGAGCCAGCAAGCGGGAATTTTTCGATAACGCCAAACACATCATGAAAAACTTTTTTGCGGTTATAAATGCCAAATATAGCGGAGAGCTTTTCTTCGAGGGAGTGAATTCCAAGGGCGAGATTATTGATTTTCCCGGGCTAGAGAAAGAGATCTCTAAACTTTCTGACGCAGCTGTTTGCGATTGACGAAAAAGAAGATGAACAATATTAAAACCGCTGCCTCAATAGCAATTATTTTTTTATTAACGCTTAATGGGTGCGCTGCAGTTTTAATCGGCGCCGGCGCGGCCGGCGCTATTGTAGTGAGCAAAGACGAGGCAAGCACTTATATTGATGGCGACATGCATTCGGTATGGGCACGCAGTTTAGAGGTGCTAAAAGAAATAGGCTCAATTAGCGATACCGATAAAAAAGCCGGCGTGATAAAAGCTTTAGTCAATGATTCAAAAGTCATATGCATAATCGAAGAGGTTACTAATAAAACAGTTAAGCTGAGGGTGAAGGCGAGGAAGAATTTACTGCCGAATGTGGATCTTGCTCAGTCTATCGCAACAAAAATTTTAAAAGTAAAAAAATAGCTCCTTTATGCCTACAAAAAAAGTACTTTTATTCATTTCTATCCTTATAGCTGCTTTTTCTTTCGCAGTTTACTTGGTTTTAAGGCCCGCGGCTTTTATCTATTGCCAGAATGAACTTAATTTAAAGGCAGTTCAATTCGGTGTTAAAGGCAAAGATGCGAATGATAAATTCCCTTTTAAAGCTGGGGAGTCAATAGAATATGGCGTAAAAATGAATTTTTTAACGATAGGAAGGGCTAATCTATCCTATCAAGGCATAGCAGTGGAGAGAAATACCAGGGCAATAAACATTGCTTTCTTGGCCGATGTCGTGAATTTTAATGATCTGGAAAAAATTTATGCCGACTTAGAGACGTTCAATCCTTTATGGGTAATAAGAAAGATAGATTTTTTTAACCGAAAAGAACTCATAAACGAAGATTATGCGAGGAAAGCAAATTCGGTTACAATTACCAAGTATAAAAATGAAAAAGTAGTTTCGGTAAAAGATTTATTTTCAGATGCGCCTTTCCAACATGTTATTTCCAGCATTTATTACTGCCGCAAATTGAAAAATTTAGAAGTAGGAACAAAGTTTTCTTTGAATTTACCCTTGTCTAAGCTGGTCCTGGAGGTAAAACGAATTGTAGACATAAAAGTTCCTTACGGTAAATTCAAGGCATTTTACATCGAGAGCGTCCCTAATAAATACCGGATCTGGCTAAGCGTGGATGAAAAAAGGCTTCCCCTGAAGGTCGAGGGGGCAATTTCTTTTTCTCCGGCAAGCTTAGTAATGACAAAGTACAAAGAGGGTTTATAGATGAGCCAGGGAAAAGACATTTTAAGCAAAAGCCTAAAGCTTGAGGACGATTCTTTCTGCTTTGTCTGCGGCAAGAACAATAACTCCGGATTAAAATTAAAATTCGATTTAGAGGCTGACACGATGAGGACGGAATTTACGCCGGCTAAGATCCATCAGGGTTTTGCTAATATCGTCCACGGCGGGATAATTTCTACAGTACTAGATGAAGTAATGCTGAATCTATTATTCAAAAAAGATATCTATGCGGTTACTGCAGAACTACAAGTGCGTTTCAGGAAGCCTACAAGGGTAGGCGAAAAATTACTTTTTAAATCCTGGATCACCGATTCAAATAGCCGGTTGATCGAAACGGCTGCAGAGGCCAAGAATGAAAATGGCGAGCTTATAGCCGACGCTAAGGCCAAATGTTTTGTAGTCGAATTTAAAAAACAGTTAAAAAGAGGTAATTAAAATGGAACAATTCCTTACTCCGGTATTTATCGAAGCTTTTGATGTTGACGATGCCTGGTTTCAGTGCTTGAGCACGATTTTAGAAAAGGGCCATGTGTACACAATCACCCGCGGAAGTTATGAGGGGCAGCGTCGACTGGAGTTTGATTTTGCGGTCGTAAGGATAAAAAATCCCGCCCATCAGATTATACCACTTATCCCCGAAGGCATGAGCATACCCGCGCCCACGGATATGAATTATGTGCAAGGCTACCTGTCCTATCTATTGACCGGGACAAAGACCGAGACAGAAGACTATACTTATGGGGAACGTCTTGTTGATGCCAAGGTTAAAATAAATTCCGATTCCGATACCGGCAAATATAAAGAGATACCTTTAAACGTCAATCAGGTCGAGGAGGTCATTAAAATATATAAGACTCAAGGCCACGGCACAAACCAGGCAATAATGGAAATCGGCATGCCTTCCGACATCAAATTACAGGATCCGCCGTGCTTACGCTTGATCGATACGCGCATACGTTATGGAAAGCTGCACTTCGTTCTTTATTTCCGTTCTTGGGATTTATGGGGCGGATTTCCATCAAACATTGGGGGATTACAATTAGTCAAGGAATATATGGCCAGTGAAATAGGCGTAAAAGACGGCGAGATTATAGCCGTCAGCAAAGGCCTGCACCTTTATGAGTATTCCTGGGAATTAGCCAAGATGCGCACGATGAAAAATAACCTGGAAATCAAGTAGTCATCAGGGTTGTTCCAGCCAAAAAAAGAGCCCGACCTCAAATCTCTAGCATGGGATATCTCTTAACACGCTTCCGAAATTTTAGTTGAAAATCGTCCTTAACTTATCTATAATAATGAAGTTACGCTAAATTTATAATATTTTGGGGGGAAAAATGCAAGAAGATAAATATAATGGCCCGGATCGCAGGAAATTTGTCCGGATTGAATATTCTGAGCCTTTGAATTATAAAGTTTGTAAGCCCGAGACTATTTCTAAGCTCCTGAGCGGCTATACTCAGAATATCAGCCAGACAGGGTTATTGTGTAAAATAAAAAATTCCGTGCCTGCGGATTCGATCCTCTGGTTGTCTTTTGACATGGATACCTTAGAGCTCTGTAAGGAGATCGAGGCCCGCAGCGTTATTGTCCAGAGAGGAGTATTGGGTAAGGTTGTAAGGGTAAGCTCGTGTCCCGACGGAAGCTTTGATATAGGTATTTGTTTTCTTACCCGGGAGGAAAAAAATCAGGGGATCATTGCTCTTTACAATAAATTGAACAAAGAGATGACTCGTACTTAAAGTATGCGCAATATTAAAAAAATAACTATATTAGGCGACGGCGGCTGGGGTACAACCCTAGCGATTCTCTTGAGCAAAAAACATCTCAAGGTTAGCCTTTGGAGCGTCTCAAAAGAATATGCCAAACTCCTAAAGCAGAAGAGGACAAACCCTAAGTTTTTAAAAGGGATTAATATTCCTTCCGGGCTCGAAATAACTTCTGATATAAAGCAGGCGATTTTAGGTTCAGATCTTATTGTTATTGCAGTTCCCTCGAAATATCTGCGCAGCGTGGTCAGGAAGTTTAAAGGCCAAGAGGGTTTGAATAAAAAATTATTTTTAAGCGTTGCCAAGGGAATCGAGATAAAGACATTAAAGCGCATGAGCGAAGTTATACGTGAGGAGTTAGGCCTGGTGCGTATAGCCGTGCTTTCCGGGCCGACGATTGCCATAGAAGTAGCAAGGAATCAGCCGACCACTGCGGTTGTTTCCGGAAATAACGCGGCCGACTTGGTTTTATTGCAGAATTTATTCATGGGGCCGCGGTTTCGCGTTTATAGAAATAGCGATTTGATTGGCGTGGAGCTGGGAGGTAGTTTAAAAAACATAATTGCTATTGCCTGCGGAATATCCGACGGATTAGGATTCGGCACAAACACCAAGGCTGCTATCTTAGCCAGAGGGTTAGCTGAGATTAGCCGTCTGGCACAGGCAATGGGAGCAAAGCGAGAAACCCTAAATGGCATTAGCGGGCTGGGCGATTTAGTTACGACTTGTATAAGTAAATTTAGCCGTAACCGGTTAGTGGGAGAGCGGCTGGGTAAAGGCGTGCAAGTTAAAAAAATAGTTGAAGGTATGCAAATGGTAGCCGAAGGCGTAACTACTGTGCAATCTGCCTACAAGCTGGGTCTTAAATACGGCATTGAGATGCCTATAACTGAAGAGATTTATAAAGTTATTTATAAAGGGAAGCCGGTTCTTAAAGCAGTTGATGATCTAATGCTTCGCCAGAAGAAGGCGGAGTAGACTTTTACGGGGCGTAGCGCAGTTTGGTAGCGCACTTGAATGGGGTTCAAGGGGTCAGCGGTTCGAGTCCGCTCGCCCCGAATAATATTATTTTAACCAATATCACTTGAACCCAGAGTAGAAACTAAGTTTCTAGAGGTGAATATGAAAAAAATCAACGTAGGTTTAATTGGCTTCGGTACCGTAGGAAGAGGCGTATATCAGATTTTGCGACAGCGCAATTTCTTCTTTAGGACCAAGCTCGGGCTGGATATCCGCTTAAGAAAGATATATGAAATAAACAAACGGGTTTTAAATAAATATTCAGTGCCCAAACCGATGATCGTGGATAAGGTTACTGATTTACTCAATGATCCGGATATTGATATAGTAATTGAGCTTATCGGCGGTATACATCCGGCTAGAGAGTATATCGAAAAAGCCATAAGGCTAGGCAAATTCGTGGTTACTGCCAATAAAGCTCTGCTCTCTGAATACGGCGAGCCTATATTCAAATTAGCGAAGAAATATAACCGCGATGTTTATTTTGAGGCTTCAGTCATGGGCGGAGTTCCGATTATAAAAGTAATCCGCGAAGGCTTGGTAGCAAATAAGATCAACGCTGTGCATGGTATAATCAATGGTACTACTAACTATATACTTTCGCGTATGACCGAGGAAGGCCTTGATTTTCATCAAGCGCTTAGCTTTGCTAAAAAGAAAGGTTATGCCGAAAGGAATCCGTCTTTAGATATAGATGGGTATGATTCAGCTCATAAATTGGCCTTGTTGACTTATTTATCTTTTGGCAAGTCTGTCAGAATAGAAGAGATTTATACCGAAGGCATTAAGGAGATTTCGCCCATAGATATCCAATATGCAAAGGATTTAGGTTATGTATTGAAGCTCTTGGGTATTGCCAAGATTGAAAAGGGAAAGCTGCAGATAAGGGTACATCCGACACTTTTATCCAGGAAGCATCCCCTGGCCAGCGTTTCAGGTGTATTCAACGCTGTTTTGATTTCTGCTGATTTGGTCGGAGACATCTTGCTTTATGGCCACGGCGCAGGACAGATGCCCGCAGCCAGCGCTGTTGTCAGCGATGTAGTAGACGTGGCTTTAAATATCAAATGCGAAAGCGGCCAGAGGCTACCTGTTTCGCCGTTTGTCTTGACTTCCCGCTTGATTAAGATGCAAGATTGTCTTGGCAGGTATTATTTAAGATTCATGGCCATTGATAAGCCCGGGGTGCTGGCTAAAATCTCAGGTATCCTGGGAAGGCATAATATAAGCATTGCCTCGGTTACTCAAAAAGAAAGGCGGCACGCTAAGGTTGTGCCCCTGGTAATACTTACCCATGAGGCCAAAGAGAAAGACGTGCAGCAGGCTTTAAAAGATATTTACAAGTTTGCGGTTATCAAGAAATTTCCGGTGGCATTAAGAATAGAGGGTAAGTAATGGATAAGCCTAAACTCCAATCCATCAAGAATGACAGCTTGATCCGTAAGACCGCCCTTTCCTTCCTTTTAACTTCTATTGTGCCGATATTGGTCTTGATATACCTGTTATTTTTTTCTTCGGATGTTAATTTGTATTCTAGCAAATTCGTAAAAATAACAGTTGCTTTGCTTATCGCCAGCGCTATTGCCGGGTTTGAGATCGTCCGAAGGATGATTAAATCCGTGATTCTGATAAACAGAGAAGTTAAGGCGTTTACGGAAGGTAAGCCAAGAGTCCAAAATTTAGAGGTTGATGAAAGCGATGAGATAAAAGAACTTGCTTTGTCTTTTAACCGTATCACCAAGCAGCTGCAGGATAATATAAAAGAGCTCGAAGCTTCCAAGTCGATGATGCAAAATATGGTCTTGAAGGTCAGCGAGGCGATTACTTCTTTTGAGGATATAGATAGATTCCTGGACCTGATTGTCGAGACGATGAGCAAATCCTTGCGCGCCAAACAGGCCCAGCTTTTATTGATAGACGAAAATAGCAAAAAATTAAATGTAAAAGTTTCTTACGGATTAAACGCTTCCGGCCAGCCGATCAACATAAGCGAAGGCGTGGCAGATTCTGTTGCTAAATCCGGCAAGCCTATTTTGATTCCGGCAACCGGAAATGAGCCGTCTCTAATCGGCGTGCCCTTGAAATACGGCAACCGGATTATTGGTATACTGGTAGTTCAGGAAAAGGATGACGGCCAGTCGTTTAATAACGATGATTTAATATTGCTTTCGGATCTAGCCAGTCAAACAGCCTCAGCTGTTGAGAATCAGCGCCTGCATAAAGATGCCGAGACCACATATATCCAGACGATTTCGGCATTGGCTATGGCAGTTGAAGCTCGCGATACTTATACAAGAGGCCATTGCAAGCGCATGGCTGATTATTCGTTGCGCCTTGCCGATGCTTTTGGTTTAGACGAGAAATCGAGGAAGCTCTTGAGCGACGCCAGCGTCTTGCATGACGTAGGTAAAATCGGCATGAGCGATGAGATTCTAAGGAAGTCTCACCAGTTAAGCGGCCCGGAATTCGAAATCATCAAGGAACATCCAAAGATAGGCGAAAATATTTTAAAACCGATTGCCTCTTTACGGCCTTTATGCGATTTGGTGCGCCATCACCACGAATGGGTAGACGGCTCGGGTTATCCGGACGGACTCAAGGGGGATAAGATTTCGATACTGGTCAAGATATTGGCGGTCGTAGACGCATTTGACGCGATGACCAGCGACAGGCCTTATCGCAAGGCCCTTAGCGTTGACCAGGCAAAGGCGGAGCTGATTAAATATTCCGGCACCCACTTTGATAAAGAAGTAGTCGAAAAATTTATTAAATTAATATGAGTAAATATAACGGAATCATAGATAAATATAAAGAATTTCTTCCGGTAAACGAGAAAACTCCGGTAATAAGCCTTTGCGAAGGCAATACCCCATTGGTATTTTCTTCTTACCTAAGTAATTGTGTCGGAAAGAATTTCCAGGTGTATCTAAAGTTTGAAGGCGCAAATCCCACGGGTTCTTTTAAAGACCGGGGTATGACGGTAGCTGTATCCAAGGCTAAAGAGGAAAATAAAACCGCGGTTATTTGCGCTTCGACCGGCAACACCTCTGCCTCAGCTGCAGCTTATGCAGCTAAAGCAAATCTTAAATGCGTCGTGCTTATACCGGAGGGCGCAATTGCCTTGGGGAAATTGTCACAGGCCCTGATTCATAACGCAAAGGTCTTGGCTGTGAAGGGGAATTTTGACCAGGCCCTAGAGTTTGTTAAAGAGATTAGTACGCAATACCCGATACAATTAGTTAATTCTTTAAATCCTTACCGCATTGAAGGACAGAAGACCGCAGCATTTGAGATCTGTGATTCTTTTTCTCAAGCGCCGGACTTTCAATGCATGCCAGTGGGTAATGCCGGCAATATTACCGCTTACTGGAAAGGATATAAAGAATATAAGGCGAACAAAAGGATAACTCTTTTGCCAAGGATGCTTGGATTTCAGGCAGAAGGCTCGGCGCCGATTGTAAGGGGGCGTATTATTAAGAATCCTAAAACAATCGCAACAGCGATAAAGATCGGTAATCCTGCAAGCTGGAAAAAGGCAGAGGCAGCGCGTGACGAATCCGGCGGATTAATCAACAGCGTTACGGATAATGAAATCCTCAAGGCTTATAAATTATTAGCGGCTCATGACGGGATTTTTGCCGAACCCGCTTCAGCTGCTTCGGTCGCAGGATTGTTAAAACTTACAGAGAAGGGTTATTTTAAAAAAGAGAGAGGCGACGAAAATAAAGTTAAAAGAATAGTTTGCATTTTGACCGGGCACGGGCTTAAAGACCCGGACAGGGCAATAGCTTCCGTAAAGAAACCAAAGACTGTTAATGCAAACCTCAAGGCGGTGTTAAAAGAGATTGGTTTCTAAAAAGATAAACAACTTAAAAGGAAAAAAGATCCTGATAACTGCCGGGCCGACATGGGTGGCAATAGACCCGGTAAGGGTTATTTCTAATATCGCGACCGGCTCAACCGGAAAATTAATCGCCAGGCTCCTGAGGGCAAAAGGCGCGGAAGTTACTCTGCTTTTGGGCTCAGGGCAACATGAAGAAATTAAGGGCGTTCGCATAAAAAATTTCCGCTATTTCGAAGAGCTACGTTCTTCTTTAAGAAAAGAAATTAGAAATGGACGATTTGATTGCATAATCCATAACGCTGCGGTTTCGGATTTTTTTGTCGCAAAAACGAAAAAAGAAAAATTGAGTTCCGGGAAGGGTGGGTTTGTTATTAAGCTTAAAAAAGCGCCCAAGATTATAGATGAAATCAGGCAGAAGCACCCTGAGGCTTTATTGGTGATGTTTAAGCTTGAAGCCGGAGTGAGCGACAAGGAGCTAATCAAAAGGGCGCTCATAGCCCAAAAGAAATCTTCCGCGGATATGGTAGTTGCTAATAAGTTTGACGGAACAAAGTTAAGGTCTTTCATCTATAACCACAAAGGCCTCTTGGCAAGGGCGCAATCACGAGCCGGCCTGGCTAAGAATTTAATTTCGCTTTTGGAAGGCAGATTATGAAATATATTATAATTGTTCCTGATGGTATGGCGGACATAGAAGTGCCGCAATTAAATCAGGCTACACCGTTAGAAGTCGCAAAAACTCCGAACATGGATTTTATTGCCCGTTTTGGGAAGGTGGGAATGGTTAAAACTATTCCCAAGGGCTTAGCCGCAGCTTCAGACGTAGCGAATCTTTCCCTTTTTGGTTATGACCCCTTAATATATTATACCGGCAGGGCTTCTTTGGAAGCGGCGTTTTTAGGCGTGAACTTGGAATCTGACGAGATCGCTTTCCGCTGTAACCTGATTACCACAAGCGATGAGAAACTCATTGATTATAGCGCCGGCCATATCAAGACTAAGGAATCTAAGGAGCTGATTAATTTCTTGGACTCTAAATTTGGCAATGAAAATATAAAGTTTTATGCGGGTAATAGTTACCGCAACATCTTAGTTATCAATATTAAGGCCTTCGAAAAGAAGGGGAAAATTATCTGTCAGCCTCCCCATGATATAATGGATAAATTAATTAAGGATAATCTGCCCAGAGGTAAAGGCGCAGAGGTGCTGATAAAATTAATGCAGGATTCCAGGGCCTTATTATCAGAACATGAGATAAACAAGGTGCGTATAGATTTGGGCGAGAATCCCGCGAACATGATCTGGCTTTGGGGCGAGGGGACACCGCCAAAGATGCCGTCTTTTAAAAGCCTTTTTGGCCTTGACGGCGCGGTAATTTCCGCGGTCGACCTTATTAAAGGAATAGGAAAAATTATCGGATTAAAGGTTATAGATGTACCGGGCGCAACCGGCTACTATGATACTAATTTTGCCGGAAAGGCGCAATATGCCATCAATGCGCTGGAAACGGCGGATTTTGTTTTTGTCCACGTTGAAGCGACTGACGAAGCGGGTCATAACGGCGACTTAAGGCAAAAGATAGCTATGATTGAACGTTTTGATAATCAGGTCGTCGGGCCGATATTAGAGTATGTGAAAAATGCTAAATCCGCGCGTATTTTAATAACTCCGGATCATCCTACACCGGTGTCTTTGCGCACCCATACAGACGCGGCTGTGCCTTTCGCGGTATTCGGCGAGAGCATCTCGGCTGATAACGCGAATAAGTTCAGCGAAAAGCAAGCCGCTCAATCAGGCCTCGTATTTAATAAAGGCCATGAACTGACGGAATATTTTATTAAAGGATAACTTTTCAAGATGAATAAATTAGTTGTATTAAAATTTGGCGGCTCATCCGTAGCTAATCCCCAAAGGATTAAACGCGTTGCCAGGAGGATAATAGAATATAAGAAGAAAAATTTTAATATAGTTACGGTTGTTTCTGCTCTGGGCGATACAACCGATGAACTTGTTTCTCTGGCCGGCCAGATCAACGCGCATCCATCCGAGAGAGAAATGGATATGCTGTTGGCTACCGGCGAACAGATTTCAGTATCGCTTTTGGCAATGGCTATTCATAAGCTGGGATTCGAAGCCGTATCTTTAACCGGCGCTCAAGTAGGCATTTATACCGATAAGCACCACACTAAGGCAAGGATATTGAGGATTGAATGCGACAGGATTAAACATCATCTTCGCAGAAAATCAATAGTTATTGTCGCGGGGTTTCAGGGGATAACCGCGGAAAACGATATTACTACTCTAGGAAGAGGCGGTTCGGATTTAACGGCTTTAGCTTTGGCAAAGGCTCTTAAGGCAGACCTCTGCGAAATATATACTGATGTCGAAGGGATTTATACCGCAGATCCGCGAATAGTAAAAGATGCCAAGAAGCTAGCGTTTGTCAGCTATGATGAAATGTTGGAGATGGCATCTCTGGGCGCCCAGGTTATGCAGGTGCGTTCGGTAGAGGTAGCGAAGAAATTTAATATCCCTTTTCATGTACGTTCGTCTTTTACAAATGATAACGGAACATATATTGCAAAATCCGTAGCGAGGCTTAAGCGGCTTGGTTTGAAAATTAAGGAGGCTTTTATGATGGAAGACGTCCTCATCAGGGCTGTCACGGTGAATAAAAATGAGGCGAAGATTACAGTTTGTGATGTGCCGGATAGGCCGGGTGTCGCGGCAAAGATATTCAGGTATATTTCATGCGCTGATGCTAATGTGGACATGATAGTTCAGAATGTCAGCCATACCCGCCAGACAGACATCTCATTTACCGTCGCGAAGAGCGACTTATCAAGGGCATTAAAGGCCAGTCGCAAGGTCGCTGCCAGTATCGGGGCAGGACAGGTTTTAAGCGATGAAGATGTTGCCAGGGTTTCCATAGTCGGAGTAGGCATGAAATCTTATCCGGGTGTCGCGGCAAAGATGTTCGAGACATTGGCAAAAGAAAAAATAAATATCGAAATGATTTCTACGAGCGAAATAAGTATATCCTGCATTATTAAGAAGAAGTATGCAGATAAAGCTATCCGCGTACTTCATTCTAAATTTCAATTGAATAAGCTTAGTCCGGATCAAAATCTTAAGAAATGCCAGACAATAAAGTTTTAGAGAGGCTTTTGATGGTCAAGACTTTTAAATTATACGATACTACTTTACGCGACGGTTCGCAGACCGAAGGAATTTCTTTTTCTCTTGAGGATAAGATTAATATCGCCCGGGTATTGGATGACTTAGGCGTGCATTTCATTGAGGCGGGCTGGCCAACGAATCCCAAAGACCGCAAGCTGTTTGATTATTTCAAAAAGCATCCTTTGAAGTTTAGCGAGCTTGTTGCTTTTGGCTCAACTCATAGGGTAGGCAAAACCGCCAATACAGATGAGAATCTGAAAAGATTACTTGGGGCGCAAACCAAATATTTGACCATATTCGGCAAGACCTGGGATCTACATGTTAAAGATGTTTTAAGGGTTGGCCTCCCTGAGAATATCAAGATAATCCAGAACAGTGTAAAATATTTAGTATCTAAAAATCGCAGGGTCTTTTACGATGCCGAACATTTTTTTGACGCCTTCAAGGCAAATAAATCCTACGCATTGGAAACACTAGAGGCGGCTGCCGATAGCGGAGCTTCAAGTATAATTCTTTGCGATACTAACGGAGGGACTTTGACTTCGGATTTAGTCCGGATAATTGATGAGGTAAAAGCAAGAATCAAGGTGCCTCTGGGTGTCCATGTTCATAATGACTTAGGTTTAGCAGTCGCTAATTCAATCGCAGCCATTGAAAGGGGCCTCTTGCAGGTTCAAGGGACTTTTAACGGCTTAGGCGAACGCTGCGGCAATGCAGACCTGTGCACAATAATTGCTATTTCCAAATTGAAACTCAAAATCGATTGTGTCTCTAATACGCAGCTTAAGAAACTTACTGAAGTCTCGCGCTATATCAGCGAAATTTCGAATATTAAGCATCAGGATAATTTACCTTTCGTCGGCCACAGCGCTTTTGCGCATAAGGGGGGAGTTCATATTGACGCGATGCTTAAGAATCCCAAGACCTACGAACATACCGAGCCGGAAGCAGTGGGTAATTCCCGCAGGATTCTTGTTTCGGAGTTGGCCGGTAAGACTCCTTTTGTCATCAAGGCCAGAGAGTTGAAATTTGATCTGGATAAGAAATCGCCCCAGGCGCAGAAGCTCTTAAAATTGCTCCAGAACCTGGAAAATAAAGGCTACCAGTTTGAAGCAGCAGACGGTTCGTTTGCCCTGCTTTTAGAGAAGGCGTTCAAAAGGTACAAAAAGTTTTTTGAGCTCGATAGCTTCAGGGTGATTATCGAAAGGAAAGAAAGCGGTAAATTAACCAGCGAAGCTACTATCAAGTTAAAGGTTAATAATATCGAAGAGCATACTACTGCCGAAGGCGACGGCCCGGTAAACGCCCTGGATAATGCATTGCGTAAATCCCTGAAAGGTTTTTACCCGGCTCTAGCCAAGATGCGCTTGACAGATTTTAAGGTTCGTGTCTTAGATGCCAAATCCGGCACTGCGGCAAAGGTGCGCGTATTAATCCAGTCTCAGGATGACCAGGATTCGTGGGGGACTGTAGGCGTATCTGAAAACATAATCGAGGCAAGCTGGGAGGCTCTTGCTGACAGCGTTGAATACAAGCTTTCAAAAGATAATGCGAAATGAAAAATGAGATCCCCAAGCAATATAACCCCAAACAGGTTGAGGATAAGTGGTACAAATATTGGCAGGATAATAACCTGTTCGCGGCCAAACCTGACAAGTCCAAAAAACCTTTCTGCATAGTAATACCTCCGCCAAATATCACCGGAATCCTGCATATGGGCCACGCCCTGAATAATACTATTCAGGATATCCTTGTTAGATTCCATAAGCTGGCCGGCGACGAATCCCTTTGGATGCCCGGAACCGACCACGCCGGGATTGCGACTCAAAACGTTGTTGAAAAGTCAATTGCCAAAGACGGCCTTAAGCGCCAGGATCTAGGAAGAGAAAAATTCTTAGAGCGTGTTTGGCAGTGGCAAGCCCAATATGGCTCGACCATAATCCATCAGCTTAAGAAATTAGGCTCTTCCTGTGATTGGCCGCGTACGAGATTTACCATGGATGAAGAATATTCCATGGCTGTGAAGAAAGTTTTTGTCAGCCTCTGGGATAAAGGACTTATATATCAGGATGATAAAGTCATCAATTGGTGCCCGCGCTGCCAGACCGCGCTTTCGGATGAAGAAGCGCCTTACAATGAAATGCAAGGCAGCTTGTATTATTTGAAGTATCCGCTTAAAGACAGCCCCGAAGAGTTTGTTGTTGTTGCCACAACCCGGCCAGAGACAATGTTAGGCGACACTGCCGTAGCTGTTAACCCCAAAGATAAACGCTATAAAAAATTTATAGGAAAAACTCTTGTTTTACCTCTTTTAAACAGAGAGATAAAGATAATTTCCGATAGTATTATTGATATGAAATTCGGAACAGGCGCTGTCAAGGTTACGCCGGCGCATGACCCGAATGATTATAATCTCGGTAAAAAACACAACCTTGAATTTATAAACATATTGAACCCTGACGGAGTCTTGAATTCCAATGCCGGTAAATTTTCCGGTTTGGACCGGTTTAAGGCGCGCGAGAGAGTTTTAGAGGCTTTAAAAGAACAGGGGTTATTGGAAAAAATAGAGCCGCATCAATTGTCCGCAGGCCACTGTTACCGTTGCCACACAATAATCGAGCCGTATTTATCAAGGCAGTGGTTTGTCAAAATGAAGCCTTTGGCAAAACCGGCAATAAGCGCGGTGAAAAAGGGCAAAATAAGATTCCACCCCGAGCGCTGGACAAAGGTTTATTTGAATTGGATGGAGAATATCCAGGATTGGTGTATATCCCGCCAGATCTGGTGGGGCCACCGCATACCTTTGTGGTATTGCCTGGATTGCAAAAAAGAACCGTTCGCCAGCACAACGGAACCTAGCAAATGCCCTAGCTGTAACTCCCTAAACATTAAGCAGGATGACGATGTGTTGGATACCTGGTTTTCAAGTTGGTTGTGGCCGTTCGCGACATTTTATTGGCCGGACAAAGAGCGCAGCGAAAAAGATTTGAAATATTTTTATCCGACTTCGGTCCTGGTGACAGCCCCGGAGATAATATTCTTCTGGGTAGCGCGCATGATTATGGCCGGCTTTGAGCTTATGAAAGAGATTCCTTTTAAAGATGTCTATATCCACGGCACAGTGCGGGATATCGAAGGCAAAAAAATGTCAAAGTCCTTAGGCAATGTTATTGATCCCCTGGAGACGATCGAAGCCTACGGTGCAGACGCTTTACGCTTTAGCCTGATTTCAATTACCGCTGCAGGCCAGGATGTATTTTTATCAAAAGAAAAGTTCGAGATGGGCAGGAATTTTGCCAATAAGGTTTGGAATGCTTCCAGGTTTATCTTAATGAACCTTGGAGAGGAAGATAATTTGAATTTTAAACAAGACGAATTAAATACGCAGGAGCGTTGGATTTTAAGCCGGTTACAAAGCACTGTTAAAAATTTCTGCAATTGCCTGGAGAATTTCGAATTTAATGAAAGTGCTAAAGTGTTGTATGATTTCTTCTGGCATGAATTCTGCGATTGGTTCATAGAGTTATCTAAAAATGATATATTAGCCGGCCGGGCTCAAACAAAAGCTGTCCTTGTCCGCTGCATGAGAGATTTTCTTGTTTTGCTGCACCCGATTGCGCCGTTTATAACTGAAGAGGTATGGTCTATTTTGCCTGGTTCTTCAGGATCGATAATGCGTTCGACGCTGCCTGTTTATGATGAAAAATTAATAGATTTATCGGCTGAAAAAGAGATGAAGACTTTTATTTCCCTGGTGACCAGGGTTAGGAATTTGCGGCAAGAGCTTTCGCTTGACCCGTCGAAGTTGATTGAGATTATAATAAGCGCTGATTCTAAGGAACAGGATTTTTTTGACGCCGGCTTACTTGAAAAATTCAAACTTTTAACTAAGGCAAGTTCAGTGGTTTTTAAGGTCAAAGAGAGCCGTCCGGCCAAGGCTATGGCTGATGTCGAAGCCGGGTTTAATATTTATATTCCCCTAGCCGGGGTCATCGACGCAGAAGCCCAAGCTAAACGCCTGGAAAAGCGAGTTAGGGAGTTAGAAAACAGCATCTCCAATACTACTAAGCAGCTTCTAAACAAAGAATTTACCAGAAAAGCTCCGAAAGACATAGTTGACGCTGCCGAAGGAAAATTAAAAGCCGACAAAAACACCCTGGAAAAATTAAAGCCGATACAAAATGCCCTTAAGGAAATCCAATCTTAACGCACTTATAATTAAGTCCTTAGAAGAAGACAAGGCTTTTTCAGATGTCACCAGCCGCATCCTGATCCCTTTAGATTTAATGGTAAATGCGCGCATATTAGCAAAACAGGATTGCGTTGTCTGTGGTCTTGGTATTGCAAAACTTGTATTTAAGGCTATAGATCAGAGCCTTAAATTTACGCCTTTAGTTTCTGACGGCAAGTTTATTAAAAATGGCGCAATCTTAGCAAAGATTTACGGCCGGGCAAGAAACATCTTGGCAGCTGAAAGGGTTGCTCTTAATTTTTTATCTCGCCTATCCGGGATAGCAACTTTGACCAGAAAATTTGTCGATAGCGTTTCCGGCACAGGCGTAAAAATTTTAGACACGCGTAAGACTACGCCCTTACTTAGAGAACCTGAAAAGTACGCAGTCCGCTGCGGCGGAGGCTCAAACCATAGATTTGACCTGGCGAATTTTATTTTGATAAAAGATAACCACAAACAGGCTCTAGCTGCTAGGCCTAAGAGAAAACTTTCAAATTTAAGCGCTTTTATTTATCAGGCCAAGGCCAAGGCGCGTTCCGGAATAAAGATTGAAATAGAAGTCGAGAATTTAGCTGAATTTAAACAGGCGATAGCCGCCAAACCGGATATCATAATGCTCGATAATATGACTCTAAAGGCACTAAAAAGGTGCGCTTTATTAAGAGATAAAATAAGCCCGCGTACGAGCCTGGAGGCTTCCGGCGGCATTAATCTAAAAAATATTAAAAAAGTCTCTAAAAGCGGCGTAAATTCAATCTCCATAGGTTCTCTTACCCATTCTCCTCTAGCTGTTGATCTAAGCCTGGAAGTTTTTAGTAAATAATTATCGAGCTAATAGATAAGAAATGGATAAATTTAAACTCGTATCAAATTTTAAGCCTTGCGGCGACCAGCCAAAGGCCGTAGAGGCTTTGGTAAATGAGCTTTCCAATGACGAAAAATCCCTGGTTTTACTGGGAGTTACCGGCAGCGGAAAGACTTTTACCCTGGCTAATGTTGTCGAGAAAATTAACCGTCCGACCCTGGTAATCAGCCACAATAAAACCCTTGCTGCCCAGCTCTATAGCGAATTTAAAGAGTTCTTTCCGAAAAATGCCGTGGAATATTTTGTCAGCTACTATGATTATTACCAGCCTGAGGCTTACATACCGGTAACTGATACTTATATAGAGAAAGATGCCGCGATTAATCAAAGACTGGACCGCTTGAGGTTATCCGCGACAAGTTCATTGATGAGCCGGCGTGACTCTCTAATAGTGGCTTCGGTGTCTTGTATTTACAATTTAGGTTCGCCGGAAGAATATGAATCATCGGTAATGAATTTTGAAGTCGGTCAAAAAATGGATAGGCAAGAGTTAATGAAAGATCTGGTGGAGTTACAGTATGAACGCGAGGACTTTGATTTTAAGCCCAGGAATTTTCGTTTGCGGGGCGACTTTATCGATATCTATCCTGCGTATGTTGAAGAGGCTTTTAGAATAGAATTTTTTATGAATAGTATAAAATCGATAGCCACTTTAGATCCAATGAATTCAAAAGTTATTTCGCGCCTGGAGAGATTGTCGCTATACCCGGCAAAACACTTTATGGTTAAGACGGAGGAGATAGAGCGCGCCCTGGTTTCTATAGAAATTGAGCTTAAAATTAGGCTAAAAGAATTAAAAGACAGAGGCAAGATCTTAGAGGCGCACAGACTAGAGTCCCGGACTAAATACGACATGGAGATGCTTAAAGAAACAGGCTACTGCCATGGAATTGAGAATTATTCCCGCCATTTGTCAGGTAGGCCCAGCGGCAGCCGGCCGTTTTGTTTAATTGATTATTTTCCCAAGGATTATCTTTTAGTAATTGACGAATCGCATGTAACCGTGCCCCAAATAAGAGGCATGTATGAAGGCGATAAATCAAGAAAACAGACTCTGGTCGATTACGGTTTCAGATTGCCCTCTTGTCTTGATAACCGGCCTTTAAAATTCGAAGAATTCCAGGCGCTTCTTAACCAGACTATTTATGTCTCGGCGACTCCTGCCGAATATGAAATCAAGAAGAGCCAGGGAAAGATTATTGAACAGATTATAAGGCCGACCGGGCTTATTGATCCTGAGATTATAGTCCGTCCCACAACCGGCCAGGTAGACGATCTAATGCAAGAGATAAAGAAAAGGGCTGACAGAAACGAACGCACCCTGGTTACAACCTTAACCAAACGCATGGCCGAGGATTTATCAACCTATCTAAAAGAAGAAGGGGTCAAGGTTACCTATTTACATTCCGAGATCGACACGATTGCCCGCAGTCAAATATTGCGGGATTTACGAAAGAAAAAATTCGATTGTCTTGTCGGTATCAATTTGTTGCGCGAAGGCCTTGATCTGCCGGAAGTCTCGCTTGTCGCAATACTGGACGCGGACAAGGAGGGATTTTTACGCTCCCAGACATCTTTGATACAAACCGCAGGCAGGGCGGCACGGAATATAAACGGGACTGTTATTATGTATGCTGATAGGGTCACGGGTTCGATTGCCGAGGCGATTAAAGAAAGTAACCGCAGGAGAGAAAAACAGCTAGAATTTAACGAAATCAATAATATCAAGCCCAAAAGCATACAAAAGGCAATAGTTGACGGAATAGAAAAAGAGTATGAGGCAGAAGAGTTGGCTAGAGAGGCCACGGAATTAAACGCCAAGGATTATGAATTGCAGATTTTGATAACCGAACTTGAACAGGAAATGGAGCTTTGCGCGCGCAACCTGCAATTTGAGCAGGCAGCTAAAATCAGGGATAAGTTAGCCGAGTTGAAAAAATAGAGGTTAATATGTTAAATAATAAAAAATTAAATATCTTCGCTGTTGATGTCGGTAATACCAGTATTCACATAGGCTTATTTAATGGCCTTAAATTGAAATTCAAAGGTAATATTGCCACCGATGCCGGCCAGAATTCACTAAAGAGTTTCTTATCGAATATTTCCCGGCGTATCAATAAATCGGGTATTAGGGTTGATGGAGTGATAGCTTGTTCTGTTGTGCCTAAAATTAACAAAATTTTAGCTTCTGCGTTAAGGACCTTTAATAAAAAGATAATTTTCTGCGGCAGAGATTTAACTGTTCCCGTAAGAAATTTGTATAAAAACCCAAAAGCAGTCGGCCAGGATAGGCTGGTTAATGCCTATGCCGGATTATCGCTTTATGGTAAGCCTTTGATAATCATTGATATCGGTACGGCGGTTACTTTTGATTTGATTTCTAAAAAAGCCGAGTATCTTGGCGGCATAATTGCTCCCGGGATAAATTTGAGCTTGAAGGCGCTAGGGGATAATACTGCTCTATTGCCCAAACTGGCTTTGTCAGAAAGGCCTAAAAAATTAAAGCTGATAGGGAAAAGTACGAAAGAGAGCATGTTTAGCGGAGTTGTGCTGGGTTTTTCGCTGATGGTAGAAAGCTTGGTTAAAGAGTTAAAAGCGCAGCTCGGCTCTGATTCAAGGGCGATACTTACCGGAGGAGATTCTAAAATAATTGCAGGCTACATAGGTTGCGCCATTGATATCACTGATGAGGATTTGACGTTAAAAGGGCTTAATCTGCTTGCGCAATCCTTCCTAAAAAGGCCTTAAGTCTTATAACTACCTAAGGTTTACAAAACAAGCAAAAAAACTCTTGACAAAATTCAGGATTTATTTAGAATATAGACTTTAGCAAAATTAGCAATCTTTAAGCTAGACTGCTAAGATGAATGTTTAAAACCGTTTAACTTTATAGTACCTATATAAAGGTACCCCTGCACTTAAGGAGGTGTAGTAAATGAACATCCAACCATTAGGCGACCGCGTAGTCGTTAAATCATTGGAAGCTGAGACAAAGACAAAAGGCGGCATTGTCCTGCCGGATACAGCAAAAGAAAAACCCCAAGAAGGCAAGGTAATTGCAGTAGGCAAAGGCAAGGCCTTAGATAACGGCACTATTGCGAAGCCGGAGGTCAAAGTCGGAGATACAGTGCTTTATGGCAAATATTCCGGCACAGAAGTTACGACTAAAGACGGTGAAGAATACCTTATAATGAAAGAAGAAGATATATTCGCAATATTAAAGTAATTAAATAGCAATTTAAACGGAGGAAAGGAAATGGCAAAACAGTTAAAATTTAAAGAAGAAGCCCGGCACGCAATTTTGCGCGGCATTGAGCAGCTTGCTGCCGCGGTTAAAGTCACATTAGGCCCCAAGGGCAGGAATGTGGTTATAGACAAAAAATTCGGTTCCCCGACCATTACAAAAGACGGCGTAACCGTTGCAAAAGAGATAGATTTGGAAGACCCTTATGAAAATATGGGCGCCCAGATGGTAAAGGAAGTCGCTGAAAAAACTTCGGATATTGCCGGTGACGGCACAACCACAGCGACAATCCTGGCCGAGGCTATATATAAGGAAGGCTTAAGGAACGTTACTGCCGGCTCAAACCCGATGTCTTTAAAGCGCGGCATTGAAAAGGCGGTTGAGAAGATAATCGAAGAATTAAAAAAACTCTCCACCCCGATAAAAGAAAAGAAAGAAGTTGCTCAGGTCGGGTATATTGCCGCGAATTCCGACAAGGTAATCGGCGACTTGATTGCTGATGCCATGGAGAAAGTCGGCAAAGACGGAGTTATTACCGTGGAAGAAGCAAAGTCAATGGCCACTACGCTTGACTTAGTCGAGGGTATGGAGTTTGACCAGGGTTATTTGTCTCCTTATTTTGTTACTGACGCAGAGCGCATGGAGTGTACTTTAGATAATCCTCTAATCTTAATTTACGAGAAAAAAGTCAGCAGCTTGAAAGATATATTACCGCTTTTGGAGACTGTTGCTAAGAGCGGCAAGTCACTGCTTTTAATTGCCGAAGACGTTGAAGGCGAGGCATTGGCAACGCTTGTAGTCAATAAAATCCGCGGCACCTTGAACGTAGTAGCGGTAAAAGCCCCCGGATACGGCGATAGGCGTAAGTCAATGCTTGAAGATATCGCAATCCTTACCGGAGGTAAGGCAGTTACTGAAGATTTAGGCATAAAGCTTGAGAATATCAGTATCGAAGATCTCGGCAGGGCAAAGAGAGTAAAGATTGATAAAGATAATACCACGATCGTCGAAGGCGCAGGTAAGACCGCGGCTATAAACGCCAGGATTGCCCAGATCAGAAAGCAGATCGAGACCAGTGATTCGGATTACGACAAAGAGAAGCTACAGGAGCGCCTGGCAAAGCTTTCCGGAGGCGTTGCTGTAATAAACGTCGGCGCGGCAACTGAAACAGAAATGAAAGAGAAAAAGGCGCGCGTAGAAGATGCGTTACACGCTACCCGGGCAGCCAAGGAAGAAGGGATTGTTCCCGGCGGCGGAGTTGCTCTTTTGCGTACCATAAAAGCACTTGATGAGCTTAAACTAAAAGGCGATGAAAAGATAGGCGTTGATATAGTAAGACGCGCTTTGGAAGAGCCCGCAAGGCAGCTTGCTTCTAACGCAGGCCTCGAAGGCTCGGTAGTCGTACAAAAAATTAAAGAGAGAGAAACAAGCATTGGTTACGATGTTAACGCGGATGAATACGTTGACATGATTAAGGCCGGGATTATTGACCCGACAAAGGTCACCCGTTCAGCTCTGCAAAATGCGGCGAGTATCGCAGCATTATTGCTTACTACCGAGGCTTTAGTTGCGGATAAGCCGGAGCCGGATAAACCTCAAGCGCCAATGATGCCACCCGGAGGCATGGGCGGAGGGATGTATTAACATGAAAAAATCCCCGCTAAAAAGAAAGGCGGGGAGACTTTGCGTCAAGTTGATAATGAATATAAAGGGCAGGATTAAAATCCTGCCCTTTTGTTTTAGCTTTTTTGAATTGACAGGCACTGGAAGATTAGTTAAAATAATGCTTTCTAACTAATAACAATTAATAAAAAAGAGGTTATCATGGCTGAGTGGATTGGTATAGGTAAGCGCGCAAGGCGCTGTTATGGTTTTGACGAAGTTGCGCTTGCGCCGGGTAATAAAACCATAAACCCCGACGAAGTTGATACGAGTTTTGAATTGGGGGATAAAAAATTTAAGGTCCCTATAATTGCCGCGGCAATGGACGGAGTGGTTGATGTGCGTTTTGCGACGGCAATGGGCAAATTAGGCGGCCTGGCAGTATTAAATTTAGAAGGCGTCCAGACCAGGTATGATAATCCCGAAGAAGTCCTTGAGAAAATCGCCAAGGCAACAAGCGACGGCGCTACAGAACTGGTGCAGTCTATTTATAAAGCGCCGATTAAGGAAAAATTAATTTCAAAAAGGGTCCAGGAAATAAAAAAATCCGGTGTCAGCGCGATTGTAAGCTGCACGCCCGGAAATGCCGAAAGGTTTGGCGAGCTGGCAGTTGAGGCCGGTGTTGATTATTTTGTAGTCCAGTCAACAGTAACAACGGTAAAGCATATTTCCAAGGCTTATAAATCCCTGGATTTAAAAAAGCTTTGCAAAGAGATAAAGGTTCCGGTTTTGGTCGGCAACTGCGTTACCTATGAAGTTACCCTGGAATTACTCTCAACCGGAGTTGCAGCAGTGCTTGTGGGAATCGGGCCGGGTGCTTCTTGTACTACAAGAGGCGTATTAGGTATCGGAGTGCCGCAAGTTACCTCTACCCTGGATGCTGCCGCGGCAAGAGATTATTACCTTAAACACAGCAACAAATATATTCCGATTATATGTGACGGCGGCATGCGCACAGGCGGAGATATCTGTAAGGCTTTTGCCAGCGGAGCCGACGCGGTTATGATCGGTTCTTCTTTTGCCCGGGCCACAGAAGCTCCCGGACGAGGGTTCCATTGGGGCATGGCCACCAGTAACGTGAATCTACCCCGCGGCACGCGCATAAAAGTAGGCACCGTAGGAAGCGTAGAAGAGATTCTTTTCGGGCCGGCTAAAGTCGATGACGGCTCACAGAATCTTATGGGCGCTCTTGCTACTTCTATGGGTTCCCTGGGTGTCGCGACAATAAAAGAGATGCATGATGTGGAAATAATAATTGCCCCTTCAATCCAGACAGAAGGAAAAATATTCCAGGCAGTTCAGCGCGTAGGAATGGGTAAATAAATCCCGTTCTTTAAAGCCTAAAAGATCATGTCCCGCGAAACAATTTTAATTTTAGATTTCGGCTCGCAATACACACAGCTGATTGCCCGCCGTGTTCGCGAACTTAAGGTTTACAGCCAGATTTTGCCTTTTAACATTTCTTTAAGCCGCCTTAAAGAAATAAAACCAAAAGGCATAATTCTTTCCGGCGGCCCGGCAAGTGTATACGATAAGAATTCCCCCCTGTTAGACCCTGAAATTCTTAATCTAAATATCCCAATTTTAGGAATATGCTACGGGATGCAGTTAATCGCGCATCAGCTTAATGGCGAAGTCCAATATAGCCGGAGAAGAGAGTACGGCAAAACGCACCTTTTTATCACGGATAGAAGCGGACTTTTCGCAAATCTACCCAGGAAAATTGTCTGTTGGATGAGCCACGGCGATTGCCTTAAGGAATTGCCGCAAGGGTTTCATCCAAGCGCCCATACAAAAAACTCTAAATTTGCAAGCATAGCTGATAAAAAACGAAAAATTTTCGGCGTGCAATTTCATCCCGAAGTAGCGCATACGCCTTTAGGCAGTAAGATTTTAGAGAATTTTCTTTATAAAATATGCAGATGTAAAGGTAATTGGCAAATAGAGTCATTTGTAAACGAGGCAATTTCTGACATCCGAAAAAGGGTGGGCAAGGGTGAGGTTATCTGCGGCCTTTCCGGCGGAGTTGATTCTTCGGTCCTGGCTATTCTTTTGAATAAGGCCATTGGGCCGCAATGTAAATGTATTTTTGTTGATAACGGGTTGTTAAGAAAAAATGAGGCCCAAAAAGTCAGGCAGGCCTTTAGCGGAAAATTTAACCTGGATATTGATTTTGTTGATGCCCAAGACCGGTTTCTGAAAGCGTTAAAGGGAGTGGTCGACCCGGAAAAGAAGCGTAAGATTATCGGCAAGGAATTCATAGAAGTTTTTACGCATGAGGCTAAGAAATTCAAAGGCGCCAGATTCTTAGCCCAGGGTACGCTTTATCCGGATGTCATTGAATCTATTTCTGCTTCGGGCTCGCCGAGCGCTAAGATTAAAAGCCACCATAATGTCGGGGGATTACCCAAGAATTTAAGCTTGAAGCTTATTGAGCCGTTAAGGGAACTGTTTAAAGATGAAGTCCGCCAGATCGGTAAGATCCTGGAATTGCCTGATTCGATAAGGGGCAGGCACCCATTTCCCGGCCCCGGCCTTGCAGTCAGGATAATCGGAGAGATAACTCGCCAACGCCTTGACCTGTTAAGAGAAGCAGATGATATCGCGATTGAGGAGATAAAAAAGGCAAACCAGTACGCAAATATCTGGCAGGCATTTACGGTGTTGTTGCCTATAAAAACCGTGGGTGTCATGGGCGATAAACGTTCATACGAGAATGTCTGCGCTCTTCGCTGTGTAACGAGCCTTGACGGCATGACAGCGGATTGGGCAAAGCTTCCCGATAGGCTTTTAGGCGTTATTTCAAACAGAATTATAAATGAGGTAAGAGGCATTAACCGCGTTGTATACGACATAAGCTCAAAACCGCCAGCCACAATCGAATGGGAATAATATCTCGTATCAAGAATTAAAAAAATATACTTGCCGTACTTTAAATCTGGTATAATAGATTGTAATTCAATTTAAATTTTATTTTATTATTTATTAATATAGATCATGCAGCATTCTGATTTTGTCCACCTACATCTACATACCCAGTATAGCCTTCTTGACGGCGCCTGCCGGATAAACGAAATCGTAAAACTCGCACAACAACTTAAGATGCCTGCCTTGGCAATTACCGACCACGGTAATATGTTCGGGGCAATAGAATTTTATCAGGCGGCAATGTCTGCCGGGGTAAAACCGATAATCGGCTCCGAGGTTTATATTGCCCCAGCCTCAAGGTTGGAAAAATCCTTATCCAGTAACAATGAGTTTGCCTATCACCTGATACTCCTGGCAAAAGATGAGCTTGGCTATAGAAATCTTATGAAGCTGATTTCTATAGGCTATCTGGAAGGTTTTTATTACCGGCCGAGAATTGATAAAGAGGTGCTTAAGGCTCATTGCGAAGGTTTAATTGCCTTGAGCGCCTGCCTAAAAGGCGAAGTTGCCTCTTTAATTAACGCCTCACGGATGAACGATGCGTTTAAGGCCGCGGATGAATATTACCAGATCATGGGCAAGGGCAATTTTTATCTCGAGATCCAGGAGAACAAAATTCCGGATCAGGCTAAAGTTAACCAGGGTTTATTGAAGATCGCCAATGACTTACGCATACCCTTGGTTGCTACAAATGATGTGCATTATCCTTTAAAGGAACACGCTGCGGCTCATGAAGCGCTTCTGTGTATCCAGACGCAGACAACCCTTTCCGATCCAAACCGCATGCGTTTTCAGACCGATGAATTTTATTTTAAAGACCCTAAGGAAATGAAAGAACGCTTCAGCTATTGCCCAGAAGCAATAGCCAACACAATAGCTATAACCGAGAAATGCAACCTTGAGCTTGATTTTTCGCAAACCCACTTGCCGCATTTTGATGTCCCATCCGGTTTATCCAAGCAGGAATTCTTACGCTCTTTATGCGATGAAGGGCTTAAAAAAAGATATCCTGAAATTACGCCGGCAATTACAGCCAGGCTCAAGCATGAATTGGAAATAATAGAACATACTGGTTTTACCAGCTACTTTTTGATTGTTTGGGATTTTATTCGTTACACAAAAGAGCATAAAATTCCCGTTGGGCCGGGCAGAGGTTCTGCCGCAGGGAGCCTGGTGAGTTTTCTTTTAGGGATCACCGACATAGACCCATTAAAATACAGCCTTATCTTTGAGCGGTTTTTGAATCCGCAGCGATTGAGCCTGCCGGATATAGATATAGATTTTTGTTACGAAAGAAGGCAGGAAGTAATCGACTATGTTTCAAAGAAATACAGTTCCAATAACGTTGCCCAGATTATTACTTTCGGAACAATGCAAGCCAGGGCGGTTATACGCGATGTCGGCAGGGTAATGGATGTTGCTTACGCTGAAGTAGACAGGATCGCAAAATTGATCCCGCCTGACCCCAATATAACAGTCGGAGAGGCGGTAAAGTCAGAACCCGAGCTGACGAATCTTTATAAAAACGATCCCCAGATAACAAAATTAATAGATACGGCCAAAGTCCTGGAAGGCCTGACCCGCCACGCCTCAACGCACGCCGCAGGAGTTGTGATTTCCGATAAGCCTTTAAACGAATATGTGCCTCTTTTTCAGACGAACGGCCAGCTTACTACGGGATATTCCATGGGTTCGTTAGAAAAGATCGGCCTTCTAAAAATGGACTTTTTAGGTTTAAGGACTTTAACTGTCATAGACGAGACCTTAAAAATCATAAAAGAAAGGCATAATATCGACGTTAACATAGACGAGATCCCTCTTGATGACAAAAAAACATTCAGGCTCCTTACGTCAGCTAAGAGCATGGGGATTTTTCAGCTGGAAAGCTCGGGGATGCGCGATCTTTTGAGAAGATCGCTGCCTTCGAGATTTGAAGACCTGATTGCTCTTTTAGCCCTTTACAGGCCCGGCCCTATTGGCAGCGGAATGCTTGATGATTACATCAGCCGCAAGAACAGCCAGGATCCTATCAAGTACGAACATCCGAAACTTAAATCAATACTGGAAGAGACATACGGAATTATAGTATATCAGGAACAGGTTATGCGTATCGCAAGCGAGTTAGGGGGTTTTTCTCTCTCTCAAGCTGATATGCTCCGAAGGGCTATGAGCAAGAAGATACCGGAAGTTATGGAGGAACAGCGACGGGTATTTTCCTTGGGTTGCGAAAAGAACAAGATCGATAAAAATATAGCTAACAAGACGTTCGATTTAATAGAATATTTCGCCGGTTACGGCTTTAACAAGAGTCATTCTGCCGCATACGCACTGATCTCTTACCGTACGGCTTATTTGAAAGCAAACTACCCAATAGAATTTTTATGCGCCCTTTTATCCAGCGAAAAAGATAATACAGATAAGATCGTTGAATATGTCAAAGAAGCCCAGGCAATGAACATCAAGATTTTGCCCGCGGATATAAATGAAAGCCTTGCCGATTTTTCTGTTTCCGACGAAAAATCAATAAGATTCGGGCTCTTGGCGGTAAAGAATGCGGGCGAAGGGGCTATTGCTTCGCTTTTAGAATCGAGAATAAAAAGCGGGAAATTCACTTCTTTGTTTGACCTCTGCCAGAGAGTTGATTCGCGGCTTGTGAATAAAAAAGTCCTTGAAAGTTTAATCAAATGCGGGGCCATGGATTGCTTCGGAGCCCACAGGGCGCAATTGATGGCGGCCCTGGAGAAGACAATCGAGCTGGGTTCTAAAATCCACAAAGAGCGCAACTGCCCGCAGCTATCTTTTTTTGATACCAACAAGGATTCTTTCGGCGTCTCATTAAAGCAAGCCCAGGAATTGCCCCAGATTAACGAATGGCCGGCAACCCAGGTTCTGACTTTTGAAAAGGAGATGCTGGGATTTTATGTAACCGGCCACCCCTTAACCAAGTACGAGAAGGAGATTGAAAGGCTCTCGACCTGTTCTATAGCAAAATTATCAGAATATCCCGATCAACAAGAGATTAATGTAGTGGGATTGATAAATAAAGTGCGCCACTTGATTACCCGCAGCAAAGCCGAAAAGATGGCTGTGCTAAAAGTTGAAGATTTAGAGGGAGTTGTGGAAGTAGTTGTTTTTCCGCGCGCTTTTAGAGAGCTGGAACGCTACCTGTTGGCGCATTCCGTAGTTTTCATTTCCGGCAGGCTTAATCTTAAAGAAGATAGCCCTAAGATTATTGCCAACAATATTTTACCGCTCGACGAAGCCTATAAACGCATTTCACACATCAGGATAAAGATAGACCATCCCAATGATTCAATTCTGCACAGCTTGAAGGAAAAGTTGGCCAGATTTCCCGGCGTCATACCCGTTGACCTGGATATCTCAGATCCTCGGACCCAAAGGGTGCAGGTCCGCGTGGGTAAGGAGCTCTATGTACGTCCGGCAAAAGAGCTTATAGACGAGCTCGAGAGCCTGGGCCAGAATTTAAGCCTGACCGTATCCTCTTCCTAGAAACACTTTCTTCCTAAATCTAAATAAATAGAGTTTTTTCTTGGCCGAATAAGCATATTCGCCTGCCTGCCGGCAGGCAGGGCACTTCGCAAAAATTAAGCGCCAGCTGGCAATTTTTGCTTGACTTCGCAACCGTTTGATGGTATTGTAGTTATATAAAAAGCGAACCTTTTTACCTGCTGTTTCTTTAGGAGGTGTTTACATGACCAAGAAAGACATAGTTTTGAAAGTTTCGGACCAGGTTAATGTAAGACAGGTAGTGGTTAAAAGAATAGTCCAGAAGACATTTGATTCCATTGTTGAGGCATTGATCAGAGGAGAAAAGGTTGAGCTGCGTAATTTCGGCGTGTTCAAAATAAAAGAAAGAAGAAGCAGGACAGGTAGAAATCCCCGTACCGGCGAAGTCGTGCCAGTTCCTCCGCGCAAAGTGGTGGTGTTTAAGCCGGGATTAGAGATGAAGCACAAGGTTAAATAATTTTTCTTAACACTCCTTTTTACCCCTTGTACCAATTCTTATATAAAACATATTCTAAAAACACACTCCAAACAATCTTAAGCTTTAGCTCCAATTTAGCTTATTGACTATGAATTATAAAGCTCCGCGCGGCACAAGCGATATATTAGGGCCTGAAGTCGAATTGCAGCTTGCGTTGTCCCAGAAAGCCCGAGAAATTTTTAAACTATTTGCCTACAAAGAGATAGTAACTCCGATTTTTGAGGATTCCCGCCTATTCGTCCGTTCATTGGGTGATACTAGCGACATAGTGACAAAACAAATGCTTAATCTCGAGGGGAAAGATAATCCCTTGACTTTAAGGCCAGAAGGCACTGCCTGCGTAATCCGGGCATATCTGGAACATAATCTGGACAAAGAAGGCTTTCAAAAACTTTTTTATATAGGGCCGATGTTTCGCGGCGAACGGCCGCAAAAGGGAAGGCTGCGCCAGTTTAATCATATAGGCGCAGAGGCAATTGGTTCTGCCAGCCCGGCGTTAGATGCGGAAGTCTTGATACTGGTAACGCGTTTACTCAAAGTTATCGGGCTGGATGATTATACCATTAACTTAAACAGCGTTGGCTGCCAGAAGGACAAAGAAAAACTTAAAGCCTTATTAAGAAATAAGTTAGGTGAGAAAAATTCCGGCCTTTGTTCTGATTGTCAGGTAAGGCTGAATAAAAATGTGTTGAGGATCTTAGATTGCAAGAATGATGCCTGCAAGAAAATAGTCGGTTCAATAGATTTCCATAATTCGTTCCGCTGCCCTGATTGCGAGAAACATTTTGAAGATTTAAAGAAATTCCTCGCTGGTCAAAGAATAACGTACAAAGAACTGCCATTTTTAGTCCGCGGCCTTGATTATTATACAGGAACAGTTTTTGAGATAACTCACCCCGGCCTAGGAAGCCAGGATGCCTTGGGCGCAGGCGGCAGATATGATAATTTAGTCAAGGAGTTGGGCGGGCCAGAGGTAGGCGCGATTGGTTTTGCCTTGGGGGTTGAACGCCTGATAATTGCGCTTAAAGGCCAGCAGGAAGATATCAAAGATACTAAAGCCGGCCCGGATGTTTTTGTGGTAATAACTAAAGAAGAATTTTTTGATTTAGGGTTATCGATTTTGACTCAAATTCGCGACAGCGGAATATCTTGTGAAATCGATTATACCAGCCGTTCGCTTAAAGCCCAGATGCGCCTGGCGAATAACTCCGGCGCGCGTTTAGTAGCCATGATCGGAGATGATGAAGTAAGAGGAAACTCCGTGAGTTTAAAGGATATGCAAACCGGTTCACAGGAAGCATGCTCCATGGCTAATATGACAATAAGAATTAAAGAGTTGCTTAAAATCTAGAATTAAAGGAAAATAAGGCTATGAAAAGGACTCATACTTGCGGCGCTTTAAGAAAAGCGGATTTAAATAAAGAGGCTGTTCTTACCGGCTGGGTTTTCCGCCGCCGCGACCACGGGAAATTGATTTTCATAGATATCCGCGACCGCGAGGGTTGGACGCAGGTTGTGTTTAACCCGAAAGAATTTCCCCAGGCTCATGCTGAAGCAAATAAACTAAGAAGTGAATTCGTAATATGCGTAAAGGGTGCGGTAAACGAGCGGCCCAAAGGCACTATCAATACTAAAATACCCACCGGAGAAGTGGAACTTTATGCAAAAGAGCTTGAAATTTTGAATACTTCTAAAAGCCTGCCTTTCGAAGTTGATTCTGACGCCCCTACCTCTGAAGAAGTTAGATTAAAATATCGTTATCTTGACTTGCGCAGGCCAGCAATGCTAGAAATTTTTAAACTTCGCCACAAGCTATGCCAGGCAATACGTAATTACCTGAGTGACTCCGGATTCCTGGAGTTCGAAACCCCGATACTAACTAAGTCCACGCCGGAAGGCGCACGGGATTTTTTAGTGCCATCGCGGTTGATGAACGCTAAATTCTATGCGCTTCCGCAGTCGCCTCAATTATTTAAGCAGTTATTGATGGTCGCGGGAATAGAAAAATATTTTCAGATTGCAAAGTGTTTCCGCGATGAAGATTTGCGCGCTGACCGGCAGCCGGAGTTCACGCAGCTGGATATAGAAATGTCTTTTGTCGATCAGGAAGATTTGTTTAATCTAACCGAAGGCCTGTTAGTGCGAGTTTTTAAGGATTGCTTTAACCAGGATTTGAAAATACCCTTTAAGCGCATAAGCCACAAAGAGGCTGTGTCTAAATATGGATCGGACAAGCCTAATATCGGCGACGAGAAGTTTAATTTTGTCTGGGTAGTGGATTTTCCTTTATTTAAATTTAACGAAGAAGAGAAAAGATGGGATAGCGAGCATCATCCGTTCACAATGCCTCGGCAAGAGGATATAGAATTTCTGGATACGGATCCCAAAAAAGTATACGCCCAGTCCTACGACCTTGTTTTAAACGGCAATGAGATTGCCAGCGGCTCCATAAGGATTCATTCCAGCATCTTGCAGGAGAAAATTTTTAAATTGATCGGCATCAGCGAAGCTGAAGCAAAAGACCGTTTTGGCTTTTTACTGGAGGCCTTTACCTTCGGCGCGCCGCCGCACGGCGGCATTGCCATTGGTTTAGATAGATTTCTTTCGATAATTTCCGGCCGGGAATCCATAAGGGACGTCATAGCTTTTCCCAAGACACAAAGCGGTTTTTGCCCTCTTACCGAGGCGCCCAGCAGTGTTTCGGATAAACAGCTTAAGGAATTAGCCATACAGATACGCAAAACAGAAAAATAATAATTTAATAAATTAAAACTAAAAGGAGGTAGTAAGATGCAAACGAAAAGGATTGTTGCGGTAGTCGTTCTAATTGCATTTTTAGTTATCAGCTCAGGTTGCGTAGTACGCACGTATACCGTGGAAAAAGATAGGGTAGACCAGTCTACCAGCGGTAATCGCGGTTATATCCAGGGTAATATTCCGGCAAGCGCGCAAAAACAGGAGCCGGTAAAGAAAACTCGCACTGTTCATGTTACGGAAATAGAATTAAAATCTCCGATAGAGTTTAAAAAGGGCGTTCCTCCTCCTAAGCCCGAAGAAACCAGCGCAGGCGAAGAAGCTGGTGTATCCGAAGGCAATAGAGGTATGATCAGCCAGACTCTAGCTCCGGAAAAAGGCGAAGTCATTTCCTACAAAGTCCAGAAAACAGATACGCTGCAAAAGATTTCTATGAAATTTTTCGGGACGACAAAGAAATGGATGCAGATTTACAAAGACAATAAAGATGTCCTAAAGAGCCCGGAAAAGATCTATCCCGGACAAGTCATAAAGATAATTAAATAACTCGCTACGCTCGTAGCGCTAATGATCGCCAGATAGGTTAACAGATGATCGCAGATGCTTTATCTGCGCTCATCTTGTTATTTTATCTGTGTTAATCTGCGAAAAATATGGAACAAATAATCAAATTAAAAGATGAAAGGGCATTCAGCCAACTTTTTGGCCCTCAAGATGCGAACCTAAAGCTCATTGAAGAAGGCCTGGGCGTAAGCATTGTAATACGTAAAGAAGGCCTGAAAGTTATCGGCGAACCCGAGAATATTCAGAAAGCAACCGAAGTTATAACCTATCTTTTGGAGGTTATTGAAAAATACGGTTCTCTTGCCAAGCAAGACGTGTTTTATGCTTTGAAGAATATCCAGGGCGCTACTTCTATAGACGCAAGCTGCCTGGAACGTATCGACGTTTCCTTGCGCGGTAAATTTTTAGGCCCCAAGACAAACGGGCAATGTGAATACGTAAGAGCGATACGCGACTTCGATATCGTCTTCAGCATCGGCCCGGCAGGGACAGGTAAGACATACCTGGCCATGGCCATGGCGGTATCAGCTCTAAAAAAAGGCCAGGTGCGCAGGATTATCCTTACCCGGCCGGCAATAGAAGCGGGCGAAAATTTAGGATTCCTGCCCGGAAGCATGAGCGAGAAATTTTTACCGTATCTGCGTCCGATATACGACGCCCTTTATGACATGATTGAGGCTGAACGCATAGAAAAATACCTGGAGATGGGTATTATTGAAATGGTCCCGTTGGCCTATATGCGCGGCCGCACCTTTAACGATTCCTTTATAATCCTTGATGAAGCCCAGAACTGCACCGGAGAGCAGATGAAGATGTTTTTGACCCGGTTGGGCTTTGATTCCAAGACCGTGATTACCGGGGATATTACGCAGAGCGATCTTCCTGGCGGTAAACCCGTAGGTTTACTTCAAGCCAGAAGCCTCTTAAGCAATATAAGGGGTATAAAATTTATTTTCTTGAGGAACGAAGACGTTGTCAGGCATGATCTGGTCCAGGAAATCATAAGGGCATACGAAAACGCTAATAAAACTGATGTCAAACAATAAAGAAAAAATCAGTCACATGCTTTTAAGGCTATTCCTATTCGTCGCCTTGTGCTTATTTTTGATTATTTTTGCTTTTATGAGCAGAAAAAAGGCGGTTGAGGAAATGCGCGAAGGCCAGGTGGCATTGAAAACTATATATGCGCCGGCAGATTTCAGTTATCAGGGCCCCTTAGACAGCTCAAAGATAAGATTGGCAAAACAAGAAGTTTCGAAAAGCGTGGTTGAAATTTTCAACAGGCAAAAGTTGAGTTTAGCAAATGAAGTGCTTGAAAAATTGCCTCAGGACATTAAGGCCGATGAGAGCAAAAAGAGGCTGCTGGAGTCGATTTACGATAATATCTTTAACAATAATTATTTTACAACCCCGGATGAGAAGAAACGACTTTTAGACAATGCCCAGCTGATAAATGTCTTTGATCCGCTAAGCGGGGCTTCAAAAGAAATAGCGGTTTCCGCGATAAAAACTTTATCCGAGGCCCGGGAAGAATTTAATAAGACTATTGCCAAAGAGCCTTTTAGCAAGAAAGATAGAAGCGTTATTTTAGACGTAATTTCTGCCAGCATAAGGCCGAATATCATACTCGATACGGAAAAAACGCTGAAGCTGAAATCTGAAGCTGAAAGCGCCGTGGCTCCCATATACAGGCAAATACATATAAAGAAAGACGAACTTATTATAAATAAGGGCCAGGTTGTGACAAAGATGCAGCTTAAAAAATTACATTCTTTATATAAGGCTCAGCCTAAAAGCGATTCAATATTTTTTTACATCGGGATTGGCATATTGCTGGTTCTTTTTGTCATCATACCCGGCGTATTCCTAAAGGTGTATTTTTCCAATGTCTATTTTTCTAACAGGCAATTATGTCTCTTGAGCATATTGTTGATATCGGCCGTATTTTTAGTCAAGGCTGTCGAGGTCTCGCCTTTCAGTATATTCCTGGCTCCTGTTGCGTCTTTACCCATGGCTTATTTTATGCTTACGGGTAACTCCGGAGCATCATTTTTGTTCGCGTCTACATTGTCAATTATACTGGGTATAACATTCGGCAATGACCTGGGATTGCCGGTTATGTTTTTCATAGGAAGTATAATAGGTATAATTGCCGTTTCCCGCGTCCGCCGCCGCAGTCAGATATTACAAGCGGGGATTTTGGTGGCGATTGCGCAGTTTTTAAGCATACTCGGCTGGGGCCTGATTAATAATCTGGAATATTCCGTAGCGCTTGCGCAGGCATGGCTGGGTATCGGCAATGGTATTCTTTGTGTTGCTATTTTAACGGTTTTCCTGCCCATACTCGAGGCCTTATTCAGCCTTGTGACAAACATTACCCTTTTGGAACTTTCGGATTTTAACCAGCCGTTACTCAAATACATGGTGCTTAAGGCTCCCGGCACGTATCACCATAGCCTTTTGGTGGGCAATATTTCCGAGGCAGCTGCTGAGAGTATAGGAGCAAATTCACTCTTAGCCAGAGTCGGGGCTTATTTTCACGATATCGGAAAAATCGAAAAAGCAGAATATTTTAGCGAGAATCAACTGGACAAGGAAAATAAGCATGACATACTTAATCCGTCCATAAGCAAAACGGTTATCATGAGCCATGTGAAGGAAGGCCTGGAATTGGCTCGTAGGTATAAATTAAGAAAGCCGATTATCGACTTTATAACCCAGCATCATGGCACGAGCCTTGTTTACTATTTTTATCGCCGGGCCCTGGAAGGCCAAGTTGAAGAAGATGAAGTAAAGGAAGAGGTATTCCGTTATCCCGGGCCAAAACCTCAGAGCAAAGAGACCGCCATCTGCTTATTGGCTGATTCGGCAGAGGCGGCAATACGCGCGATAGAAGACCCGACCCCTTCTAAGGTTGAAGATGCGGTTCATAAGATAATCAATAATAAATTCATAGACGGACAGCTTGACGAGTGCGACCTCAAGTTGAAAGATTTAGAGAAGATAGCCAGTGTTTTTACGAGGATCCTGACCGGCGTATATCACAGCCGCGTACCTTATCCGGAAAAGAAAAATGGCTCTAGCCATAAAGAACAGCCAAAGTCATCTAGCGATTCGAAGAGAAACGGTAAAGAGGATCGCAAGCAAGATTCTCTCTAAGTATCGGGTACATCGCTATGAAATCAACATTGATTTTTTGGATAATGCGGCTATCCGGAAGCTTAATAGAAAATATTTAAACCACAATTGTCCTACCGATGTATTGGCATTTCCGTATCCGGAATCAGACTCTAAGTCTAAAGATAGTATCTCGGCCGATATTGCCATTTCCGCAGAAATGGCTATTAGTAACAGCAAAATTTTTAAAACAGGCGCAAAGCAAGAATTATGCCTCTATATAGTCCACGGGCTTTTGCATCTAATAGGTTTTGACGATACCTCCAAGGCTAAACGTATAAAAATGCGCAAGGAAGAAAAAATCTGCATCGAAAATTTAAAAACCCTTATAAATAAATTATAAATATGGCCATCTGCAGGACAAAAGCCTTCGTATTAAAAAAATTCGACTTTCGCGAGACAAGCCTTATAGTGCGCTTCTTTAGCGAAGAGTTCGGTAAAATCAGCTGTCTTTTTAAAGGTGTGCGTTCTGAGCCGGAGAAGATAGCCAGCCGCCTCGAACCTTTTTCTTTGAACGAGGTAATATTCTATAAAAGCAATAAAAATGAACTTAATCTGGCCAGTCAGTGCGATCTCATAGAGGGTTTCGATTCCTTGAGGGCTGACTTAAATAAGGTATATTCGATAAGCTCGATGCTGGGTTTAATAGATGCGCTTATGCAACCGGAGGAGGTGAATGTTGAGACATTCGGCCTTCTTGGCGATTGCTTAAAGCTCTTAAATCAAAATCATGACTACCAAAAAATATTGTTTATTTTTAAAATTAAAATGCTCACCCTGAGCGGTTTCGAGCCCCGGATTGATTCCTGTGTTGCCTGTGAAGAGCCGATTGATTATAGCCAAAAGGCATACTTTAGCTCTAAATGCGGCGGCCTTTTATGCCCGAAGTGTATTAAGCAGGAAAGGAGCGCGAGGATGATTTTCAGGGGGACAATTGCGACTTTGAGTTTTATTCAGAAGAATGACCTTGAGAGCAATTTACGCTTAGGTTTGAATAATATAATAAAGAAAGAATTGCTCTCATTTTTAGAGACCTTTCTTGATTATCACCTGGAAAAGAAATTAAAGAATTTTCAGGAGCAGGTTTTGGTGCCAGAGCCTCAAAATCTTAAATAATTTTTATTATCTAACCCTAAAATAATATAAAAATATGGGGGAGATTATGGCAAGGATAGTTATAGTAGGGCCGGGAGCGATAGGAAGTTTATTCGCGGCATATTTGGCAAAGGCCGGCCAGGATGTTTGGCTTTTAGATAAAGATAATAAAAGGGCGGATATACTCAACGATATCGGGATAAAGGTAGAAGGCGTAAGCGGAAATTGGCAGGCAAAAGTTAACGTGACCGCTGATCCCGGTAAAATCGGCAAGGCAGAATTCATCATTATTTGCGTGAAAAGCTACGATACTAGAAAAGCGGTTAAAGATATAGCTCCTTTAGTCGGCCGCGACAGCCTTGTGGTTACCCTGCAAAACGGCTTAGGTAATATTGAAGTGCTTTCTGAGAGTTTCGGCAGCCAGTCTGTTGCCGCCGGCACTACGAATATGGGTGCAAATATTCAAGGCGTCGGTTTATTGCGGCATGCCGGATTAGGAGAAACTGTTCTTGGAAGGCTCGACGGAAAAACGACAATTTCCCTGCGTACCTTAAGGGAAATATTTAATGAAGCAAAATTGCCGGCCAGGACCTCCCGGGATATCGAAGGCATTCTCTGGTCAAAATTGATTATTAATGTAGGCATTAACGCCCTAACCGCGATAACCGGCTTAAATAACGGCTCACTTATTGAATTCGAATGGACAAGCAGGATCTTAAAAGACGCGGTTACGGAAGCGGTGAAAGTTGCCAAGCGTAAACGCATAAAACTGATTTTTGATGATCCTCTGGGCAAGGTTGAATCGGTTTGCGAAGCGACTGCTAAAAATATTTCTTCCATGTTGCAGGACCGCCTAAAAAAGAAAAAAACAGAGATTGATTTTATAAACGGCGTGATAGTGCGCCAGGCGCAGAGTTTAGGGATCCCGGCTCCGGTAAACCAGGTCCTTTACGAACTAGTTAAGACTATTGAAGCGACCTACGAGCATAGGGTCGACAAATTTTAAGGCTTTAAAAATCATGGATCTAGAGACTTATTTAGAGAATAAGCATAAAGAGGATGAGGCGCTTTGTAAGCACTGCGGCGCTTGCTGCGGGATATTGGATAAGGACCCCTGCCGGCATTTAAAAATTAAAGAGAACAATCTGACTTACTGCGAGATTTATGAAGATAGGTTCGGCTTAAGGCAGACTGTCAAAGGAAAATATTTTCTTTGCGTTCCGATTAGAAATATACTCCATAAGTCCTGGAGCGGTTCATACCAGTGCGCTTATAAAAAGAGCTTAGCGGAATAAAATGAAGCCGGTTCCCCACGTAATCATCTCCTTCGGCACTTCAGCCTTTATCTATTACTGGTTTCAATCTTTAATGGCTGCTGCAATTTGTTTCTTGGCCGGGGTGTTGCTTGATATTGACCATATACCGGAATATTTAGCTGTTGATAGTAAAAATAAGAGTATAAAAGATTTTTATCACTCTAGGCTTGCCGATGTTCGACCTAAGGTTTACCTGGTATTTCATTCCTATGAATTAATATTTATTTTATGGTTTATAATCCAGATTTTTCATCTTAATTTGTTTTGGGTTGCGGCCGCTTTTAGTATATCAGTGCATCTTATCCTGGATCAGCTTTATAATCCTATATATTGCACGTATACTTATTTTTTAATTTATAGGGTTTTAAAAAAATTTAATAGTAACGAGTTATTTTTAATAAAAGAAAACAAACAGAATCCTTAAACGCATAGATATATTTATTGTATGGATAACCTGAATTTGCTCGTGGCAAAAATTTTTAGGCAGATAGCCAGGATTTTGGAACTAAAGAACGATAATATTTTTCGTATCCGGGCATATCTACGGGCAGCGGATACAATCGAGCCCTTAGGAGAAACTTTAGAGACCCTGGTTAACGAAGATGAGCTGGATACGATTCCGGGCATAGGTAAAGACCTGGCAGAAAAGATTAAAGAGATTGCGGCGAGCGGTAAGCTTAAATTCTACGAAGATTTAAAGAAAGACATGCCGGAAGGTGTTTTGCTGATGTTAGACATTCCCGGCTTAGGCCCTAAAACCGTAAGTATCCTCTACAATAAGCTGCATATCAAAAGCATCGAAGAGCTTGAGCGCGCCGCAAAAAGCGGCAAGCTTCTCACTCTGCAAGGCATAAAAGAAAAAACAGTTTCCAATATTCTGGCCGGCATCAAAATTACGCAAAAAGGCCAGGAACGCATATCTTTGGGAAAGGCTTACTCTGTTGCCCAGGAGTTCTTAGCTTCGCTTAAAGGATTAAAAGGATTAAAAAGAATAATGTATGCTGGATCGTTACGCAGGATGAAAGAGACGGTAAGGGATATTGATATTTTGGCGATTTCAGATGAGCCGGAGGCCGTTATTGAAAAATTCCTGAAAATCGGCCAAGTACAGAGGATCCTTGCTCAAGGCGCTACTAAGGCAAGCATCTTGACGCTTGAAAATATTCAAGTAGACCTGCGGGTCGTAAGTCCTAAAAGTTTTGGCGCTGCCTTGCTATATTTTACAGGATCTAAAGATTTCAATATAAAATTGCGCCAGATGGCGCTTAAAAAGAATTTAAAAATAAATGAATACGGAGTTTTTTCGGTGAAAGCAGGCAAGGAAAAATTCGTCGCCGGAAGAAACGAAGAGGAGATATTTGATATTTTGGGTTTCAAGTTTATAGAGCCGGAGTTAAGGGAAAATCGCGGCGAGATAGATCTGGCCCTGAAGGGCGCCTTGCCAAAGTTGATTAAACTTTCCGACATAAAAGGCGATTTGCATGTCCATTCAAATTATTCTGACGGCGCCGATCCTATATCGGTGATGGCTCAGGCGGCTAAGCTTAAGGGTTATGAATACGTAGCCATAACCGACCACTCTGAAAGTTTAAAAGTAGCGCGAGGGCTTTCACGGGAAGACTTAAAGAGAAAAAAGAAAGAGATTGATGCTTTGAATAAAAAAATGTCGCCGTTTAGGATTCTTTACGGCGTTGAGGTTGATATCGATTCCGAAGGTAATCTCGATTACCCGGATAAAATCTTAGCCGAGTTTGATGTCGTTATAGCTGCTATACACATAGGATTTAAACAATCGAGAGAACAGTTGACGCGCAGGCTGGTCAATGCCTGTCAAAGCGGCAGGGTGAATATTATTTCACACCCCACGGGAAAACTCTGGGGAGTGCGCGAGCCTTACTCGATAGACCTGGATGAAGTTTCTAAGTCGGCAAGGGACAATAATGTTGCCCTTGAGATAAATTCTTTCCCGGACAGGCTGGATTTGAACGACATAAATACCCGGCAGGTCAAAGAATCCGGAGGCAAGGTTTCTATAAATACGGATTCGCATAAAGCCGGACAGCTGGATTATATGCTTTTTGGAGTAGCGACGGCAAGGCGCGGCTGGGTAGAAAAGGATGATTGTTTGAATACGCTGGGTTTAGCGCAGCTGCTGAAATTTTTGAAGAAATGATTCTTTCTAGAAGAGTACTTTTGTCTTTGCTCTTGCCGGCATTTTTCGTATTTGTATCAGGCTGCTCTGAAAGGGCCTATTTTACCAGGCGAAGTTTTACGATGGGGACGTTCCTTGAGGTTACCTGCCCATCCGAGAATGGAACAAAAATAGTTTTTGAAGAATTTAAGCGCCTGGAAGGTATTTTAAGTAATTTTTCCGATACAAGCGAAGTATCGCGTTTAAATAAGACCGGCCGCCTTTACGTAGGCAGAGAATTAAAGGCTCTGATAAAAAAATCAATTCAAGTTTCGAGGGAATCTAACGGCGCGTTTGATATTACTTGCGCGCCTTTAGTTGATATCTGGAAAAAGGCGATTCATGATAAAGTCTTGCCGGAGAAGAAAGAAATCAACAGGGCTCTCTCCTTAGTCGGGTATAAAAATATTTATATAGATGAAAACACCGGCTTGGTTATTTTTTTGAAAAAAAACATGGCAATAGATTTGGGAGCGATTGCCAAGGGTTTTGCTATCGATTCGGCGATAGAAAAATTGAAGGCTTTGGGCGTAAACAGCGCTTTGATTAATGCCGGCGGAGAGATTTATTGCCTGGGAACCAGGTCCGGAAGGCCCTGGAAAGTCGCGATCCAGGACCCACGCAAAAGCAAAGATACTATCGCAGTTTTGCCTTTAAGTAATAAAGCTATTTCTACAAGCGGCGATTACCAGCAATTTTTTGAAATCAAAGACAAGCGCTATAGCCACATAATCGATCCGCATACAGGATATCCTGTAGATAACGGGCTAATTCAGGTAACAGTAGTTGCGGATGATGCCACTACGGCTGATTTTCTTTCTACGGCTGTTTTTGTTTTAGGGGAAAAAGAAGGTTTGAAGTTAACCAAAAAATTTAATGCCACTAAGGTCAGAATTGTAAGGCAATAATATGTACAAGATCGTCGATAAAAAACAGTTAGCGTCAGGAATTACTGCGTTGGACATAGAAGCGCCTTTGATTGCAGAGAAGGCTATGCCAGGCCAATTCGTAGTGGTTATTGCAGACGAGAAGAGCGAAAGGATCCCTTTGACTATAGCTGATTGGGATAAACAGGAAGGCTGGATCAGAATTATCGTCCAGGAAGCAGGTTTTTCTACTAAAAAGATCACTAACTTCTCAAAAGGTAAAAATTTATTCGGAGTGCTAGGGCCCCTGGGACATCCTTCGCCGGTTAGGAAAGTCGGGAATTTTATCGGCATCGGCGGCGGCGTAGGTATCGCGGAGATGTTTCCTGTGGCCAGAGGATATAAAGAAGCGTCAAATAGAGTTTTGACTATCATCGGCGCCAGGGACAAAGATACATTGATTTTGGAAGATAAGCTTAAAAGCGTCAGCGATGAATTGTTTGTCGCTACTGATGATGGCTCAAAAGGTGAAAAAGGTTTCGTAACCGACGTGCTTAAGAAGATTCTGGATTCCCATAAAGAATTAAATAAAGATAACACTCTTATATACGCGGTCGGCCCGGTGAAGATGATGGAAGCAGTGGCCAAACTCTCGCGGGATAAAAATATAAAGACCCTTGTAAGCCTTAATCCGATTATGGTTGACGCGACAGGTATGTGCGGCGCTTGCCGGGTGGTTGTTGGCGGCAAGACGCGCTTCGCTTGTGTTGAGGGCCCGGAATTCGACGCCCATGAAGTTGATTTTAAAAGTCTTTTGAAACGCCTTGACCAGCATAAAAATCTTGAACATAAATGTAAACTCACGGAGTATTAAATATAAATGCGATTAGATTCTAAACGACAACTGGCAGAAGTGCGAATCAAGAATTTTTTTGAAGTTGCCTTAGGGTTTACAAAAGAAGAAGCGGCCAAAGAGGCCGGCCGATGTTTGCAATGCAAGAACCCTAAGTGCGTAGAGGGCTGTCCCGTAGGAATTGATATCCCGGTTTTTATAAAGCTAGTTTTGGAAGGTAAGCCTAAGGAGGCTTTGGCAAAAATCAAGGAAAAGAATAATCTCCCCGGCATATGCGGCAGGGTTTGCCCTCAGGAAGACCAGTGCGAATTGAAGTGTATTTTGGGCAAGAAAAAGGAACCCATTAATATAGGTAAGCTTGAGCGTTTTGCCGCTGATTTTGGCAGAATCAAGCCGGCAACGCAACCTAAAGGCTTAACTAAGGATAGTAAGATTAAAGTAGCTGTAATAGGTTCTGGCCCGGCTGGCTTGACAGCTGCGGCAGACCTTGCTAAAATAGGATACTTTGTAACGCTCTTTGAATCTTTACATCTTGCCGGCGGCGTGTTGATGTACGGAATTCCGGAATTTCGCCTTCCTAAAAAAATCGTGCAAGGAGAAGTCGATTACATAAAGAGTTTAGGGGTCAATATAGAAACAAACGCGTTGATCGGAAAGACTCTTGGGCTAAGCGACATTTTTGCGCGAGGTTACAAAGCAATATTTGTCGCTACAGGCGCAGGCCTGCCGCAATTTTTAGGTATTAAAGGAGAGGATGCTAACGGGGTATATTCTGCCAATGAGTTCTTGACCCGCATCAACCTTATGCATTCTTATGAATTTCCTGAACACGCCACTCCTATCACCGTCGGAAAACGCGTTGCGGTCATCGGCGCGGGTAATGTTGCTTTTGATTGTGCCAGGGTATCGCTGCGCTTAGGGAAAGATGTTTTCCTGGTTTACCGCAGGACTGAATTTGAAATGCCGGCGCGTATCGAAGAGATTAAAAACGCCAAAGAAGAAGGCTTAAAATTCCATCTTTTAACCGCGCCAAAAGAGATATTAGTGGATTCAAAGGGGAGCGTTTCGGGCCTAAAGTGTATCAAGATGCGGCTTGGCGAACCGGATGAGAGCGGCAGGAGGCGGCCTGTTCCGATAGAGAATTCTGAATTTGTTTTAGATGTTGAAACAGTTATTGTGGCCATAGGCCAAAGCCCTAATCCGTTGTTACCAAAATCCGAAGCGCGCCTAAAGACAAACGATGATGGGACGATCGCGGTGGATAAGCAAACCTTGATGACTTCGATCCCCGGAGTTTTTGCCGGAGGAGACATAATTACCGGCGCGGATACGGTAATCTCGGCGATGGGCGCGGGTAAAAGAGCGGCTTCCGAAATAGATAAATTTATTAGGAATAGCGAAAAATAATATGGAAGAGAAAAAGATTACGATTAAAGATATCTTAGACAAGAAAAAACGCAAAGAAAAAATCACCATGCTTACTGCTTATGATTTTCCTCTCGCTTCGTTTATTGACCAGGCCGGCACAGATATGATTTTAGTGGGTGATTCTGTTGCGAATGTGGTTTTAGGTTTAAAATCAACAACCGAAGTCGGGATGGTTGAAATGCTTCATCACGCCAAAGCAGTTACCCGGGCAGTAAAAAGAAGCTTAGTCGTCGGCGATATGCCTTTTGATTCATACCAGGTTGAAATAAAAGACTCTGTAAACAATGCAAGGCGTTTCTTAGATGAAGCGCATTGCGACTGCGTTAAGCTGGAATGGTTTGATAAGTGCCCTGAAGTTACAGAAGCGATTATTAAATCAGGCATTTCGGTTATGGGCCACATCGGCCTAACTCCCCAGACAGCAGACAAATTAGGCGGATTTAAGGTCCAGGGTAAAGACGCGGATACAGCTAAAAAACTAATAGGAGAGGCACATCTCTTGGAAAAGCTCGGTTGTTTCGCGATAGTCTTGGAATGCGTGCCGGAGTTGATTGCCAAACGCATAAGCGAAGAATTAAAAATTCCTACCATCGGCATCGGCGCAGGCGTTTATTGCGACGGCCAGGTTTTAGTAACTCCGGATATGCTGGGTTTATTCGAACGTTTCCGGCCAAAGTTCGTAAAGCAATATGTTGATTTAGGTAGCGAGATCAAGAAGGCAGTGGCAGAATATATTAAGGATGTCAAGGAAGGCAAGTTTCCCGGCCCGGAGCATAGTTTCGCAATAAAAAAGGAGGAGCTGGATAAACTTTAGTCGATAGCCGATAGTCTATAGTCGATAGTATTTAGGATTGGCCATAGACGATTGACCACTGACCATAGACCCGTTAAATTTTATGGACAATAACTTAATGGATAAGATTGTTTCTTTATGTAAGCGCCGCGGTTTCATATTTATGAGTTCAGATATTTACGGCGGCCTATCTAATACCTGGGATTACGGCCCATTTGGCGTCGAGCTTAAAAACAATCTAAAGCGCGCCTGGTGGAAATCTAATGTCTATGAACGCTCGGATATGTATGGCGTTGACGCGGCAATCTTGATGCACGCGAAAGTCTGGGAAGCGTCAGGCCATGTCAAAAATTTCTTCGACTTGAAAAGCGACTGCAAATCCTGCAAGAAACGTTTTAAAACAGCAGACTTAAAAAATAAAAATAAGTGTCCGGAGTGTCAGGGCGAATTAACAGAGGGCCGTCCGTTCAATTTAATGTTCCAGACGCATCAGGGAGCTGTAGAAGACACAGGCAGCGTTATTTATTTGCGGCCTGAAACAGCCCAGGGCATGTTTGTCAATTTCGCCAACATCCTGGATTCGCGCCATCCTAAACTACCCTTTGGCTTGGCACAAATCGGGAAGGCATTCCGTAATGAAATTACCCCGGGTAATTTTACTTTCCGCACGCGGGAATTTGAGCAGATGGAGATAGAATATTTTGTCAATCCTAAGGATGCGGATATTGCCCTTGAACACTGGATCCAAACGCGCTTCGACTGGTATCTGGGATTAGGCATAAAAAAAGATAATTTAAGAAAGCGCGCTCATGAAAAAAATGAGCTTGCGCATTATGCTAAGGCCTGTACAGATATTGAATATAATTTTCCCTTTTCAACCGGAGCAGGTAACTGGTCTGAGTTGGAGGGAATTGCCAACCGCACTGATTTTGATTTAAGGCAGCATGCCGAGCATAGCGGAAAAGACCTGCGTTACTTTGACGATGCTGCCAAGGAACGATTCTTTCCTTATATTATCGAACCGTCAGGAGGCGTGGACAGGGCTGTTCTTGCCTTTCTGGTCGATGCTTATTTTGAGGAACAGGTTAAAGAAGAGACGCGCGTAGTATTAAAACTCCACAAGAGTCTTGCTCCGGTCAAGGCGGCAGTGCTGCCGCTTATCAAAAAGAATCCGGAAATTGTAGAAATTGCCAAAAAAATCACACAAGATTTAAAGAAAAGTTTTTACGCTGTTTATGATGATACTGCGGCAATCGGCAAGCTCTATCGCCGGCAGGATGAGGTAGGAACGCCTTTCTGCGTTACCGTTGACGTGCAATCTTTAGAGGATAAAAAGGTAACGGTGCGCGACAGGGACTCGATGCAGCAGGAGAGGGTTGATATTGAGAACGTGAAAGAATTTTTGAAAGATAAACTTTAACTATTTAGCAAACAGATTGGAGGGTTTTAAAAGCAATGGCTAACAAGAATGTTTACTCCTTCGGCGGAGGCAAAGCAGACGGCAACGAAAGTATGAAGAATTTATTAGGTGGTAAAGGCGCCAACCTCGCAGAGATGGCCGGGCATAAGAATCTGCGCCTTCCTGTTCCGCCGGGATTTACAATAACAACCGAAGTCTGCACGTATTATTATAAAAATAAGCGGACTTACCCAAAATCTCTAAAAGATGAAGTTAATCGGGCCGTGGAAAAAATTGAAAAGCTTATGTCGCGGAAATTCGGCGACGCACACAACCCGCTTTTAGTATCGGTGCGTTCCGGCGCTCGCAGGTCAATGCCCGGGATGATGGAAACTGTTTTAAATGTCGGATTGACTGAAAAGACAATCCCCGGACTCATAAAGCAAAGTAACGGTAATGCCCGGTTTGTTTATGATGCATATCGCAGGCTGATTATGATGTATTCTGACGTAGTAATGGAAAAGGCTGCCGGCATTGAGCCCAAAGACGAGCAGGGCATCCGCAAGCAGCTGGAAGCGATTATGCATAAGATGAAAAAAGAAAAGGGTTCTTCGGCGGATACGGATTTGACTGCGGAAGATTTAAAAGAACTTTGCCGCCAGTTTAAGGCAAAGATTAAAGAGGTCTTAAAGAAAGATTTTCCTGATAATCCTAATGAGCAATTGTGGGGCGGGATTGGCGCTGTGTTTGCTTCCTGGAACGGCAAGCGCGCCATAAGTTATCGCAGGATCGAAAGTATCCCTGACGAATGGGGAACAGCGGTTACTGTGCAGACAATGGTTTTTGGAAATATGGGCAATGATTCCGCTACCGGAGTTGCTTTTACCCGTAATCCGGGAAACGGCGAAGATGAATTTTACGGAGAGTACCTTATCAATGCCCAGGGCGAGGATGTTGTCGCCGGAATCCGCACGCCTGCTCCGATTAATACATATTCAAAATCAGAGCACAATAAAGAATTAAAGACCCTGGAAGAAACAATGCCTGTTATCTATAAAGAATTGTTTGATATCCAAAATCGCCTGGAAAGGCATTACAAAGATATGCAGGATATCGAGTTTACCATAGAAAAGGGCCGCTTGTTCATGTTGCAGTGCCGCGTCGGAAAACGTAACGGCCCGGCAGCAGTCAGGATGGCTGTGGATATGGTCAAGGAAAAGTTAGCAACGAAAGAGACCGTATGTATGCGCGTAACTCCATCGCAACTCGACGAGCTATTGCATCCGATTATCGATCCCAAGTTTGAATTAAAGCAAAAACCCCTGGCTAAAGGTTTACCGGCCGGCCCGGGTGGAGCTACCGGACAAATAGTATTCAGTGCAAATGACGCGGTTGAATGGGCAAAACAAGGCAAGAAAGTTATTTTAGTGAGGGAAGAAACAAATCCCGAAGACGTAGAAGGAATGCGCGTTGCCCAGGCAATCCTTACAGCCCGCGGCGGAATGACCAGCCACGCAGCTTTAGTTGCCCGCGGCTGGGGTAAATGCTGTATAGTCGGTTGCGGCGCGCTTCACGTTGACCACGCAAAAAAAACTATCACCGCTGATTCGAAAGTACTTAAAGAAGGCGACTGGCTTACTTTAAACGGCACAAAGGGAAATGTCTACGAAGGCAAGCTCCCGATGATGGATGCCTTGGAAGAGAATGAACTCTTAAGCGAATTTTTAAGGCTATGCCGCTCTATAAAAAAACTCGGTATCCGCACTAACGCTGATACGCCGGAAGACGCGAAAAAAGCCCGGCAGTTTGGAGCAGAGGGGATTGGGCTTTTCCGCACAGAGCATATGTTCTACGGAAAGGGTTCTGACGAGCCGTTGTTTATTCTGCGCAAGATGATTATTTCTAAAACTCTCGAAGAGAGGCAAAAGGCAATTGATGAATTATTTCCTTTTGTGAAGAAAGATATCAAGCAGACGATTGAGGCAATGGACGGTTTCCCGGTAGTTATCCGGCTTCTTGATCCGCCTTTACACGAGTTCGTTCCGCGCGAGGCGTCAAAGTTGCAGCAGTTAGCTACGGATCTAAATATCACTATGGAAGAATTAACCAGGCGCGCGGAAAATTTGCACGAATCAAATCCGATGATGGGCCATCGCGGCGTGCGCTTAGGGGTTACATATCCTGAGATAAGTATAATGCAGATCCGGGCAATCCTGGAATCAGCGGCAGAACTTGTAAAGGAAGGCAAGGACCCGTATCCGGAAATAATGATTCCTGTTGTCTGCGATGTTAAAGAGCTGGAAGATCAGCTGGTAATAGCAAAGAAGGTCTATGAAGAAGTTTTGAAAAAATACGGCCTTAAGAAAATAAAGCACATGTTCGGCACGATGATTGAAATTCCTCGCGCCGCTCTCGTAGCCGATAAAATCGCCAATGTTGCTGAATTTTTCTCATTCGGCACCAATGACCTCACGCAGATGGGGTTTGGTTTCTCGCGCGATGACATAGGTTCATTCTTGCCCGAATATGTCAAAAAGGGAATTTTGCCTGAAGATCCGTTCCAGTCAATCGACCAGGAAGGCATCGGCCAATTGATTAATATCGCAATAGAGCGCGGCAGGAGGGCAAAAAAAACGCTTGAGGTGGGCATCTGCGGAGAGCATGGCGGAGAACCGCGTTCCGTGGAATTCTGCCATTGCGCCGGAATGGATTACGTAAGCTGTTCGCCGTTCAGGGTGCCGATTGCGACCTTAGCCGCAGCCCAGGCAGTTTTGAAGTGTAAGGGCACAAAAAAGAAATAGGAACTCTATCAACTAAACTATGGAAGCCATAAAAACATATTTAAGAGAGATTCACGATATACCCCTCCTGACTGCCGAACAAGAAGTGGAATTGGCAAAGGGTATTGCAAAAGGCGATGAAGAGGCGCGGCGAAAATTAATACGCTCTAACTTGAGGCTTGTAATAATGATCGCAAAGCGCTACGTCCACTTTGGCTTGCCGCTGATTGATTTGATAGAAGAGGGGAATGTCGGCCTGATGAAAGCCGTAGAAAAATTTAATTACCGAAAAGGTTTTAGATTTTCAACCTACGCTGCATGGTGGATAAAGCAGGCGGTTACGCGTTCTATTTTTGAACAATCAAAAACAATAAGGATCCCGGTTTACATGAATGAACTTATGACTAAGTTCAAAAAGGTCCGCGAACGCTTGCAGCAGAAATTAAAACGCACCCCTGACGTAGAGCAAATTGCTAAAAAAATGAAATTGTCTGTGGAGAGGGTAAGTGAGATAGAAACCTGGATGACCAAAGTTTCATCCCTGGATATGCCTATCGGCGAAGACGGCGAAAGCCAGGTTATGGACTTGATTGAAGATACGACTCAAACTTCTACCTCGCAGATGAAGCAAATGCTTGACCACGAAGATATTGAAAACTTATTAAGCATCACTAACCGCAGGGAAAAAGATGTTTTAGATTTAAGGTTTGGGCTCACCGACGGAAAAATCTATACTCTTGCCGAAATTGCCAGAAAATTAAAAGTTTCGCGTGAGAGAGTAAGGCAAATCGAAGCCCAGGCAATAAAAAAGATACGCAAATTTATAGAGGAGAGAGAAAGTGGCAAAGAAAATATTAAAAAACCTGAGTGACCATATTCGTTCCATTCCTGACTTTCCCAAGCCGGGGATACTTTTTAAGGACATTACCACGCTTTTAAAAGACAAGGATGCGTTCGCTTCAAGCATCGATTTGATGGCTGAGAATTTCAAAGAAAGCGATATTGATTTTGTGGTCGCGGTAGAGGCGCGCGGGTTTATTTTTGGCGCAACCCTGGCTTACAAACTAGGAGCAGGTTTTATCCCGGTCAGAAAAAAAGGAAAACTCCCCTTTAAGACTTTTGAGGCTAGTTATGACTTGGAATATGGCAAAGACACATTGTTTATCCACCAGGACGCTTTTGAAAAAGGCGCGAAGGTTTTGATAGCCGATGATTTGTTGGCAACCGGCGGCACGGTCAAGGCGGCCACCGAATTAGTGGCAAAGCTGGGTGGTAAAGTTACCGGGATTTGTTTTTTGATCGAGCTTACGGAATTAGCCGGCCGGGATAAGCTAAAAGACTTCCCGATTTATTCTTTGATAAAGTATTGAAAAATTAATAAATGTCTAATGTCTAAATCCGAATGCCGAATTAATGTCTAATTTTTAAATTCCTAATTCGTCATTGGTCATTTGGCATTTATTAGTCATTCGTCATTAGGAATTAGAAATTACGATTTTAAATCAAGTAATAGATAAATTTAAAAGTTTTATTTGTTAACTGATACTTAGGAATAAGCTATAGCGCGAGCGACTAGGCCCCAATAGCTCATTTGGATAGAGCACAGGTTTCCTAAACCTGGTGTGGCAGGTTCGAATCCTGCTTGGGGCGCTTTTTATAGTTGTGCAGGATGAGAACCTAAGGGGATATGGGGAAAAAATTTCCCCGCGATTTCGAATCCCTGCCTGCCGGCAGGCTGCTTGGGGCGCCAGTTTTCGTTTCAAAACTTTCTTCAATGAAGAAAAACCGTAAAAACTTCCTATTAGAGGCCGTGCTTAAGATTCTTTCTGATTCTCCGCGCGCAAAATTGCTTGACGCGGGCTGCGGAGACGGGGATTATGCTAAGAGCTTAAAGGATTTAGGTTTTGACGTCACGGCCGGCGATATAGATTCAAAAAGATTTAAATATAGCGGCAGTGTCAATTTTCAATGCATTGATATAACTAAAAAGCTTCCCTTTGCTGACAACAGCTTTGATTATTGCTTATTCTTGGAAATTGTAGAGCATTTAACAAATCCCTACCAGGTCTTAGCAGAACTTCACCGGGTCATAAAACCGCAGGGTTTTCTGATATTGTCTACCCCTAATATTCTAAATCTAAGATCCAGGTTTCGTTATCTTTTCGAAGGCAGCTATGAGTATTTTCGCAAACCCATATTAGAGCAGGCAAAGAATCCCAGGGAAGTTATTTTTAATCTTCATATTGCTCCTTATAGGTATCACGAATTAGAATATCTGCTTTATAAAACCGGATTTAATGCGTCGAAAATTTTTTCCAGTGTTTATGAAGGCCGGGAATTATCTTTTCTTCTTCCTATAATAAGGTTACAGACTTGGCTTAAAGAATGCCGTTCAGCTAGTAAGTCTGGTCCGGATTTTCGCCGCCTGCACAAAATATTACTTTCGAAAGAACTCTTGTACGGAAGACACCTGATTGTAAAAGCAAACAAGTTATAATAAGCGATAAAAAGGGGTTTATGTACGATTTTCATTGTCATTCAATATTAAGCGATGGCGAACTCTTGCCGGCTGAGATTGCCCGCCGTTTTGAAGAAAAGGGCTATAAAGCAATTGCGATAACCGATCATGTTGATATGTCAAATATTGAGCATGTCACTGATTGCTTGTTGAAGTTTTGCTCTGCCTGGCCAAAGGAGGCCAAGTTAAAAGTTTTGCCCGGAGTAGAATTGACGCATATAGGTTTAAAAGAGTTTAAGCCGCTAGTAAATTTAGCCAGAAAAAAAGGTATTAAGGTTATTGTCGGACATGGAGAGACTTTGGTTGAACCCATAATCAAAGGAACTAACTCTGCCGCGCTTGAGGCAGGAGTGGATATCTTGGCCCACCCGGGGCTTATTAGTGCTAAAGATACGCAATTAGCTGTAAATAAAGGGGTACTGCTAGAGATAACTTCCCGAAAAGGGCACAGCCTCACCAATGGCCATGTTGCTAAAACGGCGAAACAATTCGGCGCAAAGCTAGTTTTGGATAACGATTCTCATCTTCCGACGGACATAATCTCTCCAAATGAGCTTATAGATGTTGGCTTGGGCGCAGGCTTGGACAAGTCAGATATAGACCAGATATACAAAAATTTAACTATATTCCTCGCAAAGAAATCCGCATAATTGCCTCCTTTTTAGGCCAGTTGCTATATCCAAGAAACCGCTTCCTTTTTGGTAAAAAATATGTAAAAAACCCTTGACAACTATAGGGTTATCTGATAATTTGAGTATAAGTAATTTTAGGATATCCATCAGGGATAACTTTAAATCTGGGTAAAAAGGAGGCTGAAGAAAATTAGGCCCGAAAGTTATCAATAATCTTGATGATATACATATATAAAGTTAATATTTAATAGTTATATTGTTAGGGTAATACCTAGCTAATTGATATAAAAGTATTCTTAAAGGAGGAAAACAAATGAGTAGACGCTTAATAATAGCTCTGGTAGCGATAGCGGGCGTTGCTTTGTTAGTCGGCCCGGTTTTCGCTGCGGTCCAGAACGTGAAAGTAAGCGGTGACGTAGAAGTTATGCCGTTGATTCGTAACAGTTTTGATTTGCAGAAAGCTACGGATACTAATTCAGAAAGTGGAATCCTGAGCTTCTTAAGACTAAGAGTCGATGCAGATCTGACTGATAACGTATCAGTCACCACAAGGTTCTTAAATGAAAGAGTATGGGGTTTGGAAAGTAACGCAGCAACTCCGGTAGCATCAGATGAGGCCAACACCGAGATAGATCTTGATTTAGCTTATGTTACCTTGAAGGAGTTTTTATATTCTCCTTTGACGTTAACCATAGGCCGTCAGGAATTGCACATGGGTTCAGAAATGATAGTTGGTGACCCGGATACGAACAATGCAGTTTCCACTGCATCAGCTTTAAGTGGCGTTGCAGCTGATTTAAGCAAGAGAAAATCATTTGATGCTTTCAGGGCAACTCTTGATTATTCTCCTTTAGTTGTTGATGCAATTTATGCGAAGATTAGAGAGACAAGCTCTAATAGCACAGCCAATATCCTAACAAATGATGATGATACTGATCTTTGGGGTATTGATGCTACATATGATTTGGGCGATAAGTACAGCAGCATGCTCGAAGCTTATTTTTATCAGAAGCTGACTCAAAAGAAAGCTTTCGCGTCTGCTACTATTTCCAACAAAACCGATACTGTTGATGTACTTGGTGGTAGGATTACGATGAAACCAGCTGAGAATGTAAGCGCCAGCTTTGAAGGTGCTTATCAGTTCGGAAAGCGCAATCCAAACACCGCTACGCTTCTTAAACCACAAGACAGAAGCGCATATGCTTTAGAAGGTGGTGTGACTTTGGCAATGCCAAAAGTCCGTTACACACCTACGCTTACTCTATTAGCTGCTTATTTTAGCGGTGAACCGAATAACAATAATCAAGGCACATACAAGCAGTGGGATCCGATGTATGAAAATCAGACATACGGTAATATTGCTAACGCATTATTAAACCAGACCAATATTAAGCTTGTTGGTTTAGTCGGTACTGCAAAACTTACTGATGACATTATGGCAAAAGTTGCTTTTAACTCTTATTGGTGGGCAAAGCGGTATAACACGCGGATTACCAATACCATTACATCGGTTCGCGGTGCTACGTTATACATCAACGGAAAAAGCTTCGTTGGTTCCGAGATCGATGCTATGCTTACCTATGATTATACTGAAGATGTCCAGTTTGGTTTGACCGCTGGTGCATTTATCCCAAGTAGCTTATTCGTATCAAATGTCGGCACTAGGGCAAAACACACAGCGTCTCAGTTGTTGGCTTCAATGTTAGTGAAATTCTAAGGATTCAGGTCCTTAGTTAGTGATTAAATCCCCGGTTTGTCGAAAGGCAAACCGGGGATTTGCTTTAATACCCCCCACAAGGTTCAATAATCCCTCAGGCACATAAACGGCATAACTTCAAATACTTACCTCCTTTTAAAAATAATTTAAAAAAAGCTTTATTTTTAGATTAAACTTACCTATAATAAAATTAATAAGAGAAATTTATTTGCGCCTGATATTTGTCTGTTACGCCTTTCGGTATACAGGTTAGGGTGTGTGATTTGTAATTCGCGGGCATCTATGTTTAAAAATGAAATATTCTAAAATTTATAACCGGATTGCGGACACATATTTTACCGGCGGAAAAGAACATCTGGCAAAAAAAGGAGAAAAGAATAATAAGGTTTATTTCTTTGTATCAATAATCCTTTTAAGCCTGGCTATATCTACTTCAATCTATTTCCTTTTCAACGCTCTTTCTAAGGAAAAAAGTGCAGTATACGCGCAGAAAAAGAGCTTATCGGTTTTAGGAAATATCCTGCCGCTAAAAATTGATTATAAATTCTTAGATACATCTGAGAATATTAAGAACATCTCGCTTGATTTGCCTAAAATAGATTTGGCTGATTATGACGCGCTGGAATTGAGGTTACGCGGTGACCCGGCTAAGGGTTTTGCTAATCTTGTAAAAATAGAGTTTGCAAGCAGCCGCAAAGAAAGAGAGGGGATTTACTTAAAAGGCATTGAATCGGCCTGGAAGACATTTAGAATTCCTTTGCGCCAGGTTCCTTCGTTAAAGAGTTTTTCCGATCTTGAGACAATAACCTTTGTTGTTGAAGGCTGGAATATAGATAAACCGCAAGGGTGTATTTTTATAGACAAAATAATGTTCGTTAAGGACACAAAAAAGCCATAATAAGTTTAATTATTAATTTAAAAGGAGAGGCAGAGAAATGGACATAATCGCAATTACGAACCAAAAGGGCGGTTGCGGTAAAACAACAACAGCTATCAACCTTTCTGCGGCGCTAAGCCTGAATCAGAAAAGAGTCTTATTGATTGATTTGGATCCCCAGGCGCATGCAACGGGCGGTTTAAATATTGAAAGTGAAAAAACTATCTATGATTGTTTGAGTAATTACGCAAAACCTAGGCTTAAGATTAAAGAGGTGGTTTTGAAGACTCCGGAAGGTTTCTCAATCGCCCCTTCAAGCCTTCTTTTAAGCACCCTGGAGCAGGAAATGGCAGATGAAATAGGCAGAGAAGGCCGCCTGGATGCCTCTTTAAGCGATTTGGAAGGTTATGATTACTGCATTATAGATTGTCCGCCCAACTTAGGGATCTTGACTATTAACGCAATCCGCGCCGCGAATAAGGTAATAATACCCGTAGAAATGAGCCGTTTTTCCCTTGATGGGCTGAGCCACTTGAGCCGGATAATGGACTTGGTCGAGACCAGATTGAATCACACTGTTGATTACAAAGTTCTGGTTACGATCTTTGATTCCAGGCTCAAGTATTCTTTTGATATACTTTCGAATATTAAGGATAAATTCAGAGATAATTTATTCAATACAATAGTTCATGTTAACGTGAAGCTGAAAGAAGCGGCAGGCTCAGGCGTAAGCGTATTCAAATTTGATAAATATTGCCGTGGTAGCAAAGATTATTTTTCGCTTGCGCGCGAAATAATTTCAGTGCCTGAATATTCAAGCCGGCCTATGCCGCAAGCTACGACAAACAGGATTGCCGATTTGATAGAGAAAGAGGTTAACGAAATTATCGAGGCTGAATTTAAGCTCTATGCGCCTGACGCTAAAGAAGTATACGTAGCCGGAGATTTCAATGAATGGACGCCTGATGAAAATACACGCTTTGTGCAGGATAGGGATGGTATTTGGAAAAAGAGCCTTAAATTAAGGCCCGGACGGTATCGCTATCGTTTTGTAGTTGACGGAAAATGGCAGGAGGACCCTGCTAATCCTGTTTGGGAAATAAATCATTTCGGCGAACCGGATTCTCTCTTGGATCTGAAATAAGCGTTATATACTTTTGCTAGACGCTAATCGCTATCCGCTAATCGCTTAATTAATGGAAACTATTTCTGCTATTAAAAAAAGGCGCAGCGTCAGAAAATTCCGCGACGATTCTATCTCAAAAGAGGCAATATTAAAGATCCTTGATTGCGCCAGGTTTGCCCCTACCGCAAGAAATGTCCAGCCCTGGGATTTCATAGTAGTAACTGACCTAGAGACAAGAAAGAGGTTCTCATCCTTAGCGGTCAACGCGCCCTTTATTAAAGAAGCGCCTGTGTGCATTGTCATAATCTGTCAAGATACTAAATATTACCTTGAGGATGGCTGTGCGGCAACCGAAAATTTGTTGTTGGCAGCTACGGATTTAGGTTTAAGCGCTTGCTGGGTCGCGGGAGACAAAAAGGAATACAGCCAGGATATTTTAAATTTACTGTCCGTACCCCCCGGACACAAGCTTGTAAGTATGGTTGCTTTAGGAATTGCTGACGCAGGCAGCGGGAATATTTTAAAAAAAGATTTGAAGCAAATGGTTCATTGGGAAAAATTCTAAGCGAGACCATAACTTATGGAGCAGCAACTGGCGACATAAGTTATTTGGTCGAACTTATCCCTCACCTTTTATCTATTAAAGTATTTTGGTATTATTTGAATACCTAAAAAGGTGAGGGATTCAATTCGCGCACAACAACTTACGTCACTAAAGCCTGTCTGTCTATAGGTTCCGTAAGTTGTGCGCTCATTGAAAAGGAGGGTTAAGGTGATAGCGAAATTATTTAAAAAACTAAAAAAGCGGTTAAAACCCAAAAGAAAAATTACGGCTAAAAAAAGAAAAAAAACTGCGTTAAAGAAAAAGACAGCCAAGCGAAAACCAAAATTATCGAGAAGGCCTTTAAAGAGGCGCGCATCAGCTAAATCAAAAAAACCTCGGTCCAAAACAAAGCGCATAAAGAAAACTAAGAAACAGATTGCTAAAGGCGCGTACGTGCCGTCTGCCTCAGAGGAGCTTATGGGTGAAATCACGCATTATTTCCCTAAGGTTTCGGCTGCAGTTTTTGTCGTTTCTAGTTCTGGGCTGAAAGTCGGCGATACAATAAAAATAGTTGGCCATACAACTAATTTTACGCAACAAGTGGGTTCTATGCAGATTGACCGTAAAACGATAGAAGCGGCTCAAAAAGGTGATGAGATCGGACTGGCAACCAAGATGCGCGTAAGAAGGAAGGATAAAGTATACAGGATAAAGTAGCAAGTAGAGGGTAGCAAGTAGCGAGATGTTGAAAAAACCAATAAAAAGTGTTGAAGATTTTGAAGTTTACCAGAAAGCTGTTAAGTTATTTGATGCTTTTTTAGAAGAAGATTTACCTATATTGAAACAGAACTTTGCCGGTAGGGCTTTAGCAAATAATCAGCTAAGGAGCCTCGATTCTATCTGTGCTAATATGGAGGAAGGCTACGAGCGTAAAGCCGGTAAAGAGATTAAGAACTTCTTCAGAATATCTAAAGGTTCAACAGGAGAAGCAAGAGGCCGTTATAAAAGATTGAATAAAATCCTATCACAGGAGACAATTGATAAACGAGTAGCGGTATTAAATGAGATTAGGGCGATGCTTGAATCTTTGATTACTAAATGGCAATAATTCTCTCTACTCTCTACTAGCTACTCGCTACTTAACCTGAAAAAGGAGTTTCTTATGGATTTAAGAGAATTGTTAATGCTTACGATTAAGAGCAAGGCGTCAGACTTGCATTTGACGGAAAATACTCCGCCAATATTACGTATCGACGGCAAGCTTGAGATAACAAAGAGGCCGGAATTAAACCGCGAAGCTTTGAAAAAAATGATTTATAGCGTGCTTACCGACGCGCAAAAAGAAAAATTTGAAAAAGATTTTGAGCTGGATTTATCTTTATCATTGCCTGGCATTGACAGGTTCAGGGTTAACGTGCACGTTCAGAAAGGTTCTGTTGAGGCCGCTTTCAGGCGAATTCCGCTACTTATTCCTACGCTCGAAGAATTAGGTTTACCTAAGATTGTATCAGCGCTGGCAAGAAGGCCAAATGGTTTAGTCCTTGTTACCGGGCCTACCGGAGTAGGAAAGACTACGACCCTCGCGGCAATGTTGGATCAGATTAATAACGAAAAAGAATACATGATCATCTGTATCGAAGACCCTATTGAATATATCCACGTTAATAAGAAAAGCATAATTAAACAGCGCGAAGTTTTTGTCGACACCAAGTCTTTTGCTGACGCGCTAAAGCACACATTAAGACAAGACCCTGATGTCGTAGTCGTAGGAGAAATGAGGGACCTTGAAACAATTTCTACTGCGCTCACCGCGGCTGAAACCGGCCATTTGGTTTTGGCGACCTTGCATACCCCTGACGCGCCTCAGACGATTGAAAGGATCATAGACGTCTTCCCTCCGCACCAGCAGCAACAGGTCAAATTGCAGCTTGCGGACTGTTTGCAAGGCGTTGTTTCCCAGTTATTGCTTCCGCGCTCAACCGGGCAGGGAAGAGTCGTTGCCACAGAAGTCATGGTTGCTACGCCGGGAATCAGAAATCTTATCCGTGAGCAAGAAATCGAGCAAATCCCAACCTTGATGCAGACAGGAAAACAATTCGGCATGAAATTAATGGACACCTCTTTAAAAGAGTTATATCAGCAGGGCTTGATAACCGAAGAATCAGCTTTAAGCAAGGCTAAAAACCCGGGTGAATTTAAAAATCTATAAAAATGGAACTTATCGGCAAGGCAATAAAATTAGGCGATAATATCAATACGGATTTAATCATATCCGGAAGGTATAAATTCCACATTACTGATATCAAGGTCCTTGCGGAGCATATTATGGAGGACTTAGACCCGAATTTTGCCAAAAAAATCACCCCGGGACGCACAATTCTGGTTGCCGGTAATAATTTTGGAATGGGTTCTTCCCGGGAGCAGGCTCCGCTTGTCATCAAAGAGGCCGGGATCCTGGCGGTTATAGCAAAAAATTTCGCCAGGATATTTTACCGCAATTCATTCAATATCGGATTGCCGCTTATAGAAGCTGACACAACGCGGCTTGATGAGAACGATGAGCTTTATGTGGATTTGGATAAGGGAAAAATAGATAATAAGACAAAAAATTCTATAATCGAAATCAAGCCCCTGCCGTTATTTATGCAAAGGCTGATCACTGACGGCGGAGTAGTTGCGCATTTTAAAAAGCACGGCAAGTTAATGATAAAGTAGAAACTTTGGTCATGAAATCCAGAATCCAAATACTACCAAATCCAAAATAAGCTCAAAATCCCAAATCCAAATTTAGGAGAAAACGTTAGGTGATAGGAAATACGATTTAAAAGAAAGAGCATTTGAATTTTGAAATTTGGATTTATTTGGTAGTATTGGAAGTATTTGAAATTGGAGTTTAATAAACTATGTCAAAATATAAGGTTACATTGATTCCTGGAGATGGCACCGGGCCTGAGCTTGTTTCAGCGGCGAGGAAGTGCGTTGACGCAACCGGCGTGAATATCGAATGGGACATTAAGAATGCCGGTAGCGAAACTCTTAAAGAAAAAGGCGAAATCTTGCCAAAAGACGTATTGGAATCTATCCGTAAGAACAAAGTCGCCCTAAAAGGGCCGATTATTACTCCTATAGCTGGCGGATATCGTTCGGTTAATGTGCAATTACGCCAGGAATTGGATTTATTTGTCTGCCTGCGGCCGGCAAAATCATACCCCGGAATAAAGTCAATTCACCCAAATATAGATATACTGGTTTTTCGCGAGAATACAGAGGATCTTTATAGCGGCATAGAATTCAGCCGCGGCTCTCAAGAAGTAAAGGAACTGATAGCTTTAACTAAAAAAGCATTGAACAAACAAATAAGGCCGGATTCAGCTATTTCTTTAAAGCCAATTTCAGAATTTGCCTCAAAACGGATATTTACATTTGCCTTTGAATACGCGCTTAAACACAACCGCAAAAAGATTACCGCGGTGCATAAAGCCAACATTATGAAATTTACCGACGGGCTATTTTTAGAATGCGGCCGAGAGATTGCCAAAAAATATGCCGGTAAAATAGAATTCGAAGAGACAATCGTTGACAACCTTTCAATGCAGCTTGTTACAAAACCCGGTAATTTTGACTGTCTTGTACTCGAAAACCTATATGGCGATATAATTTCTGATCTTTGCGCCGGGCTTATTGGCGGATTAGGGGTTGCGCCTGGAGCCAATATAGGCGATACGCTTGCTCTTTTTGAACCTGTTCACGGCGCAGCGCCGAAATATGCCGGAAAAAATAAAGTTAATCCTACTGCGACGATTTTATCGGCGTGTATGATGTTGGAATACATTGGAGAAAAAACAGCAGCTGAAAACTTAAAAAACGCGATAATTAAAGTCGTAAAAGAAGGTAAGTCTGTTACATATGATTTAAAATCTAACCGCGATGACCCGACAGCAGTGGGAACGCAGGAGATGGCAGAAGCGATCATAAAAGAAGTAAACAAGTAAAATCCAGAATCCAAATACTACCAAATCCAAAATAAGCTCAAAATCCCAAATCCAAATTCGGAGAAAACGTTGGACGAAAAGAAGTATGATTTAAAAGAAAGAACATTTAAATTTGCCCAGCGGATACTTGATATTGCTGAAAAATTACCCAAAAATTCCCGATGTGATATTACTTGCATTCAATTGGCGAAAGCCGGAACTTCAATAGGTGCAAATGTAGAAGAGGCAGATGGCACTATTAGTAAGAAAGATTTTGTCAATAAGATGGTAATAGCCAGAAAAGAAGCCAAAGAAACGAGATACTGGCTTAGACTTATTGCGAACAGGTATATTAAAGAGGAAGAGATTCGCGTAGATTTAAACGAATCTCAGGAAATTATAAATATTCTGAGCTCTATTATAAACAAGTCGCGATAATCCGAGCATTTGGATTTAGAAATTGGAATTTATTTGGTAGTATTGGTATTATTTGAGATTGGGGTTTACATATGCTTATCTCTATTATCGGAGCTGGCAATGTCGGCGGCCTCCTGGCTAGCCGAATAATTGACGAGGACATAGCAGATGTTGCCTTGATTGATATTAAAGAAACTATTGCTCAGGCTAAAGCAGCTGATATATCTGACAGCCTATACTTTTCCAAATCTTCCCGCAGTATCAACGCCGCATCAGATTTTAATCAAGTCAAAGGATCCTCGATAATAGTAATCACCGCAGGCTTTCCTCGTAAACCCGCAATGACCAGGGAAGACTTAATCTCTAAAAACGCCGCATTGGTAAAGGATATCGCCGAAAAGATCAAGCCATTCCTTAAAGATGCGATAGTTATCACCGTAACAAACCCCCTGGATTTAATGACCTACTATTTTAAGAAACTGACCCAGATCGATTCAAGGCGCTTGATTGGGATGGGTTCAAATCTCGATTCAGGCAGATTTGCCAACCTTTTAGCCTCAAAATTAAAAACTGGTATTAAAAATATTGAGCCTGTTGTCATAGCTAGCCATGGAATAGATATGTTGCCTTTAGACAGATTAACTAAGTCAGGCAATAAACCGTTGACAGAGCTCCTTGATGATGAAGAATTAAAGAGTCTTTCGAAAGCTACGGTAGAAAGGGGCGCTCAGATTGTCGCGCTTTATGAAAGCGGCAGTGCTTATTTTGCCCCTTCCGCGGCAATATTAGAGATAATAAAATCAATTGTTAAGGATGAGAAAAAAACAATTTGTGCCTGCGCCTATTTAAACGGTGAATACGGGCTTAAGGATATTTGTATTGGCGTGCCGCTAAAGATAGGAAAATCCGGAATCGAAGAAATAGTGGCGCTGCCTTTGGATGATAAAGAAAAACAAGCATTTTTGCTCTCAGCGCAATCAATCAAAGAAGCTTTGGAAAGGCTACCCGTCTAAATCCATGAAGACAAATTGCAATATAATAGATTTAGGTAAAATCAGCTATAAAAAAGCTTATGCTTACCAAAGAAGGATAGTCGATGAAATTAAGCTTAAACTGAGGTCTGACACCCTGGTTCTTTGCGAGCATTTGCCTGTTATAACCCTGGGCAGAACCGGTAAAATCGAAAATCTTAACACTGACATAAAAGAGTTAAAATCAAAAAAAATAGATTTTTTCAGGATTGATAGAGGAGGAGATATTACAGCCCACGAACCCGGGCAGCTGACTGTTTATCCGATAATCAATCTAAAGCTGAGAAAAGAGCCGGATATCCGGCTTTATCTTAACAATCTCCAACTTGTAATCTTAAATACGCTTTGGGATTTTGGAATTAAAGCGCAGTTAATCAAGGATAAGACCGGCGTATGGGTCAGGGATAAAAAAATTGCCTCTATTGGAGTTGGTATAACCCAGTGGATTACCTATCACGGCCTAAGTATCAATGTTACGAATAGCCTGGAAACTTTTTCATTTATAAGGCCTTGCGGAATGGATATCGGTTTGACTTCGCTTGCGCTGGAACTGAAGGGTAGAATTGATTTTAATCAATTCAAGCAAAAAGTCGTAGACAATTTTAAAGAAGTCTTTAAATTGAATTTCGTTGCTCAGCCAGTAGCTATGTAAGGAGGTCGAATGAGACCCCAACTTACGGAAGCTAGGCTGATCGTAAGTTGGCTGGTCGAATTTGATCCTTGACATTTACCTCAATAAAATTTTAAAGTAGATGTCAAGGATTTAGTTCGCACTTATAATTTATGTCGCATTTAATGCTCCGTAAATTATGTGCTCATTAAAGGATATCAAATATGAAAAGCTACTCTTCCAAACTCCTTGTCCTTATCTTTGCCGGGCTCTTTTTATTTTTACAAAGCCTTATTTTTACCCCGCCTGCATTTTCCAGCGACCATCCTGAACCGCCGCCTCCGCCAGCGCCGCCATATTTACAAAAACCCGTTGACCCTAACTTTGACGGCACATATATAGTAGACTGGGCTGATGTCGAATGCGCTGCTAACTTCCAGCTTCAAGAGGCAGATAACCCCCAGTTTTCTGGAGCGCGTAATTTTTACCTGTCTGGGAAAATCTCTCAAAAAGACTTTAGCAAGACCGCAGAAGGCACATTCTACTATAGGGTCAAAGTCAGGGAAGATGTCGTTTCAAGCGTAAGCAAATTAGAAAATTCCCTTAAGCCTTTCTTTGCCTGGCTAAAGGATTTTTTTGCTGGCTCACGCGCCTATGCCGACGGCCCTTGTAACCAAATCCATCTTCAAACTGTCTGGAGCAATGTCCAGAGTATCAATATTACCAAGCCCACCAGTTTTATCGATGGCGTAGTTTACCAGTCAGGGACTGAAACTCCGATTGCTGACGCCGCAATCACCTCGCCTGATTTTACCGGCAGCGTTATTTCAGCTGTAGACGGAAAATTCTCATTTCCTTTCCAGTCCTTATTCCCTGAATCCGGCAAGCTGCTCGTTACAATAAGCATTGAAAAAACAGGCAATACTTCAGCTCAACGAGTAGTTGAAGTTGTAGCAAACCAGCACGCTTCAGCCGGCCCAATTCACCTGACAACCTTAGACCCGATAACTACTACGATAACTCCTTCAGGCGGAACACATGTTAACTCCACCAACGAAATAGAACTTGTTTTCCCAGCCGGAGCAGTAACTGAAGACATAGAAGTAAATTCTACCAAATACCAGCAAGGAAAAAGCCTGCCCAACGACCTTCCCGAAACCAGCTTTTTCACTTATGCCTTAAACCTTAAGGCCGAGACTACAGCACTTTACAGGGGCGCTAAGAAAAAGGTTACCTCTTTCCAAGAGCCAATAACAATGCGCGTTGCAAATACCCTAGGTTTTGCAGCGGGTACGCCAATTCCTGCCGGCGTTTATAATGAAGTCACCAAGCAGTGGGAAGACACCGGCCTTATGGGCCAAATCAGCGCAGACGGACAATGGCTGGAATTTCAGATTGACCATTTTTCGCCTTGGGATTTGAATTTGCCGGCACCTCCGCCGCCACAAGATAGAGCGGCTAACGTTACGAAAAATAACACACTAGACATTGCTTCAAGAGATTTAGACTGTGCTAAAGACCCTGGTTGTTCGCAAGTCGGGATTAAGGCCGGGATTTTATCTATTGACCATGAATTACCCGCGGTAAAACGCCTGAATTCAGCCTTAGCCTTAACTTTGTCCTATAATTCTCTCACTGCCAAGCCATCAAGTTTGATTTCAGTTGAAACTGATTTAGATACAGCTACAACAAATGTCCCAGCCACGACAACGTATAAGGTAGATGTCGCAGGGAGACAAGTCCAGGCGGCATATCAGGGAGTGTCTGGTAAAGCCAGGTATGCATATCTATTTGACGTTAAAGACAGCCAGGGCAATTTACTCCCAACGGGTAGTTATCCATATAGCATTGAGGCATCTAATGACTATACTAATGCAACATACTGGACAACGGCTAATTTTGCCGGTACGCCTATTAATAACACAGGCGTTCCTACCATTGAGCCTGTGCCGTTAACGCGTAAAATTAACGGAAATATCGTTATTAATAATCAGGCAAATTCTGCCTTCGGCGCAGGGTGGAATTTAGCCGGTTTAGCGCGGCTGCATTTTTCTTCCGACGGTTCAATGCTTTTGACGCAAGGCGACGGTTCGGCAATGGTTATCAGCCCGCAACGCGAACCGCTGGTTTTAACAGGAAATTGGCCAGCCCGCTCGTCTTCAGTAATAGATTACCTGTCAAATGAAAATATAAATACTATTTCGAATATAGAAGCACCTCACACGGTCTGCCTTACTCCTGACGGCAGGCACGCATTTATTAACGGCGTATATACGCCGTACATTTCTTTGATTGACGCAACTGCCAGAAAAATAGAAAAAGTCATAAATACGGGTTTATCCGAAACCTGTTCTATCAGCCGAAATCCTATCAATTCGGAGATATGTGTATCAGATGACGCTAGTGATAAAGTGAAGTTTTTCGATGCCTTAAGTCTCGAACCTAAAGAAACAGTAACTGTCGGGTTGGCGCCTTGTTTCTCTGTCTATAGCCATGACGGCAATAGAATTTATGTAGGCAACCGCAGCGGCAATTCTATTTCAGTTATTAATGCTAATACCAAAGAAGTTATTGCCACATTAAGCGGTCTGAATTATCCCAACAGCATAGGAATTAGTAACGATGATAGATACTTATATGTGCCGCACGGGATGGGAAATACTCTTTCGATTGTTGATTTGGCCTCCCTGCAAGTTATTAAAACAATCACCGTTGGTTCATATCCTGCATTCGCTCGGCAAACGTTAGACGGCCAGTATGTTTTAGTCAGCAATCTTCATTCCGATAGTTTGTCAGTTATAGATTCTGCTTTAAATGAAGTAATCGCAACTATACCCGGATTAATGGGCGCTGCAGGCGTAGCCATAACTCCGGATGGCAAGTATGCTTATGTTGCCGAGAGGGATGCAAATAGAGTAGCAGTAATAGATTTAAGCAGCTTCAGCGTGATAACTAGAATCGGCGTTGGTCGCGCGCCGCACGGCATAGATATTGCCGTAGAAAAAACTCTAATCACTCCTTTAGGGGATTACTCTACTTTTATTTCTAATGCCAACGGCACTTTTACGCGCGTAATGAAAGACGGCGCAAAGATTAATTTTAATGCCCAAGGCTTAGAGACTTCCAGCGTTGACCGTAACGGTAATACTACTTATTACCAGTATACAGATGCTAATAGCGACGGCAAAGTTGAAGAATTAAGCTGGATAGTCTTACCCGCAGGTGGTAATTATCACTTTATTTATGATGCCAGCGGCAAACTTCAGTCAATCACTGACCCGGCAGGCCGCATTACGCAACTTACTGTTGATGCCAGCGGAGATTTAACCCAGATTCAAAATCCTGACAACTCAACGCTTAATTTTGTTTATAGCGGCCATTTAATGACCAATAAGACTACTGAACGCGGCTTTACTACTGAATATCAATATGATAATTACGGCCGTGTTAAAAAGACCATAACTCCGACTGACCCCCAGGAAGAAAGGCAATATTTTCCTTCGGATGTCCAGGGTTTGATTAATGATTTAGCTCCCGGCGTGGGTACGCCTACGAATCCTGCTCCTGTAGTGCGGCCTGATGATGTCACGGAAAGAGTAATTGACGGCAAAGGTTATACCACAACAAGTCAAACTTCCAAATTCGGCGCTTACGCTAAAATCACGGATGCCCTTACTCAGGTCACGACCATAGACCGCGACCCTAATAATAACCCTGTAAAGATTACCCGGCCAAATAATTCTACTGTCAGTATGACTTATGATGCAAAAGGTAATCTCTTAACCTCAACCGAAGATTCGATTTCAGCCATAACTACTTTTACCTACGAGCCGAATTTTAACCAGGTAACTTCGATTAAAGACGCTCGGGATAACTCGACCAGTATCGAATATGACGCTAAGGGTAACCCGGTCCAGATTACAGATGCCTTAGGAAACATCACCAATATGGAATACAATACAAGGGGCCAGGTTACTAAAGTGACTTCCGGTTTCGGCACGGCGTTAGAGAATAACACCTTGTTTACTTATTATTCTAATACCCTTAACCTACAAACCATCACTGACCCTCTTAATAAAGTCACCACATTTACCTATGATGATAACGGCAATATCTTGACTTCAACTGATGCCAATAATAAGACCACCATTTTTGAATATGATTTGATGGGCCGCCTCGCCAAAGTAACCGACTCTGACAACAAGGTTACGCAGTATCAATATGACGAAGCAGGTAACCTCAAAAAGATAATTGATGCCAAGCTTCATGAGACCAATTTCACCTATGATGAAATTAATCAGCTTAAGACCATAGTTAACCCTCTAAATAAAACCAAGACTTTTTCTTATGATTTGAACCGCAACTTAAAATCAGTAACCGATTTTAAAGGCCAGACTATAGATTTCTCCTATGACGAAATAAACAGGTTAACTGGCAAACTCGCCAACTCGCAAACCATTGTTTCATTTGGCTTTGATTCAGTGAATAATCTTACTTCAGCCCTTGATTCTGATTCCAGCCTGACTTTGGGCTATGATTTAGCCGGAAGGCTCACCAGCGCGGCTACTGCTAATCTTGGGTGTCAACCTGCAACATCTATGAGTTTTACTTTTGACAAGAATTCAAACCGCTTGACTTTAACAGATCCTAATTCAGTAGTTACTAAATATGTCTATGATGCTTTAAACCGCCTCACAGACATCACGGATAGCGCTGATGTAAATATTGCCCACTTTGGCTTTGATGAATTATCACGCCGGACTGCTTTGAATTTCCCTAATAGCACTTCAACAGCTTATGGCTATGACTTGGCAAGCAGGCTGACTTCTTTGGTTACCTCCGGGCCGTCTTTACGTAGGACAATTGTCCCGACTGAAGAGTTGTTGAGGCTTTTTGATGACTTCTTAACCCGTAACGCTTTTGCTGTCAGTCAGGGTTCTACTAGTCCGGCATCAATAATCAATTCCTATGGCTATACGTATGATTTTGTCGGCAATCGCTTGACAATGACTGATTCTTTCGGCATTCACACCTATGGCTATGACGACCTCTACAGGCTTACTTCTAGCACGCTTCCAAGCGAAGCCTACACATATGACCAAGTCGGCAATAGAAATCCGGCAAGTTTTGTTTACGATAACGCCAATAGACTGATCGATGACGGAACATACACGTATACTTATGATGATAACGGCAATTGTATTACCAAAACGAATAAATCAAACCCATCGGACATAACCACGTATACCTACAACATTGAGAATCAATTGATTGCTGTCAGCCATCAGTCGTCAGCTATCAGCTATGCATACGATGGGTTAGGAAGAAGAATTGAAAAGAACGTCAATGGCACAATCACCAGATACGTCTACAACAACGAGGATATAATTGCCGAATACGATGGCTCAAATACGTTACAGGCTAAATACCTTCATGGTCCTGGAGTGGACGAACCTTTGAGAATGGAAAGGGGCGGGCAGAATTATTTCTACCATGCGGATGGCCTGGGTTCGATTACCGCAATTACAAACTCAAGCGGTGCAACTGTAAATACCTATAGGTATGATGCGTTTGGAAATATTGTGAGCCAAAGTGGAACTTTGACGAATCCTTACACGTATACTGGCAGAGAACTTGATTCTGAAACCGGCCTATACTACTACAGGGCGAGGTACTATGATGCGAGAATTGGAAGATTCCTACAGGAAGATCCAGCTTGGGATGCTAATCTTTATTTATACGTGAATGATAATCCTCTAAATTTGGTAGATCCATGGGGTTTAGATACCTATCGCATAAATAATAATTTCAACACATCTAAGCCAACGAATAGCTCTCTTTCTCACAGTTTTATGGCAATTACAGACATAGACCCTACTACCGGGAAGGAAAAAGTTACAAAGACATTTAGCTGGGTTAATACTGGCGGTGGCATGTGGGAAGACCCATATAAACAGCAAAATATTGAGGGTGCTCAAAAAGCAATTGATATAAGAGTTGGAGCATGGAAAAAAGGCGATGAATCTTTGGATAAATATATGGAAGAAGTGTTTGAAGAGATGAAGGGAGAAAAGGGCGGTTTTTATGGTAGTCGTGGAACATGTAAAGATCAAGCAAATAAGTTACTGAATGGGGCCTTTAAGAGGAGAGCTCTTAAAAAATAGAAGGAGGCAATATGGGGTGGGGGAAAGCATTAATTATTGGTTTTTGTATTTATGTTGGGGTATACATCATAAATTTCGTGATATTTGTCGGTTTAGGGCTAGGATATACATTCTCAAATTTAGCCAACAGGATTGCAGAAATCTTGGCATTTCCATTGGGCACCGGCAAGAATTACAATCTTTTTTTGAGTGCTTTATTCTGGACGATAATTATTGCAGTGCTAATCAAGAGTATCGGTTTTATGTTAAAAAATAATCTTTTTAGAACATAAAAAAATAAAGGGATGTTTCTATTTAATTTAATCAAAAATTCCAGGGACACGTACTAATTAAATAGTAAATTTCGGTGAATTAAGAATAAAGGGGGCGCTTCCAGTTCCGGGGACACATTACTTAATTAATAACCACTATGATTAACCGCATCACACAATTCACTCCCTCGACTTGGTTCGACTACGCTCACCACGAACCGCTCGGGACTTCCTTCGGTCGTAAATATGTCTATGATGTTTTAAACCGTCTCACAGACATCACTGATGCTTCAGATGTAAATATTGCTCACTTTGGTTTTGATGAGCTTTCGCGCCGGAATGCTTTGAATTTCCCTAACAGCACTTCAACAGCTTATGGCTATGATTTGGCAAGCCGTCTGACTTCTTTGGTTACTTCTGGCCCGAGTTTGCGTAGAGAAATTGTCCCGGCTGAAGAGTTGTTGCGGCTTTTTGATGATTTTCTAATCAGCAACGCTTTTGCTGTCAGTCAGGGTTCTACTAGCCCGGCATCAATAATCAATTCCTATGGCTATACGTATGATTTTGTCGGGAACCGCCTTACAATGACTGATTCTCTCGGCACCCACACCTATGGCTATGATGACCTCTACAGTCTTACTTCTAGCACGCTTCCGGGTGAAGGCTATACCTATGACCAAGTCGGCAATAGAAATCCCTCAACCTTTGTTTACGATAATGCTAATAGATTGCTTGATGACGGGACATACACATATACCTATGATGATAATGGAAACTGTATAACCAAGACCAACAAGACCAATCCGTCAGACGTGACAACTTATACCTATGACATTGAGAATCAATTGATTGTTGTCAGCCATCAGTCGTCAGCTATCAGCTATGCGTATGATGGGCTGGGCAGAAGAATTGAGAAGAACGTCAACGGAACAATCACCAGATACGTATATGACAATGAGGATATCATTACGGAATACGACGGCAGTAATAATTTAGTTGCCAAATACTTGCATGGGCCAGGAGTGGATGAACCTATCAGGATTACTCGTGGTGGACAAAACTACTTCTATCACGCAGATGGGCTAGGAAGTATTGCTGCAATTACTAATTCCTCTGGCGCTACAGTAAATACCTATAGGTATGATGCGTTCGGGAATATTGTGAGTCAAACTGGAACTTTGGCAAATCCTTACACGTATACAGGAAGGGAATTCGACCCAGAGACGAATCTCTATTATTATAGGGCGCGTTACTATGATTCCAGAATAGGGAGGTTTTTGCAGGAGGATCACTTTAAGGGATTCCTTGATTTGCCAAGCTCTTTGAATTCATACCTTTATGTTGTTAACAATCCAATAATCTTTTCTGACCCGTTTGGCCTATACTCTTTGCAGGAATTCCTACGCGATACAGCAACTTACTCAGGTATAGCAGCTACAGGCACCTTTTTTATACCGGGTGGACAAATTCCAAGTATAGTGTTTGGCGGAATTGCTGCTACAGCTACTGGGTTAGAAATTTCTATTTATTCTCGACAGCAACCAATTGACACAACAAAAGAATTAATAAAAATGATTCTTCCGGTTAAAAAACCGTTTGATATGCTTAGCGATCACTTAACTGATTTATTAGAAGAGAAATTAAGTAATGAGATTGAAAAAAATAATAAAGAAAAGTGTGATATTAAAAAATAAATAATCGAAGGGAGAAAAATGAAATATTTAATTTTTGGTGCAATAGTTAGCTTAATTGGAGTATGGTTACTTATGACTGGGCTTAGCCTTCCAGGAATAATTATACTGCTAGTTGGAATTTCTTTTGGAGTTAAAGGTCGGAACGAAATGGATAGACATAAAAAGTAATCATTAATTCATGGATGAAAAAGAAAAAAAATTAAAGCTTTATTATAGTCAAGTCCTCGAGTTAATAAAATCATATGAAGGAAAAACCCTTATAGGTAAATTGGTTGCAAATCGGCAAGATGTAAGGAATGCGTACATAAAAAAAGCAGGGGATTTATTGCTCAAAATGGTTGAGATGGATGAAAGTTCTTCATATGTAGAAGATGCTCGTAGGAATTTATTGTTAATTTCGAGAAGTTAGTCGGCATCTTAAAGAAATAAAGGGGACGCTTCTATTTAATGACAAAATCCAAAAAATAGGACCGTCCCCATTTTTTAGAAACGTCCCCTTTTTCTAGGTATTTGGTTTAAAGGGCGAGGTGCCTGGATTCATAGATACTGGGACAGATGGTTTATTGCTAAATAGAAAGGAGTAATATTATGGCACCAAGATTTCTAAAAAATATTTATTGGAGTACCTATGAAGAAAATAAGGCTGATTTTTTGATAGGATTTACAATAAAAGATGAAAGAATCGTCAGGGATTTTAGAGATGGTTTGGTTAGTCATCTATGTGCTGGTACTCAATATTTTGTCGACAAACAGGAGGGATGTCCAACTAGATGGGACAGTACTTACAGAATCTTTGATACAAAGAATTTAAATGAAGTTAATCTTTTACGGAGAAAAAAAGTTCCGGGATTTTGGGACAGTTTACTAAAAAATAAATCTTATAAAGATTGGCAAGAAGAATATAATAAAATAATACACTTATCAGCGGTTGAATTAGAAACATCTCACGATTTTCCTTGCCTTATTGTAAACAACAAAGTATTTAATCTAGAGCATATGAAAAATTTACTACAACAAGTGGGAAAAGAATTAAATATTGAATTAAGCTATAACGGAAGCGTTGAAAATTTTAATTCTATTATCATGTCTAACGATAAATTTCCGAAATAGTTTAACTAAAGTTCCGAATAAAATAAAGGGGACGCTTCTTTTTTTTCTTTACAAAAGATAAATTCAGTATAAAATAAATGCGAGTTATTATAAAGGAGAGTAAATGAAAAAAGTAATTCTACCGGAATTAGGTGAAGGTATTACCAAGGCAACAATTACTTACTGGCATTTTAAAGAGGGCGACCAAGTCCAAGAGGGCGCTGATTTAGTAGAAATGGCTACGGATAAAGCAACTTTCAATATGCCTTCACCTGCAACCGGCACGCTCACCAAGATTATCGTGCCCGAAGGCGAAAATGTTCCTGTTGGAACCGAGCTTGCTACAATCGAGTAAACCTACCTTTAATGAGCCCATAACTTATGGACCGATAGCGAACATAAGTTATCCGGGCGAATTAAACTCACCCACCACTTTTTACAAACTATTTAAAAAATAGAAAAGTCTGTTTTGTATCTTAATCTTTACCACTTCTTGAAAAGTGGTGGGGAGTCAAGTTCAGCCAGATAACTTAGTCTCATTTCAATCGTCTAAGTTATGGCTTCACTTGATCTGCATTAAACTCTCTTACAGTTTTTACTTGACAACATTTAGCTACAATGTTATACTAAAAACTACAAAAAACAACGTTTAACAACACCTGGTTTTTGGACGAATTTTTTATCTGCGTTCATCTGTTCATTTATCAGTGTTTATCTGCGTTTAAAAATATGGAAAAAGAAATCCTCACCACAAAAGAAGTAGCTGGTTATCTAAAGCTACATCCATTTACCGTGAAGAAATTTGCCCGGGAAAGAAAAATCCCTGCCTTTAAGCTCGGCGGGGATTGGCGTTTTTCCCGGCGTTATATTGATGAGTGGATTGATAAAAAAATGCGCGGAGTAATCCGGTAATGAATAGTATGACAAAAATCCAAAATACAAATACTACAAAATCCAAAATAAATCCAAAATCAAAAATCCAAAACTTGGTATTTATTTGAAATTGGGATTTATTTGGTAGTATTGGTAATATTTGAAATTGGAGATTATCTGGATATGAATAATAAATCAAAGGTTGCGGTAGTTAGCGGCGGAACAAGAGGCATAGGTAAAGCCATAGTAGAAGAATTAGCCGGCGAAGGCTTTAATGTCGCATTTAATTATTTGAAAAGTTCTGAATTGGCTGGCAAAATCGAAAAAGAACTATCTAAAAAGAATATAAAGGTAAAGGGATATAAAGTTGATATAGAAGATTTTAAGGCAGTTAAGGAGTGGATCGAAAAGGTGAAAGAAGACTTTGGCCAGATTGATGTGTTGGTAAATAACGCCGGGATAATCAATGACCGGGCGTTGGCTTTAATGGAGCAGAGCGACTGGCAAAAAGTAATAAATGTGGATATAGGCGGCGTATTTAATCTGACACGCTCTATAATAATTGATTTTATTAAAAGAAAAGAAGGCGTAATTATAAATATGAGCTCTGTAAGCGGCGTAAGAGGTATTGCAAAGCAAACTAACTATGCTGCGTCAAAAGCAGCTATTTTGGGGTTTACTAAGGCGCTTGCCAAAGAGGTCGGCCCCTATAACATCAGGGTTAACGCGATTGCCCCGGGTTTTATTGAAACAGATATGTTAGCCAGTCTTAATGAGCCAATGAAGCAGAAAGCGCTTGATATAATCCCAATGGGAAGGTTTGGTAAGCCCGAGGAAATAGCAAGAGTGGTAAAGTTCCTGGTTTCGGACCAGTCAGCATACATCACTGGCCAGACATTTATTGTAGATGGAGGCTTAGCTACGTGAGCGATAAGCGCATAGTCATAACCGGCATCGGAGTTGTTTCCCCTATAGGAATAGGTAAGGAGAAATTCTCTAGTAATCTTTTTGACGGACAAGCCGGCTTTAGGCCTATCACTCTATTTGATACCAAAGATTTAAAAGTAAAAATAGGGGGAGAAATCACTGATTTTAATCCTAAAGAAATTCTGGGTTCTAGAGGCCTGATGGATTTAGACAGGGCAACGCTTTTACTTAATTGTGCTGCTAAGTTGGCGCTGGACGATGCGAAACTGAATATAACGAATGAAAATAGCGATAAAATCGGTGTCTCGGTCGGAACGACCTTTGGAAGTTTGCATAGTATTTCTAAATTTGACAGAGAAGCTATAAAAGAAGGCCCGAGATATGCAAATCCATCAGTTTTCCCAAGCACAGTCGGAAATTCTCCCGCAAGCCGGTTAAACATCAGGTTTAATATAAAAGGATTCAGTTCCACAATTTCCACGGGAATGTGCGCGGCTTTAGATGCAACAAATTATGCCTGTGATTTTATGAAGCTAAATAGAATAAACACGGTTGTAGTTGGCGCAGTTGAAGATTTTTCAATCCAAACTTTCCTTGGATTTTATAAGCTTAATTACTTATCCGGCCTTAAAGGCGGCGCAGAACCCTTATCTTGCCCTTTTGATAGAAGAAGAGACGGTATTATTTTTTCCGAAGGCTCGGTTGTATTTATCATAGAAGAGCTCGCCTCGGCCAAGGAACGTAACGCTGATATTTATGCTGAAATTCTTGGTATAGGTTCTAGTTTTGACCCGGTAAAATTTTATAGGTTTAATCCGAGAGGAACAGGGATGGCTGAAGCCATGAAACTCTCGTTGAAAGACTCGAGGTTAGAACCTCAGGATATTGACTGCATTTTTGCTAATGCCAACTCCACAAAAGACGCAGACAAAATCGAGACAAAGGCTATTAAAGACGTTTTTGGCGCGCATGTGAAACAAATTCCCATAACTGCCTTAAAATCCGTAATAGGCGAGACATTCAGCGCTTCAGGGGCATTCTCAATAATTGCCGCAATCTTTAGCCTTAATAAAAATTCCATCCCGGCAATAAAAAATTACGAAAAGCCAGACCCTGACTGTGACCTTGATTATGTTTCCGGTAGCAACAGAAAAAAGCAACTGAGGAACATAATGGTTAACGCTTTCGGGCCAAACGGCGAAAATACCACTACTATTATTTCTAAGTTCAAGGAGAATTAGCTTATGAAAACTCTTAATATAGAGGAAATTCAAAAAATATTACCGCATCGAAATCCGATGTTATTTATCGATAAGGTTACAGATTTAGAGGACGGTAAGCGCGTAGTGGCGATTAAGAATGTAACTGCCAACGATTGGTTTTTCCAAGGGCATTTCCCCGGAAAACCCATAATGGCAGGAAGTTTAATAGTTGAGGCAATGGCACAGACTGCAATAATAATTTATCACAGCGCCTACGAAAAAGAGTTAAAGAAAATCCCGGAATACTATTTAGGTTCGGTAAAAGCAAGTTTTCTTCATCCGGTTATACCGGGTGACCAATTAAGGCTTGAGGCTGAAACAGTAAAGTTGTTGCCTACAGGAGCATTTGTCAGCGCTAAAGCTTTTGTTAAAGATGTAAAAATTGCCGAGGCAGAATTGGTATTCGCTACGAAAAGATGAATAAAAAAAAGATTGTAATTACTGGTTTAGGCGTTGTTTCTTCGATAGGCATAGGCAAGGATGACTTCTGGTCAAATTTGATCAGGGGAAAATCCGGCATATCCGAAGTCGAATCATTTGATACATCTAACCAGTTCACTCATTTTGGCGGCGAAATTAAGAATTTCAAGCCCGGCGACTTCTTGGAAAAGAAAAAGGTTAAATTAATGGCAAGGGCATCTCATTTGGCTGTTGCCGCG